>Ga0209130_1000192_pt1 | contig 85073 bp, 81 predicted proteins | sample AraplaMF_Cvi_mLB_FD_184264 | JGI IMG/M metagenome (GOLD analysis project Ga0209130, IMG submission 184264) | Arabidopsis root microbial communities from the University of North Carolina, USA - plate scrape MF_Cvi_mLB (SPAdes) (version 2) | ecosystem: Host-associated > Plants > Roots > Endosphere... | reverse complement strand
ATTCATGGTTGGCCGTTAAGTGGTCGATCTTGGGAATACCAAGTTCCCGCTCTTGTTGAGGCTGGATACAGAGTTATAACATATGATCGTCGAGGTTTTGGAAAATCATCTCAGCCGTGGGAAGGGTATGAATATGATACCTTTACTTCTGATTTACATCAACTATTAGAACAGTTAGAGCTTCAAAATGTCACACTTGTTGGTTTTTCTATGGGTGGAGGCGAGGTAGCCCGGTATATTGGAAAATATGGAACCAATAGAGTAGAGAAGGTTGTATTTGCAGGAGCTGTACCACCATACCTTTACAAGTCAGCAGATCATCCTGAGGGTGTATTAGATGATGTAGCAATTCAAGAATTTGAAAATGGAGTAAAAAGTGATCGCCTAGCATTCCTTGATGAGTTTACGAAAGGATTTTTTGCTGCTGGAGATCGAACTGACTTAGTTAGTGAACCATTTCGACTTTACAATAGGGATATCGCTGCGGGTGCATCACCTAAAGGAACACTAGATTGTATCGCTGCTTTCAGCAAAACAGACTTCAGAAGCGATTTAGCCAAGATTAATATACCTACCCTTGTTATTCATGGTGATTCAGATGCAACTGTACCATATGAATATAGTGGGAAATTAACACATGAAGCAATTCCTAATTCTAAAGTAGCCTTAATAAAGGGTGGTCCACATGGGCTAAATGCAACGCATGCTAAAGAATTTAATGAAGCACTCCTATTATTTTTAAAGGACTGATTACAACTATATAATTGTTAATTGATAAATTATAAATAAGTTGCAATTCTATCATATTTTTCTAATAAATGGAAATACCTAAAGGTGAATAATTTTGAGGAGGTTTTCAATTATGGCAGAAAACCAGGACATGAATTCTCTAGATGAACAAGACGTGAAACGTGAAACATTGACAACACGACAGGGGCACCCTGTGAAGGATAATCAAAACATCCGAACAATTGGGAATCGTGGTCCAGCAACACTTGAAAATTATCATTTCATCGAAAAAATTTCTCATTTTGATCGAGAAGAGGTTCCGGAACGTGTAGTACATGCGCGAGGAGCTGGAGCATTTGGGTATTTTGAAACCTATGGAAAAGTTGGAGATGAGCCGGCAGAAAAATATACTCGTGCGAAAGTATTTTCAGGGGCTGGTAAAAAAACACCGTTAATGGTTCGTTTTTCTACAGTAGCTGGAGCCAAGGACTCACCAGAAACAGCAAGGGATCCACGAGGTTTTGCAGTGAAAATGTATACGGAAGATGGTAACTGGGATTTAGTAGGGAATAATTTGAAGATTTTCTTTATTCGTGATGCGATGAAGTTCCCAGATATGATTCACGCATTTAAGGTTGATCCGGTTTCGAACGTGCCAAATCCTCAGCGGATGTTTGACTTTGTTTCTCGTACCCCAGAGGCAACACATATGATTACATTTTTATTTTCTCCATGGGGTATTCCAGCAACATATCGCCATATGCAGGGATCTGGTGTGAACACTTATAAATGGGTAAATGAAAAAGGCGAAGCTGTATTGGTGAAATATCATTGGGAGCCAAAGCAGGGAATTCGAAATTTAACACAAGAAGATGCAAACAGTATTCAAGCAATGAATGTTAGTCATGCAACACAAGATTTATATGAAGCAATTGAGCGCAAAGATTATCCAGAGTGGGAGCTATTTGTACAAATTATGGAGGATGGTTATCATCCAGAACTTGATTTTGATCCTCTTGATGATACGAAGCTTTGGCCAGAGGAGCAGTTCCCCTGGTTACCAGTAGGACGTATGGTTCTTGATCGTAATCCAGTTGATTACCATTCAGAGATTGAACAAGCTGCTTTTGGTACAGGAGTACTTGTTGATGGCATGGACTTCTCAGATGATAAAATGCTACAAGGTCGTACTTTCTCTTATTCAGATACTCAACGTTATCGCGTTGGTGCAAACTATCTGCAATTACCTGTAAATGCACCTAAAGCGCCTGTTCGTACAAATCAACATCGTGGTCAAATGGATATGCGTAATCCGAAAGAGTCTGGAGAAAATCCGCATATTAACTATGAGCCATCTATGCTGGGTGGCTATAAAGATGCAAAACAAGAAAAGCATCATCCACATCAACCAACTTACAATGCGGCTGCTATGAGCGCACCAATCGATCGTCCTAATAATTATGGTCAAGCAGGTCACACATATCGTAGTTTTGAGGAGTGGGAACGAAATGAGTTGGTTAAAAATCTATCTGAAGCACTTGCAGTATGTGACAAAAGAATTCAGAATGCGATGATTGAACACTTCACACAAGCTGATGAGGATTATGGCCGTCATGTTAAAGAAGGTATTGAAAAGAAAATGAAAGAAGCTAAAACGGAAAACAAACTTCCGGGCCGCGAAGTAAGTAAATCAAAATATGGTCAAGGTTCATTAGCTGCAAACGAAGCAACAAAAGATGCAGTAAAGAAAAGCCATGAATCAGATCCTTATTAATTAGACGTAAGCACAATAGAATATACTTAGAGGTGCTGTAAAAATGATTAGGCAGCCTTTCATACGATTACTAAAGTAATTTTATTTAAAAATATGAGAGGTACTAAATATCATAAGATAGTTGATAAACAAGTAAAAAATAAAGCTTTATAAAAGATGCTCTTGGATAAATCCAGGAGCATCTTTTTAAATGGTGATATTGAGATGTTAGGTTGATAAATCTCCATTAATTTTGGATTGAATATTCTTCTTAACAGCTAAAATGTATTGATTAGAGTTTTTTAGATTTCTTAGAAGTATTGTTATATTACTATCAAGATAATATTTTGAATAATCCTCAAAACAAAGAAATGTACATTTTTTTGAGGAAGAAATATCTTGTCAGAAAACAATGGGATTTTATTAATTTTTATAATTGGTAGAATTTTTATAGAAATAATTCTCTTAATATATTAAAATAACATTGTATTATGTAAGATTTTAATTAGGGGAGAGAAATTTTATGTTGAAAAAAATCATTCCAGTTGCTTTAGCATTAAGTACAGTTACTTTTACTAGTGTATTTGCTGCGCCTTCAGCCCAAGCAATTACAGAACCAAACCGCTACATAGATGTGCAAATGCTCGGTATTAACGATTTTCATGGGCAACTAGACACTGTGAAAAAAATTAACAATAAAGATGCAGGGGGAATTGAGTACTTAGGAGCTTATTTACGTGATCGTGAAAAACAAAATCCGAATACATTAAAGGTACATGCTGGCGATGTTGTTGGAGCAAGTACTCCTGTTTCAGCATTATTACAAGACGAACCTACAATTGAATTTCTAAATGATTTGAAATTCGATGTTGGAACTATAGGAAATCATGAATTTGATGAAGGTGTTGAGGAAATGAACCGCCTTATTTATGGTGGATACCATGAGAAAACAGGGGATTTTAAAGGAGCAAAATTCCCATATGTTGCCGCAAATTTCTATAATAAATCCACTGGTCGTTTATTTTTACCACCATTCACTATAAAAAAGGTACAAGGAGTTCCTGTTGGATTTATCGGAGTCGTAACAACGGATGTTCCTAACCTTGTTATGCCTACTATGCTAAAGAATGTAGAAATTACAGATGAAGTTGAAGCTATTAACAAATCCGTAAAGCAATTAAAAAAACTAGGCGTTAAATCTATCGTTGTTCTTGCGCATAACGGGGGTACAACAGATGGGAACGGTGTAACAAATGGTGATATCGTCCGATTAGCAAATGAGACTGATCCGGAAGTCGATGTTATTTTTGGTGGGCATAGCCACACTTATGTAAATGGAACTGTTAATAATAAACTTGTCGTACAAGCAAATTCTTATGGTATGGCTTTTGCTGATGTTGATGTAAAGATTGATCGTAAGACACAAGATATTGTTGAGAAAAAAGCAGAAATTGTTACAACTTACCATGAAGGCATGGAGCCTGATAAAAAAATAAAGAAGAAGATGGAGAAATATCAAGCAAAAATCGCACCTCTTGTTAATGAAGTTGTAGGTAAGTCTATTGCTCCACTAGATCGCAAACTCAATACGGCTGGTGAATCTACTCTTGGGAATTTAGTTGCTGATGCCCAGCGTACAACAATGCAATCCCAAATTGCACTTATGAATCCTGGTGGTATTCGTAATGACTTAGATGCTGGTGATATTACATGGGGAGAGATATATGGTATTCAACCATTCGGAAATCAATTAATAAAGGTAAATTTAACGGGTCAAGACATTCGTGATATTTTAAATCAACAATGGCAAAAAGACATAACAAGAATGCTTCAAATTTCAGGGATCCAATACACTTGGGATGCGAACAAACCTAATGGAGAAAAAGTAACAAGTATTCGCTTAACAAATGGAGAAGAAATTATTCCTTCTAAAACTTACAGCGTCGTTGCGAACGCATTTCTAGCTTCAGGTGGAGATGGATTTGTATCCTTTAAAAACGGGAAAGATGCTGAAACAGGAACAACTGATTTTGAAGCATTAGTAGATTATATAAAAAAATCAAAAGAACCAATTCAGTCTGTTATTGATGGAAGAATTCAAAAAATAAATTAGTTTTTTATTAATCTCAAAAACAAATAGATTACCTGTGCGCTATACTTTTTAGTGTGCAGGTAATCTATTTTTTATGGGTTTGAAATAAAGTCTTACTGTGTCCAATTAATAGTGACGGTGAATTTTTCCCCTATGGAACATTAAAATCAGATGATCCAAACAGTTAAAACTACATCTTTGGACAAGTTAAAAAGGTCAATTTATATAAATTATGTTTTGATAATAAGGGTTTAATTGGTTTGTTTTAGTAGTTATATACTTATGAGTTATTTGAAATTCTAGCGGTTTTGTATACATAGTTTCTCCTGCCTTAATTGATAGCGCATAGATATGACGGTTATTTTAACCAAAATTTTCATAAAAATACCTTTAAAAAGAACAAGAGTTCGTATATAATAAGAACAAATGTTCTTTTGTTAGGGGGGATTACCTTGTATGATTATTCTCTTTTACCGAATCGTACTATTCTTTGTGTAGATCTTCGTAGCTTTTATGCAAGTGTTTCCTGCATTAAAAAAGGACTGGATCCACGTTATACAAAATTGGCCGTCGTAGGGGATGTGAATCAGAGCGGATCAATCGTATTAGCGGCAACACCGCCATTAAAAGCATTAGGGATAAAGAAGATGGCACGGTTGTATGAAATACCGAAGCGACCAGATATTATTATTGTGAATCCAATTATGCATACGTATATGAAGTGTTCAACTTACATAACTGGTTTAGCTTTACAATATGTTGCACCGGAAGATTTTCATCAATATAGTATCGATGAATTTTTTATGGATATGACCGCAAGTATTCATTTGTTTGCGAATAATCCGCGCGAGTTCGCATTAAAATTCAAGCAAGAAATATATGAGCGTACGCGGATTGAAAGTACGGTTGGCATTGGTCCGAACTTATTATTGAGTAAAGTAGCGATGGATGTGGAAGCGAAAAAAAATAAAGACGGAATAGCGCAGTGGACATATGACGATATACCCGAGAAGTTATGGAGCATTAGACCGCTCAGTAAATTTTGGGGTATATCGTATAAAACGGAAATGAAATTGAACCGGAAAGGTATACATACAATTGGAGAATTAGCGCAGTATCCTTTGAAATATTTAAAACAATCGTTTGGTGTAATAGGAGAAGAATTACATTTACATAGTAACGGGATTGATTTTAGCAGAATAGCAGAAAAATATGTTCCCGCAACAAAATCTATAGCGAAAAGCCAAATATTATTACGCGATTATTCTGTAGACGAGTTCGTCATTATTTTATTAGAGCATATAGAAGAGGTTTGTTACAGGTTGAGAAGAGAAAAGAAATATGCACAAACGATCCATTTTTCAGTTGGATATAGCAAGGAATATGGCGGAGGAATACGAAAGGCACATACGTTAAACCGGGCAACAAATTTAACGATGGATATTTACAATGTTTGTACATATTTTTTATACGAAGGTTATACAGGAGAGCCGATTCGTTCGTTAAGCGTCTCATTAACAAACTTTATTAATGAAGGAGAGGAGCAAATTTCACTTTTCGATAACATTATACAAAGAGAAAAAGAAATGAGATTAACGAAAGTTATGGACGAAATTCGAACACGATTTGGTAAAAACAGTATTTTACGTGGAATTTCCTACACAAGCGTCGCAACAGCAAGATATAGAAACACATTATTAGGAGGACACAAATCGTGAAAAATGCTAATATGCCAAAAGGAAGAGGGATGGTAAAGTGGCAACCGTTTGCCAGTATGCCAGAGCAGTTTGCAGTGATTAAAGAAATGATGTACGAGCAAACGAAAGTCCCGCGTCCAATCTTAACGCAAGATGCGAAAGAAATGATTGAAAATAAGCTGTTAATTTCATATTTAGGTGAGGAAGAGGTTTTACTTACATATTATAAAGATGGCTATCTATATAAAAATTACATAACAGTAGCTGATATAAACCCATTAAATGAGACAATTACTTGTACAGATGCTTTTCATAATCAAAGGATATTTAAGTTTGGTGATGTAATTGAAGTGAATTAGAGGTGGAGAAATAAAAATAATCATCTCTTCCTAACTTAATTATATCATGTAAATCAAGTTCAAAATAGACTGTTTATTCGTATTTACTACTGCTACAATCAAGAACACACGCATAGTAAGGAGAGATGGTAAATGAGTTCTTTCGTTCTCGATTTTCAGGAAATAGAAAAAACGCAGCTTTCACTTGTTGGTGGAAAAGGATTGAATTTAGGAGAGTTATCTAACATGCAAGGGATACAAGTGCCAGAAGGTTTTTGTGTTACAACGGTAGGATATGAAAAGGCCATCGAGCAAAATGAAGCGTTTCAAACTTTGTTGAATCAACTAGCAGTAATAAAAACTGAGGACCGAGATCAAATTGGTGAAATTAGTAAGAAGATTAGAGAAGCCATTATGTCAGTGGAAATTCCAGTTGATGTAGTGGAAACGGTAGCTCAGTATCTCTCTCGTTTTGGAAATGAACATGCTTATGCAGTGCGTTCTAGCGCTACTGCTGAAGATTTACCATATGCCTCGTTTGCTGGTCAACAAGATACGTATTTAAATATTATTGGAAAAGAAGAAATTTTGCAGCATGTAAGAAAGTGCTGGGCTTCTTTATTTACAGAGCGAGCGGTTATTTACCGAATGCAAAACGGTTTTGAGCATAATCAAGTTTCTATATGTGTTGTCGTTCAAAAAATGGTTTTCCCGCAGGCTTCGGGAATTTTATTTACTGCTGATCCGATTACTTCTAACCGAAAGGTGTTATCGATCGATGCCAGTTTTGGGCTTGGTGAGGCATTAGTATCAGGACTGGTCTCAGCCGATAATTATAAAGTAAAAGAAGGCGAAATTACCGGAAAGATGATAGCGACTAAAAAATTAGCTATCTATGCTTCAAAAGAGGGCGGAACAGAGACGAAACAGATTGAGACGGTTCAGCAAAAGCTTCAAACATTGCCTGAACAACAAATATTACAGCTAGCACGTATCGGAAGAAAGATTGAAGCTTATTTTGATTGTCCGCAAGATATTGAATGGTGTTTAGTTGGTGATACATTTTATATTGTTCAAAGCAGGCCGATAACGACTTTATATCCAATTCCAGAAGCAAATGATCAGGAAAATCATGTGTATGTATCGGTCGGTCACCAACAAATGATGACTGATCCTTTGAAGCCATTAGGAATGTCTTTATTCCAGTTAACATCCTTTGGACCGAGGTTTAAAGCTGGAGGAAGGTTGTTTGTAGATGTTGCGCAAAGATTGGCTTCGCCCGCTAGTAGAGAACTTTTATTAAATACAATAGGGAACTCGGAGCCGCTTATTAAAGATGCATTAATGACTGTAATAGAGCGAGATGATTTTATCAAATTGTTGCCGGATGATGAAAAAGAAAAGAATCCAGGTAAAAGTATGCCACTTACAAGTGCGCAACCACAAATCGAAAACGATCCAGCAATCGTTACGGATTTAGTAAAGAATAGTCAAGCTTCGATAGAAGAGTTAAAACAAAACATGCAAACGAAATCAGGATCAGATGTACTTGATTTTATTTTAGAAGATATCCAGCAATTAAAGAAAATATTATTTCACCCGCAAAGCATGGCTGTAATTATGGCAGGTATGAATGCCTCATCATGGATCAATGAAAAGATGGAGCAATGGCTAAGTGAAAAAAATGTAGCCGACACACTTTCACAATCTGTACAAAACAATATTACGTCAGAAATGGGGCTAGCATTATTGGATGTTGCAGATGTGATTCGGCCGTACCCAGAAGTCATTGAGTATTTACAGCATATAGAGGATGATAGCTTTTTAGATGAATTAGTTAAGTTTAAAGGCGGGGAAAAAGCTCGAGATGTAATCTGTGCATTTCTGAATAAATATGGAATGAGATGCAGCGGAGAAATCGACATTACGAAAACACGCTGGAGTGAAAAGCCAACTACAATTATCCCAATGATTTTAAATAATATAAGAGACTTTGAAATTGGTGCTAGTAAGCGGAAATTTGAAGAAGGGCTGCAGGAGGCTTTGAAAAAAGAAGAAGAGCTATTAGAGCGATTACAGCACTTGCCGGATGGCAAACAAAAAGTAGAAGAGACGAAACGAATGATTCGTAACATCCGTAATTTTATCGGTTATCGTGAATATCCAAAATACGGCATGATTAATCGCTATTTCATATATAAGCAGGCAATATTGAAAGAAGCCGAGCAACTCGTGCAAAATAGTGTTATTAATGAAAGAGAAGATATATACTATCTAACTTTTGAAGAACTTCACGAAGTCGTCCGCACGAATAAACTGGATTACGAGGTTATTAATAAACGGAAAAATGAGTACAAATTATATGAAAAACTAACGCCTCCCCGTGTTATCACGTCTGATGGAGAAATCATTACTGGGAAGTACAAACGAGAAAATCTCCCGGTTGAAGCAATCGTAGGTCTGCCTGTTTCTTCAGGAGTGATTGAGGGGAGAGCACGTGTTATTTTAAATATGGAAGATGCGAATTTAGAAGATGGAGATATATTAGTTACTGCCTTTACTGACCCTGGATGGACACCATTGTTTGTCTCTATAAAAGGGTTAGTTACCGAAGTTGGCGGACTGATGACACATGGAGCAGTTATTGCACGTGAATATGGATTGCCAGCAGTCGTCGGGGTAGAGAATGCTACAAAACTAATAAAAGAGGGGCAACGAATTCGGGTACATGGAACAGAAGGGTATATTGAGATACTGTAATTGTACTTTAGATAAATAAAAAGATCATCCACTATATATAGTGGATGATCTTTTTATTTTTTTAGCCAGCTACTATCACCTGAAACATCGATAAATCAGAATGTACACCAATCTAAAATAAAGAATATTTTCAAAAATATTACAAATTAAGACAATATCTTGTAAGGTATCAGAATTTTCATTATTATATGAATGTTAGGTAAAATAAAATATTGGGGAGGAATAGGGATGAAGAAAAAGCCTTTTAAGGTGCTGTCTACGCTTGCGGCGACAGCTGTGCTTAGTTGCACATTTGGATTTGGTAGTCAATCTGTTTATGCGGCAACGCCGTCTCATACAGGAACTGTAAGTCCAATTGATGAAAATTTAATTCAAGAGGATCGTTTAGCAGATGCGCTCAAGAAACGCGGTGTAATTAGTGAATCTGCGTCGAAAGAAGACACATTAAAAGCTGTTGAAAAATACGTAGAGAAGAAAAAAGGCGAAAATGCTGGAAAAGAACCAGCAGCGGGGGACAGTGTTACGAGAGAAGCTTCTGACTTTTTGAAAAAAGTTAAAGATGCAAAAGCAGATGAGAAAGAAAAAGCTGATCAACCGGCTATTGGCCCAGTAGCTGGACAAGAGCCGGTTAAAGGGGGATTAAACGGCAAAGTACCAACTACTTCAGCAAAGCAAAAACAATATAATGGTGATGTTCGTAAAGATAAAGTTCTTGTATTGTTAGTAGAGTTTGCTGACTTTAAGCATAACAATATTGATCAAGTACCAGGTTATATGTATTCAAATGATTTTAATCCAGAACATTATCAAAAAATGTTATTTGGTGATGAGCCGTTCACACTCTTTGATGGTTCAAAAGTCCCAACATTTAAACAATATTATGAAGAGCAATCGGGTGGTAGTTATACAGTCGATGGGACAGTAACAAAGTGGTTGACAGTTCCTGGTAATGCGGCGGATTATGGTGCAGATGCAGGGGATGGTGGTCATGATAATAAAGGACCAAAAGGACCTCGTGATTTTGTAAAAGAGGCATTAAATGCAGCAGTAGAAAGTGGTATTGATTTATCTGAATTTGACCAATACGATCAATATGACAATAATGGTGATGGCAATAAAAACGAATCAGATGGTCTTATTGATCACTTAATGGTCATTCACGCTGGAGTTGGGCAAGATGGAGGCGGTGGTAGACTAGGTGATGACGCAATTTGGTCACATCGTTGGAACCTTGGAACACCATATCCGATTGAAGGAACAAAAGCAAATGTTGATAACTGGGGCGGTAAAATGGCAGCATACGACTACACAATTGAGCCGGAAGACGGAGCAGTTGGTGTATTCGCACATGAATTTGGTCATGATTTAGGTCTTCCAGATGAGTATGATACGAAGTATTCAGGAGCAGGTGAGCCAATTAACTCTTGGTCTGTTATGAGCGGCGGCAGCTGGGCTGGTAAAATTGCGGGTACAACGCCACCGAGTTTCTCTCCGCAAAACAAAGAGTTCTTTCAAAAGAACATGGGTGGAAACTGGGCAAATATTGTAGAGGTTGATTATAATAAATTAAATCGCGGTATCGGTTTGGCGACGTACTTAGATCAAAGTGTAACGAAATCAAATCGTCCTGGCCTGATTCGCGTTAACTTACCAGATAAAGATGTAAAAGGTATTCAGTCTGCATTCGGTAAGAAATATTACTATAGTACAAAAGGTGATAATCTTCATACAACAATAGAAACACCAGTGTTTGATTTAACAAATGCAACACTGGCGAAATTTGATTACAAGTCATTGTATGAAATTGAAACAGATTATGACTTCCTTGAAGTACATGCAGTGACAGAAGATGGTAAGAAAACGTTATTGGATCGAATTGGCGAAAAGAATGTGAAAAATGGTCTAGACACAACGGATGGTAAATGGGTAGATAAGTCATATGACTTAAGCCAATTTAAAGGTCAGAAAATAAAACTAGTATTTGAATACATTACAGATGGTGGTTTAGCACCGAACGGTTTTACTCTTGATAACGCTACATTAACTGTAGATGGAAATGTTGTGTTCTCTGATGATGCAGAGGGCGAAGCGAAATTAAAATTAAATGGTTTCGTTGTATCAAACGGTTTTGATAAGAAGAAACATAACTACTATTTAGAGTGGAGAAATTACGCTGGTGCTGATCAAGCGTTAAAATACAGCAGCGGTGTACCGTATAATACAGGTCTTGTTGTATGGTATGCAGACTCTAGTTTTACAGATAATTGGGTTGGTCTGCATCCAGGAGAAGGTTTCTTAGGGGTTGTTGACTCTCACCCAGAGGCAATTGTTGGAACGCTAAATGGCAAACCAACTGTTAAAAATAGTACACGATACCAAATCGCAGATGCTGCGTTCTCCTTTAACCAAGCGCCAGCGTGGAAAGTTGTATCTCCAACACGCGGAACATATGATTACAAAGGGTTACCAGGTGTAACGAAGTTTGATGATTCTAAATCGTATATGAACGATTTAATTCCAGATGCAGGACGTAAATTACCGAAGCTTGGATTGAAATTTGAAGTAGTTGGACAAGCAGATGATAATTCTGCAGGTGCAGTTCGTTTATATCGTTAATAATGGAGAAGCTGTTGAAGAGGATTCCTTTCAACAGCTTTTTTCATAGGAACATACATTTTAAGTTATTAATAAAGTGAAACTTTAATCAGTGGGGGTATTCATCCCCGCTGATTATCAGCCCGTACCAATCGGGCGTTTACGGGCAGTTGATCTCTCATCTAACTTCTTAGCTCCAGCCGAATTTTAAGGTGGGAGTCTTACTGTCCGCAAATAGCGGGATAAAAGTAATAGTAACTATTCAGCTATACATTTCATTTAGAAGTTTGTTGATGTTCAGATTGATTAAAGCATACTCCTATGCAGGCAAGCTTATTTCTTCCAGCCAGCTGCATAAAAAGGTCCATGAACTGCGATTGTTGATAAAATGTGAGCAATTTCCTCCGGCGTTTCTTTTTGCCCACTATTTAACCATTGCTGAATGACACCTATATGAGCAGATGCCATATAAGAAGCTAAGTATTGGCTTGGGACAAGTAAATTCTCTTTCTTAATAAGAGCATCATTCGTATCTTCAAACAGTGTTTTCCACATAAAGTCTTTCAGCTTTGTTTGGAATGATAAATCTCCTTTTGGGCTAAGTACAGCTTTTATAAAATCACTATTTTCATTTAGAAATTCAAGTATAGAAGCGATAAGTACAAATGGAGTTGTTGGGGAAGGATTTGATCCAAGATCCGCAATAACTTCCGGAAATTTCTTCTTTGCAATGCTAGACATCTCGTACATAATTTCTTCTTGGCATCTCGTCATTAAATCAAATTTATCTAGATAATGTGTATAAAACGTACCACGGTTTATGTTCGCTTTCGTTGTAATATCTTTTACTGTAATGGCGTCAAAGCCTTTTTCTTCAATTAATTCCACAAATGCATTTCGTATTGCCGTTTTCGTACGAATCACGCGTAAATCTAAATTACTATCTCGCAAAGTGTGTCCCTCCTAAATTTTCTTCAACATATTTATCAAATGTGTCTTATAACCGACACATTCGCGGTTTTTGATTATTGTATAAGATTCAACTCAAACATATAATTTTAAAAAGATATAACCAACACGTTGTTCGTTTATTGTAACTGAAATTAAAGGAGGGGAAAAGAACATGTTTAAAAATAAACTTTTATTATTATCACCAGTCATTGCACTACTTATTGTCTTTATTTTTTCATTAACATTATTCCCGACAGTTCAACCTCAGCCGAAAAATTTACCAATTGCAATTGTAAATGAGGATCAAGGAGTAGAAATTCCGAATCAGCCTAAAATGAATATGGGGCAAACAATCGTTGATACGATGAAAAAATCATCGAAATCAGATGAAGAACCTGCGGTGAAGTGGGTAGAAGTAAAAAATAAGGAATCGGTTCAAAAGGGGTTAAACAATCAAGAGTATTACGCGGCATTAGTCATTCCGAAAGAATTTAGTGCAAAACAGGCATCATTACGAACACCACAGCCATCTTCACCAGAGATAGAAATATTCATAAATCAAGGAATGAATACAGCTGCATCAACTATGGCAGGGCAAATGTTAAATGCGATCGTTGATAATATGAATACTACTGTTCGTACACAACTATTAGACGGATTGAAAGCGAAAGGAGCTATGTTAACAGCAGAACAAGCTTCAAATTTAGTAACACCTATTACAAAGAAAGTAACAAATGTGAATGAAATCGGCAAAAATAGTGCGAACGGTAACTCGCCAATTTCTTTATTCCAACCGCTATGGATTGCAAGTTTAGCTAGTGCAGCAATCAGCTTTATTGCGATTCGTAAAATACCAGTGGGTTCACGAAAAGAAAACTTTGTATTAAAAGTAAAACAAATAGTAACAGGAGCTGTTGCGGCGCTTGTAATTGGATTTGGTCTTACATGGATCGCAGATGGCATGGTAGGATTAAATATTTCGAATGTAACGGATACGGCGTTGTTCTTATCTATTACAGCGTTTAGTTTCTTCTTAATGATTTCTGCACTGCTTTCATTAGTTGGACTAAATGGAATCGGATTATTCGCGTTATTGCTGTTCTTCGGAGCACCATTATTATCGCTCGCGCCTGAGATGTTGCCCTCATTTTATCAAGACTGGGTTTACTCATGGTTACCAATGAGATTTATGATCGAAGGACTAAGAGAAATCTTCTTCTTCGGAAAAGGTTTAAGCTGGAATACACCAGTTAATGTCCTCGTTTGGATTGGTGTAGTAAGTATGGTTATTATTCTAGCAACTGCTTTCAAACGTAGTGTAGTAAAGGGACATAAAACGGAAGTGAATGCTTAAAAGATAAAAAACGTTTCACTCGTAGTGAAGCGTTTTTTGATGAGATCATTAGGAATCGTTAAGGGAATTAAGAAGCGATAGATAGGCTTTTTCAATATGTTAAAAGTGATTGAAGTATTCGTGTTTGCGGTTCTTTTTTTGTATACATGCTCCTACTATTTCGAAATGCATAAAATGTTATGCGAAATTATGGAGGGGATACGATGTATAATTCGAATTATCATGATTGGTATAGGCAGAATGATAAGTTGATAAGTGATATTGAAAAAGCTATAAACGGAGAGTATAGCGCTATAAGCTGTTACGCAAAATTAGCTAACATGGCTCCAAATCCAGTAGAACGAAATCAAATTCTTGAAATTCGTAATGATGAAATAAAGCATTTTCAAAACTTTGTCCAAATTTATACGAACTTAACTGGCAGGCAGCCTAAACCACAGATTACCGAAGACTGCCCGAATACGTACTTACAAGGATTAGAATTCGCTATACAGGATGAGCAAAGGACAGTAGATTTTTATTTGGAGATTTCAGATGAAACATCAGATGCAGCTATGAAAGATTTGTTGCGCAGAATAGCTGCAGATGAACAAAATCATGCGGTGTGGTTTTTATATTATTTTGTGAAGTCGAAATGAATAGCTGATGTGACGAACATATTAGAAATTATTTTAAAACGTAGTGCAGTAATTGAATGCAATACTTAAATATAAGTAGAAGGAAACCGTTTCACAGTAGTGGAGCGGTTTTTTTTGCGATGAAATGCAAGTTACATAGGATTGACAAAATATAGTGTTTGAATTTGGTATATAATGTATGAAATGAAAACGGAAATCAATAAGTTAGGAGCTAACAAATGAAAAGAGGAATTTTTGTAGATATTCCAAATGGATATGATAATTTACTTTGGAAAGTATTAAAGCCAATTCAAATTTCTTCATTTGATTGGTGGGTGGGGAATGAGGAGTCATACTTAGTAGCACGTGGTGGATTGGATGATGCGTTATTTCCAGAAGAACCAAGTGTAGTGGAAGGATTAGATTTGAAAAAGTTAGTTAAAGACAACATATATTATCTCATTTTTGCAGATTTAAAGGCATATCCAAAAGGAGAAGCAGCAGTAGATATTGAAACATATGAAGAGTTTAAGGAGAGTAAGTGTGAAGTAGTCATATTAGTGGTGGATAGTCAATACATACAAATTTATGCGAAAGATCAAAAAGCGATTAAATTGATGTATGAAAATGCAATGAATCAAGGTTTTTACGTTGAATACGTTACAGACGAAAATGATGGTAGAACACGTTTATCCGTTTGGTAGTAATATGAAAGGGGAACGACAATATGGAGAGAAATACTGTTGAAATTTATAACATTCGAATTGCTTCTGAAGAGGAAAGCGATAATATTATAATTCTATTAAAAGAAGTAGCACAGTGGTTACAAGATAAAGAAGTAGATCAATGGCAGTATCTTTTAGGTGGAGAAGCTACGGCTGAAATACTAGAAGGTATAAGAGAGAAATATACGTATGTTGTTACAAAGGAAGATGAAATAGTTGGTACGGTTACAGTATCTCCTAAACAAAATGAATGGGATGAACGTATTTTTGGTAAAGAGGAAGTTTCTGATTCATTATATATTCATAGATTTGCGGTGAAACGGAAGTATAAGGGGAATGGAATAGGAGAATGGATGTTACAGTGGGTAGAAGAGAATGTACAAAGGGATAAAAAGTATTTGAAGTTAGATTGTATTGGGCATAATCGTACGCTAAATGATTTTTATAAGAAAAATGGTTTTGAGTATGTTGGGAGTACGGATGGGCTTAGCAAGTTTCAAAAGAGAAGGGGAATGTGAATGTGAATGCATCCAATTAACGTAAGTTTAGTTGAAAAGTTAATACAGGAACAGTTTCCTGAATGGGCACATTTAGAAGTGAAACCTGTAAAGCTTAGCGGGCATGATAATAGAACGTTTCATCTAGGCGATCAGATGAGTGTAAGATTACCAAGTGATGCAGCATATGCACCGCAAGTAGAGAAGGAAAACAAGTGGCTTCCTATATTAAGTAAGGAACTTTCTTTACCAATTTCTGCCCCAATTGCGAAGGGGAATCCGTCTGAAGAATATCCGTGGTCTTGGTCTATTAATAAGTGGGTAGAAGGAGAGACAGTTACGAAAGAAAATGTACATGACTTAAATGAATTCGCAACGGATTTAGGATCATTTCTAGTAGCATTGCAATCAATCGATGCGAGTAACGGACCAATAGCGGGTGCACATAATTTTTATCGAGGCGGATTGATATCTGTATACGATCAAGAAGCGAGAGTGGCTATCGAAAATAGTAAAGATGTTTTTGATGAGGCATTATTAAAGCATTTTTGGAATTTAGCACTTCGGTCAACGTGGGAGTGCAAACCAGTTTGGGTGCATGGAGATATAGCGCCAGGGAACTTACTCGTTAAAGACGGAAAGCTTAGTGCCGTAATTGATTTTGGGATATTAGGAGTAGGAGATCCTGCTTGTGATGCAGCGATGGCTTGGACATTCTTTGATAAGAATAGTAGAAACATATTTAAAGAAATATTACGTATGGACGAAGAAACGTGGAATAGAGCGAGAGGTTGGGCGCTTTGGAAGGCGTTAATTACATATGATGCGAATAGGGATAGTAATGGGAAAGTAGCCGAAGAATCGTATCGTGTAATTCAACTAATTGTTGATGATTTTGAGATGTAATAGAAAAAGCCTATTTTGAATCATATGATCGAAATAGGCTTTTTACATTATTAATCGATACTTAAAGCTTTTTTACCCATTTGATTATAACTGTGCTCAAATCGGGATTTTACCATTGGTTGGTCTTTTTTACCGTCTAATGGGTCATTATAGTAAATGTTACGATCATCTACACCAGTTATGATAATAGTATGTGCATTTCTGTATCCATTTACGGTCTTTCCTTGAGGTGTTTGCCAAGTATGTTCTAGTTGCGGAGCAGTTATTTTGTTCCCTACCCACGCTACAACTGGTTTACCATTACGTACATAGCTTTCTAATACAGAGAAATCCTGTCCGGTTAAATCTGTACCTCTTGCATGTTTATCAAGTAATTGTTTCAATGGTGCTGGGTTAATAGAGTAACCATATCTCTTTCCACTTACGTCACCAACGAATCCGATGTCTGGATCACCCCAAACTGTAACTTTTCCGTTTCCATCAGTCTTGTGTCGCGTTGTATCAAATGGCATTTGATTAGCAAAGTCTACTTTATTTAATGAACGTCCTGTGTAGTATTCTAAAAGCATTTGTAGTGAAACAACTGTACTTCCTTTTTGTAGTTCCGGTAATTGATTAATGGCAGGAACGTCTAAGAGAAGTTTTGGACGTAAGAGATAAGACATATTTACCCATTTTGGTCCTTTGTCTGTACGAATTTGTACCCATCCGTCATCTCTCTTAGCTAATTCTTCTATGCCACCTTGTGGAGCATACTTTCCAGATACTTTAGAAGAAAAATTAGGGCTATCGTAAGCGAAAAATGTTCTTGGTATGTACGTTAGTTCTTTTCCTTCACCCTCTTTTAAGTATGGATTCATCCATTGAAGACCTTCGCTAGTGCGAATTTTTAACCAAATGCTATTTTCTTCAACGACTGTTACAGTTTGAGGGGGATATTTCCCAACCACATATCCTGTCCTTGACGGTCTATCAAAGGTAACGAAATTTATATCAATATAAACTTGTTTTTCTTGTAATGGTGTCCACTTTAAACCATGATCTGTAGCAATTTTAATCCATCCGGTTTCTGATTCGTCGAATACAGTAACGGTTTGGGCGGGATATTCAGCAATTATACCTGAATGTAGAGAGGATTCAGGATATATAAAATAATTTTGTTTCATAGAAACTTGCTTTAATTGAATTTCTTTATCTTTTGATTGATCTGTGCGAGCAACTAAACTTGCAGCTTCTGCACGGGTAATAGTGTTATCTGGATACCAATGACTACCACCATAACCCGCTGAAATACGAAGAGCAACAAGAAGATTGGCCGACTTTTCACTCCAGTGTCCTTTTAAATCTTGAAATACAGTAGGTAATAGTTCAGTAGATTTTTTATCTAAGTTATATGAATGAGCAAGCATAGAAGCCATAGCAGCTCTCGTTAGCTTTCCAGAAGGATTGAAATCCCCATTACCTACTCCTTTAATAATTCCAGCTTTTTCAACTGCAGCAATATAAGGAGTAGCCCAATGGTCTTGGGAATCCTTAAATGATGGCTTAGCTGAAGCATCTATTTGTAAGTTTAATATTTTTGCCATGATAATTGCGGCAGAAGCTCTATCGATTTCAAGATTAGGTCCAAATGTACCGTCTGGTAAGCCAGATAAGACCTTTTTCTTTACTAAATAATCAACAGACGGCTTTGCCCACCCAATAACATCGGGAAACTGATAGTAGTAATCGTCTTCGTCAATCTCCAACTGCGCATTATTTTTTTGTGTTACAGTTTCACTCACAGCTAAAGAACTAGATGGAGCGATGATAGCACCAAGTAGCAGTGCGCTTGCCATAGTTATTTTTAATGTTTTCAATTGTACATTCTCCTTTTATTTTATGTATGTTAAGTGAATGAAAAAATTAACAAAAGGGAAAAATCCGTTACTAATTATGTGCTTTTAATATGTATATGTAACATTTCTAAAGAACATTATATGATAATTTTTGGAGGCTGACAATGAAAAAGTAAGATTATTACTTGCTTAATTTTCGATTAATAAGGAGGAATTCAATATAATTATACAGAATATTTAGATAATAGGAGGTGTCGAATTTTGAGTGAAATTGAATTGAAAAGGAATGTAATTAAGACAGGGCGAGAGAAGAGGAATATTCTTCGGTTTATACTCGCTAGTTTAGTTGGGGTGTTTATGTTTTTCGTACCAGTTACGATAAACGGTACTTCGTCAATTATGATTGATCATATCGTATCGTGGATTCGGACTTCAGTTCCTTCTGTAGTACCATATTACGCATTACTTGTAATGATAATTGGTGCGATTTACCCATTTTATACGAAAAAATGGAATGCATCTATTGTAGATATTTGTTTTTCTATTTTAAAAGTAGTAGGTGTTGTTTTTGGCGTATTATATTGTTTGAGAGTAGGGCCAGCTTGGTTCTTTGCGCCAGACGTTGGACCGTTTTTGTATGAGAAATTAGTTATATCAGTAAGTTTACTCGTTCCAATCGGCTCGGCTTTTTTAGCGTTATTAGTCGGGTATGGATTGCTTGAGTTTATCGGCACGTTTTGTCGTCCGATTATGAGACCGTTATGGAAAACACCTGGGCGCTCAGCAATCGATGCGGTTGCTTCCTTCGTTGGCGCTTCTTATTACTAACCGCGTGTACAAAGAAGGGAAGTATACAACGAAAGAAGCCGCGATTATCGCTACAGGTTTTTCTACAGTATCCGCAACATTTATGATCATTATCGCAAAAACATTAGACATTATGCATTTATGGAATGTTTATTTTTGGACTACTCTTGTTGTAACATTCATCGTGACCGCTATCACCGTAAGAATCCCACCTCTTAGTAGAAAACCAGATACATATATTACGAAAGAAGGGTTCCCAGAGCCCGTTTATAAAGAGAAAATGTTAGAGCGAGCTTGGGAAGATGCATTAGAAGTATCGAAATCTGCGCCAAGTATTATGAAAAATATCGCAGTGAATTTAAAAGACGGATTTATTATGACAATGGGAATTTTACCATCCATTATGTCAGTAGGGCTAATTGGTATCGTCTTAGCAAAGTTTACGCCAATATTTGATTGGGTTAGTTATATTTTCTATCCATTTACATGGGCTTTACAACTTCCAGAAGCGGAACTAGCTGCAAAAGCAGCATCAGTTGGTATTGCAGAAATGTTTTTACCTTCTCTTTTAGTTGTAAGTGCACCGCTTGTTACAAAGTTTGTTATTGCGGTTGTGTCCGTTTCATCCATTTTGTTTTTCTCCGCATCAATCCCTTGTATATTATCGACAGATATTCCGTTAAAAGTATCTGAACTTATTATTTTATATGTGCAAAGAACGATATTAACGTTGCTAATTATTACGCCGATTGCATACATACTTCTATAACGAATGAACTCGCTTTAAAGAAAAGCGAGTTTTTTACGCTGTTTAATATACTACATATTAATAATACGTTATTATTTTGTATGATATAGTTACAAGAGAGGAGGGGTAATAAATGGAAATTAATCATGAAAGAGCAAAGTTACGGTTGATGGATAGCAATGATGTCGAAAAAATGTTTTCAATCGTGGAAGGAAATCGAGATATTTGGGCGTATTTAATCTCTAAAATGGATACTGTTCAAGATATGCAGCAATATGTTCAAAAGGCGATAAAAGCTTATGGGGCAGGGAAGGATTTGCCATTTGTTGTTGTGGATCAAAAGACAAATGAAATAGTAGGGAGTACACGCTTATATAACATTTCAGTTGAAGATAAGACGGTGGAATTAGGGAAAACGTGGTATGACCCAAGTGTGCAACGTACGAGTATGAATACAGAATGTAAGTACATGTTATTACAATATGCTTTTGAAAAGTTGCATATGCGGAGAGTACAAATTAAGACGGATGCACGAAATGAAAAAGCACAAAGAGCAATTGAAAGACTCGGCGCAGTAAAAGAGGGTGTACTTAGAAACGAGAGAAAATTACCGAGTGGGCATGTTAGAGATGCAGTTGTATACAGTGTTATTGCAAGTGAATGGCCAGCTGTAAAGGAACGGTTATTAGAAAAATTAGAATCGTATAAAGAAAAACGATAATTCATATTAAGAAAGGTGTATTGATCGTCTAGTTGAAAAATATACCTTTTTTCTTACAAAACAGTTACGTCTTTTATTTACTTTTGTTTCATCATTCCATTATGATAAAAAATTCGTTACAATGTAGTTGTATGGTAATAAACTTATAAATTACATAAAGGTAAAGAAAACCGCAAACGAAAAATGAATTGATAATCCTCAATTTTAAATGAAAACCCTTTAATGAACATATATGACAAGAAAAATTCCTTCTTTTAAACAAATTCAAACAAAATGATTTGATATATACGTTTTTATATAGAAGTATGGATGATGTGCGGAGGCAGTTATAAATGAAAGAAAATAAGAAGAGTAAGAAAAGAAGAATCTTGCAAGTATTCTTGCTTATGATTTGTTCTATTATTTTATATGTAAGTTATGCAGCTTACGATATCTGGAGTTATCGCTTTAAAACAGATGATGGAGTGAAGACAGATGCTGGTATCGTGCTGGGAGCAGCTTCATGGAACGGAAAACCATCTCCTGTATTTAAAGAGAGAATTAATCATGCAATTTCTTTATATAAGAATGGTAATATTAAAAAGATTATTTTCACAGGTGGTACAAAGTTTGAGGCAGAGCTTGAAGAAGCTCGTACTGCTAGAGTGTATGCATTGAAACAAGGAGTAAAAGAAGAGGATATTTTAATTGAAACAAAATCCCTTTTCACAGAGGATAATTTAAAGAATGCAAAGCAAGTTGGAATAGAGAACGGAATACACACATATACGATTGTAAGTGATCCACTTCATATGAAACGTGCGATGAGAATTGCAAAACATATTAAAATTGAAGCGTATGCATCACCAACTCCAACGTCAGCGTATAAAACGTTAGATACAGAGATTCCATTCTTTTTTAAAGAATTATGCTCGTATATTGGATATGTAACCTCATTGCCATTAAAGGCATTGAAAGGAGATTAATATAAGGAAAGAACCTATCTTTAATAGGGAATTTTCTTATTGTTCAAAAACATTGTATTTTCATCGGAATAGTGAAACAATAAAGAGGTAGCTTCATATAATCATAATGACAAAATGAACGGTTTATGAATCGAACATAAAAGGAGATTATAGTATGGCACTCTCATTTGTTGAAACAGAAGAACAATCTTTCATTATTGAACAAATAAATAAATTGATTCCGAAGTTCATGGAAAGAGAGCATCAATTAAGTGAATTAGGATCATTTCCGTATGAAAATATGAATGATTTGAAAGATATCGGATATACGAAATTAACGTTACCGAAGGAATTTGGTGGTAGTGCAATTTCTTTATATGACTTCGTTTTATTTCAAGAGAAAATCGCGGAAGGCTGCGGAGCTACTGCATTATCGATTGGCTGGCATCTTGGTATTGTGAAAGAGCTAGCGGAAAATCGCTCTTGGAATGATGAGATGTTCAAATGGTTTTGCGAAGAAGTGCGTAATGGTGCGCTCTTTAACCGGGCAGCAACAGAGCCGAAAACAGGGAGTCCGACGCGTGGTGGTAAACCAGAAACAATAGCGATTCAACAAGGCGAGAAGTGGGTTGTAAATGGAAGGAAAACTTTTACAACGATGGCGCCAATACTTGATTATTTTATTATTTCAGCGAGTATTGAAGGCCGGGAAGAAGTTGGTGAGTTTGTCATTCCGAGAAATACGCTCGGTGTATCCATTGAAGAAACATGGGATAGCGTCGCGATGAGAGGGACTGCTAGTCACGACCTTGTCTTACAAAATGTAGAGATAGAAAACCGCTTTTTTACGGATGTAAAGGGTGGAAAAGTGAAACAAAAGGGTATTGGCTGGTTGCTACATATACCAGCATGTTATTTAGGAATTGCACAATCAGCAAGAAATTATGCAGTTCAGTTTGCGGTATCATACAAGCCGAACAGTTTAAATCATTCTATAAGTTTATTACCGAATGTTAGAAGATTAGTTGGAGAATTAGAACTTGAGCTGATGCAAGCTCGCGTCTTTTTATATCAAATTGCGAAAAAATACGATGAGGCAGAGGATAAACTATCACTGCAAGCAGAATTAGCGGCAGTGAAATATGCTGTAACGAATGCGGCAATATCTATTGTAGATAAAGCAATGCGCATCGTAGGAGCGAAAAGTTTATCAGAAAAAAATCCGCTTCATCGCTATTATTTAAACGTCAGAGCAGGACTACACAATCCGCCGATGGATGATGCAACACTATCTATGCTGGCGGATGCGGCGTTTCGGTCGTGATGAAGAAATAAAAAGTCTGTTCCGTTCTGGAGCAGACTTTTTATTGTCGGTGAATTGATACTCTATGTTGAGTCATTGATATATTTAGAGTTGTGATAGATATATTCGAAAAATCGTTGATATAATTCCGTGTACTATGTCATTGTTCTATTGTGGCTGTACTTCAAGATTCGTACTACTTTCAGAACCGTCTTGATTATGTGCAAATAATGAATAATCACCTGGTAAAGGATTGGCGATTAGTGAACGTAAAGTGAAGGGTTTACTTTCATTTGGCTGTAACATGTGTTTTACTAAACGATCTTCTTTGAATTTAATTGAATAGGTAAACTGTTTGTACCAGTATTTTTAATTGTAATATGTAAGTCACCTTGGCCGCTAAAGTCAAAGCCTGTACCTGTGTCACCTTTGAATGTATGTGAATTATTAAATGAAGACGAACGAAATGTTTGGATTTCTTCTTTATTACTTGATGAAAGGGTAATCGTTTCTTTTTCTATACTTGAAGATGAGGAATCTAGTTTTGTATTTTGCTTTGTTAATAAAGTAATCGTGCAAAGTGATGTAATTACAATAAATGAACTAGAGATAACGAACCGTTTTTTGTAAGAAATATATATTTACATCCTTTTATAATAATGTAAGAATGTATAATTCTAAGAAAAACATAACATATATTGCATTTATTGTTAATTTAAAAAATCTTTCTTTTCATTCTTCTTTTTGTAGTTTTATAGTGGAATGCTATGCTTCTTATTTCGCCTACTGTATAATGAAAAAAAAGCACGAAAAGAGGTTATCTCATGCTAGAGGTTATTGCAACTTGTTTAGAAGATGTAAAGCGAATTGAAAAGGCTGGTGGAAATCGAATTGAACTCATTTCATCATATACAGAAGGTGGTTTAACACCGAGCTATGCTTTTATAAAAAAAGCAGTAGAAGCAGTGAAAATACCAGTTCATGTTATGATTCGTCCGCATGCAAAGTCTTTTACATATACGGAAGAAGAAATTGAAATGATGAAAGAAGATATTATCGTTGCACAGAAGTTGGGTGCAGCAGGCGTTGTATTAGGCGTATTAAATGAACAAAATGAAGTAGATGAAGAGAAATTGACAGAATTATTATCTGTTGTAGATGGCATAAATGTAACGTATCACCGTGCGATAGATGATACAGAAAATCCAGTGGAAGTGATGAAAACTTTAAAGGGATTTCATAAAGTGACTCACGTTTTAACTTCGGGTGGACAGGGAAGTATAGTCGATAATATTCCATTGCTTACAGAGATGCAAAATGTAAGCAATGGTCAAATTCAACTTGTTGTCGGAAGCGGAGTAACGAAAGAGAATGTAAAACAATTGCTAGATGAAACTGGGATTTCTCAAGCTCATGTCGGTACAGCGGTAAGAGAAGGGAAATCATGTTTTTCTGAAATTGATTCTAATTTAGTACAAGAATTAGTTCAAATGATAAAGTGAAACTTTAATCAGTGGGGGGGCATCCCCCACTGATTATTAGTTGAACCAATCGGGCTTTTACGAGCAGTTGATCCCCACCTAGCTTCTTTGTTTTCGCTGAATTTTGAGGTGGGGTCTTACTGCCCGTTAATGCGGGATAAAATAAACACTTAAGAAAGAGGAGAAACGATGAAGGAAAATACGAAGAAAGAATTATTCTCATGGGCTAAAACGATAGGATTTACCCTTGTATTAATCGCTATTATTCGCGGTGTTTTATTTACACCGTCATTAGTACAAGGTGAGTCGATGATGCCAACTTTAGAAAATAATGAGCGAGTTCTCGTTAATAAGATTGGTTATAATATAAACGGATTAGACCGTTTTGACGTTATCGTCTTCCACGGAAAAGAAGGATACGATTTAGTAAAACGAGTAATTGGTTTGCCAGGCGATACAGTTGAGTATAAAAATGATGTTTTATATGTAAACGGAAAAGCGATGGAAGAACCATATTTAAAAGAATTTAAAGAAAAGGCGTCTGGTCGTGTATTAACTCCTGATTTCACGTTAGAACAAATCACAGGAAAAACGAAAGTGCCCGAAGGCCAAGTATTTGTTTTAGGAGATAATCGTGAAGTGTCTAAAGACGGTCGTATGTTTGGATTTATTTCAGAAGATGAAATCGTTGGAAAAGGACAAGCTGTTTTCTGGCCGCTGAAACAAGTGAGAGCGTTATAAAGTAAAGCAAAAGTATGGGAGAAATATTCTTCCATACTTTTTTGTTTGCGAAAAATATATTGATAGAATTGAGAGAATATTTTATAATTTTAAATTATAGGTTTGTTTCGAAAAATGGAATTGTAGTTCCGAAATTCGGAACAAAAAGGAGATAGGATGAGTATAAATAAAACGGCAGTTAAGACAATGGATATTTTAGAGTTGTTTTATGAGCATGAGGAGCTAAGTTTGACAGAGATGGTTCAGCTTACGAACATGCCGAAAACATCTGTTTATCGTTTAATTGGTTCGTTAGAAGAAATGGACTTTTTACAAAAAACAGAAAAGGGCAAGTATCGTCTCGGAGTCGTTTTTTTACGATTTGGCCAACTTGTTTCACAAAGGTTATCCGTAAGAAATATTGCGATTCCTTATATGAAAGAGCTTAGGGATAGTTTGGGGCAAGCAGTAAATTTAATTATTCAAGATGGTAATGACGCAATTTACGTTGAGAAGATGGAAGGAGTTCAGCCAGTACGTGTTTATACAGCGGTTGGAAGAAGAGCACCGCTTTATGCGGGTGCATGTCCGAGAATTTTACTATCGTATTTTTCTGAGGAAGAGAAAAGAAAGTACGTAGAAGAAACGGATTTAAAGCAGTTTGCAGATGGAACGATTGTGAATAAGGAGCATTTACTAGAAGTGTTACATATGGCAAAACAAGCTGGATATACAATTAGTTATTCTGAACTTGAAAATCATACAGCGGCTATAGCAGCTCCAATTTTTGCAAGTGATGGAACGGTTGTAGCAGGCATTAGTATTTCGGGATTGGCAATTGAGTATAGCGAAAGTAACATTGCGTATTTTACTGCCAAAGTGAAAGAAACAGCGAACCGCATTTCGAAAGAACTCGGCTTTTTGACATAGAAAGAGGGAGTGGGATGAAATTTTCTGCGTTAGGGGATCAAGCAATTATTGTTACATTTGGTGAAGAAATTGGGATGGATATATACGAAAAAGTGCAACGATTATTTCAAGCATTGAGGCGGCATCCGTTTGCAGGAATGGTTGAATGCGTTCCGTCGTTTACTTCATTAGCGGTTTATTACAATTTGTACGAAGTATGGAAGGAAAATGATAGAAATATAAGACCATATGATTACGTTTGTCAGTATATACGGGAGCTGTCTGATTCTTATAAAGAAGAAGTGAACCGAGATGTGAAACATATTTCTATACCAGTGTGTTACGGGGGAGAATATGGACCTGATTTAGAAGAAGTTGCGCATTATCAAGGATTACAAGTAGAGGATGTTATTCGAATACATAGTGAAACAACATATTTCGTGTATATGTTAGGCTTTACGCCTGGCTTCCCTTATTTAGGGGGATTATCAAAAGAACTAGAAACACCTAGAAAAGAAACACCACGGTTACAAATCGCTCCTGGTTCAGTAGGGATTGGCGGAAATCAAACGGGTATTTATCCGCTCGAAACACCAGGAGGCTGGAATATTATCGGCCGAACGCCTATTTCTCTATTTAATCCAAAAGAAGAAACACCAACATATATTCAAAGTGGTATGTATTTACGATTTATACCAATAACAAAGGAAGAGTACGTATCGCTTGAGGGGGCTAAAGAATGGATGTAGAGATTTTGCATGCAGGAATGTTTACAACAGTCCAAGATTTAGGACGATCTCATTATCAACAATACGGTGTACCTGTTGGCGGTGCTATGGATAAAAATGCACTTAGGCTAATCAATATGTTAGTCGGTAATGAAGAGAATGAAGCGGGACTCGAAATGACGATCATGGGGCCGAAATTGTTAATAAAGAAAACGACATTGCTCGCGATTGGCGGTGCAGATATGGAACCGTTATTAAATGGAGAGCGAATTCCGTTATGGCGCCCTATATTAGCTGAAGAAGGAAGCATGCTTTGCCTCGGAAAAGCGAAAAGCGGTTGCAGAGCATATGTGACTTTTGCGGGCGGTATAAATATTGATCGTACGATGGGAAGTAAAAGTACTTACATACGTGCTGCTCTTGGCGGTATTGAAGGGAGAATGCTGAAAAAAGGAGATTATTTTCAAATTGGTACAGGGGCAGAAGTTGCTAGTCGTTTCATTCAAAACTTACAAGAAGAAGCGCGTATAAAAACGAAGTGGGCAATTTGCAACGATGCTTTACCAAAATATAAGAAGCATCCTATTCTTCGCGTCATAACAGACTTTGAATATGATCAATTTACAGAAGAAAGTATAAAGTCGTTTTTTTCGAAAGAGTATAAAGTATCCAATTATGCTGATCGCATGGGATATAGGCTTGACGGAGATGTTTTAAATAGAGTGGAAGAGATAGAAATTTTATCGAGTCCCGTTACATCCGGAACAATTCAAGTACCGAATGGTGGACAGCCTATTATATTAATGGCGGATAGACAAACGACAGGTGGTTATCCGAGAATTGGAAATGTAGTTTCAGTAGATTTACCTCTTCTAGCGCAGCTGAAACCAGGAGACTATGTAACTTTTGAAAAAATAACTATGGAAGAAGCTGCGCAATTATATATAAAGCAGGAAACAAGTATGAGCCTATTAAAGAAATTCATCGCTTTACGAAGCTGAGATTAGGAGGAAAACATCGTGACTACAATCGATTTAAACTGTGATTTAGGAGAAAGTTTTGGAGCTTATAAAATGGGGAATGATGATGAAATTCTGCCGTTCGTTTCCTCTATAAACGTTGCTTGTGGTTTTCATGCTGGTGATCCGTCCGTTATGAGGCAAACGGTTGAAAAAGCTCTGCAGCAAAACGTAGCAATAGGCGCACACCCTGGATTTCCCGATTTAATTGGATTTGGAAGAAGGAACATGCATGTTTCAGCAAGTGAAGTATACGATTATGTTTTATATCAAATTGGTGCATTAGACGGATTTGTTAAAGCTGCTGGGGGGAAAATGCAACATGTAAAACCGCACGGTGCCTTATATAATATGGCGGCAACTGATTCGGAAATTGCAGATGCAATCGCAAAGGCAATTTGTCATATTAACCCTGGATTATTACTTTACGGATTAGCAAATAGTGAGGCTTTTATAAGGGCAACAGAAAAATATAATATAACTCTCGTACAAGAAGCTTTTGCTGATCGCACGTATAAGCAGGATGGAACTTTAACGAGTCGTACAGAAGAAAATGCTCTTATAAAAAATGAGGATGAAGCGATAAAACAAGTACTTCAAATGGTAAAGGAAGGGTATGTAGAAGCTGTTAATGGAGGAAAAGTAGCAGTTCAGGCGCAAACGATATGTTTACACGGTGATGGGGAGAAAGCAGTCCAATTTGCGGAGAGAATATACAGAACATTCGAACTTAACGGTATTTCTATAAATGCACCGAAATAAAGTGAAACTTTAATCAGTGGAGAGGTTCATCCTCCACTGATTATTAGTTGAACCAATCGGGCGTTTACGGGCAGTTGATCTCCCATCTAAATTTCTTTGCCCCAGCCGAATTTTGAGCTGGGAGTTTTACTGCCCGCAAATAGCGGGATAAAAAATGAGGGGAAGTGCTGGAAATGATTAAATTAATTGGGATACTACTTGTTGCAGTTGGGTTTTTATTTAGATTAAATACACTGTTAGTAGTAATGGTTGCAGGTATTGTTACTGGTATGGTTTCAGGCTTAAGTTTTTATGATGTAATCAGCATGTTCGGTAAATTTTTCATAGAAAACAGATATATGTCTATGCCTATTATACTAACTTTACCGGTAATCGGAATTTTAGAGCGTTATGGTTTAAAAGAAAGAGCAGAGGCACTTATAACGAAATCAAAAGGCGCAACAACTGGAAGAGTATTAATGTCCTATTTTACGATAAGAGAATCATCAGCAGCACTAGGTCTTAATATTGGTGGTCATGCGCAAACAGTGAGACCACTCGTTGCCCCGATGGCAGAAGGAGCTGCGCAAGGAAGATACGGTAAACTCCCTGAAAAGTTGAGAGAAAAGATTAAAGCAAATGCAGCCGCCGCGGAAAATACAGCTTGGTTTTTCGGAGAGGATATTTTCATCGCAACTGGAGCCATTTTATTAATGAAAGGGTTCTTCGATTCAGTAGGTATGCATGTCGGTGTATGGGATATGGCACTTTGGGGTATTCCAACTGCAATATCTGCCCTTATTGTAAGCTGGATTAGATTTAGAAGGTTTGATAAGTATATAGAGAAAACGATGAAGGCAGAAGAAAAACAAGAGAAGGAGGCTATATAAGATGAACATCATAACAATGGATACAATTTATTATGTATTAGGTATAATCGTTGCCTTTATCGCTGTTCGTATTGCATTTGATCGTGAACATCCAAATCGATTTGGTTCTAGCTTATTTTGGGCGTTATTTGCAGTTACATTTTTATTCGGAAATGTAATCCCTTCGTTTTACGTTGGTTGTATTGTGCTCGCTATGGTCGTTTTAGCTTCATTGAATAAAGTAACAAAATCCGAGGAGAAAGAAGTACCAGTACAAGAACGTGTGAAACATGCTGAGAAATTAAAAAATAAAATTTTTATGCCTGCAATATTAATACCTATTTTTACAATTATCGGAACGTTAACGTTAGGGAAAATCAAATGGGGAAATGTTGCACTGGTTGATCCAGATAAAGTAACATTAGTTGCATTAGCGTTAGGAGCATTACTCGCATTCGTTGCGGCAATGCGTATTACAAAAGCGAAAATAACAACGCCTGTCCAAGAAGGAAGCAGATTACTACAGGCTGTCGGCTGGGCTGTTATTTTACCACAGATGTTAGCAGCGCTTGGCGGTATTTTCGCGAAGTCTGGCGTAGGACAAGTCGTTTCTGATTTAGTAGGACAAGTGTTACCGACAGAGTACCCGTTCGTTGCTGTTATGGCGTATTGTTTAGGAATGATGCTGTTTACAGTCGTAATGGGGAATGCATTCGCCGCGTTTGCAGTAATCACTGGCGGAATCGGCTTACCTCTAATTGTACAAATGCACGGCGGGAACCCAGCAATTATGGCAGCGCTCGGTATGTTTGCTGGATATTGCGGAACGCTCATTACGCCAATGGCGGCAAACTTTAATATTGTTCCGGCAATGCTTTTAGAATTGAAAGATAAAAATGCGGTCATTAAGGCTCAAGTACCAATTGCTCTTTCCATTTTCATTATTAATATGTTTATCATGTACGGTCTTGTATATCGTTTCTAATTAGGAGAGTGAAACTATGAAAACAGTATTATTAACAGGATTTGATCCGTTCGGCGGAGAAAGTATCAACCCAGCTTGGGAAGTCGCAAAAAGTTTACATGAAAAAACAATTGGAGAATACAAGATTATAAGTAAACAAGTTCCAACTGTATTTCATAAATCAATAAGCGTATTAAAAGAGTATATAGAAGAGCTAAAGCCTGAAATGATTATATGCATTGGACAAGCTGGAGGCAGACCAGATATTACGATAGAGCGTGTAGCAATTAACGTTGATGATGCAAGAATTGCTGATAATGAAGGAAATCAGCCGGTGGATATGCCGGTTATAGAAGAAGGACCTATTGCGTATTGGTCTACACTTCCGATGAAAGCAATTGTGAAAAAACTTCGTGAAGAAGGTATACCAGCTTCCGTTTCACAAACTGCAGGTACATTCGTTTGTAATCATTTATTTTATGGACTCATGCATGAACTAGAGAAACATGATAAGAAAATAAAAGGTGGATTTGTTCATATTCCGTTCTTACCAGAACAAGCGAGTAACTATCCAGGGCAACCGAGTATGTCACTTTCTACTATTAGTAAAGGGGTAGAATTGGCGATTGAGGTAACGACGGAAGTTGAAGTAGATATTGTAGAGTGCGGGGGTACGACGCATTAAGTAAAATGAATTGTACAACACCTCCTGTATGAATTAAGCTGGAGTGAAATATCCTAGGAAGATTAGCAGGACAAATGAAGAACTGTTACAGCTTATACAGAGTTTAGATCCTATCTTAAAAAGAAGAATCATATATCTATTAGATGTTATTAATGTTGATCAAGTATTTCAAACCTATGAAGATGCAGTATTACGTAGATTAGAAGAAAAGCAAGTAGTGGTTCAACTAACTGAGGTTTAAACATAGGCGTAATATGTTTTTCACATATATCCCTTTAGTAATCTTTATTTTATTTGTATATATAGCAATGAGAAAACTCCAGCTCATCAGTATTTTAAACCATTAATGAGTTGGAGTTTTGGTCTTTTATTCGCAAATTTCCCGTTCATCGAGTAAATCGATGACGCAGCCTTTATGTTTAAGAAGCTCCTCTTTAGATAAAAAGTCAGCTCTCTTACCAAGTTACATTAGTCTATTAGGTATGTTTTGTTTTCCTAGAAATATCATTGCTCCAGCACACATTATATTGCGTTTGTTTGGAGATTACTATGGTTATAGAAAAAAAGAGTAACCCGTTTGGCTACTCTTCACATAGAAACTTGTATTTGTTCATTTCAATAAGAGACCGTTATTGAAGTCCCTTCATGAAATTTTGGATTTTTGATGATAATGCAAACAGCAGGATGCTAACTAAAATGGAGATAGCACCAATAACACCAAAGTAAATTGCTTCTGTTGCAGGATTATACAGTTTAACAACTTGGGCATTTATTGCTTGCGCAGACGCAGTTGATAAGAACCATAAGCTCATGGTTTGCGAAGAGAAAGCAGCTGGAGCCAGCTTCGTCGTTATTGATAACCCTGAAGGAGATAAACAAACTTCTCCAATTACAATTAAAAAGAAGCTAAGGACTAACCACATAGGATTCACTAAAGAGTGAGTACCGTTGATTAAAGCCGGAATAATCATAACTAAGAATGATAAACCTGCAAATAGCAATCCAATAGCGAATTTTTTTGCCGTTGAAGGCTGCTTCTTGCCTAACTTTATCCAAACCCATGCAAAAATCGGGGCAAGCGTTACGATAAAGATTGGACTTAATGATTGGAACCAAGCGGAATGCAATGTAATTCCATTGAACTGTAATTGAGTTCGTTGATCCGCGTATGTCGCTAAGATAATAGCACCTTGTTCTTGTATAGACCAAAATATTGTAGCTGCAATAAAGAGTGGTATATACGCAAGAAGACGAGATTGCTCTATTTTTGTTGTTTTAGGACTACGATACATATAAATGAAATAATAGGCTGGAATAACAATCCCTAAGATACTAATCAGGAATGTAAAACGATTTATAGTTAACAACCCAGTTGGAATTGTAACCACACCTAGCAATGTTAATACAACCAGACCAACACTGAAATACTTAATAGTCTTTTTTCTTTCCGAATCTGATAATGGATTAGGTACTTGCGTACCGACTAGACCAAGGTTTTTCTGTTTTGTTCCAACAAATACCCCTAACCCAATTGCCATACCAATTGCCGCAACTCCAAAACCAAGGTGGAAATTATATTGCTGACCTAATGTTCCGACAACTAAAGGTGCAAGTAAGGCACCTAAGTTAATACCCATGTAGAATATACTGAACCCGGAGTCACGACGCGCATCTGTTTTACTGTATAAACTTCCTACGATGTTCGATATGTTAGGCTTTAACAACCCTGTTCCTAGAATTAAGAAGACCATAGAGATAAATAACGCACTTTTACTACCCGGTAAAGCTAAAATAAGATGGCCAATCATAATTAAAAAGCCACCAAAGAATACGGTTTTACTTGGACCAAATAAACGATCCGATATCCATCCACCGATAATACTAGACATGAACAGTAAGGAACCGTAAATTGCCATTATCGAGGTTGCGGTAGATTGATCAATTCCTAATCCGCCTTTTGCGACCGAATAGTACATATAATACAGCAAAATAGCTCTCATTCCGTAATGAGAAAACCTTTCCCAAAACTCAGTGAAGAATAAAGTGAATAATCCTTTTGGATGCCCAAAAAATCCTGTTTGAGGAATACTTTGAACAAGTTCGTTTTTTTCTTTCATAATGTTAATATTTCCCCTTATTAATTTTTGATATTATACAAGTATAACTTAAGGGGCTCCCAGTAGTCCATAACTATCTAAGCTCATCGATGAAGAAAAGCAGCCTTCTGGCTACTTTCTAAATGAATTGAAAAAATCGTCATTTGCACATTAGACACACCTTTCACTGAATCTACCTCTAAACATTCCAAAATTGATGGTGAGAGTGCTTTAGCTACTAAGAATGCTACGCCGTTACAAACAAGTGTATATTGTTGACTTAATGGTATATGAGGCGGAATAACGTATGTATCTGGAACACTCAGTAATCTTAAGCATTCTCCATAACATAATCAGTTGTGAATTTATAAGATAAACAATTATTCTTAAAGCTGGTTTGAATTTTCGAAAGGTTTTATGCCAGTTTGTAGAATTAAAATTAAATAACTTTATTTTAATTGAACAGTAGTTATCTTGGAAACTTTAATTACGCCCAAAAAAGTTTGATTTTAGTTAATGCAACGTAGTAAGTAAAATGAATTGTACAACACCGTCTGTAAACAACTGGTATAATATAGTATAGGAAAATACATAGAGGTGATTTTTGTGCAATTTGAAGAAGTACGTTCAATTTTAGAACAAGCAAAGAAAATTACAGTATTAACAGGTGCTGGTGCAAGCACAGAAAGTGGAATCCCTGATTTTCGTTCAGCAAATGGATTGTATGCTGATGCAAATGTAGAGGTGTACTTGTCGAGAGGTTATTATAATAGAAATCCGAAAGAATTTTGGAAGCATTATAAAGAAATCTTTCAAATAAATACGTTTCATCAATATAAACCAAATCGTGGGCATCGCTTTTTAGCGGAACTAGAGGAACAAGGAAAAGATATAACGATTTTAACGCAAAATATTGATGGTTTGCATCAAGTAGGTGGTAGTAAACATGTAATTGATTTACATGGAACACTTCAAACTGCACATTGCCCGAAGTGTAAAACGGGGTATGATTTACAATATATGATTGATCATGAAGTGCCGCACTGCGGGAAGTGTAATTTCATACTAAATCCAGATGTTGTTTTATACGGAGATACGTTACCTCAATATCAAAATGCGATCAAACGTTTATATGAAACAGATGTACTTCTCGTAATGGGAACATCACTCAAAGTACAGCCTGTCGCTTCATTCCCAGAGATCGCAAAGAGGGAAGTAGGCGCAACAACGATTTTAGTAAATGAAGAGTTAACAGGGCAAGAATATAATTTTGATTTTGTTTTTCAAAATAAAATCGGCGAATTTGCCCAAGGGTTATCTTCGATTAAATAAGTTTTTGTTTTCGTAAAGAAACTGAGGTGAATGATGTCCACCTCAGTTTTTTGTATGCATTATATTCATGTTATTACGTACTAAGGGGAATGGTAATAAATAGGGTGTAAAATACAAAAACTGAAAATTAAATCTTTTATTTCTTTTGTAACTAATATAAAATTCTATATATACCATATAAATAAATTTAATACATAATGATTTTTGCGCAGAAATGTTAATAGAATGAAGCGAGGGAGCAAAATGAGACAGAAAAAGGAGAAGCAGAAACAGTCGAAAAAGAAAAAGACTCATATTCCGTTTCGGTTAAATGTACTATTTTTTATCGTTTTTCTTTTATTTTCAACTATTATTATTCAATTAGGTAAAGTACAAATTATTGATGGAGAAACGTATCGAAATGAAGTGAATAAAAAGGAAGATGTAACGGTGAGTACTCCAGTTCCGAGAGGGAAGATGTTTGACCGGGAAGGAAAAGTTATTGTAAATAATAAACCGTTACGAACAGTTACATATACGAAGATGAAAGGAGTGGACTCAAAAGAGGTTTTAATAGTGGCAAGAAATTTAGCAAAGCTAATTGAAATGCCACAAGAAGATATGGACAAGTTAACAGAGACAGATAAAAAAGATTTTTGGATGCAGTTAAACGAAAAACGTGCAGCAACAAAAGTAACGAAAGAAGATGAGAGTAAATTTAGGAAGCAGGAAATAGAAGGAAAAGAATTAGATAAAAAAGTAGAAGAGTTGAGACGAGAAAGAATTACACAAGAAGAACTAAACGAGCTATCGAAAGAGGATATAGAAGTACTAGCAATTAAAAGCAAAATGAATGCGGGATATAAAATGACGCCACAAATCGTCAAAAAAGATGTAAGTCAAAATGAATATGCGGTAGTGAGTGAAAGATTATCGATCTTGCCAGGCGTAGATACGACTGTGGATTGGGAGCGCGAATACCCAAATGACAAAATACTACGTTCTGTACTTGGTAGTGTTTCGAGTGAAAATGAAGGGTTACCAAGGGAACAATTAGACTACTATTTAGTACGAGATTATAACCGAAATGACCGTATTGGTAAGAGTTACATCGAAAAACAATACGAAGATGTATTACATGGAACGAAAGAACAGTCTAAAAATATTACTGATAGAGCTGGAAATATTATTCGGACTGAAAAAGTGACACAAGGAAAAAGTGGAAATAATTTAATGTTAACAGTTGATATGGATTTACAGAAAAAGGTGGAGGAAAGTCTTGAAAGGAATTTAAGAGCATTCCATTCTTCTGAACCGATGATGGATCGTGCATTCGTCGTTATGATGAATCCGAAAAATGGTCAAATTCTATCATTAGCAGGAAAGAAAATTGTAAATAAAGACGGCGGGATGCAAATAGAAGACTACGCTTTAGGAACGATGATAAGTTCTTACGAGTTAGGATCAACTGTGAAAGGAGCTACGGTATTAGCTGGATATCAAACAGAAGCGATTAAGCCATATACGCATTTTTTCGATGCACCAATGTACTTTAAAGGAAGTTCGAAGCCGAAGAAATCGTGGAAAGACTTTGGAGATATTGATGATTTAAGAGCATTGCAAGTTTCATCCAATGTCTACATGTTTAATACGGCGTTAAAGATTGCGGGGATTGATTATGTACCAAACAATCCGTTAGATATTAAACGAGAAGCGTTTAATAAAATGCGTTATTATTTTAGACAATTTGGTTTAGGTGTGCCAACTGGTATTGACTTGCCAAATGAATCGATTGGTCAAATGGGTAGAACCGATAATATACCTGGTTTTTTACTTGATTATGCCATTGGACAATATGATACATATACGCCGCTGCAGCTTGCTCAATATATTTCAACGATTGCAAATGGCGGTTACCGAATGAAACCACAAATTGTACAAGAAATTAGAGAGCAACCAAATAGACCAGAGGAAGTCGGGAAAGTTATGCAATCGATGGAACCAGTCGTGTTAAATCGAGTGGATATGGACCTTTCATATATAAATCATGTGAAAGAAGGATTTAGAAGGGTTTTCCAAGAGGTAGATGGGACCGGTGCTGGAACTTTTAAAGGATTACCTTATAAACCGGCTGGAAAAACAGGAACAGCAGAGACAGTGTACGGTGGAGAAAGTGATATTGGAAGAGATGAAAACAACTATCGAAAAAAATGTTATAATTTAACTCTCGCCGGGTATGCGCCATATGACGCTGATCCGGAAGTCGCTTTTTCTGTTGTTGTGCCATGGGTGAATAATGATAAATCAGGTATTAATTCTACAATTGGTAAAGAGATTTTGGATGCATATTTTGATTTAAAAGCGCAGAGATCGGGTGTAAGTCTAGTCCCAGTAGCACAACAGCCGAGTACGGCACAGTAAAATAAAATTCAAATTGTAGTATATCACTGCGCAAATGAACAGGTGCAGTGATATATTTTTGAGTTGAAAAGTGTTTTGATAAGGTGGGAATAGATATGAAAGAGGAGATTAAGAGAGGTTGGGGGAAATACATACTATTTATATTTGTCATGGTAGTAACGTACCAGTCTTTTACTTTATGTAAGGTGGAAGGAAAATCGATGCAGCCGACTTTACATGAAGAAGACTACGTATTTGTAAATAAAGCTGCTGTACATTTTTCTAGCTTACAGCACGGAGAAATTGTCATTATTAAGGAAGAGGATGAGTCGAAATATTATGTGAAACGCGTAATAGGACTTCCTGGTGACATAATTAACATAACGAATGGAACTGTATACGTAAATGACAAAAAGCAAGATGAACATTATATAAATAAAGATTTATATAATAATACACAAGTGTTTTACAACTTTCAAAAGACAAGAATTCCGCCAAATAAGTTATTTGTAATGGGAGACAATCGTGAACAAAGTAAGGATAGTCGAAATGGTTTAGGGTATATTGAAGAAGATAACGTTATTGGCAAGGTGGAATTTGTGTATTATCCTTTTTCAGAAATGAAAATGATAGACTAGTTTAGTATTTTTATTTTATTTTCCTCAAAAACAATCAATGAATTAATATGTAAAACATCTCGTTTCACAATAGGAAAAGATGAGTTAAAATACTAAGGAAAAGCCAAATCCTTTAATGGGATTTGGCTTTTTGTAGGGAATGCTAATTCAAGGTTTACTCTTCATAATATGCTTTAATAACAAAGCGGTGTTGCTTCACAGCGAAATATCCTTTTTGCAAGATAATTTCATGTATACGATACAATTCCTCGGTATAGCTGTCTACTGTGAAATCAGGAATTTGCCACGGAATTGCTTTTAAGTAATAGACAACAGCACCGATATCATAAAAACGTTGAAGAGGGAACTCTTCCTTCGCTTCTAAAATAGTAAATCCATTCCCCTTTAGTTCATTACATGCCATTTTGAGTGACCAACTTGAAAATTCGCTATTCAGCGGTGTGCCAAACTGTTCATTAAGTTCCGCACAATCAAGACCACCGACTTGTTGGGTAAGAAATGTTCCATTAGTGGAAAGAATTCTTTGCACTTCAGAAGCAGAATAGGATTCATGTTGATTCACAATTAAATCAAACTGACCATCTTGAAATGGTAAAGCAGTATCATCGGTCACTTCTACAACTGTAATTCCTAAAGGCTCTAATTTCTTTCGTGCAATTGGTACGTTCGGAGCATAGCCTTCAGTAGCGTAAATAGTTGGCGGGAACGGTTGTAACATAGATAAAAACTCTCCGCCGCCAGTTCCCATATCTAGCATTGATTTTGCACGTTGCATAAGCTGGAAGGCTGTGCTACCGTACGACCATGATAAAGGCTCGCTATTCATACGGCCAGTTTCTGAAATGAAAGAAAAATCCCAGCCACTAAAGTTTGTCTTTGCACTTTCTAATAATGCCGAAAATAATGAATCACGTTTCATATTATGTCCTCCTATTTCGTTAATGATTGATATAGTAAGAAAAGAGAAAGGGAGGACCTCTTATTAAAATGAATCGGTTTTACGTTTCGTGTTCAAATAGATTCATACAAATTCGCTCCTTGCGAGAATAGTTATTTATATATTCGAGATAACCAAGAGAAAATCCTTTGAAATTATAAGGGAAGGCAGTTGTTTAATGAAAAATTGGATGGATTTTACAGACGAAGAGTGTGACCAAATATGGGATAGGATATATAGTGAGCTTGAGTTTTTACCAAGTGTTTCTGTATTCCCATCATTTAAGGTACCAAGTCCTTTTATAACATATGATATTTCTCATTACTTTGGAGAATCGATAGATTTAAATGTATATGACGATCTGGAAGAAAAAGCATTACTAGTTTTAAAAGAGAATACAGTATCGAATGAATATATAATGGCACTTGATTGGCAGCATGAGTGTTACTGGGTAAATCCACATTTAAAGTTCGATAGAAATGAATTTGGTGAGTGGACAATCCCGATTTTTCCAAATGGAGATTACTACTTCTTTATTCAGAAGGACTTTAAGTGGGGGTATTTAGGTCATCCTTGGGAGAAGAGTATAACGATATTTGGAAAAGAATTAATAGAGAGCTTTGAACAAAGTAAGCCGGAAATGTTTCAAAATATTTTAAGGCAGGGATAATGTTTTAAAGAGAAAAAACACTTATACTTCATTTTTGAAGCATAAGTGTTTTTGTTTAAAATACTTAAAAAGAAAAATCATTTGGTAAAGTCCCATTTTTTATCACCGTTCTTAACCCATGTTTTATAATCCAAGGGTTAACAGGAGGTTTGTTATCGCGTAATTGTTGTAACCATTGAAAAACGAGTTCTTTATCTTCTTTTGTAATATCGTTAATATGATTGGCTACTGATTTTTGGACATATTTAGAAGGGTCATTCATTAATGGCTCAAGAAGCTTTAAATTATTTCCAAAGTCACCTTTCAGAGCTCCAATTTTTTTAGCCCAAGGAAGTCTCGGTCTTGTACCTTCGGAAACTAATCTCCTAATGTGGCTGTTTTCGTCATGAATCCACTGTTGTAATATGTCTAGTGCGTCTTCATGATATTTTTCAAGAAAAGGCCGAATGGCATATTCAGCAGTATTCCTTTTTGTTATTTCATACATTGCGTTGAAAGAGGATTCAAAATCGTTAAGCCCATATTTTTCAACGTATTTTGCAATAGGCATGTACATATAACCATTTGTAAATGTGCCTACTTCTGTTGTGTTTTCTGGCCCCAATGTTTTCAGTAATATATGTATTGTTTCATTAAAATCTTTTTGTAATGCATAGTGTAATTCATCTGCTATTACCTCTATACGTTGTTTCAACTCTAAATTTTCAACTTTACTCGTTACAGAATCTACAAAGTTTTTCTTAGAGAAATTAGGATCATGTTTAGAAATAGAATCAGCCATTTTTTCTGCTAATTCTTTGTTGAATAAAAATTTTAACGGAACATATTTACCCATTTTTTCACCCCATTGGTCAGATAAAAACAATGTTTATTTTTTAATCGACAATCCATACACCAAAGTCTCACTAGGAGTCGTAATACTAAAACCTATCGTTTTATAATCAAGTTTCACAGTATCACCAGTGTAATCTGTCGTGAATGAATCCATTTGTACGATAAGATGTGCATCTTCATATACAACATCATCCGCATTATATGTATCCCAAATTAAATCGACATCAACGAAAATGCTACAAGAGTTCGTCATCGTCCCTCTAATGCGAATAATCTTTTTGTCTTCACGTTCTAATCTATGTATAGCAGCTTTTGCTTCATCAGTAATACGAATGTTCATGTAATCCCAACCTTTATGTATATTTCCTCTATTATCGCAAAAACAGTGGCAATAGGGAAGGGAGATGAATTGCAATAAAAAACGAGCAAACAAATTTGTTTGCTCGTTTTATTTTATTTTATTTTATTTTATTTTATTTTATTTTATTTTATTTTATTTTAGTTCACATTTATCAAGTGGAATTACTTTCGTTTTCTTAGTAAATTTATATCCTAACCACAGTACTAAGAAGAGTGGTAAACCGATGTAAGAAACGAGTACACCGTTCCAATCGATAGATGCTCCCATAAATGCTCCGTAGTTTTGTCCTAAAATAACGATAACACAAAGTGTAAATGCAAAGATTGGACCGAACGGGAACCATTTTGCTCTATACGGTAAATCTTTTAAATCTTTCCCTTGTGCAACATAAGCTTTTCGGAAACGGTAATGACTAATAGCAATTCCTACCCAAGCAATAAATCCTGACATCCCAGAAGCATTTAATAACCAAATGTATACAACACCGTCACCGTATAAAGAAGCGATGAAAGCAACGCTACCAACAACTGATGTTGCGATTAATGCGTTAACAGGTACACCACGGCTATCTAATTTGCCTAAGAACTTTGGTGCTTTTCCTTGACGAGCTAAATCCCAAAGCATACGAGTTGATGCATACATTCCAGAGTTACCAGCAGAAAGTACTGCAGTTAAAATAACAGCGTTCATAACAGAAGCAGCGAAGGCAACGCCCGCTTTTTCAAATACTAGTGTAAATGGACTTACTGTTACATCACTTGCTGCAAGGCTATCAGTCGTATAAGGAATTAATAAACCGATAACGAGAATTGCTAAAATATAGAATAATATAATGCGCCAAAAGATAGAACGAATTGCTTTTGGAATATTGCGTTCTGGATCAGCAGTTTCACCAGCAGCCACTCCTAATAATTCAGTTCCTTGGAATGAGAAACCAGCAGCCATAAATACACCGATAATTGCCATGATACCGCCATTAAATGGTGCATCTGCAACAGTGAAGTTTTTAAAACCGACAGCTTCGCCGCCCATAATTCCAAAGATCATCATAAAGCCGACAATTAAAAAGATAATAATAGTAACTACTTTAATAAGTGCGAACCAATATTCAGATTCACCAAAACCTTTAACAGATAAATAGTTTAAGAGAAAAATAATAGCTAAGCAAAGTCCACTCCAAATAAGAGAAGGGGTATCTGGGAACCAAAATTTCATAATTAATGTTACCGCTGCGAGTTCCGCCGCTATCGTAATCGCCCAGTTATACCAATAGTTCCATCCAAGTGCAAAGCCAAGTGATGGATCAACAAATTTTGTTGCATACGTACTAAAAGATCCAGTAACAGGCATGTAAGCTGCGAGTTCTGCTAAGCTTGTCATTAAAAAATAAACCATAATTCCAATTGCGGCATATGCGACTAATGCACCGCCAGGACCAGCTGAATGGATAACACCACCACTGGCAAGAAATAATCCGGTACCGATTGTACCACCGAGAGAAATCATCGTAAGGTGACGAGATTTTAATCCGCGTTTTAATTCACCTTGTCCTTGTGTAGTTTGCTTTTTAGAGGTAGCTTGATTCGTTGCGCTATTCATGTTCAACACTCCTTTTCTAGTAAGATAGGAAGGAGCGGGGGAGAAAAATACAAAAAACCGCCAAAAGAATTAGGCGGAACGTTTCACAAATAACCACCCCCATCATACCCTTCCGTTAAGATAGCACCCCACGTCTACACGGTAATTTTGTAAACGTGACAGTTCTGTTCCTTTCGGAGACAGCCCCAGCTCATATTTCCAGAGATGAAATATAAACTTCGGCAACTTTTCCTTTCAAACGGAGTCGGTGACATTCTCTGTGTCTCGGCCGTTCTACTCTTAAAAGTTGCAACCTCTACCTCATCGGATTGATGAGGATTTATTCATTGCTATGATTTTTAATATATGGCAATTGTAATGATTTTCTGAATATATTGCAAGGAATTTTGTTAGGAAAAGTCAAAAAATATCGGTTATTGTATAGGAAACGCTTGCAAAACTCCACCCGAACCTACTGTTATGTAGCAATAAGCAAAGAAAAAATTGTTATACAAATGTTTCGCAAAAAATAATGAAAAACCCTTTAAAATTAAAAGAAAATTCAGAAAATATAATTCGACATAACTATCAAAAGAGGATTATTCCTTACATTTGTTTCAAAAAATAAGTATAAATCTGATAAATAGAATGAATATTCTTTTTATTTTTGGTAAAATTGAAATATTGTTTAATTGAAAAGGGGACATTATTATGAAATTAGAAACGGAAAGATTACATATAGTACCGTGTACGGAAGAATGGATTCAAATTGCGAAAAATCAAGGCTACAATAGCGGCCCGCATATTGTAGGACATATAGGAAATGTAAAACAAGATGAGTCTTTATTACCGTGGGGCCCGTGGTATGTTATTCGGAAAGAGGATGATGTTGTTCTAGGTGATATAGGATTTAAAGGGAAACCAAACGAGGAACATAGGGTAGAAATCGGTTATGGATTTATTGAGAAATATTGGAATAAAGGGTATGCAACAGAAGCAGTTAGTGAATTAATGAAATGGGCTTTTCAAACAGGGGAAGTGGAAACGATTATAGCGGAGACACTCCTTGATAACTATAGCTCCATTCGTGTATTAGAGAAATTACATATGAAAAGAGTAAATAGTACTGAAACGATGGTCAATTGGAAAATAGAAAAATAAAAAATACCGCTCGAAGTAAATCGGGCGGTATTATTATTAATTATGGCAGCATTTGTTTTTGATCTGTTGGATAGCTATTCGTCGCTTGTTTCGAATACTTTGAATGGTTACGAACAGAAATGAAAATGGAGATAATAACGACAAGACCAACTGCAACATAAGAAAGTGTAATAATAGTTGGATCAACTTTAAATGATGTAAGTAATGTACGTATATTCGTAAAGATAATAAGTCCGCCAACGAGTACGCCAAGTAAATGCGACGGAACGATGCGTACTAACCATGCGGCAATTGGTGCGGCAACAATACCACCGAGCATGAGAGAAAATACCCAAATCCAGCTTATTTGTTCCCAACCAAGTGAGATGAAAAAGCCGATTGTTGCAGCGAGTGAAACAGGAAATTCGCTCGTATCTACAGAGCCAATAACTTTTCTAGCGTCATTTCCTCTTGCAAGAAGAACTGGTGTCGTAATAGGTCCCCAGCCACCACCGCCAGTAGAATCAACAAATCCTGCAAAAAGGCCAAGCGGCACAAGTTGCTTAGCAGGCATACGCTTATTTGAAGCAACAATTTGTTTTTGAATGATGAATCGTAATAAAATATAAACCCCTAAAGTAAATAAAAATAAGGAAATGTACGGTTTAATTAAATTACCAGGTAAATTACTTAAAAAACATGCCCCGACAAAAGCACCGATAGCTCCTGGTAATGTAAGTCTAGAAACTGTATATTTATCAACGTTTCCGAATCGTATATGAGATGCACCGGAAGCGGCAGTAGTGACTACTTCAGCTAAATGGACTGATGCAGAAGCAACAGCTGGTGCGATACCAAACATTAATAATAAAGAAGAAGACGTTACCCCATACGCCATTCCAAGCGCTCCATCGATCAATTGAGCGAAAAATCCGATAATAGCAAAGATAATTAATTTCTGCATAAATAATCCCCCTGTAATAATAAATGAAAAAAGCACTTTTCCCGTGTGAGAAAAGTGCCTTTGGTTTTTCCAATCAGCAATAATTAAATTTGTTTCATTATAATACATATTAATCGTATAAATCAACTAGGTTTTAAAGTTTTTTGAATTGAACGAAAGAAAAATAAAATATACAATAAAAGAATGGAGAGAAAGGGGAGAAAGAATATGTTAGCATTTGATCATCTCGTTCACGCAGTTCATGGCACACCGGAGGAAGCGGCAAAACAAATGCAGGCACTAGGTTTTCATACTGCGTTAGGCGGTGAGCATACGACTTGGGGTACTTGGAATAGTTTATGCTATTTTGATTTATCATATATAGAATTTTTAGCAGTTCAGCATGAAGAAAAAGCGAAAGAAGCAGAAAATCCATTAGTACAAGAAACAGTAGTGAAATTACAAAGTGGAGAAGGAATGCTACAAATCGCAATTCGAACAGATGCAATTGAAGAACTAGCAGTTAACTTAAGCAAACATGGGTTACATACGATAGGACCATTTGAAGGGAAACGGATGAGAAAAGATGGCCGACTTTTAGAATGGAAAATGTTATTTGTAAAGCAAGAAGAGAGCGAACCGAAATTACCTTTCTTTATACAGTGGAATGAAACGGATGAAGAAAGAAGAAACGATTTACGTAAAACAGGAACGATCACTGAACATAAAAATAAAGTACAACAAATTGAAACGATTCATTATGCGGTGAAAAACGTTCGAGAAACAGTTCGGAAATGGAAAGAAATAATGGGACTAACAGTAAGCTCAGTCATAAGAAATGAAGGGTGGAATGCTGAGTGTCAAAGCGTATCGTTTGGAGATATTCATGTGCAGTTTTGCGAACCAATGGGAGAAGGTCCAGTTCAAGATCGTTTGAAGGACCAGGGCGAATATCCATTTGCAGTGGAGTTTAAAGGGGAAAATAAACGAGAGCATGAAGTGTTAGGTAGTTTGTACGTATATTGATAGAGGTGAGTTTGTGGAAGAAATGTTAAGAGAGATAGAAAGAAAACTAGAGTGGTCACGTATTGTAAAATGTACAGCTATTACAAAAGGGTTTTCACATGAAGAGAAATATAAAGTTGAATTAGCGAATCGAGAAACGTATTTTGTCAAAGTGTGTGATTCTGCTAATTTTGAACGAAAACAAGAAGAATATACGTATATGAAACAGTTGGAGTCATTACATATCCCGACGCCAAAATTAATTCATTTCATAAGACTTGAAGAATTAAATAAATGCGTTCAAATATTTGAATGGACCCGAGGTGAAAATGGAGAAGAGAGTTTAGGTAAGTTATCGGTGAAAGAGCAGTATGCTGCGGGGAAAAGAGCTGGAGAAGTTTTAAAGAGAATTCATGCAATAGAAAAAGAGAATATCATTGATTCGTGGGAAACGTTTCGGTGGAACAAGTACGAGAGATACTTGAAAGCATTAGCAGAATTTGAGGTAGACTTTCTTGATATGAAGCCAGTATTAACCTTTGTAGAGGATCATAAAGACTTATTGAAAAATCGTCCTATCACATTTTTACACGATGATTACCACCCAGCAAATAGTATGATTCATAATAAGGAGTTTATCGTTATCGATTTTGGTGAATATGATTTTGGCGATCCAATACATGATTTTTATAATGTAGCGATTTTTACTACAAGAATAAGCAAACCATTTGCGGTTGGTCAAGTTCACGGTTATTGCGGAGGTGAGCCATCACTCCATTTTTGGAAACTGTATTCATTATATGCAGCGATGACATTCCCAGCGGATATCGTATGGACAAACCGAAGCACGCCACATTTAGTAGAGGATATGAAAGAAAGATTGAACCGAATTATAGAAGAACATAATCATTTTTCATCATATATTCCGAAATGGTATCAATCATATCATATGGATATAATAAACAATAAATAATGGAGGGATTCCTTTGGATAAAATAGCGGTAATTTCAGATATTCATGGTAATATTCCGGCATTAGAATCTGTACTGAAAGATATTAAATTACGAGGTATTGAGCGTATTATTTGTCTTGGAGATTTAGTAGGAAAAGGCCCTCATTCTAGCGAAGTAATTGAAATCATTCGTAAAGAATGTGAAGGGGTTGTAATGGGAAACTGGGATGATTTTATTACAAAATCGACTGAATTTGAAGCGTTAAAATGGCATCAAAAACAATTGTCAGAAGAACAAAATGAGTATTTAAGAAGCTTACCATTTTCAATTGAATTTTTTATGAGTGGAAAACTCATTCGTATGTTCCACGCTTCACCGAGAAGTTTATATGAAAGAATACAACCACATGCCTCAAGAGAAGAGCGTATTAGTCTGTTCGAAAACAGTGAGCTCACGGAGAATATAGAAGGAGAAAGAAAACCAGATGTCGTTTGCTACGGTGATGTTCACCAAGCGTTCGTTCAAAATTTTAGAGGCAAAACGTTATGTAATGCCGGTAGTGTAGGAAATCCTCTTGAAATTACACAAGCGTCCTATTTAATTTTTGAAGGAACTTACAACGAAAAAGAAGCAGCGAGCTTTTCCATTCAACTTGTAAGAGTACCATATGATATTGAATTAGCCATCAGGCTAGCTGAAGAAGTCGATATGCCAGAGATTGAAGAATATAAACAAGAGTTACGGACTGCTATGTATCGAGGATTTAAGGGGAAGTAAGCTAATAATATATCAACGATTCGACAAAGGATATCGATTTACCGACAAATAGTGACATGAATTATTATCTATAATTATATTATGTAAACTAATTATAAAGGGAGATATCATGAACCGAAAACAACGAATCAAAGAAATTGCAGATCATATTTTAAAGCTAAACTTAACCTATCCAACAAGAGTTGGAGTAAGCGGTATTACAGCTTCAGGAAAAACAACATTTGCAAACGAACTAGCGGAAGAAATAAAAAAACGAGGATTACCAGTAACACGCGCCAGCATTGATGATTTTCATAATCCAAGAGTGATTCGCTATGCAAAAGGAAAAGAATCTGCAAGAGGGTATTATGAAGATGCACACGATTATACAGCTTTCAAAGAAAGATTATTAATGCCTTTAGGACCTAACGGGAATTTACAGTATGAAACGATTTCTCATAACTTAATAACGGATATGCCTGTACATAATAAGCCGCTATTGGCCACGCAAAATATGATATTAATAGTAGATGGAACGTTTCTATTGAAAAAAGACGTTGCGCATTTATTTGATTACAAAATCTTTGTAGATACAGATTTTGAGATTGCGAGAAAACGTGGTGCAAAGCGAGAGACTAAGGCTTTTGGAAGTTATAAAGAAGCAGAGAAAATGTTTATAAACAGATATCATGCGGCTTGTAAGATGTATATAGATGAGCATAATCCGAAAGAATGTGCGAATGTTATATTTCAGAATAGTAATTTTGATGATCCGGTAGTTGTATTTAAAGGAATTTAAAATCGTTTATATAGCAAAAAGTTGGTGAAAGGGGATGTGTTGGGTGGATAAAAAAGATAATCCGAACGATTGGCCTGTATGGGCGAATGAGTTAGTAGAGATAGTTAATGCAAATCCTGATTGGCAAGATAAAGGCCGATATGAGGAACAGCAACTTGATGAACTGCTTACTCCTCTCGGTATAAGCAAAGTAATACATATAGGCAGTACATCCATACCTGGTTTACCTGCAAAACCTATCATTGATCTAATGGCTGAAACAGAATCATTTGATAGAGTGCTCGATATTTCAGCAAAATTGGCTATATATGATTGGCATTATGTAGGCCCGGAATTAGATGGAAGACCTTGGAGAAGGTTCTTTGTGAAAGTTAAGAATAATAGGCGTGTAGCTCATCTGCATTTGATGATTAAAGGAACTGAACGATGGGAGCAACAACTTTCATTTCGTAACCGCTTACGAGAAAATCCACAATTAGTTTATGATTATTCGAATCTAAAGCAAGAGTTAGCTAAAAGGTTTAACCAAGATAGAGAAGCATACACAAAAGCTAAAACCGAATTTATTAAACAAGTTCTAAAATGATTCGAATTTTGATTGTAACTACGTTTGAATACAAATGAAAAAACATACTTTATTTTATAATCTAAACTTACATGAAATGCATGTAAACAAAGTGAGAAGCTTTGGTGTTCCAATGTATTTCCTTTTATTTCTCGGGAGAAATTTTATATAATTGAATCAAGTTCATAGAAAGATAGGGACTAAAACTATATTAAAAGTCAACTTGATTTTATGAGGAAAATTACAGGGGATAAGGCGAAAATAAGTTAAAAAACGTAAAAAGGGGACAGGGAATATAATGACAGAAGTACTAGAACTAAAAGAAGAATTACAACAAATTAAAAATAATAATTATGCTGTGCCAGAAGACGTAGACGCATATCCATATGCACAGTGGATGCTAGATTATATCGGATCACCTGATGCTGAATTACGTGATGATTTGATTTATAGTACGCTTCACAAATGGATTACAAATGATGTATTTAGACAAAAAGAATTACGAGGATTAATGCTGCAAGCAATTAGCCCTGATTATTTATTTTATAAAATTGGTGAAAAGGGTACAGATTCTGTTTTTAAACGTGCATTCTCTGTATTAATTCCACCACTTATTTTATCTGTTCATGAAAGAGAACCACTGTTATCTGAAGAACAACTGTACAGTGTGGCAGAACAAGTGCTGGAATATGTATATTTAGAAGAAGATGTAAGAGGCTACGTAGAAGGAAAAGGCTGGGCACACTCAACTGCACATGCGGCAGATGCACTAGATGCTTTAGCACGTACAATACAAAATCGTGAGTTTTCATATGCAATACTAGCTGCTGTTCGTCAAAAAGTTCGTATGAATGACTACGTATACGTACACTTTGAGGATGAGAGATTAGTAACACCAATTATGTCGTTACGTAATCAAAATCTTTTAACTGAAGAAGAGTGGAGCAACTGGTTACATAGTATAGCAATTGTTGAAGACATCCGACATCCTCAGCATGCTATTTTAGTACAAAATATTAGAGCTTTCTTAAGAAGTTTATATTTTACAGCTTTAGAGAATGAGGGTGCTACTGCCTTTACAGATGATATATTGGAGACTTTGAAGGATTTGCGTAGGTATTAAAAAGGCATTTGAATTGGAAATTTTAAAAGAAATCCATACTTAGAAACAAAGAGAAAATATTAATTTTAAAAAATTTATTAGAAATTTATTTTTACATTGTACCCTTTCAGTATAGGCTGAAAGGGGTGTCAAATGAAAAAATTATTGAAGATAGTAAAGATTATATTTTTTGTTTGTAGCAGCATTATTTTTCTTGGATTAGGCGCTGTATTTATATATCATAACTATCAATTAAGAATGGAATCGAAATTAATGAACAATGAAGGGGAACTTGTTAATTTCAATAATAAAAAAGTGAATGTTTATAACGAGGGGAGCGGGAAGGATACGTTTGTATTTATGGCCGGATCTGGAATTGCCGCTCCTGTTTATGAATTGAAAGGGTTATATAGTGAATTTTCGAAAGAAAACAAGATTTCTGTAATTGAGAGAGCTGGTTATGGATACAGTGATGTTTTTCATGATGATAGAGATATTGATACGATATTAGAACAAACGAGAGAAGCGCTTATTAGAAGTGGAAATAAACCACCCTATATTTTAGTGCCACACTCTCTATCCGGTATAGAGGCTATTTATTGGGCACAAAAATACCCAAGTGAAGTAAAAGGGATTATTGCGTTAGATATTGGTTTACCTAATCAGTACGTAACTCATAAAATAGACGAGCTTGATTCATTAAGAATAAAAGGAATGAATATTTTAACGAAAATTGGTTTTCAGCGATTAGTTCCTTCTATTACTTATAATCCCGAAGTAATTCAGCAATCCTTTTTAACTGAACAGGAAAAAAATATTTATAAAGCGCTCTCATATAAACAAGCTTTTAATGATGATATGAAGCAAGAACTTTTACAAAGTTACAATAACAGTAACAAATCTAATTCCTTATCATTCCCAAAAGAAACACCAATTTTATTTATAGATGCGATTGCTAGGGAAAATAAAAACTCGAAATATACAAAGCAAAAAAACAAAGATTATGAGGAGTTTGCTAGCAAGTTATTGATAGCTGATGTGAAAAAAATTGAAGGTACACATAGTATTTATTTACACGCTCCTGATGAAATATACAAACTTGCTACGGATTTTATTAATAATAAAGTAGTGAAGAACTAAGCTATTGTTATTTTAGTGATGGAAGGTCTACATAATGAAAGAATATAACATATTAATTGTTGAAGATGATTTGATGATAGGAGATTTATTACAAAAAATTTTGCAGCGTGAGAAGTATAAAGTGTATTGGGAGAAAGAAGGAAAGAATGTTCTTGATGTAATTCATGAAATAGATTTAGTCATAATGGATGTTATGTTACCAGGTGAAGATGGTTATCAAATTACAAAAAAAATAAAAAATCTAGGATTAAATATTCCAATCATATTTCTATCAGCTCGGAATGATATTGATAGTAAACTAAAAGGTCTTACCATTGGAGAAGAATACATGATAAAACCTTTTGATCCTCGAGAATTATTGTTAAGAATTCAGAAAATGTTAGATAATCAATATGGTACTTTCACGCAAATTAAACATTTATTTATAGATGCAGAATATAAAAGGGTTTTCATTAATGGTTTGCGTGATGAAGTTGTGTTTACAGCGATTGAGCGTAAAATATTTTTCTATTTTTATGAAAATAGGGATAGAATTTTAACAAAAGAACACTTCTTTGGTTACTTATGGCAACTCGAAGATAGAAATCAAAATATCATGAACGTACATATAAAAAAAATCAGGGCCAAAATCAATGATAAAACAGGTGATATTATTCAAAATATTTATGGAGAAGGGTATAGACTAAATACCTATATGAAAAAATGAACTTAAAGAAAAAATATCAGTTACTACTATTCTCCGCTATTATTAGCGTACCATTGTTATTGTTATCGATTAGTATCTTTGTATCAGTTATTTATAATGCTGCCTTTAAAATTAAAAATAAGAACATTCCTTTTCACGAATCCTTTGCATACCCTACTATGTTAATCATTTTTTTATTATCACTATTAGTATTAGCTTTTGTATTTTCAAAATCGATTAACACAGTATTAAATAAAATTAATGTATTAAATCAAACGATTCGAGATTTAGCTAGTGATAAAAAAATCCCTAATATAATAGATGTCAAAAGTGATGATGAGATGGGAGAATTGATTAAGTCAGTAAACTTGCTTATAGAAAGAACGACTTATCGAGAATTAGAATTACGACAACAAGAACAAATAAAAAAAGAGCTATTAAATAAATTACAGCATGATATTAATACACCCTTAACAGCGGTTAGATTACAATTATATTATTTAGAAAGCGAATACGAAGAACAAGCACCAGTACTTGAATCACTGTATGAGCAGATACAATATATAAGTGATTTAACTAACGAATTTAATATTCAATCTACAGAGACATTAGAGAATACTTATATTGTGAATGATGAAGTGAATATACATAATTTAATAGAAAACATGATTAAAAAATGGAGCTATTTGTATAGCATTCATAAAATTGAATTAGTATATAATCCACAAGATAAAGAGTTGATATGGGATAGTAATGAGTTATGGATTCAAAGGCTATTTGATAATATTTTTCAAAATGTTCTTAAACATTCACAAGCTAAAAAACTCAAAATCATTATAGATGAAGATGTTGTTTCCTTTAGAGATAACGGGATTGGGTTTGATATAAATAAAAAAGGAACGGGACTTGGTTTGAAAAATATTGAAGATATATCAAAGATGTTCGATATAAAATACACTTTACAATCCAATAGTGAGGGGACTATGTTTTCATTTGAAAATACTAAAGTTTAGAGAAAAATACATAAAACCAATACCTCCCAACCATACTAATAAAATGTGTTGGAGGTGAATTTTATGGACAAAAAAGACTGTGAAAAAGTTTATAATGATTACTTACATCAAGGAGAAGAGCAAGCTCAATTTGAAGTAGGCCATGAAGTCAATTCAGGAGCAGAACGAATTGTTGCCGTTCGTAAAAATGATGATGGTGATTTAATAGCGTTTAAAACAAGTAGCGGGAGAGAGTTAGATTATATTACTGCTATTAGTGAAGTGAAATCAGGGAAGTTAGCTCATATGGACGTATTTCATAAGTATGGTAGGGATATTATACGTAGTGAACCTGATGGAATAAAGGAAAATAACTTAGATAATTTACCTTCATTTTAAACGGGTAAACCTCAAGAAGAGAATGTTCATTTGGATATTCTCTTCTTTTCTTTGCAAAGTGTTCTCTACAAATAGAAGGTTCATCTCTAACGTGAAATTACACTTTTAAAGAGCTCTCTAAATTTCTCTTTATCTTCTGCTGTAAATGGTTTTGGACCTTTTGTACGCTTGCCGCTTTTTCGAACCATTGCACTTAAATAACGTGTTTGTAATAATTGGTCAATGTTTTCATTCGTATACTTATAGCCTTTATGGTGTAGAACGATACAGCCTTTTGCTAAAGCGAGCGAAGCAAGACCATAATCTTGTGTTACGATTAAATCTTCTTTTTTTGCTAACTGCATAATTCGGTAATCCGCAGCATCCGCTCCAGAATCAACATAAATTGTTTCCACACCTTTTGGCTGCTCTGCATTAGAGTAATGAGAAAAGCTAGTAACGAGGGTAACAGGAATTTCTGCATTCGTAGCTTCAAAAATAATCACATCTTTTACAGGACAGGCATCTGCATCAATGTAAATTTTCATTTTTATCACTCCTATAAATAGATTCGAGTTGATGATAATGGTAGAATTTTCTTTTGTCAAACGATACAGCTTTATTTAAAGTTATTTTTCACATACCAAAATAGCCTCACGCAAACGGGAAATACCTTCCTCAATTTGATCAATGTTCACTTTCCCATAAGATAAACGAATATAACCATCTTTCGCGCCGAAAATACTACCCGGCATAAAGGCAATTTCTTGTTTTAAGCTTTGCATAATGAGTTGTTTTTCATTTATCGGTTCGTTTAATTTTCCCCATATGTAAATACCACCAGTAGGGTTTGAAAAAGAGATTTTATCATGAAGTTGCTCGTTTAGGGCGCGCACGATAATGTCTCTTTTTTCTGCTAGTTGTTTTCGTAACGGTACGATATGCGACTGGAATGGGACAGTTTCGAAAAATTGTTGCATAAGCCATTGCGGGAATATACTCATTCCTAATTCCATTTGGTGCCGTGCGTCGGATAACCTCTCGACTACTGACTGCGGGGCGACAAGCCAGCCAACTCGTAAACCTGGCGCAATCATTTTTGATAAGGAATGTACATAAATGACTGTTCCATTTTCATCAATCGATTTCAAAGTAGGGCAAGGTTGTTTATTTTCTAGCGTAAGTAAACTGGACGGATCATCTTCAACAATCGCAATTCGTAAGTCTGCGCAAAGTGATAAAAGTTTTTTTCTTCGATTTGGATGAAGCATCGTTCCCGTAGGATTTTGGAAATTTGGATTTAAAAAGATCATTTTAATACGATGCTTTCTATACAACTCTTGCACATCATCTGGATTAATACCGTGTTCATCGACAGGTAATGGGAAAATACGAATACCTGCTGATTGGAATAACGGTAATGAATAACAGTGTGAAGGACTTTCAAAAGCGACTGCATCACCTGGATTTAATAAGCATTGTACGATTAGGTGGAGTGCTTGCTGGGCACCAGATGTAATCATAATGGATTGTTCAGTCGCTTCGATTTTTAAATAATCCTTCATATATTTTACTACCGCTTGCCTTAGCGGGAGATACCCTTGCGGATGATCGTAACTTAATGACTGTGTTAACGGTTGTTCTCGTAAAATCGTTTGTAGTTGATCGTGAGGATAGAGATTACAACCGAGCTCTCCGTTGGCAAAATCTATCATGTTTTCATTTTGTTGTACTTCTGCCCGAATATGGCGAAGTAGCGGTAAGTTTGGTAAAAAAGTACCACCTTCTACGAAACCTCTCCAGTTTGGCGTTAATGTTGGAGAAACGCCCCACATATGTGTACTTACACGTGTACCTTTACCAGTCGTACTTTCTACAATTCCCATAGCGCGAAGTTCATTATAAGCAGTCGTTACCGTGCTTCGGTTTACATTTAACTGTGTAGCTAATTTCCGTTCTGAAGGGAGGAAGCTACCTGGGGGAAGCTCTCCGTATGTAATACGTTTTTCAATAAAGTCAACAACTTGCTGATAAATTGGGATTTTACTGTCGTTATCTAGCTTCCATTCCATACAAACGCCTCCGCAAATCTTATATACATCAAGTATAACAAATTGGCTGGGTAAAAAAACAGCCAATTGGACGGTGTTTTATCCAGCCAATTTTACTATGCTAAATAGGGAAGGGGAGATTAGGATGAAACGATGGCAAATGGAGTGGCTCCTAGTATCAGTTGCATTAGTATGGGGAGCAAATTATACAATTGGAAAGTATGGCGTGGCATTTATGTCATCCATTCAATTTAATAGTTTACGATTTTTAGTAGCATCACCGGTATTATTACTTATTACATTTATGATGGAACGCTCATTACGTATTGAAAGAAAAGATTGGTTACGATTATTAGCAGTCGGTATCGTTGGAACGACGATGTATCAAACGATGTTTATGCTATCTGTGAAATATACTTCAGCAACGAACGCCTCATTATTAATTGCGATGTCACCGATTTTTACAGGGATATTAGCAGTATTACACAAACAAGAACGCTTTTCGATGAAAGTACAAATTGGTTCAATAATAGCCTTTATTGGTGCAGCATTTGTATTATTAACAGGGCATACGGGAGGAGCTACTTACGAATATGCATGGCTCGGAAATGTAATTGGATTAGTCGCAGCAATCGCGTGGGGATGGTATCCAATTTTAGCGCAACCTCTCATTACAAAATACTCTGCAATGAGAGTTACATCATGGTCTACATTAATTGGAATTGTACCGCTAGTTATATACTGTTTATTCAATGTAAATACGTTAACGTGGCCAGTAGATATGCCAAGCTGGGGTTCTCTAGCATATTCAATCGTCTTTGCGACAATCTTCGGACTTGCCATGTGGTATGTCGGTATTAGTAAAATAGGTTCAACGAAAGTAATGGTTTATATGTATCTTGTACCATTATTCGCAGTTATCTTTGCAGCTGTAACAATCGGAGAGGAAATCAATATGATGCAATTAGTTGGCGGTCTTATTATCTTCATCGGTTTATATGTAGTCAAAAAAGGCGGAATTAAAAAGCCTGCTCTCAATTTGAAAAAAGTAAGCTAAAGGTAAAAAGGATCTCTTTCATATAGAAGGAGATCCTTTTTGTTTTTGTAATAAAAGCGCTTGTTCAACAGCCCATTTTTGATGATCATGAATTAAAAGCTCTATAGCATGTAATGGAGACATCCACCGTAAAACATGATCCTCCTCACAGTTTTCAGTTTGTTTTTGCACCATGTTCGCAATATAAAAGAACCCATCATTTAAATAATGTGTATCTTCCTTTTCTGCATAAAAATATCGTGCTGCATTACCGAAATATTGATCAATTTCAATTGCCCATCCTAATTCCTCGAGCAATTCACGATGTAAACATTCTTCTTTGGTTTCTTGACCTTCCATACCGCCACCAGGTAAAAAGTAACGATTTCTTTTTTGATAACAGCCATTTTTGAGCAAGTATCGTTAAAAATAACCGCATAGCAACTAGGTCGTAATACATACTGTTCAGTGGGTTTTTTATAACCAAAAGTAAGTTTAGACATCATAAAACACCTCGTTTCTCTATAAAATACATAAAAGGAATATTAAGGTAAATACAGAATTATATAAGTATAATCTTACGAGATTGGAGTGATAACAAAATGATAAATCGAAAGTGTTCACGATGTAAAGAAATAACAGGTACATTGCACGGTGGTAAAAAAATTAAGGAAGAATTTTTATGTGAGGACTGTTTGCAAAAAGGAATTGCGAGTGGAGAGATCGAATTATCACAAGTGGAAGAAGAACAAACTTCGTATCTTTCTATAAAAATATTAAAAATAATGAGTGTTATTTATTTAATAGTATCTATTATAACTGCTTTTTCTGCTGGAGCACTTATACAGGATCCAGGGCTTGGTGGAATATCATTTTCAATAACAGGTGCAGTTGGTGTTATGGTAATTGGATCGATATTCCAGTCTGTGCTTGTATTTTCAGGTATTTGGGTATTCATTCTGTTAGTCGAAACGGTTATTAAAATATATGAAAAAATGAAGTGAGTGAGAGGGAGAAATACATGCGAGTAAGAAACATTCAAGGGGAAGATTATGTAAAGATTCATTCTGTATTAAATGATTGGTGGGGCGGGAGAAACATGGCTAATATGTTGCCGAAGCTGTTTTTCGTTCACTTTCAAGAAACGAGTTTTATCATTGAAGAAGAGGGAGAAACGTTAGGTTTCTTATGCGGATTTTTTTCACAAACATATAAAGATGAAGCATATGTTCATTTTATCGGTGTAAATCCGAAGTTTAGAAGAAGAGGGATCGCGTCGACATTGTATTCTTATTTCTTTGATGCCGCTCGTGCAAACAATCGTAAAGTTGTAAAAGCAATCACATCACCAGTAAATAAAAAATCGATACAGTTTCATCAAGAAATAGGCTTTCGAATTGAGGCTGGGGATGATGAAATAGAAGGTGTATCCGTACATACAAATTATGATGGAAATGGCGGGAGTAGAGTTTTGTTTTTAAAAAATGTGTAAAGTAGGCTGACGTAAAGTTAGCCTTTTTGTTGTGAGGAGATAGGAGTATGGAGAGTAAACAAAGTAGAAATGAGTATTTAAGACGCATATATACAGTTCAAGATTATATAGAATCCAACATAGATAGTTCACTATCCATTGAAGAGTTAGCCGATGTAGCAGGATTTTCAAAGTTTCATTTTCATCGGATTTTTAAAGGAATAGTAGATGAGCCGTTATCACGATATGTAAATCGATTGAAACTAGAGAGAGCAACACATATACTTACATACCGGCCGGATATGAAGATTACAGATATTGCTTATCACTTCGGATTCACTGATTCAGCAGTTTTCTCTCGGACATTTAAAAATTATTACGGTGTAAGTCCGTCCAACTATAGAAATCACAATAGCAAGAATTGCAAAGACGTAAGCGGAACTTCTCAATACAATGAATGTAAGAAGGTTCGAGGAGAGGTCGAAATTGTAACAGCGGACAATGTAAACGTCGCATACATAAGACATATCGGTACATATGGAGAGTTAACTATAGCGTTTCCGAAAATGATAGAAAAACTATTTCATTACGCAGTTGAGCAAAACTATCATGTATTTGAGGATACGAAAATATTAACCATTTACCACGATCATCATGAATTTACTGAGGACTATCATTTAAGAACAAGTTTATGTATAACAATTCCAGATGAATCCGCAATAGAAACGAACGACATAGGAATAATGGTAATACCTTCAGGCAAGTATGCAGTAGGACATTTTGAAATATTCCAAGATGAATATAAAGGAGCATGGGATTTCTTATACGGTGAATGGTTGCCAAATAGCGGATATAAACCGAGAGACTCGTATCCATTTGAAGTGTATAGAAATGATCCAAAGCAGCATCCCGAACATAAACATATAGTTGATATATATGTACCTATCGAACCTTTTTAATTATAGGTTAAAGGGGAAGGAATAATGAAAACTGCTGAAAAGTTAGATCAGATTATAAAAGAAGAATATGAAAATGTTAATGGAATGTTAGTGATGCAGAAAGGTAATGTTATTTTTGAGAGCTATTATAACGGCTACGGTATAGATGATGCATTTCATGTAGCGTCAGTTACAAAAACGATAATCTCTGCGCTAATTGGGATATGTATAGATAAAAGATATATAAAGAGCGTTGATCAAAAAGTAATAGAGTTTTTCCCTGAATATAAACTTAAGGCATCTGAAGTAACAGTACGCCATCTTCTAACAATGACAGCGCCATATCCTTTTGTAGACTGGCAGGAACCGTTAGAAGAATTATGTACACAACAGGATTGGGTGCGGTATACACTCAATAGGATCGGAAAAGGAGGAGAAATTGGACCTTTTAAATATTCGTCCGCAGGAGCGCATTTACTATCAGCAATCATTACGAGCATAACAGGTAAAAGTGCTCGTGAGTTTGCGAACGAACATCTATTTCAGCCTATCAGTATGAGAGAAATTCCAAACTACAATATGAAAGCATTTGGATTCGATGACTTATTCGGAAAAGATGTAAAAGGATGGGTTCACGATCCAAATGGTATTTCGACGGGCGGCTGGGGACTTACGCTAACAGCTAGAGATATGGCGAAGTTTGGCCAATTATATTTGAGTAATGGTACTTATAATGGAAAGCAAATTCTTTCGAAATCATGGGTACAAGAATCAATAGCGATGAATCCAAATCGTTATGGGTACTTATGGTGGTTACGAGAAGAAGATGGTATCTTTTCATATTGTGCAATGGGCGATGGTGGAAATGTGATTTGTTGTATACCGGAGAAGGAATTGGTGGTGGCGATTGCATCTGAAATTGTACCAGAAGCGGGGGATAGATGGAATTTAATTAAAGACTGTATCCTTCCTTATTTAAAAGATTAAGATGTGTATTTTTATGAAAATGAGAATAAAAGATTTAGTTATACTTGTTTTGTTCTCCATGATAGAAGTAAGTGTTGTGAGAAAGAAGTCGTTAAATTAAGATTAGAAAACTTCAACACCTATACGATTATTGAATAATTGCAAGGTGTTGAAGTACTTATGAGTTAATTAAGGTACATTCAACTGCAAGCTGAAACACCTTTTTCTGTTATTGTAAATTATTCTTTAACTTTTCGATGTATAAGATATATCATGCCAAACACAATTGCCAGCAAGATAAATTTAGTTAATTCCATTAGGCTAATATTGCACCTGGTTGCCACTCCATCTGTTAAATAAAATACATTAAACATACCATGTAAAATTGCAGGTGTTATTACAGAACGGCTATACTCTCTCGTATAGGTCAAAATTATAGATAATATAAATAATAACGAGAGATAGCTAAATATTCCTACAATCCATAACTCATAGTTCTTATAAAAGAGTGCTACTGGTAAATGCCATAAAGACCAAAGCGATGCAGTAATGATTGCTGTTTGCGTTAATGAATATTTTTTTCGTAAATGGTAATGAAAATTTCCACGCCATATGATTTCCTCTAATAATGCAGAAAAAGATCCAACTGTAAGACCAACAAGCAAGAGAAATCCTAATTCATTCCAATGATTATATAAGAACTTTATATCATAAATATAAAAATAAAAATAAAAATAAAAATAAAAATGGAGACATTGTCCTAGAAGTAGTGGGAATAATATGGAGAAAAGGAGTGTTTTTATTTTGGGACGTGAAATTCCAAATGTATGAACTATTTTTTGTTTCTTATATAATTTCTGATATAAAATAACAGCTAAAAGCGGAACAACCATCGTAAATCCTAAATAGTTACGACCATTTTCTATGTTCAGTAAGATAATATATACAAGCGATGTGAGACAATAAATACATAATGTAGAATGATAAACTATGTTTCTATTAATATTTTTCACCTACCTAAGTATATATAAGTTGTTAATCGAATATCCGATATTTTAATTATATATGAAATGAAAATAGACGGAATGAAAAATTCCATAAAACAACTTTGTTTTAAATTAACCGTCTACTCCTATATTTAAAAATTGAACAAGTTGATCATTTAAATAACTTGTATTATAAGAAAAATCATTTTGATACCACTCAATAATGATGCCAATAATTGCATTCGCTTGGTAGGAACAATAAAGTGAATGGTTCACTCCTTCTTTAAGCAAAGCCTCTTTATCGTGAAGTAACAAATGCTTTATTTCCTCAAAAAATAAATAATAGTACATTAAAGGAACCTTTTTGGAAAAAACAATTCTATAGAAAGTTTTATATTTTTCGATATGATGAAAAATCCGAATTGTAGAAGGATCTAATTTACTAGTTTTCAATACTGATACGTAGCGATAAGGTTCTTGATAAGAGCGTGTCAAATCTGCTGTAATTTCTTTAAAATACTCCTCAAATAAATCTTCTACTTGTTTATAATGCAAGTAAAATGTACCACGATTTATTTTTGCTTTTCTGCAAACTTCCGAGATGGAGATGACTTCTAAAGTTTTTTCGTTTAATAATTCTAACAATGCGTTATGTAACGCCTCTTTTGTTTTCACAATACGCATATCTGTACGCATCATTTTTTTCACCTCTTATTGAACACATTTCGTACGATGTGTTAATTATTGAACATTTATAGCTTTTTTGCTCATTGTAAGCGCTCTTTTATATTATTATAATTTTTATTGAACAACTGTGCAATAAAAGATAAAGGGGGCCGTTTCAGATGAGATTAAAAGGTAAAGTAGCAATTGTCACTGGTGCTGCGTCAGGCATGGGGAAAGCAATTGCAGAAGGTTATGCAAAAGAAGGAGCAAAAGTCGTTGTATCAGACTTAAACTTAGAAGGGGCTCAACATGTAGTACAAGGAATTAAAGCTACAGGTGCAGAGGCCATTGCTGTTCAAACAAACGTTACCTCTGATGAAGATATTCAGCGCCTTTTCGATGAAACAAAACAAGCTTACGGGAAATTAGATATTCTTGTTAATAATGCAGGTATCATGGATGGAATGGAGCCTGTTGGTGAAATTTCAGACGAACGCTGGGAGAAGGTTTTCTCTGTGAATACAGTATCTGTAATGAAAACAATGCGTATTGCAGTGAATCTATTCTTGGAACAAGGACATGGTACGATCGTCAATAATATTTCTGCAGGTGGATTATACGGTGCACGTGCTGGTGCTGCTTACACAGCATCTAAACATGCAGTCGTTGGCCTAACAAAAAACACGGCCTTTATGTATGCTAACAACAACATCCGTTGTAACGGTATCGCTCCTGGAGCAGTCATAACAAACATTGCTTCTACAATGACAAATATGAGCGAATTTGGTGCAAGCCGCCAGGCATTAGGTATGGCAATTAATCCACGTGCTGGACAACCAGAAGAAGTTGCACAACTGGCTATCTTCTTAGGCTCAGACGAAGCTAGTTTCGTAAACAGACAAGTGATTTCTGTAGACGGCGGCTGGACTTCATATTAATTTTAATTCAAACCTATTAGCTATCAAGCTTAAAAAAATAAGTTCGATGCCTTTGCATCGGACTTATTTTTCGTTGTTGATGGGGAAGTTGTGCGGAGTTAAAGAATTAATGAACAGAATGAGAGTTAGCAATTTAATTAAGATACATATAAAATATAATTACTTTTTAATTTAGAAACCATCTTGATTAATTTTTCAAAATGGTCTCTTTTTTGCTTATAGAATTAAAATTAAAGTAAAACAACAAATCCACCGTAACTTTTCACAACAAAAAATCGTTAAACATTAGAAAGGATTTTTAATCGCGAATGGGGGAGAACCATGAAAATTCTAATATTAGGTGGTACACGTTTTTTAGGAAGAGCATTTGTAGAAGAGGCTTTAAAGAGAGGGCATGAAGTTACATTATTCAACCGTGGAACAAATAAAGAAATTTTTCCTGAAGTGGAGCAGTTAATTGGTGACAGGAATGACGATGTATCAAGTTTAGAAAATCGAAAATGGGACGTTGTCATAGATACATGTGGATTTTCTCCGCATCACATTAGAATTGTAGGAGAAGTATTAAAAGATAATATAAAACACTATATATTCATCTCAAGCCTTTCCGTGTATAAAGACTGGATTCCCCACCACATAAAAGAAGACTATACATTACAACCTGAACCACCGGCTGATCAAATCAAGGCTGTAGAGAATGGTGAAATATCTCCTTATGAGCATTATGGTGCGCTTAAAGTGTTATGTGAAAAAGAAGCAGAGAAGTATTGGCCAGGGCGTGTTTTACATGTAAGAGCAGGAGTTCTTTCGGGAATGTTTGATTATACAGATCGGCTTCCATACTGGATTCAGCGCGTAGCAAAGGGTGGAAAAGTGTTAGTTCCAGGAAGGAAAGACCGTCCAGTGCAGTTCGTTGATATAAGGGATGTTGCGAGTTTTGGACTAAACATGGCAGAACATAATAAAGTAGGTACATTCAATGTAACAGGACCGAATGATACATTGGCGATGGAAGAACTATTAAATACGTGTAAAGAAGTTACGAATAGTGATGCTGAATTCGTTTGGGTTGATGAATCATTTATGCATGAGAATAAAGTACAGCCATGGACGGAGATGCCATTATGGCTTCCTGAAACTTTTTCGTTAGAAGGTGAAACGAAGCCATGGAAAGGTGGATTTTCTATTAGTGTCGAGAATGCTGTTAAAGTAGGGCTTACTTTTAGAAGATTAGAAGATACTGTTACAGATGTGTATGAGTGGATGAAAGAAATGGAAGAAAGGGGATTAAAAGCAGGTATTTCAGGTGAGAGGGAGAGAGTATTATTAGAGAAGTGGTGTAACGAAGGGTAAATAAGGGGTGTTTTCAGAATGATTTGATTTTAAGGGGTGGTATAATTTATTGTATATAGCTTTATTCTAGGAGATATTCTATTAATTTCTAAACTATAGTAATTATTATGAATAGAAAAGAGCACACTTATTCATAGCGAAAGTGTGCTCTTTTCCTTACTTATATTGTGATGGCGAAATACGTTCTAGCCATAGTATGCCATCGTATTGTTCAATTGGCTTCAAAATTTCTTCAAAGTCTTTATCACCCCAGTGTCTTGCGGTAGTAGGAGTAAACATCCAAGATGTTTCTGGACGATTGCGTTCTCCTTTCAAATTGACAAATACATTAGAGTTTTGAGATGTTCGTAATATATTCTCGATACTTTGTTCAGCATGGTCTGTATCTATAGGGACTATTTTATCAAGTTTAGTACTATCCCAACTATTTCCGCTATATGCATATACGCCAATTGTGTACATTTGATCTTTTATCCGTTGAGGTAAATAATCAATCATATTGGGCGCTTTAAAATTGTATTGTTGGTATTTGGTCCAATCGAGTATCATTTTTGAATTTTGTTTTCGGATATGATAGTTATGTCCCCATACAATGATTTTTTTATTTTTGTATTGAATATCACTTAACCAAGCTAAAGATTGTCCCATCTTTTGATCTCGAATATAAAGTGATAGATCTGTAAGTTTAAAGTTTGTTGGGTAAATAAAGTTTTTTTCTTTTACAGTAGCATCTTGGAGTGTTTTAATTGTATCAATGCGTATACTGATAGTCTTTTCTAATAGATTTACATCGTATGTATTTGATGGAGCTATCTTATTTAATTCGGTTTTATGTTGTTGAACAAACGTTTTAATTTTTTCATATTTCGCTATTACTTGCTGAACGTCCGCTTTATATTGTTCGTAGGAGTACTTATTATCTACTGGTGCAATTTTCTCCTCTATATTGAGTAATTCTTTATGAGCTATTTCTATATCATTAGCAATTTCAGGATTAATTTTTTCTAACCATTCTTTTGCAAACTCAGGGAAATAGGAATACCATCTGAATTGAGCATCAAACCCTGTTAGTATAAGAGGTGTTCCTTTTTCTTTTTGATCTTTTATATATTGAAATAGCTCCAATATTTCTTCAGTATGCCAAACACCGTATAAAGATTTTTTCATGGCCTGCAAAGCAGTCAGTTGGTCGAGGTTTTGATTTACAGCATTTGCCTCCGCAAATCCTGTTTCAAATGCAATTACATCATATCCCATTTCTTCATGTAAATACTTAATCATACGTACTTTTGATTGGTTTATTTCCTTAGCACCATGTGTACTTTCACCAAGTAGAACAATTCGTTTATCCTTTATTTTTTCTTTTAAAAAGGATAAATCTTCATTTGTTTGTGCATTTGGTTCGTTTAACTTTTGTGCATTTTCTTTTATCCATTCTTCCCATTTTGGTTGATCTTTCGGTTTCTCTTCAGCAGAAATCACAGATGTAAATGTTGTAAAAGCAAGAAGAGAAGTAATCATTCCTATTTTCCATTTAGTAAACACATATTTCCCCCCATGAAACAATTTTGTTATTTAATACGGTAGATATATCCAAATATCTACTTTTATTCCACATATTTATATTAATTGATAAAAACAAAAGAAACAATATAAAAATTAAGAATATTCAACCTGTTATTATGGGATGAAGATTATTATTTTTATTCATTACAAAGAGTTAGTTAGCAAAAACTAATGGGTAAATAGTTAGAATAGTATTTTTTATCTAAAAATATTGAAAGACATGAGTGGATTTAGTAATCTTAATTTATAAATACTAGTGTGTAATTAGATAAAATGCTTGTGAGAATAGTTTTTTATTGTACATACTTGCAATTACAATTGTTTTATCTTTTAATCCAAAACTATATAAAGGTGGTAAAAAATAGTGGATCTTACGTTTAAAGTAGAGAAAACATGTTTTAATTACCGTGTCGGAGCAATTTGTAAACAAGGTAATAAAATCCTTATTTTGCAAGGTGACGGTGAAGATTTTTGGTACGTACCGGGCGGTCGCGTGAAAATGCTAGAAAATAGTGAAGATGCGTTAAAACGAGAGCTTGCAGAAGAACTAGGTGTTCCTATTAAAGGGAAGAGATTAATATGGTCAGTAGAAAATTTCTTTACACTTTCTGAGCGAAAGTTTCATGAGATTAGTTTTTATTATGAAGTAGATCTGCATGAATTGCCTGCAAATGGAGCGGATCAATATATTTTGGAAGAAGAGGGTAGAACGTATTTGTTTAAGTGGGTGCCAGTAGAAGAATTACATGCATATAACTTACAGCCAGCATTTATAAAAGAGAAAGTAAAGGAAATAGCAGTTCATACAGAACATATCGTTTTACAAAAGTAAAGGTATTCGGAGGGAGAAAAGGGTGAAGGGGACTAAAAAAGAGGTACATATAAATGACAAAGTAATTCGTTACACACATATCAAAAAAGGTTTTAATACGGTTTGCTTTATGTTCTCAGGTTCAGGTTACAATTATGATAAACCGTTATTCTATTATGCAACGATGTTAATGCTTGAACATAAAATAGATGTTGTACATATTCATTATTCTTATGATGGACAATTAATGAATAAGCCAATGGAAGAAGTAACCAAAATAATGATGGATGATATTAATCCTATAATGAGTGAAGTATTGAAAAACGGACAATATAGTAATTCAATGTTTTTAGGGAAATCACTCGGAACAATTCCAATTGCAAATGATGTAATGAAGAGAGAAGAGTTTTTACAGTCAAAAATGATATTACTCACACCTTTACTAACGTTTGATATGATTTTTGATTCTATCTTGCATAGTAATCATGAAGGGCTTTTAGTTATTGGGGATAAAGATCACCAATATAATGCAGATCAAATTGATCAGTTACATAAAACGAATTTAAGAATTGATGTTGTTAAGAACGCTAACCATTCTTTAAATGTTGGGGAATTTGAAACAGAGAATTCAATTATAGTTATAGCAAAAATGATAGGGAAACTTGAAGAAATAATAAAAGATTGAATAATAATTATTAATTTACATGAAAAAGAGGTGCTTATTGCGTCTCTTTTTTTATGTTCAAGCTTTAATTCCTATGAAGCAAAGCCCGCATTAAAGAGGAATATTACTTTTCTATTTCCTATAAAAAACGGATAACAATTTTTAATAGTAGTTATTACAATTTAAATACAGAAAATTCAGAAGATTTTTTAGAAACTTGAGAGGGGGTCATTGAAAGCGTTTACTGTTATTGGGGTACGAGAAAAGGAAAATTCCAATATAAGGAGGTTATTAAGATGAAATCGATTAACCCGATGAATGTGATAGACGAGAGTCGTATTCATTCCATGCATATTTGGTTAATATTTTGGTTATTTATCGTAATTGCATTTGATGGATATGATGCTGTTATTTATGGGGCAACAGTACCTTCGCTCATTAAAGAGTGGGGAATATCAGATGTTACAGCAGGGGCAATTGGTAGTTATACAGCTATAGGAACGGCAATTGGAGCTGCTTTTTTTGGTTTGTTAGCTGATAAAATAGGTCGTAAAAATATCATAATAGTAACTACAATCTTATTTAGTCTATTTACATGTTTATCTGGTTTTGCAAACGGTCCTGTAATGTTTGCGATTTTCCGTGTTGTCGCAGGTATAGGGCTTGGTGGAGTTATGCCGAATGTAATTGCTATAGCAACAGAATTCTCGCCAAAACGAGTTCGAACAGCCATCGTATCTTTTGTTTTTTGTGGATATTCAATTGGAGCAATGGCAGCGGCACTTACAAGTCGTTCCCTTCTTACGACAGCAGGATGGGAGCCTGTTTTTTGGTTAGCAGGAGTTCCATTATTGTTTATCCCGTTTTTAATGAAAAGTATTCCTGAGTCTGTTGGTTTCCTATTAATGAAAGGAAAAATAGAAGAAGCTAAAAAAGTAATTGCTAAGGTAAATCCACAATTAAGTAAAGATGTGACAATTGAATTTACAAAACCACCATCTAAAGAAGCCGGTTCTCCTGTTGTTAAGTTATTTGAGGAAAAGCGCGCCGTAAGTACAATTATGTTTTGGATTTCATGTTTTAGTGCTTTCGTACTCATTTACTCTATGAGTACATGGTTACCAAGGCTTATGATGCAGTCAGGATACGATCTCAAATCAAGCCTCACATTTACAGCTGTCATGCAAATCGGAGCTATTATTGGAACACTCATATTCGGCCCAATAGTAGATAAAATTGGATTTAAAAAAGTACTTGTCCCATTATTTTTCTGTGGAGCAATTGCGTTATCGCTCATTGGATTTGTAAATAATATGTTTATTGGATTTTTGTTAATTTCAGTCATTGGTGCTTCTTCTGTCGGACTACAAAATATGTCAAATGCATTTGTTTCTCAATATTATCCTAGTAATATGCGCTCAACAGCGGTAGGAAGTACAATGGCATTTGGGCGTCTTGGAGGTGTGGTAGCTCCAACTTTGGTAGGTATTCTTCTTTCCATGCATTTATTGCCTCAATATAATTTTGCAGCAATTGCAACTGCTGCTGTAATTGGTGGCATAGCATTGTTATTTGTTAAAGAAGAACATGGAATTTATTATAAAGAGAAAAAAGAAATCGCTAGTGGAAATAACAATGTAACGACAGCCAAATAGTGAATAATCAATCCCGGTGATATATTTCTTCGGGATTCGTATTTGTTTAGTGAATAGTTAGAATATTTGCTTTTATTTTTTGTAACGTTTCTTATACAATAGAGAGAAAAGGTGAAATGGGGGATGGGGAGTGTCTAGTAATAAGAGAGAGAGATTAATGAAAAGAATAGAATATCATTTGCGAAATACATCACGCCAGCTTATTAAAATCGATACGGAAGAAGAGGCGCTTCAGTATTTAACTCATTCCTTTTGTGCAGAATTACATTGTGATTTCGTCGCTGTAATTTTTAATGAAGGTGGACAGTTTTTGCCAAAAGCTTGGAGTGGTAATTTAACTTCTTTAGCTTCAGCGTTCCCACTTCATTCTGATGAATGTTCCTCCAAACTACAATATCAAAGCATGACAGATCAAACGGCAGATTTACCAGAAGTGTGTCTTCTATCTGAAACATTGAAAATTGCTGGGGTGGAGACTTGGTTCACTGTCCCATTAAAAGATGATATCCAGCATTTTGGTTTTTGTGTTGTTGCATTTTCAAGTTACGTTCCACTTTTAGATATGGAAATATCATTTGAAGAGTTTGGAAGAGATATAGCAGTGGCGATAGCTGTGGCTAGACAAAAAGAATCGCAGTTGAAAAAGATTGAAGGTTTTGGATGGATTAGTAAAAACCTGTCGTTAGATGTTCCGTTAGAAAAACATGTTTATGAGGTAACTTCTAAAGCCGGAAATGAAACAAATTCGAATTTTGTATGTGTTTATTTATATAACGAGACTGAAAACTGTTTTGTTTTTCAAGCACCTTCATATGGAGAAATGAGAAAGCCATACAAAATTATGGTTGAGGATAAATATGTATTAAAAGAACACTTTCCATTTTTTGAAACGATTGGTGGTGAACAGTATACTGCCCCAATCATTATTGATATGAAACCAATTGGAGTATTACATATTGAAAAGGAATGCGAAGGGGTTTTTACGGAGGCAGATTCAAAATCACTTGAAATGATTGCAAATCATTTAGCAACCATACTAGATAATGCAAGGTTATATAATGGTGAGAAAGAACATAAGCAACGTCTTCATTCTCTATTAGATTATCAGCAAGCTTTATTAAAAGAAACGGTCGATGATAATAATTTTGAAGGTATTACAACAATGCTTGGTAGTTTGTTTCAAGATATAGTATTTATTTTTGATAGATTTATGCAACCAATAGCATTTCATGATGAAAAGGATAGTCGCTTAGCGGAACAATTAGCTGAATTAACAAGAGAAGAACGTAAAAAGAAAAGATTTACTGATACTTTCCAAATTCATGATCCGAATAATAGTGATTATTGTTTTTCGTTTTGGATTATTAATGGGGGCGGTAATTTTTTAGGATATTTAGCAGTACGAAGATCGAATGGGGGGATGGATGAATTTGATCAATTAACGGTTGATTTAGCCCGAAATATATGCTCCATCCAGTTTATTAAACAAAAGCTCGTTCTAGATACGAAAGAACAGATGAAAGACAGCTTTATTAGTAAATTATTAACTGAAAAAATTGAGGACCGAGATAATATTTTGCAATATGCTAACTTATATCAATGGAATCTTTTTAAAAAACATCGAGTCGCGGTATTATCAATTTCACTCGATGAGAAAGAATTAAAGAAAGGAAACCTACTCGAACAACAAGCGAAAAAGTCACTTATATGGGACTTGATTAAGACGCGTCTTCCAGAACTAGGAACAGGCATTTTAGCAGTATCCCATAATGATGAACAACTGTTAATTGTTCCAATTGAAAATCAGAAAAAGGGCGCGGATACATTTTGGGAATCGATGTTTTATAGCATAAAGAAATGGATTGGCTCATCACCTATAGGTTGTCGTGTTTTATTAGGGATTGGCGGTGTTACAAAACAGTTGGAAGATTATTATACTAGTTATCAGCAAGCTATACAGACTTTAAATATTTTAGATAGTCGCTTTCGTAAACAAGGATTTGCATTATTTGAAGGGCTTGGATCGTATGCTATTTTACATCATTTAAACCATTCAACCGCTGTAGATCTTTTTGTAAAGAAACAAATTGGACCACTAATTGAATATTCAGAAGGTAAGAATATTGATTTATATAACACATTGCATGTATTCTTACAAAACAATGGAAATGTAAAAAGTGCTGCAGCAGAACTTTTTATTCATAGAAGTTCTCTTTTGTACAGGTTAGAAAAAATTGAATCGCTCATTTCAGTCGATTTAAATCATGCAGAAGTGAGATTTAATTTAATGATGGCGTTGAAGCTCTATGATATGCATCGAGAAGTAGTAGGGTAATAGAAGTTTATATTTTCAGTGATGTTCTATTTGGTAAAAGGAGAGTTCGCTTTTGTACGAAATCTCTTTTTATTTTTATATAATTGTTTTTCAAAACTTGTTAAAATATATAAGTATGTAAAGGAATTATAGAGTTGAAGGTGATATGCATGAAGAAATATAAGATAGGAGAAGTAGGAAAGGAATTTGGAGTTTCAATAGATGCTTTACGGTTTTATGAAAAGAAAGGATTCCTAAAACCACAAAAAGACAAAGATAACGGTTTTAGATTTTATACATATGAGGATTTTGGAGTATTTTTAGCAATTAGAAGCTTTAGACAAATGGGATTTCATGTTAAGGAAATTGGATCGGTTTTTAACGGTTTAGAATATAATGACATAATGAAAAAATGTAATGATAAAATAGCTGAAAAAAATGAAGCGATAAAACAGTTAGAGTTAGAAACAAAGCAAATAAATGAATTTATGAACTTATTACAAGAATATAAACAAGAAGATAGGCGATGGGTTATAAAACATGCTGAGACTTATTATTTTCTCAAACATGTTCATTTAAATGAAGGAACGTTATGTGTAAATCCTCTATTAAAGAAATGGTTAAATTTCTTGCCAACAGTTTCCACAGCATTATGTATTCCACTTGAAGAATATAAAATGAAAAATATAGATAATAGTTACTGGGTAATGGCTATCTCTGAATCGAAGATGAAAGAATGCCAATTACCTACGGATGATTCAGTTATTCAAATACCTATGGGAGAGTGCTTGAATTACTTATATGAAAAAGACGTGGATGAACCGTTATCATCGTTGATATTAGATGAACCATTCCATATTATGCAAGAACAGGGATACGCTCTTAACGGAGATGTTTTATGTCGATACGTTTGTGAAACAAAGAGTCAAGACAAAACAGTTGAACATTATATTATTATGATTCCTATTATTAAATTAAACGGTACAAAGTGACTTGAAGTAGAGAAGGAAATGAAAAAATGCATGTAATTGTTAGACACAGTCTACAGTTACATGCATTTTTTTTGAAACAAAAGAGTTTTTACACGGTGTTTAGCTAGGTTTATCCAGCTATTTGTAGGCAGTAAACGCCCGATTGGTACGGGCTGATAATCAGTGGGGAATGAACAAAATCCCGTTGATTGAAGTTGCACTTTATACAAATTATACATAGTAAATGGATTAATTAAATTAAGCTATTGACCCTAGTCTTAGACCATAGTTTATATTGAACCTATGAAGAAAGCGCTTGCAGAAATAGAGAGTATGCAAAGTGCTTAAAACAAATATTGGAGGTTGTAAATTATGAGAAATATCGTACTTTTATGTAATGCAGGTATGTCTACAAGTATGTTAATGAACAAAATGAAAGGATATGCAGAATCAGCAGGTTATAACTGTGAAATTAATGCTTATGCATTAACCGAAGCACAAAATGTTGGTCCAGCAGCTGATGTGATTTTATTAGGACCACAAGTTAGATATGCATTAAATAATGTGAAAAAACAATTACCAGAAAAGCATATTGAAGTAATTGATATGGCAGCTTACGGCATGCTAGATGGGAAAAAGGTAATTGAGCGAGTGAAAACCATTTTAGGTGATTAAAAGTTTATACACTGGGAACGATTAACGAGCTTTATACGACTTATGTCAGTTTTGAAAAGTACATATCTTGAGGGGGTCATCGTCTGAAAAAGATAAAGAAATTTCCAATTTTATGTATGGTAGTAGGGAGCCTGGCAGGTGGTTTAGTACTTTCAGGATGCTCATCAGAAAGCAAGGATAAGGCTTTAAAAGACTCAGATATAACACTTATAACGAATGTTCATCCGTATGGAGAAGTAGGGGCTACCGTCGTTTGTGATTTTGGAGATACAATAGATAGCTCAAAATTAAAAAAAGATAGTTTTGAAGTTGAGGTGGAAGTGAATGGGAAACCTCAAAATAGAAAAATAACTAAAGTGTATACAAATAATAAGGCTGAGGTATCAGAGACTTCAAAAGACGGACAATACGTCGTGATCGAATTAGATGAAAACGATAAATATGCATCTACCTCAACATTTAATGAAGAGAAATTTTTAAGTACAAGAGATAATTTAAATTATAAGCTATCTCTTACGCAAGAAATTAAAACAAAAGAAGGTACAACTTTTAAAGCATCTGAACAGAAAAATAAAATTTCAAATGTAGTTACTCCTGTTGTGGATGATTTTAAAAAAGGGGTATATCAAGATGCTTCTGGAAGCAAAATGCAATATAGACTTTTTGAGCCTAAAAAAGAGTCTAACAAAAAGTATCCGCTAGTCTTATTTTTACATGGATCAGGTGAACGAGGAAATGACAACTATATGCAAGTCGTAGGAAATGAGGGTGCTGTAGCATGGGCGAATCCAGAGCAGCAAAAGATAAACCCTGCATATGTGTTAGCTCCTCAGGTTGAAGCGACTGAAACCCTTACAGCATATTGGACCGAGGAACCTAACTATACTACTATGTTTAATTTACTAAAAGAAACAATCGATAAATATGATATTGATAAAAATCGCATATATGTTGTCGGTATGTCCAATGGTGGAATTGGGACTTGGAATGTTATTAAGAAGAACCCGAATCTTTTCGCAGCTGCTGTTCCGATTTGTGGAATAGGAGATTTGCCAGAAAATACGCTTGTGGGTAAATATGAACCGATGCAAGATACTTCAGTATTCAAGGATATTAAAGATATGCCAATTTGGGTCTTCCACGCAGAAGATGATCCGCTAGTTGATGTGAGATATAGCAGAGATGCTGTACAAGCTATTAAAGAACTAGGTGGTTCTTTGGTCAAATATATAGAATATCCAACTGGAATCGTTAAACCAATGGGGCACTTTTCTTGGGTACCAGCTTTGCAGGATAAAGAGATGATAAATTGGTTGTTTAATCAGTCAAAATAATTTTTAAATATCTTTATTATAAAAATATCATTCTACTCATGTGGTGCATGCATATTTTTATAAGCCCATAAGGAGAGTTCATAATGAATAAAAAAATGTTATCGTTTTGCCTAATAGCTTCTTTGACCGTTTCTCTATTTGGATGTTCACCTAATAAAACAGAACAAGTTAAAGAGAAAAAAGGAGAAAAACCAGTTGAATTTTATTTAGTAAGACACGGAAAAACGATGTTAAATACGACTGATAGAGTACAAGGATGGGCGGATGCACCACTTACGAAAGATGGTGTTGCAGTAGCAGAGAATCTTGGGAAAGGGTTGAAAGAAGTTAAGTTTGAAAAGGCATATAGTAGCGATAGTGGACGTGCAATTGAAACAGCGAGAATTGTACTAGATCAAAGTGGAAATAAAGATATGAATATCAATCAAAGTAAAAATTTGCGTGAAGCATGTTTCGGTGAGTTTGAAGGGGAGTTAAATCATACTTTCCGGGAAAAACTTGCACAAGCAAATAATATGACCTATGAAGAATTTATGAATAATTTCGACATCGATATTATGCAAAAAACTGCAGCGAAGATTGATAACAGTAAACAGGCTGAAGATACTGAAACAGTCACAAAGAGAATGAAAAAAGAAGTTGATCAAATTGCAGAAGAAGTAGCAGAAGATGGCGGCGGTAAAGTTCTTGTTGTATCACATGGTATATCTTTAATGGATCTATTATATTCAATATCTCCTGAATCCTTAAATGAGGTTGAAGAAGGGTTAGGAAATGCAAGTGTTTCAAAAGTTGTATATAAAGATGGGAAATATAAAGTTCAATCTGTAAATGATATGAGCTATGTAGAAAAAGGTAAAAAATAGACTCAACAAAATCTATAAATGTTGGAGGTAATTATGAACCTGTTAGAAGGGACTAAAAACGGACTAGAACGAATCATCACACCACTAACAAATTATCTCGGAAATAGTAAAGTAGTAAATGCTATCACATCAGGGATGATGATGACAATTCCTGTTACGATCGGTGTTACATTATTTGCTATTTTAGGTAATCTACCATTTGAAGGGTGGAAAGAATTTTTAATTCAAATTGGTTTATATACGCATATGCAAGACATGATTAGTGCGACATTAAGCTTGTTAGCAGTGTATATGGTTGTCATTATCGCTTATTCCTATGCAAAAGAGGAAGGCATGAATGGAATGACAGCTGCTGTTATAGCGCTAGGCAGTTTCTTATGTTTAATGCCAATGTCTATTAAGGTAGGAGAAGAACAAATTCCTGCTATATTAAATCAGTACTTAGGTAGTGATGGCATATTCGTTGCCATGTTTGTCGGAGTTTTCACAAGTAAACTGTATTGTTCATTAAAAAGGAAAAATATTGGAGTGAAATTGCCAGAATCAGTACCTCCGATGGTAGCTGATGCGATTAATCCTGTGTTTATTTCAATCATCATCTTCACGCTTATCTTCTTTATTAGAGTAATATTTGGCTATACGCCATATGAAAATATTTTTAACTTTGTAAGTCAAGTTATAGCGTTACCTGTAAAATTCATTGGATCGTCTGTATGGTCGGTAATCGCTATATTTACATTCATGAATATATGTTGGTTCTTCGGTTTACACCCAGCACCGATCATAAATGTATGGTATAGTGCGACAGCTCCATTATTTACAGCAGCTATTACAGCTTTTGCTTCAGGCACACCTTTTTCAGAAATTCCTTACTTAGCATTTACTTTAATGCATTTTGCAGTTGCCATTGGTGGAACAGGAAATACGTTAGGTTTAGCTATAAATCTAATATTTGCGAAATCAGAGCAATATAAATCACTTGGGAAAATCGGTATCGTCCCAAATATCTTTAATATTAATGAGCCGATTGTATTTGGATTACCGCTTGTTCTGAATCCAATCTACTTTATCCCATTAGTAGCATCTTCAATAGTAGGCGGATTAATTGGTATCGTATTCCTTAAAATTACAGGGATTTTATCTAACTTTAATCCACTTATTGAATTACCATGGGTAACACCAGCACCATTTGCAGCTTATATTTCTGGTGGTTGGTTACTATTCATCATGACAGTATTAATTATTATCTCTCAAATTCTATTATATTATCCGTTCTTTAAAATGGGAGATAAGAAAGCTTATGAGGCAGAACAACAAGCGGCAACACAGTAATAATCATGTATCCCGCAAAAGCCCAATTAGTGTGGGCTAGTAATTAGTGGGGATGAACAAAACCCCACTGATTGTTTTTTCGAATAATAAAAATAAAAAAATGTTAGGAGAATCGTTATGGAACAAAATGAATTAGTAGTATTTCAAATTATATCAGCAGTAGGTAGTGCACGATCTTCGTATATTGAAGCAATTCAAGAAGCAAAAATGGGTAACTTTGAACAAGCAAGACAATTGATGAATGAAGGCAGTGAAACATATATTGAAGGCCATAGAGCACATGCTGGATTGATTAGTAAAGAAGCAGCTGGTGAAAAAGTAGAAGTAAGTTTATTGTTGGCGCATGCAGAAGATCAATTAATGAGTGCAGAAGGATTTAAAATCATTGCAGAAGAGTTGATAAGTGTTTATGAAACATTTTTAGTGAAACAAAACTAATAGAAATAAACGATAACAATACTATTTTTGAAAGGGAAAGGTAAATATGCTCAATACTACATTTAAAAAAGACTTTTTATGGGGCGCTTCGACAAGCGCCTATCAAGTAGAAGGTGCCTATAATGAAGATGGAAAGGGCCTTTCTGTTCAAGATGTGAAAGTTATTCCTGAAGGTACATCAGATTTTAAAGTTTGTAGTGATCATTATCATCATTTTAAAGAAGATGTAAAGCTTTTTGCAGAATTAGGATTAAACGTTTATCGTTTTTCTATAGCCTGGACTCGTATTCTTCCAAATGGTACTGGAGAAGTGAATGAAAAGGGTATTACATTCTATAGCAATCTTATTGATGAATTGCTGAAGCATGATATCGTACCGTTAGTAACGATGTATCATTTTGATTTACCGTATGAATTAGAGAAAAAGGGTGGCTGGAGTAATCGTGATACCATCGATGCTTTTGTTAAGTATTGTGAAATCCTTTTTGAACGTTTTGGAGATCGAGTAAAGAATTGGTTAACGATTAATGAACAGAACATGATGATCCTACATGGACAGGCGATTGGGACATCAGTATTATCTCAAAAAGAGCTATATCAGCAAAATCATCACATGCTTTTAGCAGAGGCTAAGGTTACGAACTTATGTCACAAAATGATACAAGACGCTAAAATTGGTCCAGCACCAAATATTAGTTATGTGTATCCGAAAACATGTAAGCCGAATGATATAATTGCAGCGCAAAATTGTAACGCAATTCGTAATTGGCTATATCTAGATATGGCTGTATATGGACGATATAACAATATAGCGTGGAATTTTATGAAAAGCAAAAATATCGAACCAGTCATTCTAGAGGGAGATATGGAGATTCTAGCTAGTTCAAAACCAGATTATATCGCTTTTAACTATTATTCTTCTATTACTGTTAGTGAGTATGATGAAAACTTTGTAATCAATGATGCTGGTGATCAACAAATTGAAGTAGGTGAAGAAGGATTCTTTATGGGTGACGATAATGAATTTCTAGAATTAACCGATTTCGGTTGGGAGATTGATCCAATCGGCTTCCGAGTTACATTAAGAGAAGTGAATGATCGTTATCACTTACCAATTATCATTACAGAGAATGGAATAGGTGCTTACGACAAAGTAGATGAAGATGGGTCTGTGCAAGATCATTACCGGATTGATTATTTGAAAAAACATATTGAACAGATGGAATTGGCAATTGCAGATGGAGTGGATGTAATGGGTTACTGCCCTTGGGCCGCAATCGATTTAATTTCTACGCATCAAGGTTTCAGAAAAAGATATGGTTTTATTTATATAAATCGTGATGAAGACGATTTAAAAGATTTAAAAAGAATAAAGAAACAGAGCTTCTATTGGTATAAAGAAGTTATTTCATCAAATGGAAAAGAACGATAACATATAGTTTTGAATTTTACATCATAGAGTGCGTACTTCTAGAAAACATTATTTCTTTTGAAGTGCGCACTTTTTGTATGAAAAATAACTGTACTTCTCACTAAATGGAAAATGAAGCGGTTTGAACCGAAATGAATACCATTAAAATGTATGAAAGAAATATATGTATTTCCTACACTGTGTATATATAAAAACTTTTTGGATATAGATATAATTTATTTACAGAACATTCAAAAAGTTATTCAAGGAGGTAGCAAAATGGCAATTCAAACAATTGGCATTGTCGGTGCAGGATCTATGGGTTCTGGCATTGCAAATTTAGCTGCATTAAATGGATTTACGGTTATTTTACATGATATTGAAGAGCATTATTTAGATAACGCAATACAACGTATGAATGGTTTTATGACTAAGAGTGTTACAAGAGGAAAAATGACGGAAGAAGATAAAGAAAAGGCGCTTGGCCGAATTCGACTCACTACAACTTTAGAAGATATGAAAGATGCGGATGTAGCTATTGAGGCCGTGTTAGAGAAGTTAGATTTGAAGAGGGAAGTGTTTGCAGCTCTTGATCAAATCGTTCCTGAAGGGGTTATACTTGCAACAAATACTTCATCTATGTCGATAACAGAGATTGCTTCAGCAACGAATCGTCCAGAACGTGTGGCAGGTATGCATTTCTTTAACCCTGCACAACTTATGAAACTTGTAGAAGTTGTTCGCGGCTATAAAACGAGTGATGAAACAGTCGAAGAATTGAAAGCGTTATCTAAAAAGCTTTCGAAAGAACCAGTTGAAGTAAAGAAAGATTCACCTGGATTTATTGTAAATCGAATTATGATTCCGCAATTTATTGAAGCAATTAAATTGCTTGAAGATGGGGTTGCATCTGCAGAAGATATTGATAAGGCTGTTACACTTGGCCTCAATTATCCGATGGGGCCGTTTACACTACAAGATTTTGCAGGTGTAGATATTGGGTATCACGTGATGGAGTACTTCAAAGAAGAACTAAATAATGATCAATACGCGCCGCCACTTCTTTTAAAACAGCTAGTTAGAGCAGGTAGACATGGCAAGAAAACAGGTGCAGGTTTTTATGATTATGAATAAAGAATGGGGGATTAAGTTATGAATTATGAGTTTTTAATTTGTGATATTGAAAATAAAGTTGCGATCGTTACAATTAATCGACCACCTGTAAATCCGTTGAATACACAAGTGTTTCATGAACTTTCCAGTCTATTTGGCGAACTAGAGGCGAATGAAGAAGTACGAGTTATCGTTCTTACAGGAAGCGGAAGGAAGGCATTTGTTGCAGGCGCTGATATTAATGAAATGGCAGCACTTGATCTTGTCGGTGTAACCAAAATGAATAAAACTTCACGAACGGTATTTAGCAAAATTGAAAATTTGTCAAAACCAGTTATTGCTGCGATAAATGGATTAGCTCTTGGTGGTGGCTTTGAACTTGCACTTGCATGTGACTTACGCATTTGTTCGGATCAAGCAAAATTCGCTTTTCCAGAAGTAGGACTCGGAATTATTCCTGGAGGCGGAGGAACACAGCGTCTTCAAAAGATTGTCGGCCAAGGCATAGCGAAAGAATTACTGTATTTCGGAGATATGTTTGATGCAGAGCGTGCTTTCGATTTACATATTGTCAACAAAGTAGTACCTGCGGAAGAGTTGTTTGAATTTGCAAAGGAATGGGCATATAAATTGGCAAAAAAACCACCAGTAGCACTTCAAATGTTAAAAACGGCAGTAAATGTAGGAAGTAATGCTGATCTTGAAACAGGCTTAATCATTGAAAGTACCTGTTTTGGAAATGCTTTCGCAACAGAGGATCGAAAAGAAGGATTACAAGCATTCGTTGAAAAAAGAAAACCAGTTTATTTAGGGAAATAATGAGGTGAAAAGGATATGAAAGAAATTGTTTTATTAGAGGGAGCCAGGACTCCGTTCACTGAAATTTCGGGATCATTCCGGGGGATGAATGCAACAGAATTAGGGGCAATTGCCGCTAAGGAAGCCATAAGAAAAGCTTCAATATCTGCTGAAGATATTGATCAAGTTGTATTTGGTAACGTTCAGCAATCTAGTAAAGATGCACATTTATTGGCAAGGCATGTTGGTTTAAAAGCTGGAGCACCTATTCATGTCCCCGCTTTGACAATTAATCGTCTTTGCGGAACGGGCGTTGAATCTATTTTAACGGCTGCTCGTTATATTCTATGCGGAGAAGCAGAAGTTGCACTTGCCGGAGGAACGGAGAACATGAGCCAAGTGCCACATGTAATCCCTGGGATGAGATGGGGAAGTCCGCTCGGCGGTCCAGCCTTAGAAGATTGGCTATGGGATGGACTTTATGATACGTACGGCGAATGTACGATGGGAGAAACAGCTGAGAATTTAGCTGCAAAATATAACTTAACGAGAGAAGAAGTAGATCAGCATGCTCTTTCTAGTCATGAGCGAGCTCTTTTAGCAAGGGAAAAAGGTTATTTAAAAGAAGAGATTGTTCCAGTAACAGTGAAAGGAAGAAAAGGAGAGCAGGTCATTGAAGAAGATGAGCATATCCGTCACACGAGTTTAGAAAAATTAGCAAAGTTAAAGCCACGCTTTGTGGAGCATGGTGTAGTGACTCCCGGAAGTGCAAGTGGGATGGTGGACGGTGCAGCGGCAGTTGTTTTAGCATCAAGCGATTATGCAAATGAAAGAGGATTAAAACCGATTGCTAAGCTCGTTTCTTGGGCTGTTGTTGGAGTGGAACCGAAGTATATGGGAATCGGACCGGTTCCAGCTATTCAAAGTGCATTAGAAAAAGCGAATTTAACTTTAGCAGACTTAGACTTAATTGAAATTAATGAAGCATTCTCTGCGCAGTACTTAGCTTGTCAAAAAGAATTAGGATTTGATCTTAATAAAGCGAATGTAAATGGCGGGGCAATTGCGATAGGTCATCCACTTGCTGCGAGTGGAACGAGAATTTCTCTATCTTTAATTTATGAGTTAAGAAGAAGAAATAAGAAGTACGGGATATCCGCTGTTTGTATTGGTGGAGGTCAAGGAATTGCAGCAATTTGGGAAGCTTTGTATTAGAAAAGCCAGGAGGAGTCCTTCCTGGTTTTCCTACATCGTTTATCCGACTATAAGTATGGGATAAAAAACTCAGGCTAGTTGGTAATACGATAGAAAGTGAGTGAGACAATGAAAAAGGATAAAAACTTAGTATCGGTGCATGGGCTGTTAGAAACGGTTACTTCAACTTACGGTGAAAAAGAAGCGATATACGATTTAACGAGGCGAATTACATACAAACAATTGAAACAGGAAGTGGATTGTTTAGCTACGGCATTTAAGAGACTAGGAGTAGGTAAAGCAGACCGTATCGCCGTATCTCTACCAAACTGGTCCGAAACAGTAGTTATCTATTTTGCAGCTGCGAAACTAGGAGCGATAATCGTTCCTTTTAACCCCAAATATAAATCATATGAAATTGAATATATATTGGAAAGTTCAGCTCCAAAGCTATTAATAGCTTCAGGGGAATTTGAAAAGAATTTTGGATTTGAAAAAGTTGTTAATAAGGTACGAAAGGTTATTACAGTACGATTTTCGCAAGAGAATTACTGTTCATATGAGGAGTTAATTCGTACAAAAAAATGGATGTTGAACCAGTAAGTATAAATGTGAATGAAGATTTGTTTTGTATATTATATACGTCAGGGACGACGGGAACTCCAAAAGGTGTAATGGTTACACACCGTGCTGTTGTACAATCTGCACAAACGATAGGAATAGAGCTGCATTGTACACAAGAGGATGTATTTATTATTTCGGCACCACTGTTTCATATTTTCGGTATGGCGATTAATATGCTTTGTGCAGTAGCGATGGGAGGACGAATAGTATTACAAGAAAAATTCCGTCCGCGAGAGACTTTACAATTAATTGCACAAGAAAAGGTAACGATCCAAAAAGGCGTACCAACCATGTTTATAAAAGAACTAGAATTAGAGGATTTTAATAAATATGATTTATCTTCCTTGCGTGCCGGATTAGTTGGCGCCGCACCTATTCCGGCAAAAACAGTGACGGATATACGTGAACGGATGGGAATTAATCTTTGTCAGTCATTCGGGATAACTGAGACGGTCTCTATTACGATGACCTCTTATGATGATACAAAGCAGAATATAACAGAAACGCTTGGAAAGGCAATTCCAGGAGTAACATTGAAAATTGTAGATGAGAATAGAGTGGATCTTCCTTCTGGAGAAGTGGGAGAGATCGCAGTTAAAGGATTCGGTGTAATGAAAGGGTACTACAATATGCCCGAACAAACAAAACAAGTTTTAGATAATGAAGGTTGGTACTATTCAGGAGATTTAGGTACCCTCGATCCTCAAGGGTATTTAAGATTCGTAGGACGAAAGAAAGAGATGATTATAAGAGGCGGGCTAAACGTTTATCCTCAAGAAATTGAAGCAGTCATTATGAAACATCCAAAAGTAATAGAAGCAGCAGTTGTAGGTCTTCCAGATAAAGTACTTGGAGAAGTTGCATGTGCGGTCATACGGTTAAAGAATGGGGAAGTAAGTACAGAAGAAGAAATAAAATTCTATCTTAAAGAGAGAATCGCAATTTATAAACTGCCAGAGAAAGTGATCTTTACTGATGAATTTCCTGTAACAGCAAGTGGGAAAATTCAAAAGTTGAAATTGAGAGAACAAGTATCTTCAAATAGTAGTCCAACAGTTTAATAGATAGGAGGCGAAGGCATAATGGAAGAGTATGCTTTTCAAGTAAGGTGGGGAGATACTGATGCTGCGGGCATTGTGTATTATCCTAATTTTTATAAATGGATGGATGAAGCAACTCATGAATATTTTAAAAAAATTGGTTTTCCTTCAGTCGAGCTTTACGAAGAACAACAAATTGGATTGCCTTTACTAGAAGCAAAATGCCAATTTAAGTCACCTCTTCGTTTTGAAGACCAAGTAGTTGTGAAAAGTACTGTGAACGAATTGCGTAATAAAGTTTTTACAATACAGCATGTTTTTGTAAAAGGGGAACAGATTGTGGCAGAAGGTTATGAAACTCGTGCATGGACTTCTTTCAAAGAAAAAGCAAAAGCGTATCCAATACCTGAGGATATTCGGAAGAAGATGATGCCAGAGATAAAAACTGTAGGAAGTTAAAGAAGAACAAGTAAAGATATCATAATGGGAAATTGTTAGTGAAGGGGAGATAGTGATGGGAAAAGAAAAAAATTATGATGCCATTGTTGTTGGTGCGGGCCCAGTAGGACTTGTAGCAGGACTTTCATTACAAAAGAAGGGCATTTCAACATTAGTAATAGAGGGAGATTCATTCGGAAGACCACGTCCGGGAAGTAGAGCAATTTATTTGCATAGTGCTTCGTTAAAACTACTGGAGGAGACTGCAGAAGGTCTTGGTTTTACACTTGCTCATAACGGAATTATTTGGCCAGTAAAACGAACGTTTTATAAAGGGAAAGAAGTATATGTACGAGATTATGGTAAGGATGAAAACCTTAAGTCAAACCGCTTGCCTCATTTCACAGCCCTTCATCAAGATGAGATCGAAAAGCATATGTATGAGGCTTGTATAAATGCGGGCGTTGAATTCCTTTGGGATGCCCCAGTTAAAAAGTTACACTTTACAGACTCTGGAGTAGAAGTAACAATCACAAATGACGAAATCTTAAAGTCGCAGTATGTAATTGGATGTGATGGAGCACGTTCAATCGTAAGAGAGCAAGCGGGATTAACGTTTGAAGGACCGCGCACAGCAGATACTTTTATCGTCGTAGATGCGAAAGAAGATGAAACAGATCCATTTCCTTTAGAAAGAATATTCCATTATCAACATCCAGCTATGGAGGGAAGAAATGTTATGTTTGTTCCGTTTAAAGGTGGATGGCGTATCGATTTACAACTCCTTGAGTCAGATAACCCAGATGATTATACAAATATTGAAAGTGTTAAGAAATGGTTGCCGAAAGTCATGGATGCTAAGTACGCTGATAGGATTACGTGGGTGTCTTCCTATCGCTTCCATCAAATTGTGGCAAATTCATTTACTGACGAAAAACGTCGTGTTCTTCTAGCTGGAGAAGCAGCACACTTATTCGCCCCATTCGGAGCACGTGGATTAAACTCTGGAATTCCAGATGCTGTTCTCGCTGCGAGAGGTATTGAGAAGGCGCTTCAATCTAACGCTGAAGAAGAGCGGATAAACGCAATTGAAGCAGCTGCAAACGAACGCCGAATTGCAGCTAAATGGAACCGAGACGCTTCAACTACTGCGCTTCACCACCTTCAGGGGAACTCTCCTGAAATGAACATGAAACGCGACATTGCTGCTTCAATGGTATCTATCGTTCCTAGGCTTGGAAGATGGCTTGATGAGGGGCCATATGGACCGGAATTTGGACCTCCTGAACTGACAACGAAATATTAAAAGTATAAAAAACTTAGATCGGTAACATGAACGATATGAAAGGAGCGATAAGAAATGGCTTTGTCTCAATTCATGAATGAAGAAAAATATGGTTCTCATGCACGTTCTACAAATGGAATGATTGAACGGTTAATGACGATGAACTGGTATTACAACATTGGACAGCAAAATGTAGAGGCTGAGAAGAAAATTGATCAATTTATGAGTTCTCTAAACATTAGTGAATATGAAATCAAATGGATTTCAAGAAAACAATTAAATGAAACAATTGAGCGGATTTCATTTGAAGATAACAATTTATGGGGGGCACTAGCAGCAGTGCCTGATCAATTGAAAGAAAAAATTGTACGTGTTGGTAACGAAAAACTTCTAGTAGATGTAGTAGATAAAGTACCAGAAGCAATCTTTCATGGTGTTTATAAAGAGGCGTTCGAAATTTTTGGAGAGGAAAAAACAGTGAAATTTCTCGTCGGGCATGCGATGTACGTAAGTGTTCTGGCATGTGCTGCTGAATTAGCTGAAGAAAAGAATGTGTGTCTCCCAATTATAGAGTTAATGGAAATGGGACATGTGCCACTTGGACCAGAAGGAAATACTTTTTATCTTTTATAACAAAGAGTAGGGCTGGAAAGTCATATATTATTATCGTTTTCGATTATTTGAGAAGGTAGAATTTCACTTATTTTAAAGGAAAGGGTGAGTATTATGAAACTTGTTACTTTTACACATAACGGAGAAACGCGAATCGCTGCTCTAGAGAACGGAAAATTGATCGATTTACATGCTGCTTTTAAAGCGAAATTGACAAGCGAGGGAAATCTTCGTACCACTCAAATTGCAGAGGCGTATATACCAAAGGATATGAATGGATTTTTACAAGGTGGAAAAGAAAGTATGAATCTTGCAAAAGATGCGATTGCTTATGCGCTTATGAAAAAACATGAAGATAAGTTGGTATTTGAAGAAGGTGAAGTGAAAATAGAAGCTCCAGTACCTGCGCCAGGAAAAATTATATGTGTAGGTCACAATTATCGTGAACATATTTTGGAAATGAAACGAGAATTACCTGCATTTCCGGTCATCTTTGCGAAGTTTGCGAATACAGTAGTCGGTCCACAAGATGATATTCCGTTTTACCCAATTTCGGAACAACTAGATTACGAAGCTGAATTTGCTTTTGTAATCGGAAAGCGTGTCCGAAATGTTTCAGAAGACGATGCTCTTCATTATGTAGCAGGTTACACAATTGTGAATGATATTACTTATCGTGATATTCAGCGCCGTACGATTCAATGGCTTCAAGGTAAGACAGTTGAAGGAAGTGGCCCAATGGGACCGTGGTTA
>Ga0209130_1000191_pt1 | contig 85239 bp, 76 predicted proteins | sample AraplaMF_Cvi_mLB_FD_184264 | JGI IMG/M metagenome (GOLD analysis project Ga0209130, IMG submission 184264) | Arabidopsis root microbial communities from the University of North Carolina, USA - plate scrape MF_Cvi_mLB (SPAdes) (version 2) | ecosystem: Host-associated > Plants > Roots > Endosphere... | reverse complement strand
GTCGGGAATCCAGTTCGCGGTGTTCATGTCGTGGGTGCGGCGGCGGTCGTCGCCGGTGTTCTTGCGCAGGTCGAGGAATTCCTCGATGTCCATGTGCCAGGTTTCCAGGTAGGCGCACACCGCGCCCTTGCGCTTGCCGCCCTGGTTCACCGCCACGGCGGTATCGTTCACCACTTTCAGGAACGGCACCACGCCCTGCGATTTGCCGTTGGTGCCCTTGATGTGGGCGCCCAGTGCACGCACCGGGGTCCAGTCATTGCCCAGGCCGCCGGCGAACTTGGCCAGCAGTGCGTTTTCCTTGATGGCGTCGTAGATGCCTTCCAGGTCGTCCGACACGGTGGTCAGGTAGCACGACGACAGCTGCGAACGCAGGGTGCCCGAGTTGAACAGGGTCGGGGTGGACGACATGAAGTCGAAGGTGGACAGCAGGTTGTAGAACTCGATGGCGCGCGCTTCGCGGTTTTCTTCGTTCAGCGACAGGCCCATGGCGACGCGCATGTAGAACGCCTGCGGCATTTCGATGCGCACATCGCGCACGTGCAGGAAGTAGCGGTCGTACAGGGTCTGCAGGCCGATGTAGCCGAACTGCAGGTCGCGGTCGGCGACCAGGGCCTTGGCCAGCTTGGCCAGGTCGAACTTGGCCAGCTCAGGGTTCAGCAGCTCGTTGGCGATGCCCTTGGCGATGTATTTCGGGAAGTATTCCACGTACTCGGCCGCTGCTTGCGCTTGCGGGGTTTCCTTTTCGAACACTTCCTTGCGGATGGTGTGCAGCAGGATGCGCGCGGTCACCTGCGAGTAGGCCGGGTCCTTTTCCATCAGCGCGCGGGCAGCCAGGATGGCGGACTTGTGCAGTTCCTCGACCGGCACGCCGTCGTACAGGTTCTTCACGGTTTCAGCCAGGATGGCGTCGGCGTCAACGTGCTTTTCCAGGCCCTTGCAGGCGGCACCGATCAGGTCGCGCACTTCCTGCATCACCAGCGGACGGCGCACGCCGTTCTCGGTCACGGAGATTTGCGGCTCGGCAGCGGCGCTGGTGCCGGCGGCTTCCTTCTTGGCGCGGCGCTCTTCCATGTGCTTGGCGCGGTACAGCACGTAGGAACGCGCCACGTCGTGTTCGCCGGAGCGCATCAGCGCCAGTTCCACCTGGTCCTGCACGTCTTCGATATGGAAGGTGCCGCCGGACGGCTGGCGGCGCACCAGGGCGTTCACCACGTTATTCGTGAGTTCTTCCACCAGCTCGCGGATGCGCGCGGACGCGGCGCCCTGGCCGCCGTTCACGGCGAGGAAGGCCTTGGTCATGGCGACGGCGATCTTGGACGGCTCGAAAGCGACCACGGCGCCGTTACGGCGGATGATGCGGTAGTCGCCCAGGGCGCTTGCCGGGGTGCTCAGACCGCCAGCATTGGCGCCTGCGGAGGCCGGTGCCTGCGGCACTGGGGTGATGGAAGTATCTTGAGTAGATTGCATTTTTGCTCCCACGATAACGCGTGTCAGGTTTGTTTTCTTACAGCAATTAAGACCACTACATCTAGTGAATCGGGTAAATCTATCCACTAATTGTAGTGACCGCTTCCCGGACGCACAAGGGCCTTTTTTTAAGTCCCGGACAATATTTCTATTGACTTTCCAGATCGCCGGAAACGACGGGCGATCTGCGGTAGCGAGCACTAACTGTGCTTTTGTGTTGCTTAAAAAGTAAGCGAAGTTGGACCCCGGCAGATAGTTGTGCGTTGGCAAAAAAACTACAGGAAAGGCCTGCAATTTCGCCGGGGGTCAGTATTATACCGCCTGCGCCGGGACTAGGTCTCGGGCTCCTGGATGTTCAGCTTCTGCATCTGGTAGCGCAGCTGGCGGAAGCTGATGCCCAATAATTGGGCGGCCTGGGTACGGTTGTAGCTGGTCTGCGCCAGGGCGCGCGTGATGATGTCGCGCTCGACCGCGGCCAGGTAGGCCGGCAGGTCGCTGGGCAGCACGTCGAACACCGGCAGCGGCGGCATGGCCGCCGCCGCGCCTGCGGCCGGGAGGGCGGCGGGAGTCCCCTGCGGCGCGGCGGTAACCGCCGGCGCGGGCGCCGCCATCGCTGCGGGCGCCGCCAGTGCCGCCGCTGCCACGGCAGCGGCCTGCGGCGCGGCCGGCGCAGCTGCTGCCGGCGCCGGCTGCGGCGCGGACATGCCCTTCAGCGCCAGGTCCTGCACCGAAATCACGCCGTCGTTGGAAAACGCCAGCGCGCGCTCCAGGATATTTTCCAGTTCGCGCACGTTGCCGGGGAAGGCATAGCCGCGCAGCGCATCCAGCACGCCAGGTCCCAGCATGGCCTTCTGCTCGAAGGTGCCGAGCCGCGCCAGGATGGCGTCGGTCAGTTCCTGCAGGTCATCCAGCCGCTCGCGCAGCGGCGCCAGGCGCAGCTCGATCACGTTCAGGCGGTAGAACAGGTCCTGCCGGAACAGGCCCTGCTCCACCAGCTTTTCCAGGTTCTTGTGGGTGGCGCTGATGATACGCACATCGACCGGCTCCTCGGCCGTGGCGCCGATCTTGCGCACGCGCCGTTCCTGGATGGCGCGCAGCAGCTTGACCTGCATTGCCAGCGGCAGGTCGGCCACCTCGTCCAGCAGCAGGGTGCCGCCGTTGGCCGCCTGGAAGAAACCGTCGCGCTCATCGGCCGCGCCGGTAAACGCGCCCTTGCGGTAGCCGAAGAACTCGGCCTCCATCAGCGCTTCGGGAATCGCGCCGCAGTTGACGGCAATGAAAGCCTTGTCCGCGCGCGAACTCCGGGCATGGATCTCGCGCGCCGCCAGTTCCTTGCCGCTGCCCGATTCGCCGTTGATGGCAATCGGCGCCATCGAGCGCGCCAGCCGTGCAATCTGGTCGCGCAAGCCCTGGATGGCAGCCGAATGGCCGCGCAGGCGGCTCGGCGCCGGACGCTGCGCCGCCTCGGCCGGGGCCGCGTCGCTCAGTTTCAGCGCCGACTGCACCATCACCCGCAGCTGGTCCAGCTGCACCGGCTTGCTTACGTAATCGAAGGCGCCCGCCTTCAGCGCCACCACCGCGTTCTCCGCGCTGCCGAAGGCGGTCACCACGGCAATGGGAATGTTCTTGCCGCTGGCCGCCACCTCGCGCACCAGTTCCAGGCCCAGGCCGTCCGGCAGGCGCATATCGGTCAGCACCAGTGCATAGTCGCCGGCCGCGTACAGGCGGCGCGCCTCGGCCAGGGTTTCGGCGCTGTCCACGTCCAGCCCCATCTTCAGCAGCGTAATTTCCAGCAGCTCGCGCAGGTCGGCTTCGTCATCGACGACCAGGACACGTGGAGAACTCATGCAATTCTTTCTACTTGGTGGCTGTGCGCGGCGGGCCGCGCGAAAGTGATCACGAAGCGGCCGCTGGACTTGCGCAGGCCGCCTTCCGCCATTTCCGAATCGAAGCGGTATTCGTAGTCGAGCATGGCCTCGTTATTCAAGCATAATTCGCGCGCCAGGTACAAACCCAGGCCGGTGCCCTTGCTGGAGGTGGTGTAAAACGGCTCGAACAGGTGGGCGCGCACCTCGGGCGAGATGCCGGGACCGTCGTCCTGCACGTGCAGTTCCAGCGGCCGGCCCTTGGGCTGCACCACGAACACGCGCATGCTTTGCGGCGTGCCGCTGGCGTAGCGCACCGCGTTGTTCAGCAGGTTGATCAGCACTTCGCGCAGGTGCAGCGGGTCGAAGCGCACGGTCACGTTCTGCATGCCGCCCAGGCAGACGATGTCGCCGCCCAGCTTGTGGGTTTCGTCGAACTCCGCCTTCAGGTCGGCCAGGAACTGGCGCAGCTCCAGCGGTTCGTGGTGGCTCTGCGCCTTGCGCGACAGCTGCAGGATGTCCTCCACCATGCGGTTCACGCGCGCCACGTTGTCGCTGATGATCTTCAGCAGGCGCCGGTGCACCGGCGCCTGCAGGTCCTCGTCCAGCAGTGAATTGGCGTGGCCGATGGCCGACAGCGGATTGCGCACCTCGTGCGCGATGCTGGCCGTCAGGCGCCCCATCGAGGCCAGCTTCAGCTGCTGCGCCTTTTCCTCAATGCCGGTCACGTCCTCCAGGAAGATCACGTTGCGCTCCACGCCCAGGCCGGTGGTGTCGGCCGCGGCGAAGCGCACTTTCAGGTGGGAGGCCACATCGCGCCGCGCGCTCCAGGCGGCGGTGGTGCCCTGCAGCGCCGGATCGTCGTAGGGCTTGATGGTGACAAAGGCGGAAGACTGGGCCGGATTGCCGCGCCAGTCGTTGTACGCCTGCACGATGGGCTGCAGCGCGGTGGCGTCGGTCAGGCGGCTGCCCTGGCGCGCGCCGATGCTGCCCAGCAGCTGCAGGGCGGCCGGGTTATTCATATGGATCACGCCGTCGCCGCCCACCACCAGGATGCCGTCGCCGGACTGCGCCAGCACCAGCCGGTTGACGGCCTGCTGCACGCCGATCTCGACGCCGCGCTGCACCGCTAGCTCCTCCTGGCCGATCAGGCGCGCCGCCATGCGGTTGACCACCACCACGGCGGCAAAGCCGGCGCCGCCATACAGGCCGGCCTGCACCAGCAGCACCGATTCGCCGCCCAGCGCGAACACGCGATAGGCGGCGTCCGCCAGCAGCACCAGCGACGCGCTGGACGCAAAGAACAGGGCCACCAGCAGCGGCGCCAGGATGGCGCAGCCGGCCAGCGGGAACAGGTAAAGGATGGCCAGGCCGCTGCGCATGCCGCCGTCCAGCAGATACAGCAGGGACAGCAAGCCGATATCGCAGGCCAGCTGGGACACCAGCTGCAGCGAGAAGCGGCGCCGGTACCAGGCGGCGGCCATGACGAAGCCCAGCGCCAGCACCAGGTAGAGCACGCACAGCTGCAGGCGCAGCTCCTGGTTGCCGCCGCCCGCCGTCCCCAGGTTCAGGTAGGCCAGCAGCACCAGGGCGATTACCGCCCGCGTGCCGTTCAGGGTCTGCAGCGAGCGCCAGAAAGTCTCGCGCGACTCGGCCGACAGGGACGCCAGGCGCGCGCGCACCTTATTTTGCCGCCAGCTGGGCGTGGGCCGTGCTGCAGTAATCGCGGCCGTTCAGGAGTACGTTTTCGGACGCCGGATAATGCACGCCGCAGTGCGTGCAGCGCAGCATCGACTCGGCCTGCGCGGCTTTTTCAGCCTGCGGCGCGGCCTTGCGCTGGGCCGGCGGGGCCTGGCGCGCGCTGCGCAGCTTGGCCCGGATCGCGGCAATCACCAGGAAGGCCAGCGCCACCCAGAACAGAAAACGTGTCATGCAAAACCTCGATGTAAAACCACTTCCAGTACAAAACGGCTGCCCACATAGGCCAGCAGCAGGGTGGCGAATCCGGCCAGCGTGAAGCTCAGGGCCGTGCGGCCGCGCCAGCCGCGGAAGTGGCGGCCGGCCAGCAGGCAGGCGAACAGGATCCAGGACAGCAGCGTGAACACGGACTTGTGGTCCCACTTCAGCGCGCGGCCAAATAATTCTTCGCTGAACACGATGCCCGACAGCACGGTCAGGCTCAGCAGCGCGAAGCCGAAACCGATCAGGCGGAACAGCAGTTTTTCCATGGTCAGCAGCGCCGGCAGCTGGTCCAGCGCGGTGGACAGGAAGCTGGCGCGCTCGCTGCGCGTATGCAGGCGCGACTCCTGCAGCGCCATCAGCACGGCATGGAAGGCGGCAATGGTCAGCGTGGCATACGCCAGCGTGGCAATGGCGATGTGCCAGCCCAGCGTGCCCGAGCCGTTGACCGGCACCAGGTTACCGGGGAAGAAGCATTGCAGCACGGTGGTGGCGGCCGCCACCGGCATGACGATGCGGCGCAGGCCGTCCAGCGAAAAATTCTGGTTTTCCAGCCAGTAGGCGGCGACCGAAATCCACAGCGCGGACGAGAGCATGGCGGCAAAGCCGATGCGCAGGGTACCGGGCAGCATCACGTCGATCCACAGCGCGGCGCCGTGCAGCAGCCATGCGCCGGCAGTCAGCGCGGAGATGGGAACGGCCTTGCGGGATGGGAGGAAGGCACAAACAAGATAGAGCAGCGTGGCTGCGATCAGAAAGTAAGTCTGCATTTAATAAGTGTAACACCCCGCAAGCCGCGTTGCGCGGCCGCCGGCCGGCCCTAGTCGCCGCGGCGGGCGCGGATGCGGGCCGCGCGGTCTTCGCTCAGCGGATGGCTGGACAGGTAGGCCACCGAGGACTTGTCCAGCTGGCCCAGCACCTTGAACACCGCTTCCAGGCTGGACAGCGACAGGCCGTTATCCTCCAGCATTTCGGCCGCATAGTCGTCCGCCTCGGTTTCCGCTTCGCGCGAATAGTGCAGGTCCAGCGCCAGCGCGGGCAGGCCGGACAGCACCGCGTTCACGTCGCCGAACAGCAGCGTGCCGGCCGCCGCCACGGCCGAACCCTGGATCAGGCGGCGCGTCATATGGCGCCGGTGCAGGTGGCCCAGCTCGTGCGCCAGCACCCCCATCACGGCGCCGTCGTCCGGCAGCAGCTGCACCAGTTCGTCGGTCAGCACGATGTCGCCGGACGGCAGCGCGAAGGCGTTCGGGCCGATGCGGCTCTTGCGGAACAGCAGGCGGTAGGGCGGCGCACCATCGTGCGGCGCGTGCAGGCCGGCAAAGGCGGCCGCAATGCGCTGCTGCCGTTGCAGCGGCAGCGCACTTGGCGCCAACGCGCGGCGGTCGAGGAATTCCAGCACGCCCTGCCCCAGCTGGCGCTCGGCCGACGCCGGCAGGGCTTGCGCCACCCGGTCGGCCAATAGCGGCAGCAGGAAGAAATAGGCCAGCGCCAGCACCACGACAATGGCGGCCAGCGAGCCGAAAACGCTGCGCCAGCTGCCGTGGGCGCGGACCACGGAACTGTCCTGGTGGCCGGTCTGCTCCAGCAGGCTGTTGAAGGCGTGCTGGTCATCCGGCTCGAAGGTGGCGCCATCGGGGAAGGTCACCTTGCGCGCCGCGTGGCGGCTGCGCTCGGAAACGCGCAGCGCATCCAGCGGCACCGCGCGCTCGGCCTCCCCCTCCAGCAGCGCCGTGCCATCCTGCACGGTGAGCTGGACGCGGTGGGCGCGCGAGGTGCGTCCGTCGTAGTAGCGCCCTGCCAGCATTACAGCGACAGGTCGAAGTCCGCGAAGTCGGCCACGCCCTCGCCGGTGGCGCCGATCTGCTCCTGCTCGGCGGCCACGAAGCCATCCAGGCTGCCGTTGACGATCATGCTCATCGACTCCAGGCGGTACTTCATCGCGCGTACCTTGGCGAACGGCGTGAACAGGCCCAGCGTCACGATAATGCCCAGCATATTGGTGAAGTAGATCCACAGCAGGCCGCCCCACTTCATATCGCAGCGGAATTCATGCTCGCGCAGGCCGGTGTGGTTCCAGATCACGTTCTGGATCATGGTGAAGAACAGCGGCGACAGCGCGGCCATCACCACATAGAACAGCAGCGCGAACCAGACCAGGTTCTGGGCACTGGTTTGCGCCGCGAACGCCAGCAGGCCCAGGCCCACGATGGCGGCCAGCGCCACGCCGACCATGATGGCGTACACCAGGTAGAACTTGCCGACCGGCGCTTCGAAGCGGAAGCTGGAGGTGCCGAAACGGCTGCGGCGATGCTGCCAGCGCTTCAGGCGCTGGTGGGCGAACGGGGTCAGCACCACGGTAATGGTCAGCAGCGGCAGCAGCAGGAAATGGGTATAGGCTTCGCTGGCGTTGCCGTCGAAGCCGAAGCGGATGCCGCGGTAGCTGGTGTTGTACAGCTTGAACTGCAGGCTTTTCCACAGCAGCAGCGGCGTCACGCCCAGCAGCAGCGCCAGCATCAGCAGCGACATGGAGACCGAGATGTGGCTCAGGATCTGGTAGCCAAGCAGCAGCAGCACGGCAATGACGCGCCCCTTCAGAATGGCCATTGCATTGCCGTGGTATTCGAAGCTGCTGCCGGCCAGGCGCGTGCTGGAGTAGAAGTACTGGTTGCTGCGCACCTTGGCCCAGGCCGAATAGATGCCCAGGGTGACGATGGTCAGCAGCACATGCACGATCCAGATGCGGAAATATTCACCGCCGGTGGCCGAGAAGCTGACCTGCTGCGGGCCGTCCTCCACGAACTTTTCCTGAAATGCTGCGTTCTGCATCCTGCTGTCTCCGGTTGAATAAACTGCAAGTACGATGCCCTGTTAAATAATAGTTGTCAACGAGAAACTGACTTTTATTCAACATCTGTGCACGGCAGTGACAATCGGAGAGAAAACGCGGACGATGGACATGGCCTGCGGCCGGCACGCCGGGGTAATGTAAAATGGCGGGATTTTCCCCGCTCTATATATAAGTAGGTAGCCAATGCTAGACAATCTGACCCAGCGCCTTGCCAAAGTCGTCAAGACCATGCGCGGCGAGGCGCGCCTGACCGAATCCAACACTGCCGAGATGCTGCGCGAAGTGCGCCTGGCCCTGCTGGAGGCCGACGTCGCCCTGCCGGCCGTGCGCGAATTCATCGCCAGGGTCAAGGAAAAGGCCCTGGGCGAGGAAGTGATTTCGTCGCTGACGCCGGGCCAGGCCCTGGTCGGCGTTGTGCAGCGCGAGATGGCGGCCCTGATGGGCGCCGACCTGGGTGCGGACGCGACCCAGCTCAGTTTCGCCCAGCAGCCGCCGGCCATCATCCTGATGGCCGGTCTGCAGGGTGTGGGTAAGACCACGACCGTCGGCAAGCTGGCCAAGTACCTGAAGGAACAAAAGAAGAAGAAAGTGCTGACCGTTTCGGCCGACGTGTACCGTCCCGCCGCAATCGCCCAGCTGCAATCGGTCACGCAGCAGGTCGGCGCCGACTTCTTCCCGTCCACCGCGCAGGACAAGCCGGTCGATATCGCCCTGGCCGCACTGGACTGGGCCAAGAAGCACCACCATGAAGTGCTGATCATCGACACCGCGGGCCGCCTCGGTATCGACGAAGAAATGATGAAAGAGATCGCGGCCGTGCACGGCGCGGTCAAGCCGATCGAAACCCTGTTCGTGGTTGACGCCATGCTGGGCCAGGATGCGATCAACACCGCCAAGGCCTTCAACGACGCGCTGCCGCTGACCGGTATCGTGCTGACCAAGCTGGATGGCGATTCGCGCGGCGGCGCGGCGCTGTCGGTGCGCCATATTACCGGCAAGCCGATCAAGTTTGCCGGCGTGTCCGAAAAGCTGGACGGGCTGGAAGCCTTCGACCCGGCGCGTATGGCCAACCGCGTGCTGGGCATGGGCGACATCCTGGCGCTGGTGGAAGAAGCGCGCAAGGGCGTGGATGAAAAGGCGGCTGCCGAACTGGCCGCCAAGGTCAAGTCGGGCGGCAAGTTCGACATGAACGATTTCAAGGCGCAGCTGGGCCAGATGAAGAAAATGGGCGGCATGTCCGGCCTGCTCGACAAGCTGCCGGCCCAGTTCCAGCAGGCCGCGTCCGGCGCCAACATGGACCAGGCCGAAAAGCAGGTACGCCGCATGGTCGGCATCATCGACTCGATGACGCCGCAGGAACGCGCCAAGCCGGAACTGATCAAGGCCGCCCGCAAGCGCCGCATCGCGGCCGGCGCCGGCGTGCAGGTGCAGGAAGTCAACCGCATGCTGAACCAGTTCGAGCAGATGCAGACCATGATGAAAAAACTGTCCGGCGGCGGCCTGATGAAGATGATGCGCTCGATGAAAGGCATGATGCCGGGCATGCGCTAAAGCCCGCATCTTCCCTATGGGAAGCCGCTGAAAGCCGCCTGCCGGGCGGCTTTTTACATTTTGTAGCTGGTTTAACGTGTGTTTCCCACAAAAAATGAGAAAAACACTTGCATAAGCTGCAAATCCCTACCAATATTAGCCGTGCGAATGTAATGCGCAATTTTCCCCAGTGTTTGTTAAGGAGGCTCGAATATGGCAACAGCCAAGAAAACCCCAGCAGCACCAGCAAAGAAAGCCGCCGCCAAACCGGCCGCCAAGAAAGCGGCACCGGCTAAAGCAGCAGCCAAGCCAGCAGCAAAGAAAGCAGCAGCACCGGCAGCACGCAAACCAAACGCAGCCTTCATGAAAGCGATGACGCCTTCGTCCGCACTGTCGGCGGTGGTCGGTTCCGCTCCGCTGCCACGCACCGAAGTGACCAAGAAAGTCTGGGATTACATCAAGAAGCTGAACCTGCAGGATGCCGCCAACCGCCGCATGATCAATGCAGACGACAAGCTGAAAGCCGTGTTCGGCGGCAAAGCGCAAGTGTCCATGTTCGAAATGACCAAGCTGATCTCCGATCACCTGAAATAAGCGCCGCCGGCTGTTGCGGCCGTCCAGAAAGCCCCGATGCTCCGCGCTCGGGGCTTCCTTTTTTTCATGTCCAAACCTCATCTCACCGCCCTGCCCCTGGCCAGCCTGACTGCCGTCGGCCTGCTCGCTTCCGACCTGTATCTGCCGGCCCTTCCTGCGATGGGCACGGAGCTGGCCGCGTCGATTCCGGCGGCGCAGGCGACCATGGCGCTGTTCATGCTTGCGCTGGCCCTGTCGCAGCTGGTGTGGGGCTGGGCGGCGGATCATTTCGGCGACCGCGCCACCATCCTGTTCGGTACCGCCCTGCTGGCGGGCGGCAGCCTGCTGTGCGCCGTGGCACCGGATATCGGCAGCATGCTGGCGGGACGGCTGGTGCAGGGACTGGGCGCAGGTGCGGCGACGGTTGCCGTGCCGGCGCTGATCCGGCGCCGCTTCAGCGAGGCCGATGCCGTGAGCGCCTTGTCGCTGGTGTCGATGGCCGAGTCGGTGATACCGGCGCTCGGGCCGGCGGCAGGCGCGGCCATCGTGCTGCATGCCAGCTGGCGCAGCACGTTCTGGATCATTGCCGCACTGGCGCTGCTGCTGATGCCGCTGGCGGCGCGCATGATCGGGCGCTGCACCACGGCGCCGGCCGGCCATGCGCCGGCCGGCGCGCTGGCCTACATCGCCTTGCTGCGCAACGGCGCCTTCATGCGCTATGCGCTGAGCCAGGCGCTGATGTTCGGCGCGCTGCTGATGTTCGTGGCCAGCGCGCCGGTGATCGTCACGCACAGCATGGGACTCGGGATCGAAGGCTTCGCGGTGCTGCAGATCTGCGGCGTGGCCTGCTTCATGGGCGGCGCGACGACCGCCATGCGCAAGGTGAAGCAGAGCGGCACGGCGCCGCTGCTGCGCTGGGGCGCGCTGCTGCAGATCGTTGCGGGACTGTTGATGACGGCAATGGCCTGGTATGGAAATTACGGCCTGGCGCCGCTGACCGTGCTGTGGTGCCTGTTCTGCGCGGGGCTGGGTGTGCGCGGACCGGCGACCATGGGCGGCGCGCTGCAGGCAGCCGGCGCTCACGCCGGCAAGGGCGCCGGCCTGACCATGTTCCTGTCTTTCGCTGCCGTGGCGGCAGCCACGATGATCGCCGCGCCCCTGCTGCATCTGGGCCTGCTGCCCGCCGCAGCGCTGCTGCTGATCCTGTCAGCCACCAGCAAACTGCTACTGCCCTGAGCCGGCATAGCAGGCCAAGGTGTTGTCCGCCGGATCAGATCTTCCACCTGTTCCAGGCGGAGAGGACGGCGTTCGGGTATTCGGGGCGGCCGCGGCTGCCGTTGTAGCGGCCGAGGGCCATGAAGAGATTGCCGCCTTCCATGTCGAGGTACATGCGCAGGATGGCGCAGCCGTAGCGCAGATTGGTCTGCATATTGAACAGCTTGCGGCGGTCGCTGTCGCCGATCACGTTGGTCCAGAACGGCATCACCTGCATATAGCCGCGCGCGCCGACAATCGATACCGCATATTTGCGGTACGCCGACTCGACCTGGATCAGGCCCAGCACCAGCCCCGGATCGAGGCCGGCGCGGCGCGCCTCGTACCAGGCCGTTTCCAGAAACTCGCGGCGCTGCATATCGTCCGGCAGCTTGCGCTTCAGGCGGTCGGACATGGCGCCGAACCAGTTGTCGAAATGCGCCTTGTCGGACGGACTGGAAAACACCGGCCGCGGCGGACGGGCGTCGAGAATCGCGTTGGACAGCGCCAGCCGCACCGTGTCGGCCAGCGCTTCCTCCTTCTGGTTGCCGGCAAAGCCGAACGGCGCCGACAGCACGCCGGCCGCGAAGGCAATCACATGCCACCAGCGCAGCGGCCGCGCCCACCAGCGCCGCCGGTTGCGGCCCGTGGGCGAAGGCCTGGCTGCGCTGTGCGGCATCACTGCTGCACTTTGGACTTGATGAAGGACACGATGTCCGCCACCGGCACCGGGGTAGCCTCGATATCGCGGCGGCCCTGGTATTCCAGGTTGCCTTCCTTCAGGCCACGCTCGCCGATCACCACGCGGTGCGGCACGCCGATCAGTTCCCAGTCGGCGAACATGGCGCCCGGACGCTGGCCGCGATCGTCCAGGATCACGTCGATGCCGGCTGCCTGCGCAGCGGCGTACAGCTTCTCGGTCTCCTCCTTCACCAGCTCGGAGCGGTCCATGCCCATCGGGCACAGCACCAGTTCGAACGGCGCCAGCGAGGTTGGCCAGATGATGCCCTTGTCGTCGTAGTTCTGCTCGATGGCGGCGCCCAGGATACGGGTGATGCCGATGCCGTAGCAGCCCATCTGCAGCGGGGCCGGTTTCTGGTTCTCGTCCAGGTAGGTGGCCTGCATCGATTCCGAGTAGGCGGTGCCCAGCTGGAAGACGTGACCCACTTCGATGCCGCGCTCGATGGACAGCACGCCCTTGCCGTCCGGCGAAGGATCGCCTTCGACCACGTTGCGCAGGTCGGCGATGATGGCCGGTTCGGCCACGTCGCGGCCCCAGTTGGCGCCGATGTAGTGGTAGTCGGCTTCATTCGCGCCGGTCACGAAGTCGGCCATCAGGGCTACGGTGCGGTCGGCCACCACGGTCACCGGAGCCTTGGTGCCGATCGGGCCCAGGTAGCCCGGCACGCAGCCGTACACTTCCAGGATTTCCGCTTCGGTGGAGAAACGGTTCTGCGCCAGGCCCGGCACCTTGCTGGCCTTGATCTCGTTCAGTTCATGGTCGCCGCGCAGCAGCAGCATGAAGTATTCCTTCTTGCCGTCTTCCTTCTCGGCGGTCAGGGCGATGGTCTTCAGGGTCTGCTTCAGGTCGATGTTCAGCAGCCTGGCCACGTCTTCGCACTTGGACGCTTTCGGCGTCGCCGTCTTGGCCAGGGCCGCGGAAGCGGCGGCGCGGGTGCCGGCGGCAAGCGCTTCAGCCGCTTCGATATTGGCCGCGTAGTCCGAGGTCGGGCAGTACACCAGCGCGTCCTCGCCGGTGGAGGCGATCACGTGGAATTCGTGCGAGCCGGTGCCGCCGATGGCGCCGTTGTCCGCTGCCACGGCGCGGAACTTCAGGCCGAAGCGGGTGAAGATGCGGGTGTAGGCGTCGTACATGACCTGGTAGGACTTCTGCATGCCGGCCACATCGCGGTCGAAGGAGTAGGCGTCCTTCATGGTGAATTCGCGGCCGCGCATCAGGCCGAAGCGCGGCCGGCGCTCGTCGCGGAATTTGGTCTGAATGTGGTAAAAATTCAACGGCAGCTGGCGGTAGGACTTCACCTCGGTGCGCACCACGTCCGTGATCACTTCCTCGGAGGTCGGCTGCAGCGCGAAATCGCGGCCGTGACGGTCCTTCATGCGCAGCAGCTCGGGCCCCATCTTGTCCCAGCGGCCCGTTTCCTGCCACAGCTCGGCCGGCTGTACCAGCGGCATCAGCAGCTCGATGGCGGCCGATTTGTTCATCTCTTCGCGCACGATGGCCTCCACCTTGCGGATGACCTTCAGGCCCATCGGCATATAGGTGTAGATACCCGAACCGAGGCGCTTGATCATGCCTGCGCGCATCATCAGTTTGTGACTTACGATTTCTGCGTCAGAAGGCGCTTCTTTGAGGGTTGAAATAAAAAAACGGGAAGCACGCATAACGGTGAATTCTTTTTAAAAAGAGAGAGTTATAATCGACCTAATTTTAAAGGATTAGCTGGCCGATGCGTCCAAACTTTATACAAATGAGCGCAATTGCAAGTTTCCCGGGTGGTTTACGGCCTTCCGGGAGCGGGTTTTGTAGCTAAAAATATAAGAGGATAGCCCGGCCACGGAAAGTTTGAGGTGCAATATGCTCGATCGGGAAGGGTTCCGCCCCAACGTCGGCATCATCCTGCTCAACGCCCATAATGAGGTGTGGTGGGGCAAACGGGTGCGCGAGCACTCGTGGCAGTTTCCGCAAGGTGGCATCAAGTATGGTGAAACGCCTGAGCAGGCGATGTATCGGGAGTTGGAAGAAGAAATAGGATTACGTCCGGAGCACGTCAAGATTATCGGCCGTACGCGCGACTGGCTGCGCTACGAGGTGCCGGATCACTTCATCAAGCGGGAAATCCGCGGCCATTACCGTGGCCAGAAGCAGATCTGGTTCCTGTTGCGCATGTGTGCCAGGGATAATGAAGTCAACCTGCGGTTGACGGATCATCCGGAGTTCGATGCGTGGCGCTGGCATGATTACTGGGTGCCGCTGGATGTGGTGATTGAATTCAAGCGCGAGGTGTATCAGCGCGCGCTGCAGGAGCTGTCCAGGTTCCTGACCTGGCCGGCGCATGGGGACCGCAGGCATGCTTCACGCTACCTGCGCCAACCGCATGGACAGCGCAACGGTTCGGCCCAGCGCGACAAGCCGCAACAGCCGGTCATTGCGCCGCCGGCCGAGCCCCTGAGTTGCGCTGCGCCGCAGCCGCAGCTTGCCGAAAAGGAGTAGACGGCAAGCCCGAAAATCAGCCCCTCAGGGCTGATTTTTTTTATCCAAGGTAAAATGGCGGCATGTTTACACCGTCGTCCCATGACGTTCGCCGATTCTTCTGCGAAGTCTTCCGCAAGCACCATTCCAAAGAACTCCTCACGCCGCTCGAAGCGATGGCGCTGGACTGGGTCGTTCAGCATCCCGAGTATGAAGACTCGCTCAAGGATGTCGAACAGGCCATTGCCCGCGACTACTCGGTGGAGGGAGGTGCAGCGAATCCTTTCCTGCATTTGTCGATGCACCTGTCGATTGCCGAACAGGTCTCGATCGACCAGCCACGCGGCATTCGCGCCGCCTGCGAAACCCTGACGCGCAAGCTCGACTCGGCGCACGATGCGCACCATGTGATTATGGAGTGCCTGGGCGAGATGATCTGGAACTCGCAGCGGCGCGGCGTACCGCCGGATGGCGAGGCGTACGTCGAAGCGATCCGGCGCCGGCTGTGAGGCCGTCCCGGCGCCAGGCGCTAAAAGTAATCCAAAAGCGCAAACAAAAAGCCCGCTGTGCAGCGGGCTTTTTTGCAGGGCGGAGCGGGCCGGATCAGCGGTGGTTCACCAGCGTGCCCGGCAGCGAGTGCAGGTAGGCGGCGATGTCCTGGATGTCCTTGTTGGTCAGCGGCTTGACCTGGCCGGTCATGATCGCGTTGGAACGGCCGTTGGCGCCTTCGCCGCGCTTGTAGGCGGTCAGCGCGTGCTGCAGGTAGTCGGCGTGCTGGCCGGCCAGCTTCGGATAGGACGGGTCGATCGGGCTGTTGAAGTCCTTGCCGTGGCAGGCGGCGCAGCTGTACTTGTCAACCAGGGCCTTGCCGTTGTCGATGTTGCCGCCCGCGAAAGCGCTGAACGAGACGGCGGAGCAGAACAGAGCGGTAAACAGTTTTTTCATAATGCTGGGCCTCATTTCTGCTGGGAGTAGTAAGCGGCGATGTCAGCGATGTCCTGGTCGGACAGGCTGACAGCGATACCCTTCATCGACGGGTGCTTGCGCTCGCCCTTCTGATAGCCCTTCAACGCATTTTCGATGTATTTGGCATTCTGACCACCAATCTTCGGCACCTGGAACACTTCCGGGAAAGTCGCCTTGTAGCCAGCGATACCGTGGCATCCGATACACATTTCGATCTTGGCTGGAGCGGCTTTGGCGTCCCCAACGATGTCCGCGGCTGCTGCAGCCTGCGCGACGCCGGCGAGCACGAGAAGTGCGAAGATTTTTTTCATGGTGGTGGCTAGCTTAATCAGTTGTCATCGGTTACCCGTGCAAAAACTGCAACTTTGCACTATCAACCTGCGATTCTAACTCACAATTTGTGGAATCGTCCATCTAACTGTAGGGGTATGCAATCTGGCATATACTTCGGTGAATCGCGTCTATCAACAGGGAATCCGCACCATGCAAGCACCGCAGCGCTTCGAGGGCAGCGACAACTATGTCGCCACCAGTGACCTGAAATTGGCCGTCAACGCCGCCCTTACTCTACAGCGCCCCCTGCTGATCAAGGGCGAGCCGGGAACCGGCAAAACCATGCTGGCGGAAGAGGTGGCGGCAGCGCTGAACATGCCGCTGATGCAGTGGCATATCAAGTCCACCACCAAGGCCCAGCAGGGCCTGTACGAATACGATGCAGTGTCGCGTCTGCGCGACTCCCAGCTGGGCGACGAGCGCGTGCGCGACATCCATAACTACATCGTCAAGGGCGTGCTGTGGCAGGCCTTCACCTCGCCGGAACCGGTGGTGCTGCTGATCGACGAGATCGACAAGGCCGATATCGAATTCCCCAACGACCTGCTGCGCGAACTCGACCGCATGGAGTTCTATGTATACGAGACGCGTGAAATGGTGCAGGCGCGGCACCGTCCACTGGTCATCATCACCTCGAACAACGAGAAGGAGCTGCCGGACGCCTTCCTGCGCCGCTGCTTCTTCCACTACATCAAATTCCCGGACAAGGACACGATGCAAGCTATCGTCAAGGTCCACTATCCGCACCTGAAGCAGGAGCTGCTGGCGCAGGCGCTGCAGACCTTCTATGAGGTGCGCGACGTCTCGGGCCTGAAGAAGAAGCCGTCCACCTCCGAGTTCCTGGACTGGCTCAAGCTGCTGATGGCCGAGGACATCCCGCCCGAAGCCCTGCGCAGCAAGGACCAGAAGTCCATCGTGCCGCCGCTGCACGGCGCCCTGCTGAAAAACGAGCAGGACGTGCACCTGTTCGAGCGCCTGGTGTTCATGTCGCGGACGAACCGCTGATGATTACCGTCGCCCCGGTCACGCTGGAACTGAACGGCATCCGCCTGGAGCCGCTGGCGCAGAGCCACGCAAAAGGCTTGCTGGCCGCCGCCGAAGACGGCGAACTGTGGAAATTGCGCATCACTTCGGTACCGGAACCGTCGCAGGTGGCGCAGTACATCGCCACCGCCATCGAGATGCGCCCTTCCCGCCTGGCCTGGGCCGTGACCGACGCCGCCTGCGGCCGCGTGCTGGGCACCACCAGCTATCACGACATCATGCCGAACGTGGACCGGGTGGAGATCGGCTATACCTGGTACGGCCAGAGTTCGCAGCGCTCGCACGTCAACACCAGCTGCAAGCTGCTGCTGCTCACGCATGCCTTCGACACCCTGGGCTGCGCCGTGGTCGGCTTCCGCACCGACAACTTCAACCATGCCTCGCAGGCCGCCATCGAGCGCCTCGGCGCGAAGAAGGACGGCGTGATCCGCCACCACATGCAGCGCCGCGACGGCACCGTGCGCGACACCGTGATGTACAGCATCGTGCGCGGCGAGTGGCCGGAGATCCGCGCCCACCTTCACTACCTGCTGCAGCGGAGGGCCTGATGCTCATCGACTTCTTCTTCACGCTGAAAGACGCGAAAATCCCCGTCACCATCAAGGAGTTCCTGACCTTGCTGGAAGCGATGGAGAAGCAGGTGCTTGAGCCTTCGCTGGACGACTTCTATTACATGTCGCGCCTGTGCCTGGTGAAGGACGAGGCGAACTACGACAAGTTCGACCGCGCTTTCGGCGCCTATTTCAAGGGCATCAGCAGCGTGTTCGACACCAAGGGCGAGATTCCGCTCGACTGGCTGCTGCAGCGCATGAAGCGCGAGCTGACGCAGGAACAGATCGCCCAGCTGGAGAAGTTCGGCTACGACAAGCTGATGGAGCGCCTGAACCAGCTGCTGAAGGAACAGAAGGAGCGCCACGAAGGCGGCAGCAAATGGATCGGCACCGGCGGCACCTCGCCCTTCGGCAATGGCGGCACCAATCCGGAAGGCATCCGCATCGGCGGCAAGGGCGGCAACCGCAGCGCCGTCAAGGTATGGGAGCAGCGCTCGTACAAGGATTACGATTCCGAGCGCGAGCTGGGCACGCGCAATATCAAGGTGGCCCTGCGCCGCCTGCGCCGCTTTGCGCGCGAAGGCGCCCACGAGGAACTGGCGCTGGAGCAGACCATCCGCGCCACGGCAAACAACGCGGGCTGGCTGGATATCCGCATGCAGCCCGAGCGCAAGAACAATATCAAGGTGCTGATGCTGATGGACGTGGGCGGCACCATGGACGACCACATCGAACGTACCGAGGAACTGTTCTCGGCGGCGAAGTCCGAGTTCAAGAACATGGAGTTCTTCTACTTCCACAACTGCGTGTACGACTACCTGTGGAAGCACAACCGCCGCCGCAATTCGGAACGCTTCGCCACCTGGGATGTGCTGCGCAAGTACACGCCGGACACGAAACTGATCTTCGTCGGCGACGCTACCATGAGCCCTTACGAGGTGCTGCAGCCGGGCGGCTCGGTCGAATACAACAACGAGGAAGCCGGCAGCGAATGGCTGGCGCGCTTTACCAGCGCCTTCCCAAAGCACATCTGGCTCAACCCCGAACCCGAAGGCCTGTGGCAGTACCGCCAGTCGATTTCCGTGATCCGCCAGCTGATGAACAACCGCATGTTCCCGGTCACCATCGAGGGCCTGGAGCGGGCCATGCGCCTGCTGTCCAAATAAGCGCTATCCGGTCAGGCGGGCAGCTGCAGGCGGTAGCCGACGGCCGTTTCGGTCAGCAGGTATTGCGGCTGGGCGGGATCGTCTTCCAGCTTGTGGCGCAGGTGGCCCATATAGATGCGCAGGTAGTGGCTGTTGTCCGACTGCGCCGGTCCCCAGACCGCGCGCAGCAGCTGCGGCGCGGTCATCACGCGGCCGGCATTCGCCACCAGCACCGAGAGCAGGCGGTATTCGGTCGGCGTGAGGTGCACGTGCTCGCCCTTCCTCATCACGCGGCGGTTGGGCAGATCGACGGTCACGTCGCCGAACTGCACCTGGCCGGCGCTGTCGGCCTGCGGCTGCCGCTGGCGGCGCAGCGTGGCGCGCACGCGGGCCAGCAGCTCGCCCACGCCAAAGGGCTTGCTCAGGTAATCGTCGGCGCCGGCATCCAGGGCGCGGATCTTGTCCGATTCGTTGACGCGCGCCGAGAGCACGATGACCGGCACGTTCGACCATTTGCGCAGGTCGCCGATGAAGTCGATGCCGTCGCCGTCCGGCAGGCCGAGGTCGAGGATGACCAGGTCGGGACGGCGCGTGCCGGCGTCGATCAGGCCGCGCTGGATGCTGGCCGATTCGTGGACTTGCCAGCCCTCCTCCTCCAGTGCGGTGCGCACGAAGCGGCGGATCTGGGGTTCGTCTTCGACCAGCAGCGCGGTCGGCGGTACGTCATGTGCTTGATTCATTCAGTTCACTCTCAATGCGCGGCATCTCGGGCGGGGTGCCGACCGGCAGCGTGAAGACGAAGGCTGCGCCGCCCAGCGGCGACTGGCCCGCTCCGATGGTGCCGCCGTGCGCCTGCACGATGGCGCGGCAGATCGCCAGTCCCAGGCCCACCCCCGGCTTGGCCGATTCGCGCTCGCCGCGCGTGAATTTTTCAAAGATCGCTTCTTCGCGTCCACGCGGCAGGCCGGGGCCGTCATCGTACACCATCACCCGCACGCATTCGCCGCGCTGCACGGCGTGGATGACGATCGACGAACCCTGCGGCGTGTACTTGGCGGCGTTCTCCAGCAGGTTGCACAGCACGCGCTCGATCAGTACCGCGTCGAAGCGCAGCAGCGGCAGGTCATGCGGCAGCTGGGTGCCGACCTTGTGTTGCTTCAGCTGGTTGGCGCTGTAGCGCAGCGCGCTGCCGACCACTTCCTCCAGCGGCTGCCATTGCAGGTTGAATTTGAGCTCGCCGCTTTCGATGCGCGCCATGTCCAGCAGGTTGGCGACCAGGGCGCTCATGCGCAGGGATTCTTCGTGCAGCGAGCGCGCCAGGTCCTGCTGCGGCTGCGACAGCGGCGGCCGGGAGGTGGCCAGGGATTCGGACAGGCCGACCAGCGAGGTCAGCGGCGTACGCAGGTCGTGCGACAGGGCGGCCAGCAGGGAGTTGCGCAGGCGTTCGGATTCCATGTTGACCAGGGCGTCCTGCGCGACTTCGATGTAGTGCACGCGCTCAAGGGCGATCGCGGCCAGGGCGGCGAAGGTGTCCAGGTGCTGGCGTTGTTCGGGGATCAGGATCCAGCGGCGCTGCTGCGGTTCGATGGCCAGCACGCCGCGCGTGCGCATGGGGGCGACCAGGGGCATGTAGTACAGGGGGCTGGCGGGCAGCGTGTCGGTGCCGAGGCCGGCGCTTTCGGCGCGGTCGAAAGACCATTGGGCGATGCCGACGTCGAGCGCTGGAGCAAGGCCGGGGCCAGGGCCGGCGCTTCCGCCGACGCCCGCGCTGGCAGCGTTCGCCGGGAGGTGCAGGCGGCCTTCGGCATCCGGCACCAGCAGGATCGCGCGCGCGTGGAAGGTGGACTGCACGAACCTGGCCGTGGTCTCGAAGATCTGCTCCGTTTGCAGCGCGCCCGAAAGTTCACGGGCGAACTCGTACAGCGCCCGCGCCCGCGCTTCGCGATGCGCGGCAACCCGCGCCTGGAAGCGCAGGCCGGCAGTCAGGTGACCGGTGATCAGCCCCACGGCCAGCATCACGCCGAAGGTGATGGCGTACTGCAGGTCGGAGACGGCAAGGCTGAAGCGCGGAGCGACGAAGAAGAAGTCGAAGCAGGCCACGCTGACGCAGGTGGCCAGCACGGACGGACCACGGCCGAACCGGACCGCCACCAGCAGCACCACCAGCAGGAACAGCATGGCGATATTGGCCAGGTCGAAGTAGCCGATCAGCGGCGTCGTCAGCAGGGCCATGCCGACGCTGGCGGCCGCCGCCACGGCATACCCGGCGGCGCGCGACTTGGCGGCCTCGCGGTCCGCCAGCTCGTCCGGCTCGGCACGGCGCGCGCCGTCCGCACCCGCGCCTGCGCTGCGTGCCCCGTCATCGCGGAGCGCCACGGAGACTTCGATCAGGTCGATATCCGGCGCCTGCGCCGCCAGGCTGCGGATGTGCGAGCGGCGCCACGGCCAGGTGAGATGCCCGCGCCCCATCGTGATGCGCGACAGGTTGTGGCTGCGCGCATATTCCACGGCAGTTGCAGCAATGTCATGACCGGGCAGCACGGCCGTCACCGCGCCCAGATCGGCGGCCAGCTTCAGGGTTTTCAGGATGCGTTCGCGCTGCGCGGCGGACAAACGCTGCAGCGACGGCGTTTCGACATACACGGCATGCAATTCGGTGCCGAGCTGTCCGGCCAGGCGCGCGGCACTGCGCACCACCTGCTCGCCGCCGGCCCGCGGCCCAACCAGCGCCAGCACCGAGGCGCCGGTTTTCCAGATTGCGTCGATGGACTGCTCGACGCGGTAGGCGCGCACGTCATCCTCGATGCGGTCGGCGGTACGGCGCAACGCCAGCTCGCGCAATGCGATCAGGTTCCCCTTGCGGAAGAAGTTGCGCGCCGCGCGCTCGGCCTGCGCCGCCTGGTACACCTTGCCGCCGCGCAGGCGTAGCAGCAGTTCGTCCGCCGGAATATCGACCAGCACCACTTCGTCGGCTGCATCGAATACCGTATCCGGCACGGTTTCATTGACCTGGATGCCGGTGATGCCGCCCACCACATCGTTCAGGCTTTCCAGGTGCTGCACGTTGACCGTGCTGAAAACGTCGATGCCCGCGTCCAGCAACTCCTCCACATCCTGCCAGCGCTTGGGATGGCGCGAACCGGGCGCATTCGAATGCGCCAGTTCGTCGATCAGGATCAGGGGCGGACGCGCAGCCAGCGCGCCATCGATATCGAATTCGGCGATGCGCTTGCCGCGGTATTCCACTGCACGCGGCGGCAGCAGCGGCAAGCCATCGACCAGGGCCGCGGTCTCGCTGCGGCCGTGGGTTTCCACCACGCCGACCAGCACCTGCTGCCCGGCCGCCTGCAGCTTGCGGGCGGCCGACAGCATGGCGTAGGTCTTGCCGACGCCGGCCGAGGCCCCGAAGTAGATGCGCAGCCTGCCGCGCGCAGCCTTGCGTTCCTGCGCTTGCACATGCGCCAGCAGCGCGTCGGGGTCGGGTCGGTCGTCGGGAGGCATCATATATCAGCGAGTATGCGGCGTTTTTCCGTCCAGCGCCAGATTCAGCGCCAGAACGTTGACGCGCGGTTCGCCGAAGAAGCCGAAATACTGCTTGCCGGCGTTCTGCTGGATCAGCGAGCGCACCTGCTCCGGCGACATGCGGCGCAGCGCGGCCACGCGGTTCAGCTGGTACTCGGCTGCCGCCAGGCTGATTTCCGGGTCCAGGCCGCTGCCGGAAGCGGTGACCAGATCGACCGGCACCGGCGCCGTATTCGACGGATCGGCCGCCTTCAGCGCCTCGATGCGGCCTTTCACGGCGTCCGCAAAGGCCGGGTTCAGCGGCCCCTGGTTGGAGCCGGAAGAGCCGTTGGCGTTATACGGCATCGGACCGGTGGCCGATGGACGGCCCCAGAAATACTTCGGCGAGGTGAACTGCTGGCCGATCAGGGCCGAGCCCACGGCCTTGCCGCCCAGCTCGATCAGGGAGCCGCCTGCCTGCGACGGGAAGGCGGCGCTGCCGATGGCGGTCACGGCCAGCGGGTAAGCCACGCCGCAGGCCAGCGTCAGGCCGGCAAACAATACGAGTGCGGGACGAAGAGTCGAAATCATTGCGTTCTCCTTCTTATACCAGGTTCAGGGCTGCCAGGACCATGTCGATCAGCTTGATGCCGATGAACGGCAGGATCAGGCCGCCGACGCCATAGATCAGCAGGTTGCGGCGCAGCAGCGCGGTGGCGCCAATGGCGCGGTAGCGCACGCCTTTCAGCGCCAGCGGGATCAGGAACACGATGATCAGCGCATTGAAGATCACGGCGGACATGATGGCCGAATTCGGGCTGGCCAGCTGCATGATGTCCAGCGCCTTCAGCTGCGGATAGGTGCCCACGAATGCCGCCGGGATGATGGCGAAATACTTGGCCACGTCGTTGGCGATCGAGAAGGTGGTCAGCGAACCGCGCGTCATCAGCATCTGCTTGCCGATTTCAACGATTTCCAGCAGCTTGGTCGGATTGGAATCCAGATCGACCATATTGCCCGCCTCTTTCGCGGCCTGGGTGCCCGAGCTCATGGCCACGGCCACGTCGGCCTGGGCCAGCGCCGGCGCATCGTTGGTGCCGTCGCCGGTCATGGCGACCAGGCGGCCGTCGGACTGGTAGCTGCGGATCAGTTTAAGCTTGTCTTCCGGCGTGGCTTCGGCCAGGAAATCGTCCACGCCCGCTTCGGCGGCAATGGCGGCAGCGGTCAGCTTGTTGTCGCCGGTGATCATCACGGTCTTGATGCCCATGCGGCGCAGTTCGGCGAAGCGCTCCTTGATGCCGCCCTTGACGATGTCCTTCAGCTCGATCACGCCCATCACGCGGCCGGTATCGGCCACCACCAGCGGCGTGCCGCCGCGGCGGGCGATGTCTTCCACGTTGCGCGCCACGTCGGCCGGCCATGGCTGGCCATAGCCTTCCACGTATTTGCGCACGGCTTCGGCAGCGCCCTTGCGCACTTCGCGGCCATCGCTCAGGTCCATGCCGCTCATGCGGGTATGGGCGGAGAACGGCAGGAACACGGCATTCAGCGACGACAGTTCGCGTTCGCGGATATTGAACTTCTGCTTGGCCAGCACCACGATGCTGCGGCCTTCCGGCGTTTCATCGGCCAGCGACGCCAGCTGCGCCACGTCGGCCAGTTCGCGCTCGCTCACGCCCGGCGCCGGGAAGATGGCCGAGGCCTGGCGGTTGCCGAGGGTGATGGTGCCGGTCTTGTCCAGCAGCAGAACGTCCACGTCGCCCGCCGCTTCCACCGCGCGGCCGGAAGTGGCGATCACATTGGCCTGCATCATGCGGCTCATGCCGGCCACGCCAATGGCGGACAGCAGGCCGCCGATGGTGGTCGGGATCAGGCACACCAGCAGTGCGATCAGCACCGTGATGGTGATCGGGGTGCCGGCCTGCGCCACTTCCACCGAGTACAGGGACATCGGCAGCAGCGTGGCGGTCACCACCAGGAACACGATGGTCAGCGCCACCAGCAGGATGGTCAGGGCGATCTCGTTCGGGGTCTTCTTGCGCTTGGCGCCTTCCACCATGGCGATCATGCGGTCGAGGAAGGTTTCGCCCGGATTCGAGCTTACCTGGATCACCAGCCAGTCGGACAGCACGCGGGTGCCGCCGGTGACGGAGGAGAAGTCGCCGCCCGACTCGCGGATCACCGGCGCCGACTCGCCGGTGATGGCGCTTTCGTCCACCGAGGCCACGCCTTCGATCACGGTGCCGTCGATAGGGATCACGTCGCCCGCTTCGACCAGCAGGTAATTACCCTTGCGCAGGTCGTTGGCCGGGCATGGCAGCCAGGTGGTGCCGTGCTTGGGCGAGGTCAGCTTCTTGGCCGTCACGCTTTGTTTCAGGCTGCGCAGCGACGCCGCCTGCGCCTTGCTGCGGCCTTCGGCCAGCGCTTCCGCGAAGTTCGCGAACAGCACGGTAAACCACAGCCAGATGGTGGTTGCCAGGATGAAGCCGGGGCTGGCCTCGCCCTTGCCGCCCAGGGACTGGAAGTACAGCAGCGTGGTGATGATGCTGCCGACGTACACGACAAACATCACGGGGCTGCGCAGCTGCACGCGCGGGTCGAGCTTGCGGAAGGAATCCGCAATCGCCGGCAGCACGAGCTGTGCATCGAAGAGTTTCAGGCGCTGGCCTGGCTGGGTGGCAATCGCTTGAGTTTGCGACATCATGCACTCCTTATTTATACAGTTGCAGATGTTCGATCACCGGGCCGAGGGCCAGCGAAGGAACGTAATTCAACACGCCTACCAGCAGCACCACGGACACCAGCAGGAACACGAACATCAGGCCATGGGTCGGCATGGTGCCGGCGTTGGCCTGCAGACGCTGCTTGCCCGCCAGCGAGCCGGCAATTGCCAGCACCGGCACGATCATGGCGAAACGGCCGAACCACATGGCGATGCCCAGCATGACGTTGTAGAACGGAACGTTGGCCGAGATGCCGGCAAACGCGCTGCCGTTGTTGTTGGCGGCCGAGCTGAAGGCGTACAGGATCTCGGAGAAACCGTGCGCGCCCGGATTGGCCACGCTGGCCTTGCCGGCTGCGCACATCACGGCAATTGCCGTACCCACCAGCACCAGCACCGGGGTCACCAGGATGGCGATGGAAGTCATCTTCATCTCATACGACTGGATCTTCTTGCCCAGGTATTCCGGCGTGCGGCCGATCATCAGGCCGGCAATGAAGACCGCCATGATGGCGAAGATCAGCATGCCGTACAGGCCTGCGCCCACGCCGCCGAAGATCACCTCGCCCAGCTGCATCAGCAGCATCGGCACCATGCCGCCGATCGGCGTGAAGGAGTCGTGCATGCCGTTCACGGCGCCGCAGGAGGCAGCGGTGGTGACGGCGGCAAACAGTGAGGTGGCGCTGATGCCGAAGCGGGACTCCTTGCCTTCCATATTGCCGCCCGGCTGCAGGGCCGTTGCCGACTGATCGACGCCCATGGCCTGCAGCGCAGGATGCGCCTGCTGCTCCGCGCCCATGACGACGGCGCTCGCCACCACGAACATGATGGTCATCGCGCCCAGCACGGCCCAGCCCTGGCGGCGGTCGCCCACCAGCTGGCCGAAGGAGAAGCACAGCGCGGCCGGAATCAGGAAGATGGCAATCATCTGCGCAAAGTTCGACAGCGGCGTCGGGTTCTCATACGGGTGCGCCGAGTTGGCGTTGAAGAAGCCGCCGCCATTGGTGCCCAGCATCTTGATCGCTTCCTGCGACGCCACCGGCCCCATGGCGATGGTCTGGGTGGTTGCGGTCTGCTCCTCCATCACCGGCTGGCCCTTGTCGTCCAGCACGGGCTGGCCGTCGGCGCCGGTCCTGGCGATGGAATACGTTACCGGCTCCACCAGCGGCACTTCCTTGTAGGCGGAGAGGTTCTGGATCGAACCCTGGCCGACCAGGAACACGGCAAACACGAAGGACAGCGGCAGCAGCACATACAGCATCACGCGGGTCAGATCGACCCAGAAATTGCCGATGGATTTGGCCGAGCGCGCGGAGAAGCCGCGGATCAGGGCAAACGCCACCGCAATGCCGGTGGCGGCGGACAGGAAGTTCTGCCCGGCCAGCGCCACCATCTGGCTGAAATAGCTCATCGTCTGCTCGCCGACATAACCCTGCCAGTTGGTATTGGCGGCAAAGCTGATGGCGGTGTTGAACGAGGAGTCCACGCCCACGTTGCCCAGGCCCTGGGGATTCAGCGGCAGCCAGGCCTGCAGGCGCTGCACGCCGTACACGAACAGGGTGCCCAGCATATTGAAGACCAGCAGCGCCATGGTGTAGGCCTTCCAGCCCTGGCCCTGCTTTTCCGCATCGAGCGGCACGCCGGCCGCGCGGTACAGCAGTTTTTCGACAGGGGCGAGCCAGCCCATGCCGGGAATCCTGCGGCCGTCCGCAACGCGGGTCAGCAGGAAGGCCAGCGGCCAGGCCAGCGCCAGCAGCACCAGCAGGAACAGCACCAGCAGCACGAGAGATTGGGTAGTCATTTACAGGTCCTCCGCTTTCAGCAGCGCCACCAGCAGATAGACCAGCAGGCCGGCCGTGGCGATGGAACCGATGACGTAAAAGATGTTCATTGCTGGCCTCCCAGCTTGTCGCAGCCGGCGGCCATGCCGGCTACCAGCACGAAAAAGGCGACGAGTGCGCCGATATATACAAAGTCCATTTCATTCCCCGAAAGGTCACGTTTTGACACTGCCAGCTTATCGACCGATGTCTAAAATCGGTGTAAAGACTTGGCGGGGCCATGTAAACAAGGTGTAAAAAAAGCCCGGCGCTGGGCCGGGCAAAGCACTTCGCGGGCGGGGAAGCCGGCCCGCAAGGCGCACACTTAGAAGGTCTTGCTCAGGGTGAGCTGCAGCGCGGTCTTGCCGAGGAACTTGCCGTTGGCCGGCGAGGCATACGCGCTCTTGTCCGCATTGGTGCCGATGACGGCGGCGGCCAGCGTGGCGAAACCGAGATCGCGGGTAGCGCCGATCTTCCAGTCCGTGTATTCGGCCGCAGCGTTGTGGCGCACGCTCTGACGGCCGGCGTGCAGGTTGGCGATAAAGCCGTTGCCGATGTCGAAGTTGGCGCTGAAGTCCAGGTAGCCGGAGTTTTCGCTGTCGGCAAAGCCGAACAGGTTGCTGGTGGAATGCGAATACTTCAGGGTGGCCGGGCCGTAGCCGAGCTGGCCGTAAATTTCGGTGGTGTTGGCCGGCGCGTATTCGTACTGGTAGCGCAGCACGCCCACGTCGTAGCTGAAGTCTTCGCTGATCTGGCCGCGCTTGCCGGCGTACACGTCCAGTTCCACGCTGCCCTCGCCGCCCGCATCCTTGGTCCATTTGATGGTGGAGGCCCAGGCGCCGAGGTAGAAGCCGGTCGGGTTGTTGACGTAGTCGGCGCCGCCCTGCAGCGCAGGTTTCAGGCGCGTCTGGGAAATGCCGCGGTAGCGGTAGTCCGAGGTGACGGCGGCGTTGAAGCTGACTTCATTGGCCGGTTTTGCCTCTTCGGCATGGACGGAGGTGGCGAAAGCCGCGCACACGGCGGCGGCAAGAATGACTTTTTTCATTGAATTGTTCCAGGAGACCGCGGTTGCGGGATGCCGGGAACTTTATCGATCGTCCTGTAAAAACGGTCTAAAAAGACACAGTGCCGTAGTAAATACTTCGTAAAATGGCAAATATTGCAATTATAACTGTATAAAAACACACTATAAGACTTGCTAAGCCCCCGCCGGTTGAGGATAGAATGCGGAGCGTCCGTGTTTAACCAAAACCGCAACTCCATGTATGGCCACTAAAAAACCAGTATCCGACTACAGCGAATCATCCATCCGTGTCCTCAAGGGCCTGGAGCCTGTCAAACAGCGCCCCGGCATGTACACGCGCACGGAAAACCCGCTGCACATCATCCAGGAAGTGATCGACAACGCCTCCGACGAGGCGCTCGGCGGCCATTGCAAGAATATTATCGTCACGCAGAATGCGGACGGCTCCATCACGGTGGAGGACGACGGCCGCGGCATCCCGGTCGGCCTGCATCCGGAAGAAAACGTGCCGACGGTGGAAATCGTCTTCACCCGCCTGCACGCGGGCGGCAAGTTCGACAAGGGCTCGGGCGGCGCTTACGCCTTCTCCGGCGGCCTGCACGGTGTCGGCGTGTCCGTCACCAACGCCCTGTCCCGGCGCCTGGAAATCTCCGTCTGGCGCAAGGACGATGCGGGCAACGGCTTCCACCATCTCGCCTTCGAGAACGGCGACCTGGTCGAGCCGCTGAATTCCCAGCCCGCGCCGAAGGACGGCAAGAAATCCGGCACCCGCGTCACCGCGTGGCCGGACGCCAAATACTTCGACTCGCCGCTGATTTCCCAGGTCGAGCTGCAGCGCCTGCTGCGCTCCAAGGCGGTGCTGCTGCCGGGCGTGTCGGTCACGCTGAAGAACGGCAAGACCGGCGACGAGCAGACCTGGATGTACAAGGATGGCCTGCGCGGCTACCTGAACGAACAGCTGGCGCAATCGTCGAATGGCGAAACCCTGATTCCGCTGTTCGAGGGCGAGCAGTTCGCCACGCCGGATGCGGAAGGCTTTGCCGAGGGCGAAGGCGCATCGTGGGTGGTGGCCTGGACCGAGGAAGGCGGCGTGGTGCGCGAGTCCTACGTCAACCTGATTCCCACGCCGAACGGCGGCACCCACGAATCCGGCCTGCGCGAAGGCCTGTTCAGCGCGATGAAGAATTTCGTCGAACTGCACTCGCTGCTGCCGAAAGGCGTGAAGCTGCTGCCGGAAGACGTGTTTGCGCGCGCGTCCTTCGTGCTGTCGGCGAAAGTGCTGGACCCGCAGTTCCAGGGCCAGATCAAGGAACGCCTGAATTCGCGCGACGCGGTGCGCCTGGTGTCCACCTTCTCCAAGCCTGCGCTGGAGCTGTGGCTGAACCAGCACATCGACTACGGCAAGAAGCTGGCCGAACTGGTCATCAAGCAGGCCCAGTCCCGCCTGCGCTCGGCGCAGAAAGTGGAGAAGAAGAAGTCCTCCGGCGTGGCCGTGCTGCCCGGTAAGCTGACCGATTGCGAAACCGACGACGTGACCCGCACCGAACTGTTCCTGGTCGAGGGCGACTCGGCGGGCGGTTCGGCCAAAATGGGCCGCGACAAGGAATTCCAGGCCATCCTGCCGCTGCGCGGCAAGGTGCTGAACTCCTGGGAGACCGACCGCGACCGCCTGTATGCGAACAACGAGATCCACGATATCGCGGTGGCAATCGGCGTCGATCCGCACAACCACGGCGATGCGCCGGACCTGAGCGGCCTGCGCTACGGCAAGATCTGCATCCTCTCCGATGCGGACGTGGACGGCTCGCACATCCAGGTGCTGCTGCTGACCCTCTTCTTCCGCCACTTCCCGGCGCTGATAGAGAAGGGCCATATCTGCATCGCCCGTCCGCCGCTGTACCGCGTGGATGCGCCGGCGCGCGGCAAGAAGCCGATCCAGAAGCTGTATGCGCTGGACGACGGCGAGCTGGTGGCGATCGAGGACAAGCTGCGCAAGGATGGCCTGAAGGATGGTTCCTGGACCATCTCCCGCTTCAAGGGTCTGGGCGAGATGAATGCCGAGCAGCTGTGGGAAACCACCATGAATCCGGATACGCGCCGCCTGCTGCCGGTGTCGCTGGGCGACTACGACCACGGCTACTCCTCCTCCCGCTTCAATATGCTGATGGGCAAAGGCGAAGCCGCCGCCCGCCGCGCGTGGATCGAGGAACACGGCAACGAAGTGGAAGCCGACATCTGATAACGAATACCGAACATGTCTACTCAAGCAAATCTCTTTGACGAACCGAACCCGGACCAGCCGGGCAATAGCGGTGGCGGCGATCATGGCGACGGCGGCGAGACGCTGACCCTGTCCACGTTTGCCGAGCGCGCCTACCTGGATTACGCCATCTCCGTGGTGAAGGGCCGCGCCCTGCCGGACGTGTGCGACGGCCAGAAGCCGGTGCAGCGCCGCATCCTGTACTCGATGAATGAACTGGGCCTGGGCCCGACCGCCAAGCCGCGCAAGTCGGCGACCGTGGTGGGTGACGTGCTGGGTAAGCTGCACCCGCACGGCGACCAGTCGGTGTACGACGCGCTGGTGCGCATGGCGCAGGACTTCTCCCTGCGCTACCCGCTGATCGACGGCCAGGGCAACTTCGGCTCGCGCGACGGCGACGGCGCCGCGGCCATGCGATACACCGAAGCCCGCCTGACCCCGATCTCGCGCCTGCTGCTGGACGAAATCGACCAGGGCACGGTGGACTTCATCCCCAACTACGACGGCTCGTATGAGGAACCGGCCATGCTGCCGGCGCGCCTGCCGATGGTGCTGCTGAATGGCGCTTCCGGTATCGCCGTGGGCCTGGCAACGGAAATCCCGTCGCACAATCTGACTGAGGTGGCGCAGGCTGCCGTGGCCATGATCCGCAATCCGCGCATCACGCACGCCGAACTGATGCAGCTGATCCCCGGCCCGGACTTTCCGGGCGGCGGCCAGCTGATCACGCCGCGCGCACAGATCGACGATATGTACAACTCGGGCCGCGGCTCGATGAAGGTGCGTGCACGCTGGAAGATCGAGGAGCTGGCGCGCGGCCAGTGGCAGGCGGTGGTGTACGAACTGCCGCCGGGCACCTCGTCGCAGAAGGTGCTGGAAGAGATCGAGGAGCTGACCAATCCCAAGGTCAAGATGGGCAAGAAGGCGCTGTCGCCGGAGCAGCTGACGCTGAAGCAGCTGCTGCTGTCGCAGCTGGACAAGGTGCGCGACGAATCCGGCCGCGAAGCCGCGGTGCGCCTGGTGTTCGAGCCGAAGTCGAAGAACATCGACCAGGCCGAATTCATGCTGATGCTGCTGGCGCACACCTCGCTGGAAACCTCGGCCTCGATGAACCTGGTGATGATCGGCGGCGATGGCCGTCCGCGCCAGAAGTCGGTGCTGGAGATCATTGGCGAGTGGATCGAGTTCCGCTTCGCCACCGTCACCCGCCGTACCCAGTTCAGGCTGGGCAAGGTCGATGACCGCATCCATATCCTGGAAGGCCGCCAGACCGTCCTGCTGAATATCGATGAAGTGATCCATATCATCCGCAATTCGGACGAGCCGAAGGCGGCGCTGATCGAACGCTTCAAGCTGTCCGACCGCCAGGCGGAAGACATCCTGGAAATCCGCCTGCGCCAGCTGGCGCGCCTGGAAGCGATCAAGATCGAACAGGAACTGGCCGAACTGCGCAAGGAAAAACAGACGCTGCAGGACCTGCTGGATAACCCGTCCTCGATGAAGCGCCTGATCATCAAGGAAATCGAGTCGGATGCGAAGACCTATGGCGACGCACGCCGCACCGTGATCGAGGAAGCCCAGAAGGCGGTGGTCGAGCAGAAGGTGGTCGATGAGCCGGTAACCGTCATCATTTCGGAAAAAGGCTGGGTGCGCGCGCGTACCGGCATCGGCCACGATACGGCGCAGTTCACCTTCAAGGCCGGCGATGCGCTGTATGGCGCGTTCGAGTGCCGCACGGTGGACACGCTGCTGGGCTTCGGCGACAACGGCAAGGTGTATTCCGTGCCTGTTGCGGCGCTGCCGAATGCACGCGGCGACGGGGTGCCGATTACCACGCTGGTCGATCTGTCCGGCGGCGCGCGCCTGCTGCACTACTTCGCGGGCAATGCGGCGACCCAGCTGCTGATGGCTTCGGATGCGGGCTATGGCTTTATCGCCAAGGCTGGCGATATGGTGTCGCGCCTGAAGGGCGGCAAGTCCTTCATGACGCTGGATGAAGGCGCCAAGCCGCTGCCGCCGACGGTGGTGGCGGCGGATGCTTCCGCCGTGGCCGCCATTTCCGAGAAGGCGCGCCTGCTGGTGTTCGGCATGGACGAGATGAAGGTGCTGTCCAACGGTGGACGCGGCGTGATCCTGATGGAGCTGGAGGACAAGGAGAAGCTGGTTGCCGCCCGTGCCATTACGCAGAAGGGCGTGACGGTGCAGGGGATCGGCAATGCGCAGAAGGCCAAGGAGGAACGCATGGGGCCGATGGTGCTGGAACCGCACTTCGGCAAGCGCGCCCGCAAGGGCAAGGCGATGCCGACCCGTATCAAGCCTACCGGACTGCTGCCGAATAGTTAAAACCAAAAAACGGGGTCAGACCCACGGGGTCTGACCCTTTCCTGCGGCAGCGGCTGACTCATGGGTCAGACCCCACGGGTCTGACCCTGGGGTTAGGTTTACTGCTTGGCCGCAGCTTCCTTCACATCAGCCGCAGCCTTGGCGCGCACTTCGGAAGTCTTGGCAGCGGCGACAGCCTTGTCCTTGTTGGCTTCGGCCTGTTCTTTCGCTACCTTGGCATCCTGCTTGGCATCGACCTTGGCCGCTTTAGCGTCGGCTTTGGCCATGTCCTTTTCGGCCTTGGCTTCGGTCTTCATCCTGTCTTCGGCATCCGCCTTGGCGACTTTTTCGTCAGCCTTGGCGTGCTCCTTGTCGGCCTTGGCGTGCGCCTTGGCCTTTTTCTCTTCCGCCTTGGAGGCGGACTTCGCTACGTCCTTGTCCGCTTCAGCTGCCTTCTTGGCTTCCTTGGCTTCGGCCTTCGCTACATCCTTGTCGGCCTTGGCCTGTTCCTTCGAGATGGCCGGAGATGCCGGTACGGTGGTCTGGGCATAAGCGGCAGTGGCGAACACACCAGCGATCAGGGTTGCGAGCAGTTTATTCATGATGACACCTCGTTGTGGTTAGGTGAGTCCAGAATAATCTTGCCCAACTGTAGCAACTGTGCGCTGGCGCACTCAGTAACAAATACTTACCTTGAATACAGATCGATGGTCTGGCTGACGGCTTCCGCGCACACGGCACAGAAGGCTTCGCTGCGGTCGAACATCAGGCACTGCTGCTGCGGACGGTAATAGCCGGTCGCCTCGTAGTTCGCCCCCTCGAACGCCCCTACCGCCCGGGCATTGGGTGCTTTCGAAAACAGGGCATTGGTCCAGTTCAGGTCCGCGTGGAAAAGCTTGCTCATTTCCGCTTCCGGACGGTTGTCCTTGCGCAACTGTGCCCGCAACTTCTGGTACTCGCGCGAATGCGCCTCGTACTCGGCCTTCGGCCAGGCGGTCGGCAGCGCGCTGCCCGGCTTCACGAACCTCTTCCATTTCAGCCTGGACGGGTCCTGCAAGGCGGTGACGTTCGGCTCCCACGGTTCCATGCGCGCGCCGCCGGTGGCGTAGGCCACCGGCGAGGTGTAATACTCGTCGGCCAGGCCGGCGAAGTGGTGGCCGAATTCGTGCACGAACAGGTAGTTGGCCCAGTCGTTGTTGGCGGCCGCGGTGCTGAACTGGCCGTAGATGCCGCCACCGCCGTAGGTATCGTTATTCACCAGGATTTCGATGAACTCGTAGGGCGCGTTCTGGGCGATGTCGCGCAGGGCGCGGTTATCGGTGGTCAGCACGTAACGCTCGCTGCCGAAGATGTCGTAGCGGGTGTTCAGCGCCGAGGAATGGTGCGTATTGGTCGATGGACGGCTGACGCCCGACTCCTGGGTCGGCACCGCCAGGCCCCAGACGTTGAAGTCTTTCGCGCGTTCCTTGAACGGCGACACGGTAAACAGGTAATTGGCCAGGCGGCGCGCGGTGTCCTCGAACTTGCCCATTTCGGCCTGGGTATAGCCGTCGCCGATAATCAGCAGATCGACCTTCTTTTCGGACGGGCCGTTGACCACGATCGGAACCGGCCTGGCCGGCGCTGGTTCCTGCTTGCGCACCACGTCCAGCGCATCGGTATCCACGTCCACGCTCCACACCACCGAGAACTCGTTGCGCTCGTCGCGCTTCAGGATGCGCACCTTGACCGGGCGCTCAGGCTTGGGGAAGCGCACCGATTCGCCGAAGGCGCGGCTGGCCTTGCCGGCTTCCTCGGTGCTCTTCCACTCGCCGAAGATGGTGGAGAAGGTACGCGTGTACAGCAGCTGTCCGCTTTTCGCATCGGCCACTTCGACCTTGTGCGTGCCGCGGTTGGTGGTATCGATGGTGCGCTGCATATCGCCCGGCCACGGCAGCGGCTCGATCACCACGCGCTCCATCGCATAGCTCTCGTTCAGCGCATTGCCGCTGTGGATGTAATCGACGCGCACGGTCGCAGGCTGCGCGGCGTGCGCCGCACCGGCCAGCGCGGCAGCAATGCCGGCAAGGGCTGCGGCCAGCGGACGGCGCAGGGAGGAAAACTCGGTGAATGGCATGCAGTCTCCATGAGGTGTTGGAATCTGCGCCGTATTGTACGCCCCGCTCAGCGGTACTTGTAGAGAGGGCGGTAAAGTTCGATCGGGCGGATGTCGAGGCGGATGTTGAGGATCGAGTAGGCGTCGGCCACGCCGGAGATGTAGCCCACGCTTTCCGGCGTTTTGGTGAAGCGGAACTCGAAGCCCATCTCGGTCTTCTCGTTGCGCGGGTTGCCGCTGGCGATGCCGATGGCTTCCTGCTGGTCGCTGTCGATCAGGCGCTCCATCAGATCGACCACGGCGCTGTTGCCCAGCACGTCGTTGCTGAACACCGGGCCGCGTCCCAGCGGACGCGTGGGGTCAAGGCGGCCGCCCGCCTTGTCGGCGGAGGGGATGAACATGCGCGTGCCGATATTGAACTTGTCGCCCCGGTCCAGATAGCTGATGACCACGTTGTTCACGTTGAAGCTGGAGTTTGCCTTGTCCGTTTCGGCGCGCGTCAGGTCGATCAGCATGGCGCCCTTGTAGCCGATGATTTCCACTTCGCGCTGGGCATTGACGACCATGGCGCTGTCCTCGTCGATGCCGAGGCCGATCTGGTAATGCTTGGCCATCATGGCCGGAATCATGCGCGCAAAGCGGCCGCGCACCAGCAGGTGCTGATCGACAAAGATATCGTCGCCGATGAAGCCCAGGCCCGGCGCCAGTTCGCGGTCGCCGGCAATGCCGTTCTGCAGCATGGACAGGATGGCTTTCGGGTTGGCGAACATGGTGCTGCTCATGATGGCGGCGCCGGCCGAGGTGCCGGCCACCACGCCGCCGCGGCGGTACAGGTCCCACACCGCTTCCAGCGCCGCGGTCTGGGTGCCGTCGTCGCGGATCAGGGCCTTGGTGATGCGGCCCTGGTCGCCGCCGGCGAAATACACGCCGTCCGCCTTGCGGATCTTGTCCGCCAGTTCGCGGTCCTCGGCATTCTTGCGGTAGTCGCTGCCGTCCAGGCGGATCGCCACCGGCACCAGGAAGGCGTCCGCGCCCCATTTGCGCAGGTAGCCGATGATGGTCTGGGCCGAGCGTTCCGGATTGCCGGAGGCGGAAGGGAAGACGGCAATGCGCGCGCCCTTGCCGCCGGCCAGCTTGACGATGCGGCCCCACACGTCCGCGTTGTCGCCGCGCAGGCCGCCGCCGATGATGACCAGCGAACCGAGGGGATGCGTGACGGGGGCGGTGGCGATGGCGGCGTTGCCGCCATTGAGGGTGGTGACGGCGCCCGCCACGATGCGCACCGGTTCCGGCAACGGCGCCGGCGCAGGCTGGGGCGCCGAGGGCGGCACGGGTTGCGTCGGCACGGGCGGCGGCAGATTGCGTCCGCTGGCCGGCGCCGGCGGCTTGGGCGCTTCCCGGCCCTGCGTGGGCAGGCCAAGCGAGGCCAGCAGCGCCAGGCCGAGACGCGCCAGGCGAACGGGAGAGAGCAGCTTCACGATGGACTCCTTCTTCTGAGCCTCGTTGTGTGTAAACATCCGGATTACCTTGTCATCAGTGTAGCCGGACGCGACGGCGGAGTAAAACCAAAGCGCGCCTAAAGTGTGCACCCTGTGCATGTCCCGGGCATGACAGGGCGCAAAGGCCGGCGCCGCGCGCGGCTTTCCGGCAACATGTCATTTTTGCAGGTAACGCTCAGGCAGGGGATTCTGCTCCGATTCGGCCTGCCACACCAGCGAGGTGACCCACCAGCGCTGGCCGTCGTTCAGCAGCTGGATGCTGTTGATGCCGCGCTGGAAAGGCTTGGCGTCGTCCGGCGCGTGCACCGACTGGTAGGTGCTGAACACGTGCGCGATCTGGCCGAACTGCTCGCTCTTGCGCCCCAACTCGGATTCGAAGAAGCCGGTCTTGGCGAACACCGGCGTGACGCGGCCGATGTAATCCTCCACCGTCAGCACCGTGGTTTTGGCGGCGCTGTGCACCACCATGCGGCCGTCCGGACGGAACAGGGAACGCAGGCGGTCCCAGTCGCGCGGCTTGCCGGCCGGGCCGGAAATGGTGTCGTACAGGGCGGCGATCACACTGTCCACGCTGGCGACATCGGCTGGACGCGCCTGCTGGGCATGGGCGCCGGCGGCGGCCATCAGGGCAAATAGCAAAACTGCTAACTTTTTCATCAAATCTCCACTGTTATAATCGTTGAAATCCAACCGCAGAAAATCATCCGCAGCCACTCATCATGACAGACCAATTCTCCAAAAAGGCCGAAGCCTGGTCGGCCCGTTTCTCCGAACCCGTCTCCGATCTCGTAAAACGTTACACCGCCTCCGTGTTCTTTGACAAGCGCATGGCGAAGGCCGACATCCAGGGTTCCCTGGCGCACGCCGACATGCTGGCCGCGCAAGGCATCATCCCGGCCGCCGACCTGGCCGCGATCCAGAAGGGCATGGCGCAGATTTCCGGCGAAATCGACGCCGGCCAGTTCGAATGGCTGCTCGATCTGGAAGACGTGCACCTGAATATCGAGAAGCGCCTGACCGAACTGGTTGGCGACGCCGGCAAGCGCCTGCACACCGGCCGTTCGCGCAACGACCAGGTGGCGACCGATATCCGCCTGTACGTGCGCTCCGCCATCGACGACATCAGCGGCCTGCTGTCGCAGCTGCGCGGCGCCCTGCTCGACCTGGCCGAGAACAACACCGACACCATCCTGCCCGGCTTCACCCACATGCAGGTGGCGCAGCCGATCACCTTCGGCCATCACATGCTGGCCTATGTTGAAATGTTCGGCCGCGATGCCGAGCGCATGGCCGACTGCCGCAAGCGCGTCAACCGCCTGCCGCTGGGCGCCGCTGCGCTGGCCGGCACCACCTTCCCGATCGACCGCCTGCGCGTGGCGCAGTCGCTGGGCTTCGACGATGTCTGCCACAACTCGCTGGATGCGGTGTCCGACCGCGACTTCGCGATCGAATTCACGGCTGCCGCTTCGCTGATCATGATGCACGTGTCGCGCATGTCGGAAGAACTGATCATCTGGATGAGCCCGCGCGTGGGCTTCATCGATATCGCCGACCGCTTCTGCACCGGCTCCTCCATCATGCCGCAGAAGAAGAATCCGGACGTGCCGGAACTGGCGCGCGGCAAGACCGGCCGCGTGTACGGCCACCTGATGGGCCTGCTGACCCTGATGAAAGGCCAGCCGCTGGCCTATAACAAGGACAACCAGGAAGACAAGGAACCGCTGTTCGACACCGTGGATACCGTGGTCGATACCCTGCGCATCTTTGCCGACATGGCCGGCGCTATCACCGTCAAGCCGGAAGCGATGCGCGCCGCCGCGCTGCAGGGCTACGCCACCGCGACCGACCTGGCCGACTACCTGGTGAAGAAAGGCCTGCCTTTCCGCGACGCGCACGAAGCCGTGGCGCACGCCGTGCGTGCCTGCGACGACCTGAAGATCGACCTGGCCGAAATGTCGCTGGAGCAGCTGCAGGCCTTCTCGCCGCTGGTCAGCGACGACGTGTTTGCCGTGCTGACGCTGGAAGGCTCGGTGGCGGCGCGCGACCACGTGGGCGGCACCGCGCCGAATCAGGTGCGGGCAGCGATTGCCCGCGTCCGCGGCCAGCTGTAAGCAGCGAGTTGTAATAGTTAAACGGGCGGGCCTTCGGGCCCGCTTTTTCTATCCCTGCAAGCAAATATTCAGCTACTATTCTTGCAACAATCCTTTAAATTAGACAATGCTCGGGAGACAAGCAATGCAAGGATTTCTTCGTTTCTCCCATTGGCTGGACCGCATCGGCTACAGAAGCGGCCAGGTCGCCAATGTGATGATCCTGCTGTCGTGCGTGATCAGCGCCAGCAACGCCATGATCCGCTACGGTTTCGACTGGAGCAACAACTGGCTGCTGGAGCTGCAGTGGTACCTGTTCGGCGCGGCCGTGATGCTGGGCGCCAGCTACACCTTCCAGCGCAATGAGCACGTGCGCGTGGACCTGGTGTATGGCCATGTCAGCGAACGCAAGCAGCTGTGGATCGACATCTTCGGCATCATCTTCTTCCTCTTCCCCGCCTGCGTGCTGTTCGCGTGGCTGGCGTGGTATTCGCTGTTCATCCCATCGTGGCAAATCCTGGAGCAATCGAGTAACTCCGGCGGCCTGCCGCGCTATCCGATCAAGTTCATCGTCCCTCTCGGCTTCGCGCTGCTGACGCTGCAGGGCATCTCCGAACTGATCAAGCGCATCGCCACCCTCATGGGCAAGACTCACCTGGACAGCAAGTACGAAAGGCCCGTGCAATGATTCCACTCGAATGGATGCCGCCGGCGATGTTCGCCGGCCTGGTCGTGTTCATGCTGGTCGGCTTCCCGGTGGCGTTCTCGCTGCTGGCGGTCGGCCTGTTCTTTGGCGGCATCGCGATTGCCGAAGGCTTCTTCAGCGTGCCGTTCCTGCAGGCCGTCCCGCAGCGCATCTTCGGCAGCGTGCTGGCCAACGACCTGCTGCTGGCGATTCCCTTCTTTACCTTCATGGGTGCGGTACTGGAGAAGTGCCGCCTGGCGGAGGACATGCTCGATTCGATGGGCAAGCTGTTTGGCGGCATTCGCGGCGGCCTCGGTTACTCCGTGATTATCGTCGGCTTCATTCTGGGGGCGATCACGGGCACCGTGGCGGCGCAGGTGATTGCCATGGCCATGATTTCGCTGCCGGTGATGATGCGCTACGGCTATCACATGCGCTACGCCACGGGCGTGCTGGCGGCGTCCGGCACCATCACGCAGCTGGTGCCGCCCTCGCTGGTGCTGGTGGTGCTGGCCGACCAGCTGAAAACCCAGACCGCTGCGGCGGACGTGGGCAGCATGTACCTCGGCGCCTGGGGTCCTTCGGTGCTGCAGATCGTGCTGTTTGCGCTGTACACCTTCGTTCTTTCGCGCCTGCGTCCCGAGTGGCTGCCTGCGGCGCCTGCAGCCGACCGCACCGAGCGTGGCTGGGAACTGTGGAAGCAGTGCCTGCGCGGGATCATTCCTGCCGCGGTGCTGATTTTCATGGTGCTTGGCACCATGATGCTGGGGATTGCGACGCCGACCGAATCGGGCGCCATGGGCGCGCTGGGTGCGGTGGTGCTGGCGGTGATCCGCCGTCCCGAGTTCAATATGCGCGACCGCTGGATCTTCCGCGCCGGCATGGCGGCGGGCGCGCTGGCGGCGCTGATCGGCATCTTCTTCTACGAGGGCGAGACCGGCCTGGCGCACGGCGCGAAGCCGTATGTGCAGGCGGCGCTGGCGGTGCTGTATATCGCCGTGGCGTGGCTGATCCTGCGCGCCAGCCGTATCGCTCCCTTGCGCGAACTGATCGTGCTGAGCTACCAGTCCACGATGCGCCTGACGGCAATGGTCGTGTTCATCCTGATCGGCTCCACCTGCTTCTCGGTGGTATTCCAGGGCGTGGACGGCGGCCTGTGGGTCGAACACCTGTTCAACGGCATCCCGGGCGGCTGGATCGGCTTCCTGCTGGTGGTGAACCTGTTCGTCTTCTTCCTCGCCTTCTTCCTGGACTTCTTCGAGATCGCCTTCATCGTGGTGCCGATGCTGGCGCCGGTGGCGCAGAAGGTGCTGGCGCCGGAGCTGGAGGGCATCATGGGCAGTCCGGAAGCGGCGCAGTCGGCGGCGCTGGTGTGGTTTGGCGTGATGCTGTGCGTGAACATGCAGACCTCCTTCATGCACCCGCCATTCGGCTTCGCGCTGTTCTACCTGCGCGGCGTGGCGCCGAAAGAGGTGAAGAGCTCCGATATCTACTGGGGCGCCCTGCCCTGGGTCGGCCTGCAGATGGTGATGGTCCTGCTGGTTGCGGCGTTGCCGCAGACAGTAACCGCCTTCCTCGACCGCGGCACCGGCGGCACGGTCCAGTCCGGCGACCTCCAGATCCAGACCGATTCGCCAGCCTCCCCTGCTTCCGACGAGAAGAAAGACGAGCAGCAGCCAGACCTGAACTTCTCCGCACCAGACGGCGAGAAGAAGGAAAGCCAGGAACCTGAACTGAACTTCTCCACTCCGGAAGAAGAGAAGAAAAAGTAAGCGTGGCATGGCAGCGCCGGCGAGGCGCTGCCATGTAAATCCCCGAATCGCGGTGCCGGGTTGACTCTTGCGTACCATCGCTGTACCATGCAAACGCATTTGTCCCTCAAACCCAGGCCGCACCAGCTGAACCCGGGTGTGACAATGCGGCGAACAGTCTCTTGAAATTCCATTACATGGACATCGCGCTCAACCAACTGGTGCAAAAATTTGCGATGTCCGGAGATGGAGATTTTCATGCTTCGGTTCGACGACACACTTTTCAAATCAGCTTGCGCCAAACTGGCGGAATCCTTTACAGCTGAAAATCAGCCGCTTTCCACCGCACGCGCGCCCGAATTCCTTGCAGCCGGCCTCGGTTTCTGGACCGCCAAGCTCCTGCGCGAATACAAAACTCCGCTTACGCTCAGATTCCGGGAAGGCGACCCCAAAAAACCCGGGGTGGATTATCTGTCCCTGGTAGCAGACCGGCTCGAAAGAAATCTCAAGCTGGACTACTGGGATGCACAACGGTTCGCGCCCCGTGTCATCGCGGTCATCGAACAGTTTGGTTTGGCGGTGGACGTGGCCCGCTGCCTTTTCGAGCCGGAGCTCGAAGACAGCTGCGCGAAGATTCTGGCTGCAATGGACGACAAGAACGTCAGGCAACCAGAGCGTGCATCCGCCGCTATCAGCCGCAACCTCATTCCACGTCCACCTCGGGCAAGCCTGCATGATCGGCTGCGCGAGCTGGAGCCTCAACTCAGTACGCTGGTCGATAAGTGCACTGACATGTATCTGTGGCAGTCCGCATGCACAACTGACCGCGAATTCGCGGAAGCCAGCGCCGACGAATACAGCTATCGCGGCTACGAGCATCATGCGCGCCTGGGGCTGGGCTTCTCGATCATTACGCGTGGTGAAGGCTGGCGGAAAGGGGACGTGTACCGGATCGTCAATCCGGTATTGTATTTCTGCGGAGATAGGCAGTGGCGTGTCCGCACGAACGCAATCGAGTGCAACAGCATCTACCAGCGCTCCCTGGATGAATTGGAAAGCATCATTGGCGGGAAGCTCGCGGAGCTGCCCAAGCTGGAGGTGTGCAAAGAATGCCATGCAGTACATCTGCCACAGGCGACCAGCCCCCACTCCTGCCACTCCAGCGTTTCGTTTCCCATCTTGAAGAAGGCCCTGGATAAAGTCCATAAGCAAAACTGGGAGTACGTCACTACCGCTGAACTGCTGGCTGCCTATATTAGTGAGGGAGCGCCGGCGCCTGAGCACCCGGAATTTGTAAGGACGCTGTTGCGCTTCAAGCGTACTTTTCAGATACGTGACTGCAACGGCTACTGGCGCTTCCCGGAAAAGTTCGGTGAGCCGCCTCGCCAGCGCCTGATTCTGAATCACGGCGACGACCGTGACCAGCTCCTGATTGCGCTGAGCCCAGCGCCATTTATCTACACTCCAGGTCAAAAGAACCGCTTTATCTGAACTGGCAAATTCGCCCTGGCATCTGGCCGGGGACGGAGCTGCTGTTTCGGGGTGGCGGAACGCTACAGCGGCATCTATCAATCCGCTAATGATAGGAGCACGAAATGAAATTTGTTGATGAACTGATCGGTAAAACTGTCTCCAGCAAGGAGTCTGCAAATGTCGCCTTGAATGCAACGCAGGAGGCGTACGCCTATCTGGAAGCGGAACGCAAGAAAGGTCTTGGGACGCTTCTGCGTAAAGCAGCCGAGAACCTGGAAAATACGGGTGTAGATCCACAAGAGGCAGCAAACCTCGTGGCGATCCGGGGTCAATACCTGAAAGACATGACTCGCGGTGAGAAGATGTTTCATCAGGCGGCATCGGACCTGAAGGACCAGGCTGATAACAGCCGCAATCCCTTGAAACCAAGGCCCGTCTGAGGACGTAGCCGCCGGATGGCCCGCTGCCGTCTAATGCGTGACCATTGTCGAGAGCACGCTGAATGCCGCGCCGGTGTGCTCCTTCTCCAGCAGCAGCGTGAGCTCCGTATGGGTGGAAATCAGGTTGATCAGGTTGACCTTGTCCCACGCCAGCTTCTTCAGGATGGCGTGATAGATCCCGGGCGTGCGCCATGAGTCGGCAGTCAGCTGGAGGGTGACCGCGTTCAGGTTCTCCAGCCGCGCCAGCAGACGCTCGGAACCGAAGACTTCCTCTACCAGCGGAATCAGCGGACGGCTGCAGATCACCATCACCTCGTTCAGGCCGCGCGTGATGGTCAGGTAAAGTCCATGGCCCGTCGCCGCCTTGTCGAGCAAGGCGCGATGGCATTCGTCCGTCAGCTCCGAGCGGCGGAAGGTGAATTCAACCAGGTCGGTGCGGGCGGTGAGCTGGCCGTTCTTCTGCGCCAGAACGATCTCCTGCGTCTCCGCATCGGGAAGACGGTTGGCCACGCGCCGCAGGGCCATCACAACCGCCGCCTGCCCGACCGGCTTCCATAAGTCGTCCTGAAGCTGCGGCTGCAGCTGGCGCGCCAGTTCCGACAGGTTGATCAAGCCGCGCCGCAAGCCCTCGCTCAGGAACGGAGACTCCGCGACAATACGTTCGACTTTCGTTGAAATAGACAGCATGAGTGATGCGCCCTCACAAAGACCCTTGCCAATGACGGGCTAGTGTAAAACGCAAAATTCAACTAGTGCAACGACAGCGCGACAATTTGATACATATTTTCCACACCTCCATTGCCCAACAGTGCGCCATCCCAAAAGCATTTGCTGCTATATGCGCGCGAGCCGGAACATCCCGCGGGAAAACGATATGTCTCATTTTGAACAAGCAGCGCGCACATGACTCATTTCGCAATTTTTTTGACTTGCCCCGAACCGGAGGAATAAGTTCGCGCTCTCCAACCACCACCACGTCACATGGAGAGCAGATGAACCTTCAGAAGAGCATCCTCGCCGCAGCCATCGCCGCCCTGCCCGTAGCCGGTACACTGGCGCAAACGCGCGGCCTGCCGGACCAGCTGATGTCCGCCCCGGCCCAGGCGCTGACCGAGGCAGACAAGTCGAACATCCTGGAGAAACTGAACAACCGCCGCAATGCCGCTGGACTGGATAACGACCATGGCTACAAGGTAGAAACCCAGCACCCCGGCGTTCGTGGCACGCGCATCACCCGCGCCGCCCATACCTGGCGCGGCCTGCGCGTGTTCGGTTCCGAGTCCGTGGTGGTGAGCGACGACAGCGGCGATGTCGTCAGCGAGTCCGCCTCCGAACGGCGCCAGGGACTGGATGCCTCGCGCGCCGCCAGGGCCGGCGGCAAAGGCGCACCGGACACCACGCCTTCCTTCGGCGCTGCCGAAGCCATCAACCTGGTGGTGAAGCGTGTGGCGCCCGGCGGCAAGCACCGCTGGGAGCCCAGGGCCGAGCTGCTGATCTGGCCCGTGATGAAAACCGTGCGCCTGGCGTCCGCCGGCAGCAAATCCGATGCACAGCTGAACGCGCTGGACGTGGAGGAAGTGGTCGATCACTATGAGCTGGCCTACCTGGTGAAAACGCGCATGGGCCAGAACAGGCAGCTGATCTACCGCGACACGGTGATCAGCGCCATCACCGGCGTCACCATCGCGCAATGGGATGCGCTGCAAACCGTGGTCGGCGTCGGCAACAGCCAGTACAACGGACAGGTGCCGATCAACACCACCCTCTCCGGTTCCACCTACAAGATGCTGGACGCAACGCGCGGCGTGGGCGGCACCTTCGGCGGCATGGCCATCACCAACGCCAATCACGCGCCGGAATCGAATCCCACGCCCGGCACCATCTACACCAGCAGCAGCAATACCTGGGGCGACGGGCAGCAATACGTCAACGGCGGCAGCACCACCAACGCGAATGGACAGACCGCCGCCGTGAACGCGCTGTGGGGCCTGATGAATACCTACGACACGCTGAAGAACGTGCTGGGCTGGCAGTCGCTGGACGGCGACAATACCGCGACCTATATCGCCGTCCACGTCGATACCCAGTACGACAACGCCTTCTTCGAGCCTGGCTGCAAATGCATGTACATCGGCGACGGCGGCGCGTCCTTCAAGAACCTCGGCTCGATCGACGTGATCGGCCACGAAATGGGCCACGGCGTGACCGACGCCACCTCCAACCTCACCTACTCGGGCGAGTCGGGTGGCCTGAATGAATCCGCGTCCGACATCAACGGTGAAATGGTGGAAGCCTATGCGCGTGCCGGCGGCACCGGCAGCGTGATCCCGGCCAGCGGCAACGACTGGGTCATGGGCCGCGAGATTTCGAAGAGCGGCCAGCCGCTGCGCTGGATGTACAAGCCAAGCAAGGATGGCGCCAGCCCGAACGCCTGGAGCAGCAGCCTGAAAAACCTGAACGTACACTACAGCTCCGGTCCAAACAACCGCATGTACTACTTCCTGTCGCAGGGTTCCAGCTCGGACAGCGCGAGCGAATACTACAGCTCCTACCTGACCAGAACGCCGCGCAATATGAGCGGCATCGGCAACGACAAGGCCTTCCGCATCTGGTTCAAGGCCAACACCACCAAGTTCACCGCCTCCACCAATTATGCGGATGCGCGCAACAAGGTGCTGGCCGCAGCCGAGGAACTGTATGGCGTGGGTTCGAAGGAAGCCACGGCGGTGAAGCGCGCTTACGCGGCCATTAACGTGGGCACGGACGTGGATGAAGGCACGGCCGGCGCCCTCGCCATCGCCACGCAGCCGGCCAGCGTCAGCGTGGCGGCCGGCGCCGTTGCCAGCTTCAGCGTCGGCGCATCGGGCGGTACCGCGCCTTACACCTACAAGTGGTACCGCAACGGCGCGGTGATTTCCGGCGCGACTTCGCCAAGCTATTCCTTCACCGCGCAAACGGCCGACAACGGCGCCAGCTTCTACGCCACCGTTACCGACTCCGCTACCAGCAAAGCCACTGCGACCTCGAACACGGCCACCCTGACCGTGGGCAGCACCAGCCAGACCGAGCGCGTGGTCAACGGCAGCTTCGAGAACGGCGCCTCGCCGTGGTCCGGCACCACCGGCGTGATCGGCAACTTCAGCGGACAGGCCGCTTACGAAGGTTCGCGCTTCGCCTGGCTGGGCGGCAACGGCCGTACCGCCAGCGAGACCATCACGCAGGATGTCGCGATTCCTTCCAGCGCGGCGTCGGCCACGCTCAGCTTCGCGCTGCACATCGACACCGCCGAAACCGGCAGCACGGTGTACGACAAGCTGGTGGTCACGGTGAAGAACACTGCCGGCACGGTGCTCGGCACGCTGGCCACCTACTCCAACGTGAACGCCGCCAGCGGCTACCAGATGCGCAGCTTCAATCTGCTGCCGTACAAGGGCCAGACGGTGCGCCTGTCGTTTGCCATGACCGAAGACTCGGGACTGCAAACCTCCTTTGTGCTCGACAAGGTAAGCCTGCAGACCCAGTAAGAACCTCACACCAGGGTCAGACCCACGGGGTCTGACCCCTTGGGTCCGACCCTGTTTTGCGGTTTGGCGCCAAATGCTATGATGGCGGCCTCGCATCCGGAGGCATCATGAGCATTGGCATTGGCGGCAAAACCATCGAAGCAGCACTGGCAACACTGAACGACATGACGGCAGGCGCCGTCCCCATCGGCAAGGAAGAGCACCTGGCCCGCATCGCCAAGGCGCAAGCCTTCATGCAGCAGCAGGGCATCGCCGCCATCTACATCAACGCAGGCGCCAACCTGCTGTATTTCACGGGGACCAGGTGGCACCCGAGCGAGCGCATGGTCGGCGCCATCCTGCCCGCTTCCGGCCCGGTCGAATACATCGCCCCGGCCTTCGAGGAAGACACGCTGAAGGACTTCATGCTGGTCGAAGGCCAGGTGAACTGCTGGCACGAACACGAAAGCCCGTACCAGCTCTTCACCGATGTGCTGAATCGCATGGGCATCGTGCAGAATTCCGCACAGCCGCCGCGTGTCGGCATCTGCGAAAGCGCCGCCTTCTTCATCTATGACGGCATCCGTCCACTGGCAGGCGGCTACGCGCTGGAAAACGCGCGCACGGTAACCGCCCACTGCCGCACGCGCAAATCGGCAGCGGAAATCGCGCTGATGCAGCGTGCCAAGGACATGACCATGGCCGTGCATATTGCAACGGCAAGCATTCTGCGCGAAGGCATCACCACCACCGAAGTGGCGGAATTCATCGACCGTGCCCACCGCAAGGCCGGTGCGCCGGCCGGCTCCTACTTCGTGATCGTGCTGTTCGGCGAGGCGACCGCTTTCCCGCACGGCGTGAGCTATGTGCAGACGCTTAAAAAAGGCGACATGGTGCTGATCGACACCGGCTGCAAACTGCACAACTATATTTCGGACATCACGCGCAGCTACGTCTTCGGCGAGCCGACCGAACGCCAGCGCTTCGTATGGAATGCGGAAAAGGCCGCGCAGGCGGCAGCCTTCGAGGCGGCGCAACCGGGCGTGCCATGCGAGCAAGTGGACCAGGCTGCGCGCCGCTCGCTGGAAGCGAACGGCTTCGGTCCGGGCTACAAGCTGCCGGGCCTGCCGCACCGCACCGGCCACGGCATCGGCCTCGACATCCACGAGTGGCCATACCTCGTCGGCGGCGACAAGACTGCGCTGGCGCCGGGCATGACCTTCTCCAACGAACCGATGATCTGCGTGCCGGGGGAATTCGGCATCCGCCACGAAGACCACTTCTACATGACCGAAGCGGGTCCGCGCTGGTTTACCCAGCCTTCGCATTCCATCGACGATCCGTTCGGCCTCGCTTGAGGATCAGGGTTTGGCCTGGTTCGGCACCGGCTTCAGCGTGCGCAGATAGGCAATGATGGCGGCCATATCGGGATCGCTGATGGTGCTGTACCAGTCGAAGGCCATGGGCGGGCGGTAAGGCCTGCCCTGCCGGTCCTTGCCGGTGCGGATCACGGCGGCGATCTCGCCATCCTTCCAGTTCTTCAGCCCTTCCTCGTGCGGCGTGAGATTACGCGACACGCTTTCGCCGTACGGGCCGTGGAAGCTCTGCCCGCCCGCGCCCAGCCGCGCTTCATCCAGCATGCCGTTCGGGCCACGCGGCGTATGGCATTCCATGCAGTGCCCGATGCTCACCAGGTAGCGGCCATAAGCCACCTTGTCGCCTTGCGACGGCGTTTTCACTTTCGTCAGCGGCGGCCCATAGCTGGGCGGCAGCGGGAACTTCCAGGTGGATTTCGGCACCGCGTTCTTTACTACCGGCTGGGTGCGCAGGTACAGGATCACGGCGGCCAGGTCGTCGTCGGACAGCTTGCGGTAATACTCGACCGGCATCAGCGGCGAGATGATCGAACCGTCCGGCCGCACGCCTTCGCGTATCGCCTTGCCCAGCTGGGCGTCCGTCCACTTGCCGATGCCTGTTTCGGGATCGTTGCTGATGTTCGGCACGTGAGCGTCGAACCAGGGCTCCACGATATGGAAGCCGCCGGCCATGCCTTTCTCGGGAATGATGCGGCCCTTCTCGTCACGCACGCCGTGGCAGTTGGCGCAGGCGAGAATGCCTTCCATCAGGTATTTGCCGCGCGCCATGCGCGCCGCGTCGGGCGATGCGGCCAGAGCCTGCCCGGCAAGTGTCGCCGCCAGCAGGCACGCAAAGGTGCGCCATAGCTTTGTAGCCATGTTTATTCTCCCCGTGCGCAAAAATACAGGTTTGCACGGGGAGCCCGACAGTTCAATGTCTTTTTGCGGCTTGTCGTAAAAAAGCCATCACTGCTTCCTGGAGACCAGGGTCAGGATGTCGTAGCTGGCGACCAGCTCATCGTTCTGGTTCGTGACCTGCACGTCCCAGGCCACCACGCCCTGGCCGACGCCCTTGTCGTCCTTGCGGTTGCGGTCCACCTTGCGCTTGCAGGTCAGGCGGGCGCGGATGGTGTCGCCGATAGCGACCGGCGTGATGAAGCGCAGGTTGTCCAGGCCGTAGTTGGCCAGCACAGGTCCCGGCGCCGGCGACACGAACAGGCCTGCCGCGGCGGACAGCACGAAGTAGCCGTGGGCGATGCGCTTGCCGAACTGGGTGTCCTTGGCTGCGATATCGTCGAAGTGCATGTAAAAGTAGTCGCCGGAGACGCCGCCGAAATTCACGATATCGGCTTCGCTCACGGTGCGGCGATGCGTCAGCAGCGAGTCGCCGACCTGCAGGTCTTCGAAGTGCTTGCGGAACGGGTGGACCTCGCTCTCGCGCACCGCGCCACCGCGCACATACTCGCCCGTGACGGCGGACAGCATGGTCGGCGAACCCTGCACCGCAGCGCGCTGCAGGAAGTGGCGCACGGCGCGCACGCCGCCCAGCTCCTCGCCGCCGCCGGCGCGTCCCGGACCGCCGTGCTTGAGCTGCGGCAGCGGGGAACCGTGGCCGGTCGAATCGACGGAGGCTTCGCGTTCCAGCACCAGTACGCGGCCATGCGAAGCGGCGGCAACCGGCACCGCGTAAGCTGCAATGGCCGGGTCTTTGGTCACCAGCGTGGACACCAGGCTGCCCTTGCCGCGTGCAGCCAGTTCCAGCGCTTCCTCGATGCCGTCATAAGTCATCATCGTGCTGACGGGGCCGAAGGCTTCCACATCATGCACGGCGTCGTTATTCAGCGCATTGCGGCACAGCAGCAGGGTCGGCGAGAAGAAGGCGCCTTCCGCCACGCCTTCGCCCACCAGCTTCAGTGCGTCACCGCCGAAGACCATCTCGTTGCCGGCGGCCAGCATGGCCACGCGTTCGGCCACGTCGCGCTGCTGGTCCCTGGACGCCAGTGCGCCCATGCGTACGCCATCCACCGACGGATCGCCCACGACCACTTTCGACAGGCGCTCGCGCAGGCGCCCGGCAACGGCATCGACACGGTTCTGCGGCACGATGATGCGGCGGATGGCGGTACATTTCTGGCCGGCCTTGCCGGTCATCTCGCGCGCCACTTCCTTCACGAACAGGTCGAACTCGGGATCGTCCGGGGTCACGTCCGGCGCCAGGATGGCGCAGTTCAGCGAATCCGCTTCGGCCGTGAATGGAATGGAGTTGTTCAGGATGTTCCTGTTGGAGCGCAGCTTGAAGGCGGTATCGGCCGAACCGGTGAAGGTCACCACGTCCGGCCCCTGCAGGCGGTCCAGCAGATCGCCGGTGGCGCCGATCACCAGTTGCAGCGCACCTTCCGGCAGCAGGCCGGAATCGTGAATCATGCGCACCAGCGCTTCGGTCAGATAGCTGGTTGCGCTGGCAGGCTTGCCGATGCACGGCATCGCCGCCAGGAAGCTTGGCGCGAATTTTTCCAGCAAGCCCCAGATCGGGAAGTTGAAGGCGTTGATGTGCACCGCGATGCCGCCGCGCGGCACCAGGATGTGCGTGCCGGCAAAGCCGCCGCGCTTGCCCAGCGCCATGGCCGGACCTTCATGCAGCACGTTCGACGACGGCAGCTCGCGGCTGCCCATGCTGGCGTAGGCGAACAGGGTGCCGATGCCGCCTTCCACGTCCACCCAGCTGTCCGGCCGGGTAGCGCCGGTCAGGTGCGAAATCCTGTACAGCTCTTCCTTGCGCTCCATCAGGTATAGCGCCAGCGCTTTCAGGCAGGCCGCACGCTGCTGGAAGTCCAGCTTCATCAGCGACGGCACGCCGGTCTTGCGGCCATAGCGCACGGCTTCCTCGAAGTCCAGCTGCTCGGCGTGGGTGTGATAGATCACGCCATTGGTCAGCGCGTTGTACAGCGGCGTGGCGGCTTCCTTGCCTTGCCAGCGTCCGCCGATGAAGCTTTGCAGTGTCTGTGCCATCGTTCAGGTCTCCGATTATTTATCTGTGCTATTCGATTGCTTGTATTGGTGCATTGGCAGCGAGCTATCCCACTGCATGCGCTGGCGCTCCGCCGACACTTCAGTGTCCGGCTCCACCTCGCGCATGGTCTGCATCGAGCGCACGGCCAGCTCGTGATACTGGGCCGTGCCGCCCTCTTTCCATTTCAGTTCCTGGTCGCTGACCTGGCGCACCACCCTGGCCGGCGTGCCCATGACCATGCTGCGTTGCGGGATGTCCATGCCGGCTTTGACGAAAGCGCAGGCGGCAATGATGCTTTCCGCGCCGACCACCGCGTTATCCATCACCACCGCGTTCATGCCGACCAGAGAATTGCGGCCGATGCGGCAGCCGTGCAGCACGGCGCCGTGGCCGATGTGGCCATCCTTTTCCACCACCGTGTCGGCGCCGGGGAAACCGTGCATCACGCAGGTATCCTGCAGGTTCGCCCCCTCTTCCAGGATCAGGCGGCCGAAGTCGCCGCGCAGCGACGCCAGCGGCGCGACGTAGCAGCGTGGGCCGACAATCACGTCGCCGATCAGCACTGCGGTCGGGTGGACGTAAGCCGTTGCATGCACCACCGGACGCACGCCGTTGATTTCATAGACAGGCATATCGGCCTCGCTTAAACGCGTTCAATGACCAGTGCGATGCCCTGCCCCACGCCGATGCACATGGTGCACAGCGCGTAGCGGCCGCCGCTGCGCTCCAGCTGGTTCAGCGCGGTCGTGACCAGGCGTGCGCCGGAAGCGCCCAGCGGGTGGCCGATGGCGATCGCGCCGCCGTTCGGATTCACATGGGCGGCATCGTCCGGCAGGCCCAGATCGCGCGTCACGGCCAGGCCCTGTGCGGCAAAGGCTTCGTTCAGTTCGATCACGTCCATCTGTTCGATGCTCAGGCCCAGCTGCGCCAGCACTTTCTTCGAAGCCGGCGACGGGCCGAAGCCCATGATGCGCGGCGCCAGGCCGGCAGTCGCCATGCCCAGCACCCTGGCGCGCGGCTTCAGGCCGAACTTGTCCACCGCTGCAGCGGAGGCCAGCAGCAGCGCGCAGGCGCCGTCGTTCACGCCGGAGGCGTTGCCGGCCGTGACCGAGCCCTCGGGTTTGACCACGCCCTTCAGCTTTGCCAGCTGGTCGATGGTCGTCTCGGGACGCGGATGTTCGTCGGTATCGACAACCTTGGGGTCGCCTTTTTTTGCAGGGATCGTGACCGGCACGATTTCATTTGCAAAGAAGCCGGCAGCATGGGCGGCCGCCCAGCGCTGCTGGCTGCGCACGGCAAACGCATCCTGGTCGGCGCGGCTCACCTTGAATTCCCCGGCCACGTTCTCCGCCGTTTCCGGCATGGAGTCGATGCCGTACATCGCCTTCATCTGCGGATTCACGAAGCGCCAGCCGATGGTCGTGTCCTCGATTTTGGCGGCGCGCGAGAAGGCGCTGTCCGCCTTGCCCATCACGAAAGGCGCACGGCTCATGCTTTCCACGCCGCCGGCAATGATCAGGTGCGCTTCGCCGGACTTGATGGCGCGCGCCGCGATGCCTACAGCGTCCAGGCTGGAGCCGCACAGGCGGTTGATGGTATTGGCTGGCACTTCGACCGGCAGGCCAGCCAGCAGCGCAGCCATGCGGCCCACGTTGCGGTTGTCTTCGCCGGCGCCGTTGGCGCAGCCGTAGTAGATGTCATCGACCTGTTTCCAGTCCACGCCCGGATTGCGCTGCATCAGGGCGGCAATCGGCAGCGCGGCCAGATCGTCGGTGCGCACGGCGGACAGGGCGCCGCCGTAGCGGCCGAAGGGCGTGCGAACGGCGTCGCAGATGAATGCTTCAGTCATATTATTCCTTTGGTCGCTTGTCGATTACGCGCTTGGCCTTGCCCGTCAGGGTACGTTCGATGCCGTCCGGCGGCAGCATGCTGACCCGGGCCGATACGCCGACCATGGTCTTGATGCGGTGTTCCAGCTCTTTCGCCAGCACCGCGCCCTGCGCGGCATCCACGCCGGGACGCAGCTCGGCCAGCACCTCCAGCTTGTCCAGGTGGCCGTCGCGCGACACCACCAGCTGGTATTGCGGCGCCAGCTCGTGCATCCTGCAGATCAGCTCCTCGATCTGGGTCGGGAACACGTTCACGCCGCGGATGATGAGCATATCGTCCGAGCGGCCGGTGATCTTGCCGATGCGGCGCATCGAGCGCGACGTCGGCGGCAGCAGCCGGGTCAGGTCGCGCGTGCGGTAGCGGATCACCGGCAGCGCCTCCTTGGACAGCGAGGTGAACACCAGCTCGCCTTCCGAACCTTCCGGCAGCACCTCGCCCGTTTCGGGGTCGATGATCTCCGGGTAGAAGTGGTCTTCCCAGATCACCGGGCCATCCTTGGACTCGATGCATTCGCTGGCCACGCCCGGCCCCATCACTTCGGACAGGCCGTAGATATCCACCGCGTCGATGCCGGCGCGTTCCTGGATCTCGGCGCGCATCGCATCCGTCCACGGTTCGGCGCCGAAGATGCCGACCTGCAGCGAGGACTGTGCCGGGTCCAGGCCCTGGCGCTGGAATTCCTCGATGATGTTCAGCATGTAGGATGGCGTGACCATGATGATCGAGGGCTGGAAGTCCTGGATCAGCTGCACCTGCTTTTCCGTCTGCCCGCCGGACATCGGCACCACCGTGCAGCCCAGGCGCTCGGCGCCATAGTGCGCACCGAGGCCGCCCGTGAACAGGCCGTAGCCATAGGAGATATGCACCATGTCGCCGGCGCGGCCGCCTGCGGCGCGGATGGAACGGGCCACGCAGTTGGCCCAGGTATCGATGTCGTTCCGGGTATAGCCGACCACGGTGGCCTTGCCGGTGGTGCCGCTGGAGGCGTGCACGCGCACCACCTGTTCACGCGGTACGGCAAACAGGCCGAAAGGATAGTTGTCGCGCAGGGTCTTCTTGTCGCTGAAGGGGAATTTGGCCAGGTCGGCCAGGCTCTTCAGGTCGTCCGGATGTACCCCCTTCTCATCGAAGGCCTTGCGGTAGTGCGGCACGTTTTCATAGGCGTGCTGCAGCGACCATTTCATGCGCTCCAGTTGCAGCGCCTGCAGTTCGTCGCGGCTGGCGCGTTCGATCGGCTCCAGGTCGGACGGGGCGGGATTACGTTGAACCATCGGGTCTCTCCTCCGTTGTATTGCTTGCGTCAGCCGTGCGTGGCAACCAGCTGCCCGCTGACACGGTGCGACTTGCCGCGGAAGGTGGCGACAATGCGCCCTTCATGGTCGCTGACCGTGACGTCGTAAATGCCGGTCTTGCCGACCAGGGTGCGCTCGATGGCTTCCGCCGTGAGCAGGTCGCCCAGGCGGCCGGGCGCCAGGTAATCGATCGTGCACCCTGCGCCTACCGTGTTGTGGTTATGGCTGTTGCACGCAAACGCAAAGGCGCTGTCCGCCAGTGCGAAGATAAAGCCGCCGTGGCAGGTCTGGTGCCCGTTCAGCATATCGGCCCGTACCGGCATGGACATGCGCGCATAGCCGGGACGGATTTCAAGCAGTTTCATGCCCAGCCCCTGGCTGGCGGCATCGCGCGAGTACATCTGCGCGCCGGCCGCTTCGGCCAGCGCCTGAGGGTGGATCTTCGCGTCATGCATGGATCTTGGCTCCGCTTTGCTGTTTGCGGCGCAGCAGCGGCGACACGCGGTAGCGGTCTTCGCCATAGGCCTGCGCCAGGTGGTCCAGCACGGTGGCGATGTGGCGCACACCGACCATGTCGGCCCAGGCCAGCGGGCCGCGCGGGTAGTTGACGCCCTTCTGCATTGCCATATCCGCGCCCGCGGCGCTGCACACGCCCTGGTTGACGGCGTCCGCCGCCTCATTGGCCAGCATGGCCACGGTGCGCATCACGGCCAGGCCGGGCACGTCGTCCATGCGGGTGACGGTGAAACCGGCGGCCTGGAACAGGGCGACCGCAGCCTGATAGCCACGCTCGCTGCACTGGTCCGACTTGGCAACCGCAATGCGCGGTGCGGTGGCGTAATCGAACACCAGGTCATACACCACGGTATCCGGATGGCGGTCGTCGCTGGCGCGCTCGGTGGCGGTGCGGCCATCGGTCAGGTAAACGGCGCAGCCGCTGACATGGAAGGCCGGCGCTTCATGCTTCTTGTGGCTTTCCGCCGACTTGCGGGCGCTGACGGCAATGCCGCGCTGCTTCAGGCGCTCGACGATGGTGGCGGCGATGGACGAGGTTTCGCCCGGCTCGGCGCTGTAGCCCACGTATTCCGGCGGCGGCAGCGGCGCCTCGGCCATCGGCTGCAGCGCCGGCGCGCCTTCGCCGTACACGTAGATGCCGCGGCCGGACTTGCGGCCGAGGAAGCCGGCATTCACCAGCTCATTCTGCAGCACGCAAGGCGTGAAGCGCGGATCGCTGTAGTAGGCGCGGAACACGGATTCGGTCACCGCATAGTTCACGTCGTGGCCAATCAGGTCCATCAGCTCGAAAGGTCCCATGCGGAAGCCGCCTGCCTCGCGCATGAGCGCGTCGATGGTGACCGCGTCGGCGGCCTGCTCGTTCAGCAGGCGCCAGCCTTCCGCGTAGTAGGGACGCGCCACGCGGTTGACGATGAAGCCCGGTGTGGACTTGGCATGCACCGGATTCTTGCCCCATGCCGCAGCGGTATCGAACACGGTCTGCGCCACCACGGTGTCGGTCGCCAGGCCGCTGATCACTTCCACCAGCGCCATCAGCGGCACCGGATTGAAGAAGTGCATGCCGACCAGTCGCTGCGGGCGGCGCAGCTTTGCCGCAATGGCGGTGACGGAAATCGACGAGGTATTGGTGGCAAGGATCGCGTCGTCGGCAACGATGCCTTCCAGCTCGCCGAACAGCGCGTGCTTGACTTCCAGGTTCTCGACAATGGCTTCCACCACCAGCGCGGCATCGGCCACGTTCTCCAGTGCGGCCACGGCGTGCAGGCGGCCGCGGGCTGCAGCGGCATCCTCGCCGCTCATCCTGCCCTTTTCCACCAGCTTGCCGAACACCTTGCCGATCTCGGAGATGGCCTTGTCCACCGCTTCGGGGCGGGTGTCGAACAGCCTGACCTGGTAACCGGCAGCCGCCGCCACCTGCGCGATGCCGGAGCCCATGGCGCCGCTGCCGATGACTGCAACCACACTGCCTTGCGCGAGTGCCGCCATATCACTCTCCTTTGAAGTTGGGGGTGCGTTTGTTCAGGAAGGCGTCCACGCCTTCACGGTAGTCGTGGCTGTTGCCCAGCTCACGCATCATTTCGCCTTCCAGTTTCAACTGCTCGTTCAGGGTGTTGTGCCAGCTCTCCTGCAGCGCGTGCTTGGTAAAGGCCAGGCCCTTGGTCGGCGCGCTGGCGAAGTGCTTTGCCATGGCCAGCGCTTCGCTCATCAGGTCTTCATCCGGCACCGCTTTCCAGATCAGGCCCCACTGCTCGGCGCGTTCCGCGGACAGCTTCTCGCCCAGCATGGCGAGGCCGGTGGCGCGGGCATGGCCGATCAGGCGCGGCAGGTGCCAGGTACCGCCGGTGTCCGGGATCAGGCCCAGTTTGCAGAAGGCTTCGATGAAGCTGGCGGACTTCGCTGCCAGCACGATGTCGCAGGCCAGGGCCAGGTTGGCGCCGGCGCCGGCGGCCACGCCGTTCACGGCGCAGATCACCGGCATCGGCAATGCACGCAGCGCCAGCACCAGCGGTGCGTAGAACTTCTCGACGGAGTCGCCCAGATCGACCGCCGCGCCGCCGGGGGCGACGGCACGGTCGCCCAGGTCCTGGCCGGCGCAGAAGCCGCGCCCGGCGCCGGTCAGCAGCAGCACGCGCACGGACTTGTCGGCGCGCAGCTGCGCCAGCGCTTCGCGCACTTCCAGGTGCATGGCCTGGGTGAAGCTGTTGAGTTTATCGGGGCGGTTCAGCGTCAGTTGCGCGACGCCGTCCTTGATGTCGAACAGGATGTTCTCATAGCTCACTGCGTGTCTCCTTTTTGTTTGAACCTACAAACGGGGTCAGACCCGCGGGGTCTGCCCCTGGTACGCGGCAGCCGCAGGCCGAGGCTCAGACCCCGCGGGTCTGACCCCGATTTCAGGTTTCAGGTTATTCAGCCTGGTCATAATCGATCACCACTTTGTCCGTAGTCGGGAAGCTCTGGCAGCTCAGCACAAAACCGCGTGCAATTTCATAGTCCTCGAGGGCGTAGTTAACGTCCATATCCACCTTCCCGTCCAGCACCTTGCAGCGGCAGGTGGAGCACACGCCGCCCTTGCAGGAATAGCGCATGTCCAGTCCCGCGCGCAGGCCCGCATCGAGGATGGATTCCTTATCCTTCTGCATGGTGAAGGTAGCGGCGCTGCCGTCCATGATCACCGTAACTTCGGTCAGGTGCGGCTCGGCGCTGCTCTGGGCGCGCGGCTTGTGCTGGTGTTTCGGAATGCTGGCGGCGAACAGCTCGACCTTGATGTTCTGCTTCGGCATGCCGGCTTCCTGCAGCGCTTCGGAGACGCCGTGCATCATGTCTTCCGGACCGCAGATGAAGGCCACGTCGTAGTCCTCGACATCCACCCAGTGCTGCAGGAATTGCTGGGTTTTCTCTTTCGTGATGCGGCCGTTGAACAATTCGATGTCCTGCTGCTCGCGGCTCATCACATAGACGATATTCAGGCGTTCCAGGTAGCTATCCTTCAGCTCCATCAGCTCGTTCTTGAAGATCACCGACGAGGACGCGCGGTTGCCGTAGAACAGGGTGAACCGGCTGTGCGGCTCGGCCACCAGCGTGGTCTTGATGATGGACAGGACCGGCGTGATGCCGCTGCCGGCGGCGAAAGCCATGTAGTTGCGCCGGCTTTGCGGATCGAGCGGCACATTGAAGTGGCCCATGGGCGGCATCACCTCGATGGTCGCGCCCGGTTTCAGCGTTTCGTTCGCCCAGCAGGAGAAAGCGCCGCCCGGCGTGCGCTTGATGGCAACGCGCAGGCTGCCGTCTTGGACACCGGAGCAGATCGAGTAGGAACGGCGCACGTCTTCGCTGCCGATGCTGGTGCGCAGCGTGAGGTGCTGGCCTTGCTGGTATTTGAAGCTGTCCTGCAGTTCGGGCGGTACGGCAAAGGTGACGGCGATGCAGTCGCGCGTTTCCTGCTGCACTTTCGATACGGACAGCGGATAGAATTTGCTCATGATGTCAGTGGCACTTGAAGTAGTCGAAAGGCTCTTTGCAGTCGAGGCATTTGTAGAGCGACTTGCAGGGAGTGGAGCCGAACTGGCTGGTGACTTCGGTATGGCTCGAGCCGCAATGCGGGCAGACGACTTTGGGCGCCGGCACCGCACCGCGCGCAACACCGGCACGCAGCGGATCGGGCACGCCGCCGGTGGCGGGCGAGCGGCGCAGGCCGCTGATGTCGATCACCTTCTGCGCCGGCGGCGCAATGCCGTAGCCTTTCAGCCGCGCCTTGCCGGCGTCGCTCATCCAGTCGGTGGTCCAGGCCGGCGACAGGCGGGTGATGATGTCCACCTGCCCGATGCCCGCCTTATGCAGCGCTTGCTGGATATCGTCGGCAATCACCTGCATGGCCGGGCAGCCCGAATAAGTCGGCGTGATCGTGACCGCGCAGGAGGCAGGTCCGGTGACCTGCACGTCGCGCACGATGCCCAGATCCACCACCGAGATCACCGGAATCTCCGGGTCGGACACGCCGGCCAGCAGCTTCCAGACGTGGGTGGAATCCATTTACCACTCCGAGCCGGGATAGGCGCGCTGCAGGAACTGCATCTCGGCCAGCAGATAGCCCAGGTGCTCGCTGTGGCGTCCCTGCTTGCCGCCCCGCTGCATCCAGGCATCGGCCGGCGGCATGGTCAGCGTGGCTTCGCCGAAGATATCGGACACGTGCGCCAGCCACTGCTCGCGCAGCGTGGCCGCCGGTGGCGCGATACCGGCAGCGGCCATGGCCTCGTCCACTTCGTCGTAAATGAATACTTCGCCGCTGTACATCCACAGTTCGTCGGCCGCGCTCTGCATCAGCTGGCGGCTCAGGTCCGTGCCATCGCCCAGGCGCACCACCAGGTCGCCGCTGCGGCGCAGGTGATAGGTCACCTCCTTCAGCGACTTCTCCGCAATCTCCGCGATGCGCGTATCGGACGCCTTGGTCAGCGCGCCAATCAGGAAGTAGTGCCAGGTGTCGAAGAAGAACTGGCGCATCAAGGTCATGCCGTAGTTGCCGTTCGGCTGCTCCACCAGGATCACGTTCTTGTAGTCGTGCGCATCGCGCAGGAAGGCGATCTTGTCCTCGTCGCGGTCCTTGCCTTCCAGTTCGGCGGCATAGCTGTACCACATGCGGGTCTGGCCCAGCAGGTCGAGCGACACGTTCGACAGTGCCATATCCTCTTCCAGCGCCGGCCCCTTGCCGCACAGTTCGGCCAGGCGCTGGCTCAGCACCATGGCGTTGTCGCCGAGGCGCAGCAGATAGTTAACCTTGTTGTCCATGGCGTCCGCCTTAGAGGTTCTTCACTTCTTCCGGCATCGGGAAGAAGGTCGGATGGCGGTATACCTTGCTGTTGGACGGTTCGAACAGCGGCCCCTTGTCGGAAGGCGCGCTGGATACGATATCGGCGGCGCGCACCACCCAGATGCTCACGCCTTCGTTGCGGCGGGTGTACACATCGCGGGCGTTATTGATCGCCATCGCGGCGTCCGGGGCGTGCAGGCTGCCGACGTGCTTGTGGGCGAGACCGTGCTGGCTGCGGATGAATACTTCCCACAGTGGCCATTCTTTGCTCATGGATGTCTCCTTTTTTTTACTTTTAAACCTAAAACCAGGGTCAGACCCACGGGGTCTGACCCCTTGGGTCCGACCCTGGTTTCAGGTTTTCAGGCCGCAGCCTGATGATCTTCACTGTGCTTGTCTGCGTACGCCACCAGCGCATCGCGGAACCAGGCGCCGTCCTCATAGGCCTTCACGCGCGTGCGCAGGCGCTCGCGGTTGCACGGTCCGTTGCCCTTCAAGACATTATGGAATTCCGGCCAGTCGATCTCGCCGAAGTCATACGACTGGCGCTCCTCGTTCCACTTCAGATCAGGATCAGGCACGGTCAGGCCAAGGAACTCGGCCTGCGGCACGGTCTGATCGACCATGCGCTGGCGCAGTTCATCGTTGGAGAACAGCTTGATCCGCCAGGCCGTGGACTGCGCACTGTTCACCGATTCCGCGTCGGATGGACCGAACATCATCAGCGACGGCCACCACCAGCGGTTCAGCGCATCCTGCGCCATCGCCTTCTGCTCCGGCGTGCCCTTGGCGAGCGACAGCATGATGTCGTAGCCCTGGCGTGCGTGGAAGGATTCCTCCTTGCAGACGCGGATCATGGCGCGCGAGTAAGGACCATACGAGCAGCGGCACAGCGGAATCTGGTTGATGATGGCCGAGCCATCCACCAGCCAGCCGATGGCGCCCATGTCGGCCCAGCTCAGAGTCGGGTAATTGAAGATGGACGAATATTTCGCCTTGCCGCTGTGCAAGGCCTGCAGCAGCTCGTCGCGCGATACGCCCAGGGTTTCGGCGGCGCTGTACAGATACAGGCCGTGGCCGGCTTCGTCCTGGATCTTGGCCAGCAGGATGGACTTGCGCTTCAGGGTCGGCGCACGGGTGACCCAGTTGCCTTCAGGCAGCTGTCCGACGATCTCCGAATGGGCGTGCTGGGAAATCTGGCGGATCAGGGTCTTGCGGTAAGCCTCGGGCATCCAGTCCTTGGGCTCGATCTTGATGCCGGCGTCGATACGGTCCTGGAAGGCGCGCTCTTCGGCGCTCATGTCTTCCTGGGTGCGGACTTTTTTCAGTCCGGTTTCCACCATCTGTGCATACATGGCTGGGGTCTCCTAAGGGGTACGACTGGGTATGGATCCATCATACGATACAGAATCACGTTTGCATACTGTTTTTTTGAATCACATAAAATTTCTGTATCTTGATAGCCGGAAGTGTATAAACTGAGGTCTATGCAAAATAACCAGAAAATCAATGACTGGATTACCAGTTTTCTGAGCGAAGAGCCGCCGCGCTCGAAATCGCTGGTCATGACGATCTTTGGCGACGCCGTGGTGCCGCACGGCGGCATGGTGTGGCTGGGCAGCCTGATCGATATGCTGGCGCCGTTCGGCGTGAACGACCGGCTACTGCGCACCTCGGTGTTCCGCCTGGCCCAGGAGGGCTGGCTGGGTTCGCAGCGCGATGGACGGCGCAGCAATTACGCCATCATGCCCGAGGCACAGCGCCGCCTGAGCCGCGCCTACCGCCGCATCTATGCGCCGCTGACCACCCACTGGTCGGGGCACTGGACGCTGGTGCTGGGTGTGAACGGACTGGACGCCGCCGAGCGCTCGTCGATGCGCAAGGAGCTGCTGTGGGAAGGCTATAGCGTGATTGCGCCGGGCATTGCCTGCCATCCGGCCGGCGATGCGGAAGCGCTGGAAGCGCTGCTGACGCGCATGGGCATGCTGAGCAAGGTGTACGTCTGCCAGGTGAGCGAATTGCCGGGTGTGCGCGGCAAGCCTTTGTCGGACCTGGTGGCCGAGGGCTGGGACCTGTCGGACGTGATCGCCGGCTATACCAGGTTCGTGGACCGCTTCACGCCGCTGCTGGCCGGGCTGCGTGCGGCGGACGGGCCGATTGCGCCGGAACAAGCGTTCGTGGTGCGCTCGCTGGTGATCCACGCCTACCGCCGCGTGCAGCTGCACGACCCGCAGCTGCCGGTCGAGCTGCTGCCGAACCCGTGGCCGGGCGCGGCAGCCTACGAACTGGCGCGCGAGCTGTACAAGCTGACCTGGGAACAGGCCGAGCAGCACATCCTCGCCACCCTGCGCCGCGAAGACCCGGACGCGCCGGCCGCCGCCTCCGGCTTCTACGCCCGCTTCAACGGCTTGCGTTGATTATTTGCGGGTGGCGCTGATCAGGTAGGACTGCATGGTCGCTTCCGCTACCGAGGCCCACTGGTTCTGGTCGTGGCGGAACTTCTTCCACGGCTCGTAGATCTTGCGGAATTTGGCGTTCTTCGCGGATTCCTCTTCCATTACCGCGCTGGCGTGCTTGTAGGCCGCGTCCATGATCTCCTGCGAGAAGGCGTGCAGCTTGGCGCCGTTCCTGATCAGGCGGCCCAGCGAGGCCGGATTCTTCGCGTCGTAATCAGCCTGCATCACGACGTGGCACTCGTACGCCGCCACCTCGAACGCCGCCTGGAATTCCTTCGGCAGCTTCTGCCACGCCGCCAGCCCCACGTAGAAGGACAGCTGCGGCCCCGCTTCCCACCAGCCCGGATAGTAGTAATGCGGCGCCACCTTGGCCAGCCCCAGCTTCTCGTCGTCGTAAGGACCGACCCACTCGGCCGCATCGATCGAGCCTTTTTCCAGCGCACCGTACACATCGCCGGCCGGAATCTGCTGCGGCACCACGCCCATGCGCTCCATCACCCGTCCGGCAAAGCCGGCCACGCGCATTTTCAGGCCCTTCATGTCGGCCAGGGTCTTCACTTCCCGGCGGTACCAGCCGCCCATCTGGGTGCCGGTATTGCCGCCCATGAAGTTGATCACGCCATAGCCCTTGAAGAAATCGCGCAGCAGTTCGCGGCCGCCGCCCGATTCGAACCAGGCCGTCTGCTGGCGCGAGGTCAGGCCGAAGGGCACTGCGCAATCGAAGCAGAAGGCCGGGTCCTTGCCGAAGTAGTAGTAGGACGGGGTATGGCCAATTTCGACCGTGCCGGCCTGCACCGCGTCCATGACCTGCAGGCCCGGCACCAGCTCGCCCGCCGCGTACTGGCGGATGACGAACTTGCCGCCCGTCAGCTGCGCTACGCGCTGGATGAAGCGCTCGGCCGTGCCGTACACGGCGTCGATGGTCCTGGGGAAGCTGGAGGCCATGCGCCAGGTCACGCCGGCCGGTCCCTGGGCCAGCGCCGGGGCGGCGATGGCGCCCGCTCCGGCGGCAAGAGTGGTGTTTTTCAGAAAGCTGCGGCGCTGCATGAGAGGGACCTCCATAGTGATTTTCGCAAACATTGTAGTCGGAGAAGGAGTATCATGTCGGGCTCCGCGCAACAGCGCGTAATTTTCCATCAGGACACACAATGTCTATCAAGATCAGCAGCCAGTTCGATGCTGGCGCCATCGATGTAGTCAGCGTTACCTCCGCCGGCGATATCGACCTGAACATCCGCAAGGACTCCGCCGCGGACATCATCCAGTGGTTTTACTTCCGCGTCCAGGGCGCGCAGGCCGTGCCGCTGACGATCCGCTTCCTGAACGCTTCCAAGGCCGCCTACCCGGATGGCTGGAAGGATTATCAGGCCGTGGCGTCCTACGACCGCGACACCTGGTTCCGCGTACCCACCAGTTTCGACGGCGAAGTGATGACCATCGAGCACGCGCCGGAACACGACAGCGTGTATTACGCCTATTTCGAGCCCTACTCGTGGGAGCGTCACCTGTCCCTGCTGGACTCGGCCCAGCTGTCGCCGCTGACCGAACTGGTTGACCTCGGCAGCACCGTCGATGGCCGCGACCTGAATATGCTGATCATCGGCGATCCTGCAGCCGATAAAAAAGTATGGGTGATTGCACGCCAGCACCCAGGCGAAACGATGGCCGAGTGGTTCGTGGAAGGCATGGTCGAAGCCCTGCTGGACCCGGCCGATCCATTCGCGAGCCTGTGCCTGAAGGAAGCCTGCTTCTACGTGGTGCCGAACATGAACCCGGACGGCTCCGTGCGCGGCAACCTGCGCACCAACGCGGCCGGCGCCAACCTGAACCGCGAGTGGCTGGAACCGACCATGGAACGCAGCCCGGAAGTCTTCCTGGTGAAAGAGAAGATGAAGGAAATCGGCTGCGATATGTGCCTGGACATCCACGGCGACGAAGGCCTGCCTTACGTCTTCGTGGCCGGCAGCGAATCGCTGCCGAACTTCAGCAAGGAACAGAAGGCGGCGCAGGACAAGTTCATTGCCGACTTCAAGATCGCATCCCCGGACTTCCAGGATGTGCATGGCTACGGCGAAACGCCGTACACCGCCGAGACCCTGACCATGGGCTCGCCGCACATCAGCCACCTGTTCGGCTGCCTGTCCCTGACGCTGGAAATGCCGTTCAAGGACAATGCCAACGACCCGGACGACGTCAACGGCTGGAACGGCGCCCGCAGCGCCAAGCTCGGTGCAGCCATCCTGCAGCCAGTGCTGCGCTCCCTGCGCGGCATCTGAGCGCCCGCTTCCCGAGCCGGACAACCCGCCCTTGTGGCGGGTTTTTTATTTTCTGCCGCCGGCCGCGTTTTCCTTGCGGATCGCCTCGCGCTCCTTGTGCGAGAAGATCATGCCGTTGCAGCGCTGGTTGGCTGCAGCGATCTGCCCATTGAACCGGGTCTGCTCGCGGTTCAGCCTGTCGCCCTCGGCGTTCAGCCCGGCGCCGCGCGCATCCAGCGCTTCCTGTCTGGCATTGAAGACCGCCACGGCCGCGGCATCGTCGCGCGGCACGCTGGCGGCGGACGCCATGTGCGCGGCAATCTCGTCCTGGGTGCGCTTCAGCGCCAGCTGATGCTGGTCGTGACGGCGCACCAGCGCCAGCCGCTGCGACTGCAGGCTCTCCTCCTCGTCCACGCAGGACTTGAATTGTCCGCGCTGGGTGGCGGTCGGCGGCGGACCGGACTGCGCCAGGGCCGGCACGGCCGTTCCTGCAACCGTCCCTATGGCAAACGCCAATCTCATCAATTTCGTCAATTTCCTCATTTCTTCAGTTTGCCACAAAAAAGTGCTTGACTTCGATTCGTCCATGCACGAAGATACGTACATCGGATGCGATTTAAACGCATACGAATCAAACTAACCCAAGTTATTCAACTCTTCAAAAAGGATGTACATCATGAGCAAAATCGAAAAAGTACTGCTGACCGGCAAAACCCACACCACCCAGGTCAACCCCGGCGACGTGCATAGCAAAGTCAACCTGAACCTATCCGGCACCGGCGCCAAAGCCTACGCTTTCGAAGCCGTGGCCGCTCATCCTACCGCCGAGCAGCTGTTCGCCGGCGCCTGGTCCGCCTGCTACATCGGCGCCGTGTCGATCTATGCCGCCAGCATCGGCGTGCAACTGCCGGCCGATACCGCCGTTGATATTGAAGTCGATCTGGGCCAGACTGGAGATGAGTATTTCCTGCAAGCGCGCCAGACCCTGGTCGTGCCGGGCCTGCCGCTGGACGTGGCTACCGAAATCGCCCACGGCGCAGACAAGATCTGCCCGTACTCGAAAGCGACGCTGGGCAACATCGACATCGCTTTGAACGTCATCGTTTAATAGCGCACTATAAAAACGCACCCGTTACATATCCGCATTTTATTCTTTAGGGAGTCAATCATGAGCAAAATCGAAAAAGTCCTGGTCACCGGCAAAACCCACACCACCCAGGTCAAGGCAGGCGACGTGCACAGCAAGGTCAACCTGAAACTGTCCGCTACCGGCGGCGCCAAGGAAATCGCCTTCGACGCGGTGCTCGCCCACCCGACCGCCGAGCAGCTGTTTGCCGGCGCCTGGTCCGGTTGCTACTCGCTGGCCCTGAACCTGGCCGCGTCGCAAGCCAGGGTGCAACTGCCGGCCGATACCTCGGTCGATATCGAAGTGGACCTGGGCCAGACCGGCGAAGCCTACTTCCTCGGCGCCCGCCTGACCGTGAACCTGCCGGGCCTGGAGCAGGCCACCGCCAGCGCGCTGGCGGAAGCCGCCGACAAGATCTGCCCTTACTCGAAAGCGGTACACGGCAATATCGACGTGGCGATCAAAGCGGTTGTATAAGCAAAAAGCCCGTCCGGCATGCACGCCGGACGGGCTTTTTGCGATTGCCTGCGGCGCTTAGTGCGCCAGGCGCTTCAGCAGCTCGGCGCCCACCGCCGGTGCGGAGGCCGGGTTCTGGCCGGTGATCAGCTCACGGTCGGTGACCATGTAGGACTGCCAGTCGCCTGCCTTGGAGAATTTCAGGCCGGCCGCGGTGAGTGCATCCTGCGGCCAGAATTTCATGTCGCCGCCACCCAGCTGGCCCTTGGACGCTTCTTCTTCCGTGTCGGTAAACACGGCGACCTTGTAGCCGGAGTAGGTCCAGTGCGGCGCCTTCACTGGCTTCTGCGCCGCCAGCTTGGCGGTAAAGCCTTTGGCGTCAGGCATGGCCGACAGCAGCGAGATCGGGCCGTGGCACACCAGGGCCGTGGTCTTGTTCGCATCGTGGAAATTGCGCAGCAGCTTGCCCAGCGATTCGCTTACCAGCAGATCCTGCATCGGCGCGTGGCCGCCCGGCACGTAGATCGCATCGTACTTGGCGTAGCCCTGCTGCTCGACGCGCGCCAGGCTGATGACCGGCGAGTTCACCGGGTCGGTGATGCGCAGCTTGTCCAGCAGTTGCTGGTGCGCGTCCATCGCCGCCTGGTCGCCGCCGAAGAACATCACGTTCAGCGAGTTCTTGTCCACCGCCGGCGCCTTGCCGTTCGGGGTGGCGAAGGTGACGCTATGGCCGGCATCCAGCAGCATCTTCACTGGCTGCATCAGCTCGTTCATGTAGAAACCGGTGGCGTAGGTCTTGCCGGCCTTCAGGTCCAGCGAATGTTCATCCGACAGCACCACCAGCACGTTTGCCGCCTGGGCGTTATAGGCAAGGGCCAGCAGCGCGGCCAGGGTCAGTTTTTTCAGCATTCTTGTTCTCCGGGTAAAAGTTTGGATAGCCGCCACTTTATTCAAACCTCTTCAGGAGATAAACTACCGCATCACCAATTCATTTGTTCTTCAAAGGCAAAAATGACACGGCGCTTTGACCATCTGGGCGATGTAGAGACTTTCGTGACCGTTGTCGAACGGGGCTCGCTGACGGCGGCTGCGGTGGCGCTCTCGACCACGCCCTCCGTGGTCAGCCGCGCCATTGCCCGGCTGGAGAAACGCCTCGGCAGCCAGCTGCTGCGCCGCACCACGCGCAGCATCGGCCTGACCGAAGCGGGCAAACTGTACGTGGAGCAGTCGCGCGCCGCCTTCGCCCAGATCGACGAAGCCGAGCGCGCCATCCAGGGCACGGTCGGCGCGGTGACGGGACGCATCCGCATCAGCGCACCCACCACTTACGGCAACTACCGCCTGCCGGCCCTGCTGCAGCAATTCACCGCCCTGCATCCTGACGTGCAGGTGGACCTGAACATCAGCAACCGCAACGTGGACCTGGCCGCCGAAGGCTACGACTTCGCGATCCGCCTCGGCACGCCGAAAGACAGCAGCCTGATTGCCCGCAAGCTGGAAGATGCGCAGCTGGCCGTGGTCTGCTCGCCGGCCTATGCGCGGCACGGCCTGCCGCAGGAGATCGACCAGCTGTCGCAGCACCGCTGCCTTTCCTTCCTCATTCCCAGCACGGGCCGCGCCCTGCCCTGGGGTTTCCGCCGCGATGGCGAGGATGTCGAATGGCAGCCGCAATCGTCCGTCACGGTGACGGACGACGTGCTGGGCGCGGTGGCGCTGGCCGAAGCGGGCATGGGCATCTGCCAGACTTTCCGCTTCATCGTGGCAGACCGCCTGGCGCGCGGCGTGCTGGTCGAAGTGCTGCCGCAACTGCAGGGACGCAGCCGCCAGTTCTCGCTGCTGTATCCGCAGCAGCGCAACCTGTCCGCCGCGGCGCGTGCTTTTATCGCGGCGGTGGTTCCGGCGCCGGCTCCGGCTCCGGCGCCATAAGCAGCGTAGCGTGCCGCATCCATCCGGTTCACCCGGTAGCTGACAAACGGCGGCAGCACATCGAAGCCGGGGTAGAACAGCACGCCGTGCTGGATCGGAACCAGCAGCTCGTCGATGGCGCCGTTCACGCCGCGCGGCGCGTAATGCGATTCCCGCTGGAGAACCACCATGGCGGGAACTGGATGATGACCGCGTCCGCCCACAGCAGCTTGGCCTGCCATCCAGGCTGTCGTCCGCATCGAGTGCGGCTTTCCAGCGCATGGCCTACAGGTCGGACACCTGCACGGTATGGCCGGCAGCCTGCAGGCGGCCCACGGCACGCGCCGAGTGCCTTCGATCCTTTGGCTGCGGACCTGACCTGGCGCGTGGCTGCCGCCGACTATGCCGAATCGGCCGTGCTTGTGCCGGCGCTGGCGGGTCTGCGCAGGGCGGCACCGCCACCGCGACCCGGCACACCAATGGCTCCGCGACCACATCGCCGCCTCAGCCAGCCGATAGCCAGTCTCAGTACACCAGCGGGATCAGTCGGTACGGCACCTGCTGCATATACCTGTGATACGCCGCATCCTGGCGCAGCACACGCTCCTCACACACGAGACGCAGGATCTGCAGCACGATGACGGTGCAGGCCACGGCCAGATTGCGCCAGCTGCTGTTGGACAGCGCATAGCCGGCAGCGACCAGCAAATAACTCGCATACAGCGGATGCCGCACGAAGCGGTACATGCCTGCCGTCTTGACGGTGCGCCGCGCTGCGATCAGTCCGAAGCTGCGGTTCAACGACAGCAAGCCACCAATTTGCAGCGCGCAGCCCAGCACCAGCAGCACATTCGCCGCCGGCAGCAGCGCCCATTCGCATGGCTCGAACAGCAAGGGACTGAAGGTGCCGAGCACGCCCACCAGCCACTCCCACGGGTTGCCGGACACCGCCACCGGCATGCTGCGCACCAGGAACAGCAAGGCGCCCAGCGATTCGGCAGCGCAGTAGATCAGGTAACTCCAGTCGCCATGGAAGCGGAAGCTATGCACATGGGACAGCGCAAACAGCCCCCATACAGCAGCCAGCACCAGACTGCCCGCAAGGTTGGCCGGACGTGAAGTCAGCAGGGAAGAAGATCGGAACATGGGTGCGGCGCCTTGAATTCTCTTTGATTTAACATTTTCAGGCCGATCTCATTCGGCGGAATTCAGCATAGCATCCGCACCACCCAGAAAAATTCACAAATTGTCACGCGGATAATAATGTTGTCAAATAAAAAGCCCGCCACTTTTCAGCGGCGGGCTTCGAGGACACGCGCGGGACAACAGCTTACTTGCCGCCGCGCCCTGCCTTGATCAGGTAGTTCTGCATGGTGGACTCGGCCACGCTCGCCCACTGGTTCTGGTCATTGCGGAAGCGCTTCCATGGTTCGTAGATCTTGGCGAACTTCGCATTGCGCGCCGCCTCTTCCGCGAACAGCTCGTTCGCCACCTTGTAGCCCGCGTCCATGATATCGGCCGGGTAGCTGCGCAGCTTGACGCCGTTCTTGATCAGGCGTCCCAGCGAGGTCGGATTCTTGAAGTCGTACTCGGCCTGCATCACCACGTGCGCTTCGTAGCTGGCGGCTTCGATCGCGGCCTGGTATTCCTTCGGCAGCTTCTCCCACTCCTTGAGGCTGATGTAGAAGGTGAAGGACGCACCCGCCTCCCACCAGCCCGGATAGTAGTAGTACGGCGCGACCTTGTAGAAGCCCAGCTTCTCATCGTCGTAAGGACCGACCCACTCGGCGGCGTCGATGGTGCCTTTTTCCAGCGCAGGGTAGATATCGCCGCCGGCCAGCTGCTGCGGCACGGCGCCGAGACGCTCCACCACCTTGCCGGCAAAACCGGCGATGCGCATCTTGGTGCCCTTCAGATCGGCCACCGTCTTCACTTCCTTGCGGAACCAGCCGCCCATCTGGGTGCCCGAATTCCCGCCCAGGAAGTTGATCACGCCGTGGTCCCTGAAGAAGGCGCGCAGCAGTTCGCGCCCGCCGCCCTGGTCGTACCAGGCCGTGTGCTGGCGCGAGGTCAGGCCGAAGGGCACCGCGCAGTCGAAGGAGAACGTCGGGTCTTTGCCGTAATAGTAGTACGAGGCGCTGTGGCCGCACTCCACCGTGCCTGCCGATACCGCATCCAGCACCTGCAGGCCCGGCACGATCTCACCCGCCGCAAAGGAACGGATATTGAATTTGCCGCCAGTCAGCTGGGAGACGCGTTTGGTGAAGGTATCGGCGGCGCCGAAAATGGTGTCCAGGGATTTCGGGAAGCTGGACGCCAGGCGCCAGTTGATGGCGGGCAGTTCTGCGGCCAGGGCCGGAGCGGCAATCACGCTCGCACCGGCACCCGCTGCTGCCTTCTTGATGAAGGAACGACGTTCCATACGTTGTGTCTCCTTATAGGTGTTTTACGTCTGGGAAAACGCTACAGCTCTAAGGAGAGTGTATGGAAATATTTAGTTTCCGGCAACTACCATCTTTTCGATCAGGATGGACCCCGTCTGCTTGGTGCCACGTACCAGCACGTCGGTGCCGATGCCGACGATCTGCTGCAGCATGTCCTTCATATTGCCGGCAATGGTGATCTCTTCCACCGGGTACTGGATCACGCCGTTTTCCACCCAGTAGCCGGAAGCGCCGCGGCTGTAGTCGCCGGTCACGTAGTTCGTGCCCTGCCCCATCAGCTCGGTCACCAGCAGGCCGGTGCCCATCTTGCGCAGCATGCCGGCAAAGTCGTCGCCGTTTTGCGTCAGCTTGGAGGTCAGCGACAGATTGTGCGAGCCGCCCGCGTTGCCGGTGGTCTTCATGCCCAGCTTGCGCGCCGAGTAGGTGGACAGGAAATAGCCCTGCAGCACGCCATCCTTGACCACGTCGCGCGCGTGGGTGCGCACGCCTTCCTCGTCGAACGGGGCGGAACCGATGCCGCCCACGACTTTCGGATCTTCCTTCACCTGGATGTGGGACGGGAACACGCTCTTGCCCAGGCTATCCAGCAGGAAGGTGGATTTGCGGTACAGCGCACCACCCGACGTCGCCTGCACGAAGGCGCCCAGCAGGCCGGCGGCCAGCGGCGCTTCGAACAGTACCGGGCAGGTACGGGTTTCCAGCTGGCGCGCATTCAGGCGGGCCAGGGCGCGTTCCGCCGCATAGCGGCCGACCGCTTCCGGCGAGGCCATCTTTTTCGGATCGCGCACCGAGGTGTACCAGTCGTCGCGCTGCATGCGGGCGCCCTTGCCGGCGATCGGCGTGACGGACAGGGTGTGGCGCGAATACGGGTAGCCGCCGATGAAGCCGCGCGAGTTGGCGGACACGAAATGCGATTGCTGCACGTGCACGCCGGCGCCTTCGCTGTTGGTCACGCGCGCATCGACGTCAAACGCGGCCTGCTCGGCGCGCTGCGCCAGGGTGACCGCTTCCTCGGTGGCGATCTGCCACGGGTAGAACAGCTGCAGGTCCTGCGGATGCATTTCCAGCATGTCCGCATCGGCCAGGCCGGCGCAATCGTCTTCCGCCGTGAAACGGGCAATATTGTATGCCGCATCGACCGTGGCGCGCAGCGATTTGGCCGAGAAGTCGGAGGTGCTGGCATTGCCGCGCTTCTTGCCGACAAACACGGTCACGCCGATGCCCTTGTCCTTGTTCTGCTCGATCGTTTCGATCTTGCCCTTGCGTACCGATACCGACAGGCCGCTACCTTCGCTGATTTCCACTGCGGCATCGGTGCCGCCGGCCTCGCGAGCAAACGCCAGAACGTCGCGTGCAAGCTGTTTCAACTGGTCCTGGCTGTGGGTGAATGCGGAGTCGCTCATGGGTTGTTTTTAGGGGTCTGGGCGTTAAAACAGTTATCATAGCAGCCGTTTACTGTTTTTACAGGCGCACTGCAACAGCGCGCCTCCCCCATCATGCCAAATGCAAATCGCGGAGCCGTCGGCTTCCAGTCGAGCGAATTCGAACAAGAATACGAACGTCCATCCAAAACCGAAATGAAGCGCCAGTCGGACGCCCTGCAAGATCTGGGCCGCGAACTGGTCGAGGCGCCGCGCGACCGCGTCAAGCGGGTGCCGATGCCGGAAGACGTGCGCGATGTCATTTTGGAATGCCAGAATATCAAGAATCACGAAGGCCGCCGCCGCCAGCTGCAGTTCGTGGGCAAGAAGATGCGCACCCTGACCGAAGAGGAAGTGGCGGTCATCCGCCGCACCATCGAGGGCTGGAAAGGCGCTTCCAAGGCCGACACCGCTGCCCTGCATGCGCTGGAACGCCGCCGCGAGAAGCTGCTGGCCGACGACAAGGCGCTGACCGTGCTGCTGGGCGAGCACCCGCAACTGGATGGCCAGCACCTGCGCACCCTGATCCGCAATGCCCGCAAGGAGCAGGCCGAGAACAAGCCGCCGAAGGCGTACCGCGAAATCTTCCAGATCCTGAAGGACCTGAACAAGGGCTCCGCCGCGGCCGCCTCCGAAGGCGCTGAAGATGCCGCAGGCGAAGCAGGCGACGAAGATGAGCAGTGAGCCGGCGCGCTCCGCTGAGCTGCTGGTAGGCCTGGTCTCGATCTCCGACCGCGCCAGCGGCGGCGTCTATCAGGACCAGGGCATCCCGGCGCTGGAAGAATGGCTGCGCAGCGCCATCACCACGCCCTTCCGCGTCGAAACCCGCCTGATTCCGGACGAACGCCCGCAGATCGAAGCCACGCTGGTGGAACTGGTGGACCAGGTGCGCTGCCACCTGGTGCTGACCACCGGCGGCACCGGCCCGTCGCGCCGCGACGTGACGCCGGAAGCCACCGTCGCCATCGGCAGCAAGGAAATGCCGGGCTTCGGCGAACAGATGCGCCAGATCTCGCTGCAGTTCGTGCCGACCGCCATCCTGTCGCGCCAGACGGCCGTGATCCGCGAGATCGACGGCCACGCGGCGCTGGTGATGAATCTGCCCGGCCAGCCGAAAGCCATCAAGGAAACGCTGGAAGGCCTGAAGGATGGCGACGGCAGGCAGCTGGTGGGCGGCATCTTCGCTGCCGTGCCTTACTGCGTCGATCTGATCGGCGGTCCGTATATGGAAACCGATCCGGCCGTCTGCAAAGCCTTCCGTCCCAAGTCCGCCATCCGCAAATAAGGATAACCATGACGCACGTTCTCGATCACATCGAAGTCAGCACCTCCGAAAACCCTGAAGTCTCCATCATCTGGATGCACGGCCTGGGCGCCGACGGCAACGACTTTGTGCCCCTGGTCGAAGAACTGGACCTGCAAGGCCTGCCGGGCATCCGCTTCATCTTCCCGCACGCGAACACCATGCCGGTGACCATCAACGGCGGCTACGTGATGCGCGCCTGGTACGACATCATCCACACCGACCTGGGCCGCCAGGAAGACGAGAAAGGCCTGCGCGAATCGCAGATCCTGGTGGAAGCGCTGATCGCCCGCGAAAAGGCGCGCGGCATTCCGGCCAGCCGCATCATCCTGGCCGGCTTCTCGCAGGGCTGCGCGATGACGCTGCAGACCGGCCTGCGCCATCCCGAAAAGCTGGCCGGCCTGATGTGCCTGTCCGGCTACGTGCCGCTGGCCGACAAGGTGGCCGCCGAGCGCAGCGCCGTCAGCACGCAGACGCCGGTCTTCATGGTCCACGGCCGCATGGACCCGGTAATCCCGGTGCAGCGCGCCATCGCTTCGCGCGATCTGCTGCAAGCGCTGGGCTACCAGGTGGAATGGCACGAATACCCGATGCAGCACTCGCTGTGCCAGGAAGAGGTGATGCACATCTCGCAGTGGCTGAAGCACGTGCTGGCCTGATGGACGGCCAGTTCCTGCCCAAAGTCCGGGAGCAGTACGAGCTGCTGCCCTACCCGCCCGTCAATCCGCAGGATGAGAAGAAGCGCCTGCAGCAGACGTGGACCGAATCGCTGCCAATGGTGAACCACTACTGCTTCGGCGGACGGCAGAACTTCCGCAGCGGCTTCCGCGCGCTGGTCGCCGGCGGCGGCACGGGCGACGCCACCATCTACCTGGCCGAACAGCTGCGCGGCACGGACGCGGAAATCGTCCACCTCGACCTGAGCACCGCCTCCATCGCCATTGCGCAGGAACGGGCGGCCATCCGTGGCCTGAAGAATATCCGCTGGGTGCACGATTCGCTGCTGCGCCTGCCGGAGCTGGACGTAGGCCGCTTCGACTACATCAACTGCAGCGGCGTGCTGCACCACCTGGCCGATCCGGATGCAGGACTGATGGCGCTGAATGCGGTGCTGAAGGACGGCGGCGCCATGGCCATCATGGTGTACGGCGCCATCGGCCGCACCGGCGTGTACCACATCCAGCAGATGCTGCGCCTGGCGAACGGCAATCTGGCGGTGCAGGACCAGATCGCCCACGCACGCGAGATGCTGAAGCAGCTGCCGGCCACCAACCAGCTGAAACGCTACGAGGACCTGTTCGGCCACGAATGGCAGAACAGCGATTCCGGCCTGTTCGACCTGCTGCTGCACACGCAGGACCGGGCCTATACCGTCGAGGAACTGTGGGCCTGGGTGGTGGACCGGCGCGGCTTCCACCTGGAGCTGACCGACGTCCATCGCGGCCACTTCCCCTACCTGCCGGCGATGACGCTGGCGCCGGACGCCACGCGTTCGCGCGCACAGCTGAAGACGATGCCGCTGCGCGCGCAGCAGGCAATGTCCGAACTGATGCTGGCCGACCTGATCACGCACTCCTTCTACCTCACGCGCAGCGATGCGCGTGCGCCCTACGGCGACGCCGACTACGTGCCCTTCATCTATCACGAGCCCCTGGCGCCGCAGGCACTGGAGCAGATCTTCACGCCGCAGCGCGGGGCCAAGCGCATTGTGCTGGCCCATCCCTTCCTCGGCCTGAAGGTGGAAGTCGATCCGGGCAAATATTCGGCCCGCATCCTGCGCCATATCGACGGCAAGCGTACTTTCGCAGAAATCTTCGATATCGTGCGCGGCGAGTTCCGCGCCGCGCCGCCTGATAATGCCACCCTGTTCGCGGACTTCAAGGCATCCTTCGATTGCCTGAACGCGATCGAACGCCTGCTGCTGCGCCACAAGGATTGCCCGCTGCTGTAAGCGGGCTGTCCCGGCTCATACCATCACCTTCTCCGGCGTGATCGGCAGGTCGCGAATGCGCTTGCCGGTTGCGTGATAGATGGCGTTGGCCACGGCCGCGGCCACGCCGGTGATGCCGATCTCGCCGATGCCGCGGATACCCAGCTCGTTGAAGTTGGTGTCGCTGTCTTCCACCACCACAATGTCCATGTGCGGCACGTCCGCATTGACCGGCACGTGATAATCCGCCAGGTTGGCGTTCACGGCGCGGCCGTGGCGCCAGTCCATTTCCGTTTTCTCCGTCAGCGCCATGCCCAGGCCCCAGACGATGCCGCCGATCAGCTGGCTGCGTCCGGTCTTGGCATTGGCCAGCTTGCCGACGTTGTAAGCGGCCACGATGCGCGGCACGCGCACGATGCCCAGGTCCGGATCCACGTGCACTTCAACGAATACGGCGCCAAAGGAGTGCGACGAGAATTTCTTTTTCTCTTCGCCCGGCTTGGCTTCGCCGTTGGCGTCCACCGGCTCGCCGCCGTGGCGGGCAATGATGGCGGCCATCGGCTCGCGCTTTTCCGGCGCATCGCGCAGGCGCAGCCAGCCGTCTTCCGCCACCACCTGCTCCGGCGGCGCGCCCTTCAGCGGCGACACTTCGTCGCCGAGCGCCATTTCAGTCAGCTTGCGGCGTGCGGCCAGGCAGGCCTGGTGCACGGCGGGACCGATGCTGGCTGCCGTCATCGAGCCGCCGGATACCGGCGCCTTCGGCATGGCGGTGTCGCCCAGTTCGAATTTCACTTTTTGCGGCGGAATGCCGAGCGCGTCGGACGCCACCTGGGTCATGATGGTATAGGTGCCGGTGCCGATATCGTGCGAGCCGCAGCGCACGATGGCCGTGCCGTCCGGCTGGATGCTGGCCCAGGCTTGCGCCGGCAGGCGCCGCGCAGGATAAGTCGCCGTTGCCATGCCCCAGCCGACCAGCACGCGGCCGGCGCGCATCGAACCCGGCGCAGGGGTGCGCCTGGCCCAGCCGAAACGCTCGGCGCCGGCCTGGTAGCACTCGCGCAGCTTCTTGCTGCTCCACGGCAGATTCTTTTCCGGGTCCTGCTCGGCGTAATTCTGCAGGCGCAGGGCCAGCGGATCCATACTTACGGCATAGGCCAGTTCGTCCATCGCACACTCCAGCGCAAAGCTGCCGCTTGCCTCGCCCGGTGCGCGCATATAGGTCGGCACGCCGAGGTTGAGCGTGGCCAGCTTCTGCGACGTCCGGATTGCCTCGCTGGCGTACAGCATCCGCGTCGGATTGGTGCAGGGCTCGGTGAAATCGTCCTGGAAGGAGGTGTGCGAGACCGTGTCATGCGTGAGCGCCAGCAGCTTGCCGTCCGCGCCGGCGGCCAGGCGCAGCTTCTGTTCGGTAGCGGGGCGTGCGCCGACCGGACCGAACATCTGCGTGCGCTCCAGCACCAGCTTGACCGGACGGCCGACCTTCTTCGCGGCCATCGCAGCCAGCACCACGTGCGACCACATATTGCCCTTGCAGCCAAAGCCGCCGCCCACGAAGGGCGACACCACGCGCACCTTGTCCGGCTTGATGCCAAGCGAGGTTGCCGCATGCTTCTGCACGCCGGAGATATTCTGCGTCGCATCGTACAGGGTGAGATGGTCGCCGTCCCAGGCCGCGATGGTGGCGTGCGGCTCCATCGGGTTGTGGTTTTCGATCGGCGTGGTGTAGGTGAGCTCCACCTTTTTTGCCGCGCCGGCCAGGCCGGCCTGCACATTGCCCTTGCTGAAGGCCGATGGACGCTCCGGATCCTCCTTCGGCTTTTTCGCATTGAACTTGGCGCCGTGGAAGTCCAGCACGGCAGGCTGGCTGGCGTAGCTCACGCGCACGGCGCGGCTGGCCTCCATCGCCTGCTCCAGCGTTTCCGCCACCACCAGCGCAACCGGCTGCGCGTTGTACAGCACCGTCGCATCCTGCAGCAGATTCAGCTTGGGCGGTGGCGGCTGGTCCTTGGGATCGGGCTTGGTCTTCGGCAGTTTCGGCGCGTTCTGGTGCGTCATCACGCTCAGCACGCCCGGCATGGCAGAGGCGCGCGCCGTGTCGATATGGCTGATGCGGCCTTTCGGCACGGTGCTCAGCACCATCACGGCGTGCACCAGGCGCGGCAGCTGGTGCTCGGCGGAGAAAGTGGCCGTGCCCCTGACTTTGGCCGGGCCGTCGGTGCGGGGCAAGGCTTGTCCTAACATGCTCATGCGCTGTCTCCTGCAATGCGCAGCGCACGCACGACGGCACGCTGGGCCATTTCGATCTTGAACTGGTTTTCCGGCAGCGGCTGCGCGCCCTCCAGCAGGCGCAGCGCCACTTCGCGGCTGACGCCATCGCTCAGCGGCTTCCCGACCAGCATGGCTTCGGCGGCAGCCGCACGCCACGGCTTGTGCGCCACGCCGCCCAGCGCCACGCGCGCCTGCTTCACCACCTTGCCATCCAGTTCCAGTGCGGCCGCCACGGAGACCAGCGCAAACGCATAGCTGGCGCGGTCGCGCACCTTCAGATAGTAGCTGTTGCGCGCGAACTTCGATGGCGGCAGTTCGACCGCCGTAATCAGCTCGCCGGGCCGCAGGATGGTGTCCTGCTGCGGCGTATCGCCGGGCAGACGGTGGAATTCCATGATGGGGATGCGGCGTTCGCCGTCCGCCCCGGCCACCAGCACCACGGCGTCCAGCGCGGCCAGGGCCACATTCATGTCCGATGGGTTGACGGCAATGCAGGCCGGGCTGGCGCCAACGATGGCGTGCATGCGGTGATAGCCTTCGCGCGCACCGCAGCCGCTGCCCGGCAGACGCTTGTTGCACTGGTTGAAGGCCGTATCCGTGAAATATGGACAGCGGGTGCGCTGCAGCAGGTTGCCGCCGGTGGTCGCCATATTGCGCAGCTGGCCCGATGCGCCGGACAGCAAGGCCTGCGACAGCAGCGGATAGCGTTGGCGTACCAGCCTGTGGTTGGCCGTGTCGCTGTTCCGCGCCGTGGCGCCGATGCGCAGGCCGCCGTCCGGCAGCTCGTTGATCGCATCCAGGCCCACGCGGCTGACATCCACCAGCCGCTGCGCATGTTCGACGTCGCCCTTCATCAGGTCGAGCAGATTGGTGCCGCCCGCGATATAGCGGGCGCCGGGCTGCTGGCCGAGACGTACTGCGTCCGCCAGATCGCGCGCCCTGTCGTAGAAGATGGCTTGCATGGCTCAGACCTTGCGCAGCGCCACACTGCGGATGGCGTCCACGATATTGGGATAGGCGCCGCAGCGGCAGATATTCCCGCTCATGCGTTCGCGGATTTCCTCATCCGTGAAGGCGGGCGAGGTGGAGCGCACGTCGGGCGATACGGCGCTGGCCGTGCCGGCGCGCATTTCCTCCAGCAGCGCCGTGGCCGAACAGATCTGGCCGGGGGTGCAGTAGCCGCACTGGAAAGCGTCGTATTCGACAAAGGCCTGCTGCAGCGGCGACAGCGTCTCGCCCTGCGCCAGGCCCTCGATGGTGGTGATGCGTTCGCCCTCGTGCATCACGGCCAGCGTAAGGCAGGAATTGATGCGGCGGCCGTCCACCAGCACCGTGCAGGCGCCGCACTGGCCGCGGTCGCAGCCCTTTTTCGTGCCGCTCATGCCGATATGCTCGCGCAGCGCATCGAGCAGCGTCACGCGCGGCTCCAGCGACAGGCTGTATTCCTTGCCATTGATATTCAGCTGAACCGGACGCGGTGGCGCAGCCGCTATCGGCGCCGCTGTTGACGCTGCAGGCGCTGGCCTGGCTGCTGGTGCGGCTTGCGCGCTAACTTGCGTCGCCGCCGCAGCAGCTAAGGCACCATGCAGGAAGTTGCGGCGCGACAGGCGCGGGTGCGCCTCGTCCGCATCGGGCAGATCGGAATGGTGGGGCATCGTTGGCTTTCGTTGTTTTTAGCAATCGATGATCCGCCCACGCGGCCATTCCTTCTGTTAGCTCCCTAACAGATGTCCGCATTCGCTCATGGTGAAAAAATGTTTGCAGACGAGCAGAGAAAAATCAAAATGCCGGCGCTAGCTGCACGCTAATGTCGCTGGACATTCAACTTTCCCGCGAGGCATCCATGACGCACCTGATCCACCGTGACCTGCGCCAGATTCCGCCCACCGCCGTCGTCGCCTTCGGCGTGCAGGTGCGCGACAAGGAGGGCAACACCTATCTCGACGCCAGCAGCGGCGCTGCCGTGTCCTCGCTCGGCCACAACCATCCGGACGTGCTGGCCGCCATGCAGGCCCAGCTCAAAACCACCGCCTACGCGCATACCGCCTTCTTTACCACCGAGGTGGCGGAAGAGCTGGCGGAGCGGCTGGCGCAGGATGCGCCGGGCGATCTGAATTTCGCCTACCTGGTGTCCGGCGGCTCGGAAGCCGTCGAGGCGGCGCTGAAGATGGCGCGCCAGTATTTCGTGGAGAATGGCGAAACCCGGCGCCGCGTCTTCATCGCGCGCCGCCAGAGCTATCACGGCAACACGCTGGGCGCGCTGGCCCTGGGCGGCAACGAATACCGGCGCCGCCATTTCGAACCGATGCTGATGGACGTGGCGCGCGTCTCGCCCTGCTTCGAGTACCGCGAACGGCGTCCGGGGCAGGACGTGAACGACTACACGGCCGGGCTGCTGCAGGAACTGGAAAACGCCATCATCGATCTCGGCCCGCAGAACGTGATCGGCTTCTGCGCCGAGCCGGTGGTTGGCGCCACCAGTGGCGCGGTGCCGCCCACGCCGGGCTATTTCAAGGGCGTGCGGGCACTGTGCGACAAGCACGGCATCCTGCTGATTGCCGACGAAGTGATGTGCGGCATGGGGCGTACCGGCACGCTGTATGCGATCGAGCAGGAGGGCGTGGTGCCGGACCTGGTCGCCCTGGGCAAGGGGCTGGGTGCGGGCTATGCGCCGATCGGCGCCGTGATGGCGCGCGAACATGTGCTGCAGCGCATGCGCCACGGCAGCGGCGTGTTCCAGCACGGGCATACTTACGTGGGGCATCCGGTGTCGGCTGCGGCGGCGCTGGCGGTGCAGAAGGTGATCCGGCGCGATTGCCTGCTGGGCGCCGTCACGGTGCGCGGCGCGGCCTTCAGGCGCATGCTGCGCGACGCGTTCGGCACCCACCCGCATGTCGGCGATATCCGCGGACGCGGCCTGCTCCTGGCGCTGGAACTGGTGCAGGACCGGGACAGCCGGCAGCCCTTCGATCCGGACCTGCGCCTGCACGCAGCGGTGAAGCGGCAGTGCATGGCCTGCGGCCTGATGGTGTATCCGATGGGAGGAACGATAGACGGCAAGCGCGGCGACCATATCCTGCTGGCGCCGCCCTTCATCGCGACGGAATCCGATCTGGCGCTGATCGTGTCGCGTTTGCAGGACGGACTGGCGCGAGCGCTCGGCAGCATCCGTCCCGCGTGATCAGAACTCCTGGTAGCCGATCACGTCCTGCTGCTGCTCGCCGAGGCTGGCGATGCCGAGGCGGACGAAATCGCCCTTCTTCAGGAAGCGCTTGCGCGCCAGGCCCACGCCGGCCGGCGTGCCGGTGGCAATGATGTCGCCCGGCTCCAGCGTCATGAACTGGGAGATGTAGGCGACCAGCTGCGGCACCTTGAAGATCATGTCCTCGGTGCTGCCGGTCTGCATGCGCTTCTCGTTGACTTCCAGGTAGAGATCGAGCTTGTTCACGTCCCACACTTCATCGCGCGTGACCAGCCACGGGCCGACCGGGCCGAAGGTATCGCAGCCCTTGCCCTTGTCCCACTGGCCGCCGCGTTCCAGCTGGAATTCGCGTTCGGAAACGTCGTTCACCACACAGTAGCCTGCGATGTATTTTTCCGCATCCGCCACGCTCACATTACGTGCGCGCTCGCCGATCACGATGCCCAGCTCCACTTCCCAGTCGGTCTTTTTCGAACCTTTAGGCAGCATGATGGGATCGTCCGGGCCGGACAGGCTGGTGATCGCTTTCAGGAAGATGATCGGTTCCTTCGGGATCGGCATGCCCGATTCCTTGGCGTGGTCCTTGTAGTTCAGGCCAACGCCGATGAATTTGCCGACTTTTGCAACCGGTACGCCGAAACGCGGATTGCCGCGCACCAGGGGCAGCGAATCGTGCGGAATCTTGGCGAGCTTGCGCATGGCCTTGTCCGACAGGTTGGCGCCGTCGATATCGCCGCTGATCACGCCGGAGAGGTCGCGCAGCTTGCCTTCTTCATCGATCAGACCGGGTTTTTCTTTGCCTGGACGGCCATAACGAACCAGTTTCATAACATCTTCCTTCTTGGTGAAGGCGATATTTTACCGGATGGCCGGGGAAGCTCCTGCGCGCGCACGATTGAGGTTGCGCCGGCGCCGCCGCAACAGATAGTGAATCAGGCCCGGCGCCTGCAGCAAGATCAGCGTTGCAAACGCCGCCTTGTATCCTGCGCAGGCGGCCAGCGCGCCGAAGCTGGCCTGTACGGCAAAGGCTCCCGTGAAAATGAACAGGTTGATCAAGGTCGATGCGCGGCCGCTCAATTCACGCGGTACGGCTTGGGAAATGAGGGTGTATTCGATGCCTGTCACCGTGCCGGTCAACATGAATGCCACCGCCAGCATTGGCGCGGCGGGACGCCAGCCGGCGAGCATCGCACATTGCACCAGCAGGAAGATGGCGATGCCGATGGCTGCGACATCCAGCGGCTCGCGGCCGTGTCTTGCTACGCGTTCGGTCAGCATGCCGACGGCGATGGCGCCGAAGATGACGGCCACCATGCCCAGGTAGAGCAGCCAGGCGATAGCCTGCTGATCGAGCAGCGCTTCCTCGGCGAGCCAGCGGCTGATCCACAGACCCTGTACGCCGAAATAGACGGTGTGCGGCAGCAGCACCAGCGCCGCGGTGTCGCGGAAGGCGCGGTGGGCGAGGATGCAGGCGAATGCGCGACGTGCCGGCAGCCGGCCGGTTTCAAGCGACGCCCTCGCCGCCTTCGGCATCCAAGCCGTCCTGGTAGTGCTCGCTGCGCCGGGTGTGCCAGATGCGCTGGGTGTGCCGGGTGCGCTGGGCGCCAGCAGCGCGACGGCGGCGGATAGTGCCGCGCAGCAGACGGCGAGCATGCCGAAGATGCCGCGCCAGTCCGTGTAATGCAGCGCCAGCCGCACCGGCAGCGTAGCCGTCGCCGCCCCCAGCCCGCCGGCCGCAATCAGATACCCCTGCACCGACGCCACCTTGTGCGCAGCTATCCAGCTGGAAATCGCCTTCATCGCAGCCATGAAGCAAGCCGCCAGTCCCACGCCCATCAGCGCCCGCGCCAGCGCCATCTGCATGAGCCCTTCGGCAAGCGCAAAAGCCCCGCTGCCGGCAGCAGCCACCAGCAGCATCCAACACTGCACGCGGCGCGGACCATAGCGATCCAGCGCCATACCAACCGGCAGCTGCGCCAACGCGAAGGCCAGAAAGTAAGCGCTGGTCAGCATTCCCAGTTGAGCGGAAGTCAGCTGCGTCTGCGCCAGCATTTGCGGCGCAAGCATCGCATTTACCGTGCGCAGCAGCCACGATAGGTAATGCCCAAGCGCGTAAGGCAGGAAGACGCGGCACAGCACCTGCAGCGGCGACAATGTCCCTGCCTCGCGGCCGGCTGCCATGGCCGCTACGCCACTTCCGCAATCGGAATCACGCGGCGCGGCTCAGCATCCTCGAAGAAGAAGCGCTCCCTCCCAAACGCCGGCCGCAGATGATCCATCCAGGTCGCATCGGGATCGAAGCGTGCATAGAAAGGCTTGCGTACCCAGTCCGGATTACGCGCCTGCAGGAACTGCAAGGCAAACACCTTCTCGCCACCGACTGTCGCCACGCCGTCAATCACCACCTTCCCCGGAAACGCGCTCATGGAAGGCCCGCGCACCGTGCGCGCCAGTCCGGACACCATCTGATAAGCCGTCTGGAAAATCTCATGCGCCCGCGCCAGCGGCAAAGCGAAATACTCGCGCGGCCCGGTGTCGCGTTCGACAAACATGTAATACGGAACAGCCCCCAGCCGCACGCCCGTCTGCCACAGCTCCGCCCACGAAAACGGATCCTCGTTGATATGCCGGATCAGCGGCCCCTGCATGCGCAGGGTCGCGCCCGTGCCCACGATCCGCTTCACCGCCTGCTGTGCAATCTCCTGCCTCAGCTCCACCGCATGCGAGTAATGCCCCATCACGGCCAGATTGCGTCCCGACGCCACCACGCGCTCGAACAGGCGCATCAAGTCGTCCGCATCGCGATCCGTGACGAAACGCTGCGGCCAGTACGCCACCGACTTGGTGCCGATGCGGATGTTCTGGATGTGTGCCAGCTCCGGCGCCAGCAACGGCTCGATGAAGCCCGCCAGCGAGCGTGTATTCATGATCATCGGATCGCCGCCGGTAATCAGTACGTCCGTCACCTCCCTGTGCTCGCGCAGATAGGACACCAGCTCGCACGTCTCCTTCGCGTCGAACTTCATATCGTCCATGCCGACGAACTGCGGCCAGCGGAAGCAGAAAGTGCAGTAGGCATGACAGGTCTGTCCCGCGCTGGGAAAGAAAAGGACGGTCTCGTTATATTTGTGCTGCAGTCCACGCAGAGGTGCATCGTTCACGCGCGGCACATTGTGCGTCATCTGCCCCGCCGGATGGGGATTCATGCGCATCCGGATGGCGTGAATCATGCGTTCCGCAGCCGCTGCATCCGGACGCACCAGCAGCAGCTCGCGCAGCTGCCAGTATTCATGCTCGGCCAGCATATCGCGGTGCGGGAAGACCAGGCGGTAGATGGGGTCGTCCGGCACCTTGTTCCAGTCGATCAGCTGGTCCAGCACATAGCCGTTGGTGCGGAACGGCAGCACGTGCGACACCACCAGCACCGCCTCCTGCTGTTCCGGCGTGAGCAAATCCCATTGCGGCGCCTGGCCGATGGTCTGTCGGGTGTAGGGCTTGAACTTCATGACGGGCTCCTGTCGGTGTGGACTCGGAACTTCATGCTAGCCACGAAAAGCAATGCCACCTTGCGCTAGCGCAACTTCCGCAAAGCGGCGGCGTCGTACAGTGGACGCTCCCAACCCTGCAAGGAGTCCCGCCATGAACCGCATGCTGCCCGCTCCACTTTTGATGCTGGCAATATCTGCCGCCCATGCCGCCTACGAACCGTCCGAGAAGGACGCCATCGCCATGGCCGAACGCGGCGCGGCCTTCATGAAGGCGCACGGCAAGGATGAAATGATGAAGCGCATTGCAGCCAAGGACCCCGATTTCGTCCAGGGCTCGCTGTACGTGGACATGCGCGACATCCACACCGGCATCGTGCTCGCCCATCCCTTCAACCCGACCATCGTCGGCAGGGACCTGACCGACGTGCCGGACGCCGGCGGCAAGAAATACCGGCGCGAGATCATCGAGCTGGCGGCGAAGAAGGGCAAGGGCTGGGTCGATTACATGTACAAGAATCCCGAGAGCGGCAAGATCGAGCCGAAGACCACCTACATCCTGCGCGTGGGCGACGTGGTGCTCGAAGCAGGCATCTACAAGAAGTGACGCCATGCTGAGCAAGCTGCGGATCGGACCCAAGCTGCTGCTGGCGCCCGGCGTGGTGCTGGTGCTGCTGATTGCCACCACGACCAGCGCCTGGATGGGCATGGTGCGGCAGAACGCGTCCATGGAAAACCTGGTGCAGGTGCGCGCGGCGCGTCTCAAGGCGGCGGCGGATATCGCGGGCGAGGCGCGGTTTGCGCACGCGAATATCTACCAGCTGCTGGCATGGATCAACGGCAGTTTCGCCAAAGAGCGGCTGGATGCGCTGACGGCGCAGATTCGGGCGCGGCACGCGTCCATCGGCACCCGGCTGCGCGGGCTTGGCGAGGTTGCGGCGTCCGGCGAGAAGCCGATCGTGGATGCCTCGCTGGCGGCGCTGACGGCTTACCGTCACGGCGTGATGGAGACCATCGACCTGGCGGCCGTGGACCAGTCGATTGCAGCGAATGCGATGGGCAAGGCGGAAAAGCAGTTCGACGCATTGGACAGGCAACTGGCGCGGCTGGCCCAGCTGGAGAAGTCGCTGAGCGAGGCCGCATTCGCCCAGGCGCGCGACGAGTTCCATGCGCTGGGAATGACGATGGCCATGTTTGCGGCCCTGTCGGTGGCCCTGTCGCTGCTGGTCTCGATGCAGGTGCGTACCGCGCTGCTGCGCGACATCGCGGCCATCGGCGATACGGTGCGGCGGCTGGCGGCGGGCAAGCTGGGAGCAAAGGAAGCCTGCACCGGGCGCGATGAAATCGCCGAAACTGCGCGGGTGCTGGACCGCAGCATCGCCGGCCTGAATTCCACTTTGGGCACGATACGCGAATCCGTGCAGTCCATCGAGACGGCTTCGCGCGAGATCGCGACCGGAAATATGGACCTGTCGCACCGTACCGAGATGCAGGCCGGTTCGCTGGAGGAGACGGCCAGCGCGATGGACAGCCTGACGGGTGCGGTGCGGGCCAATGCCGACAATGCACGCGAGGCTTGCGAGCTGGCGGCGGTGGCGTCCGGACTGGCGGCCAGCGGCGGCGATGCCGTGGCGCAGGCGGTTACGACCATGGAATCGATCCGCGCCAGCTCGCGCAAGATCGTGGAAATCATCGGCGTGATCGACGGCATCTCCTTCCAGACCAATATCCTGGCCCTGAACGCGGCAGTGGAAGCAGCGCGCGCCGGCGAGCAGGGACGCGGCTTTGCCGTGGTGGCAGCCGAGGTGCGCACGCTGGCGCAGCGGTCGGCGTCGGCGGCAAAGGAGATCAAGCTGCTGATTGCGGAATCGGTGGCGACGGTGGACCGCGGGGCTGCGTCGGTTGCCGTGGCGGGCAACAGCATGGGCGACATCGTGGCCTCGGTGCGGCAGGTGAACGCAGTCATCGCGCGGATCAATGCCGCCAGTGCCGAGCAGGCACAGGGCATTAGCGAGGTCAACAAGGCCGTTGCCCAGATCGACGACGTGACCCAGCAGAACGCCGCGCTGGTGCAACAGGCCGCCGCCGCCGCGGCCAGCCTGCAGGACCAGGCCAGCTACCTCGCCCAGGCCATCGCCATCTTCGACCTCGGCGATTCCGGGGTCCATTCTGGGATCAGGCGCGCGA
>Ga0209130_1000190_pt1 | contig 86573 bp, 85 predicted proteins | sample AraplaMF_Cvi_mLB_FD_184264 | JGI IMG/M metagenome (GOLD analysis project Ga0209130, IMG submission 184264) | Arabidopsis root microbial communities from the University of North Carolina, USA - plate scrape MF_Cvi_mLB (SPAdes) (version 2) | ecosystem: Host-associated > Plants > Roots > Endosphere... | reverse complement strand
ACGCGCAGGGCGAGGTCCGCTTCGTCGCGGTGACGATGAGCTGACGCCGCGCACGCTCTGCAACGAACCGAAAGGCGCCCCGCAAGGGGCGCTTTTTTGCTTGCACGGGACGGTTGCAATCGCCTGCTCTTGGTGCTTCAGTCGGCGGGCTGACGGTAGGTCAGGTGGGGCCTGCCGACGCCTTCTTCCGGGTCTATCCCGCCATACGGGATTGCGTTCCATGCCGCTCGGAATCGACTGGCGAGGATGGCTCGACCGTGCGAAGGCGGCCATGGCAGGTCTGTTTACCCGGTTGAGGGGCGGGGCTGTCAGCTATTACCGCCCTGCCTTGTTCTTTGCCGCGCTGGCCATGCTGCTCGTGGTTGGCTTTCGGGTCTTGAGCAATCGTAGCCTCGATCTCAGCGAGACCGAGTTGGCCGAAGTCTGGAACGCCAGCATCGCCAGGCTCGGTATCTCGCCGGTGTTCCCTCCGGCTGAAGACATCAGGGTCGGCGATGTCTGGGCCGTCGTGGCGGGAGCGGAGGACCGGCCGTTGCTCGGGCGTGGCGTCCGGATCGGCCATATCGACTTGCGTGCCGACATCGCTGAAGAGACCAAGGGGCGGCCGGTATTCGCCGCCACGGCCGAGACCAAGCCGGGACAACCGGCGAAGGGGCAATCGGAGCTCGAGGAGGCGGAGAATGGCGGTGGCCGGCTCAGGCTTTCGCTGGCGGCGTTCCCGGGAGTCACCATTACGCGAAACTTGCGGGGCGGCGGTCAGGCGTCCGCCTTCTGGACGGCGTTGGACTTCGGCGAGAGCCAGTCGGATATCGAGGAACTGAGCATTCCGGTGGCTGAAACCTATGGGCTCTCGGCACCAGTCGCCGCGGGTCGGCTGGACGAATGGTGTGGAGCCGAAGCCACGCGACTTTATTGCCGCGACGAGTTAATTCGCCGGGTGATGGCATATGCGGTCGGTGACGTCGTGCTCGCTACCCGCGAGGGCGCCTACCAGGTGAAGTTGCAGCTGCGCCTGATCAGCCAGGTGTTCATGACACGCGAGATCAAGCAGAGGCGCGGGCGCGACGTGAGCCAGGCCATCGCAGTGGGACAAGCGGCCAACCGACCGGCTGGAGATACGACTGCGCCCTCCGTCGGTTATGGCCGCAGCAGCGGCGACATGGCCCAGCTCGACCAGGTCTTCACCCGGCCGGTGGTGTTCGGCTTGCGCGCGATCTCTATCGCTATCCCGCCATCGCGGCCGAGAGAGGCAGCTGCACCATGAAAACGATCGCCCTCACGATCGCGCTGACGCTGGCGTCGGCTACGGCCGGCTTCGCCCAGGAGAGCGACCAGAAGACGCAGCAGCCAACCGCTCGGGCCGTTCCGGTCATCCCCGAGCAGAGCGAGGCGGAGCGCTGCAAGCCGCAGCCGACCTGCCGACTGTTGATCTCGCCGCTGATCCCGAGCGCGCCGGGCGGAGGCCTCAAGGCGCAAGGACGTGGCATCGAGGATGAGAAGTTCAGGAACTGGGCAGATCGCGGCCCGCTCGATCCCCGCTCGTTCAGGCTGCCCGCAGAAATCCATACCTGACCGGCCAGCTGCAGACGGGCTGTTTCATCACGGGGCCGCATCGAAACGATCAGAGCTCTGCACTGGTCGCTCACTCGCGCACATGGCAAGCCTCGTGGCTGACACCCGGCAGGCTGATGGAGCCATATCTCGATGCGCATGAGCGACATCCCTTTCGGCACGACCGACTGGTCGACCGTCGAGCCTGAATATTTCGCAGGAGAGCAGGGGCGGGCGACCTGGCGCACGTGCCGCTTCGGGCCGGCGGACAATCCGATCCGCGTCAGGATGGTCGACTACTCGCCGGGCTATGTCTCGGACCATTGGTGCGAGAAGGGGCATATTCTGCTCTGCCTCGAAGGTGAGCTCGAGACGACGCTGGCCGACGGCCGGGTGATGTGGTTGCGCGCCGGGATGAGCTATCAGGTCGCCGACAAGGCCGAGCCGCACCGCTCGCGCTCCCCGAACGGAGCGCGGCTGTTCATCGTCGACTGAGCGTCAGTCCCTGACGATCTCGTCGCCGCGATAGCCCTGGGCATAGAGCAAAGCGGTGAGGTCGGCATGGTCGAGGCGGGCATCGGCCGCGGCCGCGACCGCCGGCTTGGCGCGATAGGCGACGCCGAGCCCGGCCTCGTCCAGCATGGCGAGATCATTGGCGCCGTCGCCGACGGCGAGCGTCGCCTCGTCCGGCAGTCCGAAGCGGGCGCGCAATTCGATGAGAGCATCGAGCTTGGCCTGTTTGCCGAGGATCGGCTCCGCCACCGTCCCCGAGAGCAGGGAGCCTTCGCTCAGCAGGATATTGGAGCGGTGCTCGTGGAAGCCGATCGTCCGGCTGATCGGGCCGGTGAAGACGGTGAAGCCGCCCGAGACCAGCGCGGTATACCCCCCATGGGCACGCATGGTGCGCACCAGCGCATCGCCGCCGGGCGTCAGCGTGATGCTCCTGGCGATGATCTCGTCGACCACGTTGAGCGCGATGCCTTTCAGCAGGGCGACACGCTCGCGCAGCGCCGGCTCGAATTCGATCTCGCCCCGCATGGCGCGCTCGGTGATCTCGGCGACCTTCTCCTTAAGGCCGACATAGGCGGCGAGCTCGTCGATGCATTCCTGGCCGATCATGGTGGAATCCATGTCGGCGAGGAACAGGCGCTTGCGGCGGGTCGCGGCCGGCTGGACGATGATGTCGACCGGAGCGCCGCCCAGCACCTCGCGCAATGTCGCTTCGAGCTTGCGCGCATCGCCCGCTTCCGCGAAGAGGTCGGCCGCGATCTCGCCATCCAGCCGTTCGGTCCGGGCCGGGGCGGGCGCAGCGGCACGCAGGCGGGTGAGCAGGCCGTCGTCGAGCAGGGCCTGGCCATGGGCGGAGACGAAGGTGGCGACGAGCATGATCAAGGAGCCGGAGAACAGGTGAGATACAGCGCGGTGCTCATCGCAGGTCCGACCGCGAGCGGCAAGTCGGCGCTGGCCGTCGAATTGGCGCGCCGGTTCGGTGGTGTCGTGGTCAATGCCGACTCGATGCAGGTCTATCGCGATCTCCATGTCATCACCGCCCGGCCGACGCCGGCGGAGATGGGCGAGGTACCGCACCGTCTCTATGGCCATATCGACGGCGCCGTGAACCATTCGGCGGCGGCCTTTGCGGCGGAAGTTACAACGCTGCTGCGGGAGTTGGCGGGGCAGGGCGCCCTGCCGGTGCTGGTCGGCGGTACCGGGCTCTATTTCAAGGCGCTGACCGAGGGGCTCTCGGATATCCCGCCGGTGCCGGAGGAGGTCCGCATCGCCTTCCGGGCCCGAGCGGAAGCGCGCGAGACCGACGAACTGCACGCCGAGCTCGCCGGCAAGGATCCGGAGATGGCGGCGCGCCTGCGGCCGAGCGACCGCCTGCGGGTGATGCGGGCGCTCGAGGTGTTCGAAGCGACCGGACGCTCGCTGGCGGCTTTCCAGGGCGCGCGCCGGCCCGGGCCTTTGGCGGGGCAGGAGCTGCTGAAGCTTTTCCTTGCGCCGGAGCGCGAGCTGGTTCGCGCCCGGATCGATGCCCGCTTCGATGTGATGATGAGCGAAGGCGCGCTCGACGAGGTCGCGGCCCTGCGTGAGCGCCAGCTTGATCCGCTGCTGCCGGTGATGCGCGCCCATGGCGTGCCCGGGCTGATCGCCTATCTCGACGGCCGGGTTTCGCTGGAGGAAGCGGTGGCTCGCGGCAAGGCCGATACCCGCGCCTATGCCAAGCGGCAGATGACCTGGTTCCGGCATCAGATGGAGGGCTGGACCGCCGTGGCGCCGGAGGCTGCGCTGGATGTGGCATTCGCTGCCTGCGCCGACGACGCCTCGCTTGCCGGCTCTAATCCCGCTTGACCGTGCGGCGCTGCTCGTTTAGCGTCCGGCAACTTTCGTTTCGACAGGGCTGCGACATGCGCAAGCTTATTATCGTACAGGTGCGCTGGTAGGGGCCGGTTTAACAACCGGGCGTCCCCGACGCCAGCGCACGCCCAGGCCCCTCCGAGGGCCTTTTTTATTGCCTTTTTCCGACCGACACCGACAGACAGACCTCCGCAGGAGACCGTTATGAGCGAGATGATGACCGGCGCCGAGATGGTCGTTCGCGCCCTCCAGGACCAGGGCGTGGAGCATCTCTTCGGCTATCCCGGCGGCGCCGTGCTACCGATCTACGACGCGATCTTCCAGCAGGACAAGGTCAAGCACGTGCTTGTCCGGCACGAGCAGGGCGCTGTCCATGCCGCCGAGGGCTATGCCCGCTCGGCGCCGGGCAAGGTCGGCTGCGTTCTCGTCACTTCCGGCCCCGGCGCGACCAACGCCGTCACCGGCCTGACCGACGCGCTGCTGGATTCGATCCCGCTCGTCGTCATCACCGGCCAGGTCCCGACGCATCTGATCGGCTCGGACGCCTTCCAGGAATGCGACACGGTCGGCATCACCCGCTCCTGCACCAAGCACAACTATCTGGTGAAGAGCATCGCCGACCTGCCGCGCGTCCTGCACGAGGCCTTCTATGTCGCCGCCAATGGCCGGCCTGGCCCGGTCGTGATCGACATCCCCAAGGACATCCAGTTCGCGACCGGCGCCTATAGCCGCCCGCGCGACAACCAGCACAAGACCTACCGGCCGGTGGTCAAGGGCGACCTGAACAAGATCAAGGCCGCGGTCGAGCTGATCGCCAAGGCGAAGAAGCCGGTGTTCTACACTGGCGGCGGCGTCATCAATGCCGGACCGCACGCCTCGGCGCTGCTGCGCGAGCTGGCGCGGCTGACCGGCTACCCGGTCACTTCGACGCTGATGGGGCTGGGTGCCTTCCCGGCGGCCGACAAGCAGTGGCTCGGCATGCTCGGCATGCACGGCACCTACGAGGCGAACCTCGCGATGCATGACTGCGATGTCATGATCAACATCGGTGCGCGCTTCGACGACCGCATCACCGGGCGTATCGACGGCTTCTCGCCGCACTCCAAGAAGATCCACATCGACATCGATCCGTCCTCGATCAACAAGACGGTCAAGGTCGATATCGGCATCGTCGGCGATTGCGCCCATGTGCTCGAGGACATGGTCCGGATCTGGCGCGAGACGAGCCCCCAGATCGACAAGACTGCGCTCACCGCGTGGTGGACGCAGATCGACGCCTGGCGGGCGCGCAAGAGCCTCGCCTACAAGGGCTCGGACACGATCATCAAGCCGCAATATGCGCTGGAGCGCCTCTATGCGCTGACCAAGGATCGCGACACCTACATCACGACCGAGGTCGGCCAGCACCAGATGTGGGCGGCGCAGTATCTGCATTTCCAGGAGCCGAATCGCTGGATGACCTCGGGTGGCCTCGGCACGATGGGCTACGGCCTGCCGGCGGCTGTCGGCGTGCAGATGAAGCATCCCAAGGCGCTCGTCATCGACGTTGCCGGCGAGGCCTCGATCCTGATGAACATCCAGGAGATGTCGACGGCGGTGCAGTACCGGCTGCCGGTCAAGATCTTCATCCTGAACAACGAGTACATGGGCATGGTGCGCCAGTGGCAGGAATTGCTGCATGGCGGGCGCTATTCGGAGAGCTACTCGGCCTCGCTGCCGGACTTCGTCAAGTTGGCGGAGGCTTATGGCGGGCACGGCATCCGCTGCTCCGACCCGGCCGATCTCGACCGCGCCATCATGGAGATGATCGAGACGCCGGGTCCGGTGATCTTCGACTGCCTGGTGGCGAAGGAAGAGAACTGCTTCCCGATGATCCCGTCGGGCAAGGCGCATAACGAGATGATCCTGCCCGATTTCGAAGGCGATACCGGCGAGATCATCGACGCCAAGGGCAAGCAACTCGTCTGAGCCCAAACTCGGTTCCCGTCATCCCGGACAAGCCGCGAAGCGGCGCCGATCCGGGACCCATGCCGGAACCGTTCAGGAATGGATCCCGGTTCGAGCTGCGCTCGCCCGGGATGACCCGGCAGATTTGAGTGGGGGACCACATGGCGACCATCGGCCTGATCGGCGGGATGAGCTGGGAATCGACGGCGGTCTATTACCGGCTGCTGAACGAGGGCGTGCGGGCGCGCCAGGGCGGTTTGCATTCGGCCGATGTCCTGCTGCACTCGGTCGACTTCTCGCCGATTGCCGAGATGCAGGCGAAGGGCGACTGGGACCGGGCTGGGGCGGCGATGGCGTCGAGCGCGCGTCGGCTCGAGCAGGGGGGAGCGGTCTGCATCGTTCTCGCCACCAACACCATGCACAAGCTCGCCGATCACATCACTCAGGCGACGAACCTGCCCTTCCTGCATCTCGCCGACGTCACCGCCAAGGCGATCCGCAAGACCGCGGCGCGCAAGCCGCTGCTATTGGCGACGCGCTTTACCATGGAGCAGCGCTTCTATCGCGACCGCCTCGCAGCCTTCGGCGTCGAGGCGCTGGTGCCGGACGAGGCGGAACGGACTGACGTCCACCGCATCATCTATGAGGAGCTCTGCCGTGGGCAGGTGCTGCCGGCTTCGAAGGCGCGCTATCGGGAGGTCGTCGCCAAGGCGGTGCGGGAGCAGGGCGCCGACGGCGTCATCCTCGGCTGCACCGAGATTGGGCTCCTGGTTTCGCAGGCTGATTTCGATATCCCGACCTTCGACACCACGGCGCTGCATGTCGAGGCGGCGCTCGATTTCACGCTGGCGATGGAGCAGGCGGCGTGACCAGCCGATCGCCTCAGATCATGAGTGAGATCACGAAAAGACGTGGGATCGCTGCTCCGCGTCTCGCTAGCGTCCGCGCTCCCTTCGACGGACGGAGCGCGCCATGAAGCTGATCATCGCCAACAAGACCCATTCCTCCTGGTCGCTGCGGCCCTGGCTGGTGCTCAAGCAGTTCGGCATCCCCTTCCAGGAAATCCTGATTCCATTCGGGCCGACCATGGACGATCCGGACTGGAAGCGCGCCGTCGCCGAGTACACGCCCGCCCGCAAGGTTCCCTCGCTGGTCGATGGGGCGACTGCGGTCTGGGATTCGCTCGCCATCATCGAGTACATCGCCGAGGCGCATCCCAAGTTGCCGATCTGGCCGCGCGACAAGGCGGCGCGGGCACTGGCGCGCTCGATCTCAGCCGAGATGCATTCGAGCTTCTCCGCCTTGCGCGGCGCCTGCCCGATGAACCTCGCCTGGGTGCATCCGGCGCGTGATCGCGGCGAAGCGGTCGCGGCCGACATCGCCCGCATCACCGAAATCTGGCGCGATGCTCGCCAGCGCTTCGGGGCAGGCGGCGACTTCCTGTTCGGCGAGTTCAGCGCGGTAGATGCGATGTTCGCGCCGGTCACCACCCGCTTCACCACCTATTCGGTCGCGCTCGATCCCGTCAGCGCCGCCTATGTCGCGGCCGTACAGGGCACCACCGGCTTTCAGGCCTGGCGCGAGGCCGCTCTGGCCGAGCCCTGGATCGTAGCCGTGGACGAGGTCGACGAGCCCGTTCTCACCGATTTCCGCCCAAATCTCAGCCGAAGCCGAGCCCAGCCATGAACACGACGCATTATCCCAGCGCCCCGACCGCCCAGCCGATCGCTCGCCACACTTTGGCGGTGATCGTCGACAACGAGCCCGGGGTTCTCGCCCGCATCGCCGGGCTTTTCTCCGGCCGCGGCTACAACATCGAGAGCCTCACCGTCTCGGAGACCGAGCACGAGAAGCACCTCTCGCGCATCACCGTCGTCACCTCCGGCACGGCGAACGTGATCGACCAGATCAAGGCGCATCTCGACCGGCTGGTGCCGGTCCATCGCGTCGTCGATCTCACCTTGCAGGGTGAGGCGGTCGAGCGCGAGCTCTGCCTGGTCAAGGTCGTCGGCAAAGGCGACTACCGCGTCGAGGCGATGCGGCTTGCTGCCTCCTTCGGCGCGCGCACGCTGGATGCGACGCTGACCTCCTTCATCTTCGAGCTCACCGGCGCGACCGAAGAGATCGAGCGCTTCATCAAGCTGATGACGGTGGTCGGACTGACTGAGGTGTCGCGCACCGGCATCGCGGCGATGAGCCGCGGCGCGGAGGCGATGTAGCTCGCTAGATTGGTTGCGGCATGAGTCGCAACCTTACGATCGCGATCATCGGGTGCGGGACCGCCGGGCTGGCGGCCGCGCTGCTGCTCGAACGGGCCGGCCACAGCGTCACACTGGTCGAGCGCTTCAGCGAGCCGCAACCGCTCGGCTCCGGCCTGATCCTGCAGCCGAGCGGGCTCGCGGTCCTCGACGAGCTCGGTCTTGCCACGCCATTGATCGCTACCGGCAGTCGGATCGACCGGCTGTTCGGTCTGAACGCCGTCACGGGCTCGGTGGTGCTCGATGTGCGCTATGCCGCGCTGAAGCGGGAGCGCTTCGGCGTCGGCATCCACCGCGCGGCGCTGTTCGAGACGCTGTTCGCTTCCGTGCAGAAGCGGCCGGTTGCGATCGAGACCGGGGTCGAGATCGGCGACATAGACGCTTCTGCTGACGGCAAGGTCTCGCTGCTTGCGGCAACCGGGCGCCGGATCGGTCCGTTCGATCTCGTCGTTGACGCATCGGGTACGCGCTCGGCCCTGCTCGGCCATGCCGCTCGCCCGGTAAGTCGTACCCCGCTGAGCTATGGCGCGCTCTGGGTCAATGTGCCGCTCGGCGGAACCGGCTTCGACCGCCATACGCTCGAACAGCGCTATCGCCGCGCCAGCGTGATGGTCGGCGTATTGCCGATCGGGCGCCATGGCGGCGAACCTGAGCCGCAGGCTGCATTGTTCTGGAGCCTGAAGGGCGATGCGCTCGACGCCTGGCGCAGCGCCGGGCTGCCGTCCTGGAAAGCCGAGGTCGAGCGGGTCTGGCCGGCGACCGCGCCATTGCTCGCGCATATCGTCGATCCCGCGCAGCTGACCTTCGCGAACTATCGCCACCAGACGCTGCCGCTGCCTTACGGCCGGCGGATCGCCTTCATCGGCGATGCCGCCCATTCGACCAGCCCGCAACTCGGGCAGGGGGCGAACATGGCCCTTCTCGACGCCTATGCGCTGGCGGTGGCGCTCGATCAGGCCGGCGATCTCGATGCCGCGCTGTGTCGCTACGCCCAGCTTCGGCGCTGGCATGTCCGGCTCTACCAGGCGGCGAGCCGGATGTTCACGCCGTTCTACCAATCGGACAGCGCCATGCTGCCGTTGATCCGCGACCGGGTGGTGCCGCCATTGGCGCGTTTGCCGGGTATCGACCGGATGCTGGCGCTGCTGGTTTCCGGGCTGATCGGCGATCCCTTGCGGCGGCTGGGGTTGAAGGAGCCCGCGATTGCTGCTGAAAGCGATCGGCCGGCCCTCGCCGGAGAGGGGGCGGAGCGGTGACTATCGGACTGAATGAAATCTCGCTCGGCCTCGGCGCCATCGGCTTCGCCTGCTTCGCCTGGCCGATCTATCAGCGCCTGACCGGCAAGGCCGAAGCCGAGCCGCTCGGCTCGGGCAAGAGCCTGCGCTCGCCGCTATGGTGGGCCGGCTTCGTGCTGACGGTCGCGGCGATCTTCCTGCAGCGGATCGTGGCGCAGCAGGCGGCGGGCGGCTGAGGGCTCTTGATCGCCTGCGCCGATCGGCGGCAAATGGGCCGCATGATCTCTTGCGCATGAGTGGATGATGTCGATCCAGCTCGAACTCCGCAGCTATCGTGGCGGCGACCGCCATCGCCACGGCTACAGCCAGATCCTGCTGCCGATGCAAGGCGCGATGCGGCTCGATGTCGAAGGGCATTGCAGCGTCGTCTCGAGCCAGTGCGTCGCGATCATCCCGCGCGAGCATGAGCATGATTTCGAACCGACCGCGGACTGCAGCATGCTGATCCTCGATGTCGAGGCGGGCGCCTTCGCCGGCGGGACCGAGCCGGCGCTGCTGCGTGATCCCATCCCGTCGCTGACGCGGGTCGAGCCCTGGCTGTGGCGGATGTTCCGCCAACTCGGTGCCGAGGTCGAAGCCGGCGCCTGCCGGCCCAGCGATGCGGCTCGCATGGCCATGGCGGGGCTGCAGCTGATCCAGCCGACCGTCGCGCCTCGGCCATTGTCGCGGGCGGAGGGTCGTGTGCTCGATGTCGCCCACGAGGGTGGGGCAGGCAGCATCGTTGAGATGGCGAGGGCTGCGGGCCTAGGCCAGAGCCGGTTCCATGCCTTGTTCCGGGCGACGACAGGCCAGTCGCCGAAGCAAGCGCAATTGACCCGGCTGTTCGACGATGCCGCCGAGCAGCTGGTCGCGACGGCACTGCCGATCTCCGAGATCGCCTATGGCCTCGGCTATCAGAACGCCTCGTCCTTCAACCGGCAGTTCAAGCGCCGCTTCGGCCTGACGCCGTCCGCGTTCCGCGCCGCGGGCCGGAGCCGATAAGCGCAGCTTCGGTCAAGTCGTTCGGAGCTTCGCCTCATCACGGCGGAGCGGGTGCTCGCTATGGTCCACGCGACTCCGCATCCATGAGGACCATTCGCCATGAAACTCACCGATTTCAAGGTTCTGACCTTCGACTGCTACGGCACGCTGATCGACTGGGAGACCGGGATCTGGAACGCGCTGCAGCCGCTGATCAGCGCCGGCCAGCTCAAGCTCGACCGCGAGGAGGCGCTGGCGCGCTTCGGCAAGATCGAGAGCGAGCTGGAGGAGGCAGGACCGTCGCTGCGCTATTCGACGCTGCTCGCTGCCGTCCATGCCCGCCTGGCCAAGGATCTCGGCGTCAACATCCACGCCGATCTGAACGAGCGCTTCGGTGGCTCGGTGCCGGACTGGCCGGCCTTCCCGGATTCGGCGGAGGCGCTGGCCTATCTCAAGCGGCACTACAGGCTGGTGATCCTCTCCAATGTCGACCGCACGAGCTTCGCCGCCAGCAATCGCAAACTCGGCGTCACCTTCGATGCGATCTACACCGCCGAGGATATCGGCTCCTACAAGCCCGATCCGCGCAACTTCGCCCATCTGCTGGCGCATCTGGAGGCCGATCTCGGCCTGAAGCCTGGCGACGTCCTGCACACCGCGCAGAGCCTGTTCCATGACCATGTCCCGGCCGAGCGGGCCGGGCTGGCGCGGGCCTGGATCGACCGGCGCTTCGGCATGGCCGGCAGCGGCGCGACGCAAGTTCCGGCGAACCGGCCGAATGTCGACTTCCACTTCAAGAGCCTGGCGGACCTCGCCAAGGCCCATCGCGAGGCGAGCGGGGGCTGATCAGCCGCTGAAGCCGCCATCATCGAGGAAACGCTGCTCCTCGGCCGAGCTCTCCCGGCCGAGGACGGCGTTTCGATGCGGGAAGCGGCCGAAATCGCGGATGATGTCGCGATGGACGATCGCCCATTTGGTCGAGTCGTCATCGCCGGAGGCCTCGCTCAGCGCGACGCAGCGCTCCTGGTCGGCGAGATCCTCGGAGTGCATGAACGGCATGTAGAGGAAGCGCCGCTCGGGATTGTCGAAGGCTTCGTCGAAGCCGCGCGCGATCGCTCGGCCGGCAACTTCGCGCGCCAGCGGGTCGGCGGCAAAGGCATGGGCCGAGCCGCGGTTGAGATTGCGCGGGAACTGGTCGAGCAGGATCAGCAGCGCATAGACGCCCTCCGGCGTCTCCTCCCAGGCTGAAAGCTCGCCGCGGGCGGCGGCGTCGACCTGCGGCCGGAAGCGCCTGGCGATCTCGGCGTCGAAGGCATCGTCCTTGGCGAACCATTTGTCCGGACCGGCCTGCCGCCAGAAGGCGAGGACTTCGGCGGCGGCTGGTGGGGTAGGCTGGGTCATTCGTCGCTCCAGGTCAGGCATGCCCGTTGGAGAGAGATATAGTTGCCCCGACGCGACGCGGGCGATGAAATTTCTCCAGAGCGCCCTTGCGCCCCGGCAAGCCGTGCGGTAGATGCCAGAACCGTAACGTACGGTACTCTCCGGATCGATGAACGACATCGCGACCCATAGCCAAGGCGAAGCGCTGAGCGAGCGGCAGCAGGCCGTGCTCGACGCCGTGCTGGCGCTGATGGTGGAGCAGGGCGACCAGCTCACCATGACAGCGGTGGCGCGGCGAGCGAGCTGCTCGAAGGAGACGTTGTACAAATGGTTCGGCGACCGCGACGGCCTGCTGACCGCGACGGTCCAGTGGCAGGCTTCGAAGGTCCGTGCCGACAACTATGATCGCCAGGCGCTCGATGCGGCGACGCTGCGCAAGAGCCTGCGGGACTTCGCCGAGAACTGGCTCAGCGTGATCACGAGCCAAACCTCGATCGCGCTCAATCGCGCCGCCATCGGCCATGCTGCCTCGGGCAAGAGCAATCTCGGCGGCATCGTGCTGGCGAATGGGCGTTTTGCCATCGGCGAGCGGTTGAAGCCGGTCCTCGATGCCGGTCGTGCAGCCGGGCTGCTCGATTTCGACGACGCCGAGACGGCGTTCCGCACCTTCTTCGGCCTGGTTGGCCGCGATGTTCAGATCAGGCTGCTGCTTGGCGATGCGCTCGCCTCCGGCAAGGCCGAGATCCAGCGTGACGCGGCGCGTGCCACCGACCAGTTCCTCGCACTTCACGGGCGGCAGAACACCGCACCGAAAGCCTGAAGCCAAGAATTCAACCCAAGGAAGGACGCATCCAATGCGCGTTTATTACGATCGCGACGCCGACATCAACCTGATCAAGGGCAAGAAGGTCTGCATCGTCGGCTATGGCTCGCAGGGCCACGCCCATGCGCTCAACCTGCGCGATTCCGGCGTCAAGGAGATCATCATCGCCCTGAAGGCCGGCTCGGCCACCCGCAAGAAGGCAGAAGAGGCCGGCTTCAAGGTCATGACCCCGTCCGAGGCCGCCAAGGTCTCCGACATCATGATGATGCTGACCCCCGACGAGCTGCAGGGCGACATCTACCGCGACGAGTTGCACGCCAACATGAAGGAGGGCGCCGCTCTCCTGTTCGCGCACGGCCTCAACGTCCACTTCAACCTGATCGAGCCGCGCAAGGACCTCGACGTTCTGATGGTCGCGCCGAAGGGCCCCGGCCACACCGTTCGTTCCGAGTATCAGCGCGGCGGCGGCGTGCCGACCCTGATCGCGATCCACCAGGACGCGACCGGCAACGCCCATGACCTCGGCCTTTCCTATGCCTCGGCCAATGGCGGCGGTCGCGCCGGCATCATCGAGACCACCTTCAAGGAAGAATGCGAGACAGACCTGTTCGGCGAGCAGGTCGTGCTCTGCGGCGGCCTGGTCGAGCTGATCAAGGCCGGCTACGAGACGCTGACCGAGGCCGGTTACGCCCCCGAGATGGCCTATTTCGAGTGCCTCCACGAGGTGAAGCTGATCGTCGACCTCATCTATGAGGGCGGCATCGCCAACATGAACTACTCGATCTCGAACACTGCCGAATACGGCGAGTACGTCACCGGCCCCCGCATCATCACCGCCGAGACCAAGGCCGAGATGAAGCGCGTGCTCAGCGACATCCAGTCGGGCAAGTTCACCCGCGACTGGATGCTGGAGAACAAGGTCAACCAGACCTCGTTCAAGGCGACCCGCGCCCGCTATGCCGCCCACCCGATCGAGGAAGTCGGCGCCAAGCTGCGCGACATGATGCCGTGGATCAAGGCCAAGGCTCTGGTCGACAAGACCAAGAACTGAGGCGAGGGCCCCGGCTTCGCACGCAGATTCAACGCTGTGCGAAGGTGATTCCGGAAACGCTTGCAATTGCTTGAAAATCAAGGGAACGGGCGCTCGAAAGGGCGCCCGTTTCGCGTTGAAGGGCCCCATCTCGGGAACCGCTTCTCGCAGCAGGCGTTGATGCTCCAGTCGACAGAAGCAGGAGCGTGCGATGACCGGCCAGGACGAACTGAAGCACAGGGCGATCGAGCGGCTGCACCAGCGCCATGCCCGTCACGGGCTGGTCGATGTCGCCAGGCCGGCATCATGGGACGATCAGCTCCCGATCCTGCTGCTGGGCGGTTTTCTCGCCGTGACGCTGCTGGCGAGCGTGCTGCTGCGCGCCGTCGGAGGCTGACGGCTCAGAGCGAGTGGAGGTCGTCATGCAGGACGACGTGAGAGAACGCGAGGCGCGCATTCCGGAGAAGGGTGGCGAGCCGATCCCGCCGATGCGGGCCGACATCCACACTGATGCCGACCCGGCGGTCGAGACCCCGGTGGAGGCGCGGCAGGGCTTCCTCGACCGGCCGGTGCTGGTCGTCCTGGTCGCTGGCCTCGCGCTCGCGGTGGTCGGCTGGGGACTGGCCGAGATGTGGGCCTACTGAGCCGACAGCTTCGAGCCACCCGAGACGAAAGACGTTTTCCAACGAAGCAATTTCAAGCTGAACAGATGGAGGCGATGATGACACCGATCCGATCGATGCCTGCGTCCCAGTGGTTTCAGTTCAAGTTCGCGCATCTGGCGCTGGGCGCCTCGTTCGCCCTGCTGACAATGATCGTCCTCGGCTTGCTGTAGGCCATCGCGGCGCAAAAGCCGGCCCGGTCAGGTCGATCGGGCCGGCTCTTTCTTTGAGTGCGTCGCGGAAGGCAGCGATGTCGCAATTCTCGGTGAGCAAGCTGCTCGACAGCGAGATCGTGCTGGTCCGCGATGTCGTCTGCTCCGGCGAGTGCCGGCATCGCAGCGACGAGGAGTGCGCGCACGCCACCCATCTGGTCTTTCCCTATCGCGGTATCTTCGTTCGCCATGTCGGGCGCGACGACGCGGTCGCGGAGAGCAACCAGGTGCTGTTCTTCAATCCGCATGAGGCCTATCAGGTCAGCCACCCGGTTGTGGGCGGCGATGCCTGCCTCGACCTGCGCCTGAGCGAAGACACCCTGCACGAACTCGCGCCGGCCGAGCTGCTGCAGAGGGGCACGACCTCCTTCCTGATGCAGCGCCGCCGGGTCGATCCGCGCGCGCAGGCGCTCGTCGCCCTGCTGCGGCACAGCCTGCAGCGCGGCGTCGCCGAGCTGCTCGAAGCGGAGACGCTGGCGCTTACCCTGGTGCGGCGAGCGCTCGGAGAGCGCACCTCGCATGCCGCCGGCGCCTCGCACGGGCGGCGCAAGCTGGTCGACCGGGCGAAGCTGGTGATGGCCTCCGATCTCGCCCGGCGCTGGACGCTGGCCGAGATCGCAAGCGAAGTCGGGGTCTCGCCGGTCTATCTCACGCAGGTCTTCGCCCAGGTCGAGGCCGTGCCGCTCTACCGCTATCAATTGCGCCTGCGGCTGGCGCGGGCGCTCGACCTGCTCGGCGATTATGACGACCTGACCCAGCTCGGGCTCGAGCTCGGTTTCTCCAGCCACAGCCATTTCAGCGCTGCCTTCAGGCAGGCCTATGGCCGCACGCCGGCGGAGTTCCAGCGCTCGCTCAAACTCCGCTGACAGAAGCTGTCACTGAACGCGAAAGATTCTGACAGCAGCTGTCAGCCGAAAGGCGTTCTCTTCCGTCTCACAACGACGGAGACAGGTCATGATCAGCTTCATCATCGGATCGGCCAAGCCTGTGCTCGCGATGTTCGACATGCTTGGCCGGCTTCTCGGCGCGCTTGACCACTGGCTGCAGTCACGCCGCGACTACCGCACCCTCTGCGACATGAGCGAGCGCGATCTGCGCGATCTCGGCTTGCGCGACAGCGATCTGCGGGATGCGACGGCGGCGCCGTTCTTTGGCGACCCGACCGCGATCATCTCTTTGCGCGCCGAGGAGCGGCGCGGCCTTGCGAGCGGGGAAAGCGTCGACGAGGTCCTGCGTGGCCTGAGCGCGGGCGCGCCGACCCGGCCGGAGCGGATTGCTAAAGAATCCGACAGCGCCGCGGGCGGCCGGGTGGTCTTTCTCAGGGCGGCCGAATGAGCGGCCCCCGAGAAGGAGGAAGGCCATGAGTGGAACCTGCGCAGCTTGCGATTGTGAGCTCGACGAGAGCCCGATCAAGGTCACGATTGGCGGCAACACCGTCGAGGTCTGCTGCGACGACTGCGCTCAGGCGCTGCGGGAGGCCGACGCCTCGCAGGCGCAGGGCGATGGAATCTAGCCTGTCCTGAAACGACAGAGCCGGCCGCGAAAGCGGCCGGCTCCTTTTGTATGAGCGGGATCAGAAGGTGACGTGATCCTTGATGTCGGCCTCGACGTTGGAGGGCAGCACGCTGCGCTTCACCAGATCGTCGAAGTTCTTGAACTTGGCCTTGCCGCGCTCCTCGATGATCTTTTTGGAGCGGGCCTCGCCGATGCCCTTGAGCTGCTCGAGCTCGGCGGCGCTGGCGGTGTTGATGTTGACCTTCTTGGTCTGGGCCTGAGTGGTCGGCGCGGCCGGCTTGGCGGTCGGGGCAGCCGGTGCGGCGGGCGTGGTCACGGGCGCAGCCGGCTTGGCCGGGGTGGTGGGCTGGGTCGCGGTCTGTGCGAGGGCCGGGCCGGCGGCGAGAGCGAGCGCGGCGAGACCGATAGCGAAACGAGACATCGTCATGGCGTGGACTCCCATAAGTCCTGCCCGGGGGAGCTGAACTGCGTGGATGCCGGGCCATCCGCGCCGCCGCGCCGGTTGCGAACCGGAAGGATCCGGTCCAGGCGCGATGGCTGGACTTTCGGCCGGCGGGCCTGAACGCGATCTGAGGCGAGCGTTCAGCTGGCGTTTTGCTTTTCGCCGGGTTTTCGCCGCGATTGGCGGGGGCTATTTGCCGGTAAATTGCATCATGTATTCGGAGAAGCGCCCGGCGCCGTAGATCAGGCCGAAGCCCCAAGCGAAGGACGCCGCGAAGTTCGCGATCTGAAAGGGCCAGAACGGCATTTTCACGATGCCGGCGACAAGCGCGATCACTGCCCGGATCGGCCCGAAGAAGTGGCCGATGGCAACGCCGAGCACACCCCATTTCTCGAAGAAGTCGTGGCCGCGCTGGAGCAGGGCCGGATTGTTGCGCAGTGGCCAGTGGTCGTTGACGCGCGGGCCGAGGACGAGGCCCACCCAGTATGAAATCCAGAAGCCGGAGGCGGCGCCGAGCGCCGCTGCGAGCGAGAGCGGCACGAGGTTGAGTCCGGACGCGCCGGCGATGGCACCGAAGGCGGTGAAGAACACTGTCGCCGGCACCAGCCAGGACAGGATCGCGACGCATTCGGCGAAGGCGATGAGGAAGACGATCGGTGCGGCCCAGTACTGGTTGACGCGCATGAACGCGACAAGCTCGTGCATCCATTGCTCGAACGGGGGCATGGGCCGGCGATTCTCCTTGAGGGCGGTGAACAACGATATCGGGAGCGATAGAGCAGAAGCGTCGACTTTTCGCTACCGATTAGCGGGTCCGCGAGACCGGATGACGCGGGCGGGTTGCCTTCGCGATCCGATCGCCTAGTGTCGCCCCGAACGGAAATAAGCCGCGCGTGCCGGATGGCGCCGACGGCAGGGGACGGGATACCCATGGAGTCCAAGGTCAGCCGCCCCGGCGATGCGGGGACGGCAGCGGAACAGCCGGCGGTCAGGCTCGCTGGCATCGACATCACCTTCCATCTCAAGGGCGGCAGCCGCTACCAGGCGGTGAAGGGCATAGACCTTTCGGTGGCGCCGGGCGAGTTCGTCTCGGTGGTCGGGCCGACCGGCTGCGGCAAGTCGACCTTGCTCAACGCCGCCGCCGGTTTGCTGACGCCGTCGGCCGGCAAGGTTGCGATCTTTGGCCAGCCGCTTTCGGGCCTCAACCGCCGTGCCGGCTACCTCTTCCAGCAGGATGCGCTGATGCCGTGGAAGACGGCGTTCGACAACGTCAAGGTCGCGCTGGAGCCGATGGGTGTCTCCGATGCCGAGGCCGACAAGCGGGCGCGCGACTGGCTCGGGCGCGTCGGCTTGCGCGCCTTCGTCGAGCGCTATCCGCACATGCTCTCCGGCGGCCAGCGCAAGCGCGTGGCGCTGGCGCAGATGCTGATCCGCGATCCCGAGATCCTCCTGATGGACGAGCCCTTCGGGCCGCTCGACGCGCAGACCCGGCAGATCATGGGCAATCTCCTGCTCGATCTCTGGAGCCGCGACCGCAAGGCGCTGATCTTCGTCACGCACGACCTCGAGGAAGCGATCGCGCTCTCCGACCGGGTGGTGGTGATGACGGCGGGGCCGGCCGCCGGGATCGTCGCCGACTACAAGGTGCCGCTGGCCCGGCCGCGCGACATCGCCGAGATCAGGCTGGAAAAGGCCTTCCACGAGATCCACCGCGACATCTGGGCCTCGCTCCGGGTCGAGGTGCAGAAGGCCTATGCCATGGGCGAGGGCAAGGAACTGGTCGAAGGAGCCGCGTCATGAACCGCGTCAAGCTCATCGGCCTGCAGGTCCTGGTCATGGTCGTGTTCCTGGCGATCTGGCATGTCGTCACCACCACCAGCCTGTTCGGCGACATCAAGACGACGCAGTTCTTCTTCTCGACGCCGGCCGATGTGCTCGCCCGGACCTGGAAGCAGCTCACCGGCGCCGACATCTACTGGCATCTCGGCATCACCCTGACCGAGACCGTGCTCGCCTTCGTGATCGGCTCGGCCGCCGGCATCTTCTTCGGCTTCGCCTTTGCCCGGAACGCGCTGCTGGCGGCGGTGTTCGACCCTTATATCAAGGCGGCGAACGCCCTGCCGCGCGTGGTGCTGGCGCCGATCTTCGCGCTCTGGTTCGGCCTCGGCATCTGGTCGAAGGTGGCGCTCGGCTTCACGCTGGTGTTCTTCATCGTCTTCTTCAACGTCTACCAGGGCGTGCGCGAGGTCTCGCCGACCGTACTGGCCAATGCCCGCATGCTCGGGATGAACGAGCGCCAGCTCTTCCGTCATGTCTACTGGCCGTCGGCGCTGACCTGGATGTTCTCGTCGCTGCACACCTCGGTCGGCTTCGCGCTGGTCGGTGCGGTCGTGGGCGAATATCTCGGCTCCTCGGCCGGGCTCGGCTACAAGATCCACGAGGCCGAGAGCGTCTTCGACGTCACCGGCGTGTTCTCGGGCATGCTGATCCTGGCGATCTTCGTGATCCTGATCGACTCGATCGTGACGCTGGTCGAGAACCGGCTGCTGGTCTGGCGGCCGGGGCAGAGCTCAACGACAACGACGTAACGTAAGCTTCGCTTGCCTCCGGGCGTGAATGCGCGCCATGCTCGCCCTTCCATCATCGGGGGGCGATCATGGAACTCGACGTCTGCGATCGCATCACCGCCGACCCGACGCGGGAGGACATCATCCGCGCCATCGACCAGCGCGGCGACGATCCCGACTGGTTCATCAACCTCTCCGACGATGAGGGCTATGTCGAAGCGGAGCGGGACGGCGGCCGCTTCCGGCTGGCCTATCACTCGGGCAAGGCCCGGTTCGATGCCGCCGAGACGGTCGATGCTGCGACGCTGAGGAAGATTCTGCTCGCCTATCTCGGCGGCGACAAGACGTGGCGCGGCAAGCTGGACTGGCAGCGCCAGGCTTCGCCTGCCAAGGCGGCCGAGGCCAGAGGCGAGCCGCCGACCTGGGCGGTGATCGCTGTGGTTGCTTCGCTCGCGTTGATTTTCGTGATCGCGGAGGTGCTGCCGGAGAGCTGGGTCGAGCGGCTGCCCTTCGCCGGAACGACCATGGGCAATATCGCGCTGATCGCGCTGCCTATGATGGTGATGGTCGGCGCGATGATCCTCAACGCCGTGCTCAAGGTACGGCGCGCCAAGGGTTGGGCTCAGGCGCAAGGGCGCGTCATCCGCTCGCAGATGGCGGTGCGGCGGCCGCCTGCGGGCAACGAGATCGGAACCGTGGTCAACGTGCCCGCTGTGACCTATTCCTTCTTGGTCGGCGGGGTGACCTATCAGGGCACGCGGGTCAGCCTCGGCGACATCAGCGGCAAATATGCCGAAGAGGCGCTGGCGCGCTATCCGGCCGGTACGAGCGTGACCGTCTATTACGATCCCGCCGACCCCAGCGACTGTGTCCTCGAGCGTGAGGCGCCGAAGGGAGCGGTCAAAGGCTGCGGCCTGGCCCTGCTCGTCGTCATGCTACTCGTCTGGGGGCTCTACTGGGTAGGTACCCAAGGGGCTGAAATCCTCAAGATGCGCATGCCGGATGCCGATGTCCCGGTGATGCTGTTCGCCGGCCTGTTCGGCGCTGCGGCGTTGCTATTCTTCGTCGGGCACCGGCGCTATCTCGCCCGCGCCAATACATGGCCGGTCACGCAGGGCGAGATCGTCTCCAGCATCGTCGAGCAGCGCCATTCGACCGAGAACGGCAGGACACGCACCACTTACATCCCGATCGTCGAGTTCGCTTATTCGGTCGACGGCAACCGCCTGCACAGCCGGCAGGTGAAGCTCGGGCTGGAGGTATCGGGGTCGGAGAGCCTGGCGCAGGGCATCGTCGACCGCTATCCGGCCGGCGCTCCGGTCGAGGTCCACTACGATCCGCAGGATCCCTCGAATGCGGCTCTCGAAAACCCGACCGGAACGAACTGGATCCTGCTCGGTGTCGCGCTCGCCTGCTTCGCCATCGCGCTCTATGCGAGCCGCGTGTTCCGCTAGCTCGATTCGTCCGCGCTCTTTTGGCCCGGCGAGGCTCCGAGCAGGCGTATCAGCTCGGCATAGCGCGGCATCAGCTCCTCGCGCCGCTGCATGTCGCGATCGAACTGTTCCCGTTTGTCGGCTGCGCCGGTCTCGTCCTGCGACGCGGCGGCTCCCTGGAACATCTCGTCGAGCGCATGGGCCATCGTGCGGTCGCTGAGCCAGACGAGCTCCTGCTGAAGCGCCGTGTATTCCGTCATCAGCTTGAAGCGCTTTTCGACCCAGCTCGGCTCGGCCGGATCGCTCGACCCGGCGCTTGCCTGCGTCAGAGCGGTGCGAGCCTGATCGGACAGGTCGAGGATGACGGCATCGTTCCGATCAGATGCCGACGGCTCCGTGGCGGCAGGCGGAGAGCTTGCCCTGTCAGGACCCGGCATGCCCGCTGACGGCGTGCTATGTGGAAGCTCATATGGGGAAGGCGCAGTCCGGGCCGCTACTGCGTCCACCATGACCGTCTCCTGTTTCGTCCGTTCTGGTCGAAAGCCGTCGTCGAGGCGCTGTCGGGAGACAGCGCATCCAGCCAGTGTGGAAGGACGGCTTTAACAAGCCTTGAATCTTTCCTGTCGCTTCCGCGGCAATCGATCCCGGCTTCGTACACCGCGCAGCGGCTTGCTTGCGCTTGCCCCGCTTGCAGCAATGCGCCTATCTTCGTCGCGAAATCGCGCCTTTTCGAAGCGCGTCATCACTCAACCGGAGGAAAATCCATGGTTTTCACTCGCCGCGCGGCGCTCGCTGCGCTCGCCTTCACCTCGGCGCTCGGCGTCTCGCCGGCCTTCGCGCAGAACGCGGAGAAGCCGAAACTGACGCTCGGCGTCGGTGGCAAGCAGCTGCTCTACTACCTCCCGCTGACCGTCGCGGAGAAGAAGGGCTTCTTCAAGGATCAGGGACTAGACGTCGAGATCAATGATTTCGGCGGCGGCGCCAAGTCGCTGCAGGCGCTTGTCGGCGGTTCGGTCGACGTCGTCACCGGCGCCTATGAACACACCATCCGCATGCAGGCCAAGGGCCAGGACATCCGCGCGGTGATCGAGCTCGGGCGCTTCCCGGCGATCACGATTGCGGTGCGCAAGGACCTTGCCGACAAGGTGAAATCCGCCGCCGACTTCAAAGGCCTGAAGATCGGCGTCACCGCGCCCGGCTCCTCGACGGCGCTGACCGCGCAATACGCCATGGTCAAGGCCGGGCTGAAGGCGAGCGACGCCGCGATCATCGGTGTCGGCGCCGGCGCCAGCGCGGTCGCGGCGATCAAGCAGAAGCAGGTCGACGTGATCTCGCATCTCGACCCCGTCACCTCGAAGCTGGAAGCCGACGGCGACATCGTCTCGCTGATCGACACCCGCACGGAGGCCGGTACCAAGGCGCTGTTCGGCGGCTCGAACCCGGCGGCGGTGCTCTATCTCAAGAACGATTTCGCCGAGAAGAACCCGGTGACGACGCAGAAGCTCGTCAACGCGCTGATGAAGTCGCTGAAATGGCTGGAGACGGCGAAGCCCGAGGATGTCGCCGATCTCGTCCCGGCGGAATACCATCTCGGCGACAAGCCACTCTATCTGACTGCGGTGAAGAACTCGCAGGAGAGCTATTCGCGCACCGGCATCCCGACCGCCGACGGCATGAAGAGCATGTACGACTCGCTCAAGCTGCTCGACCCCGAGCTGACGAATTCGAATGTCGATCTGAGCAAGACCTTCATCGATACGTTTGCGAAGAAGGCGGCGGCGGGGTCGTAGTCGCGACGGGCCCCCTTCTCCCCTCAGGGGGAGAAGGGGGCAGCGCGAAGCGCTGACGGATGAGCGAAGGGCCGCGTCAGCGGCCCTTTCTCGTTTTATCCAGCCACGTCGCCCTCATCTCCCTGCCGGGCTCTTCTCCCGCCGCATGTCGGATGTTGCCGACATGCGCATCCAAAAGTACCCATCTCGGGCAAGCGAGAGATGGGTTGGGGAGAAGGAGAACGCGCTAGCTTCGCTTCCCGCCGACCGAGATGAAGGCCATCAGGCAGGGCTCCGGCAGCGGATTGCGCCAGCGGTGCCGGGTACCGTTCTGCACGATGCAGTCGCCCTGGCGCAGATGGACAATTTGTCCGTCATCCAGCTCCAGCGTCATCTCGCCGCGAACCACGACACCGTAGTCGATCGTGTCGGAGGTGTGCATGCCCGGGGCGCTGAGATCGAAATGGTCGCCCATGCGCGGGACCTTCTCCGACATTTCCTCCAGCGCGCTCTTGAAGGTCACGCCGGCCGGCGGCTTCCAGCCCTCGGGCCGCTTCGGCGGATAGGAGATCAGGCGGAACATCGTGCCGCCAGGGCCGGGAAAGGCGACCGTGCCCTTCAGCATCGGGTCGGGTTCCTGGCCGGTCAGCTGTGGCACGCCCTCGGTGATATAGAGCTCGTAGAAGGTCAGCCCGGGGTTCGAGTCGATCTCCACGACCTTGGGCGTGACGTCGAAGGACTTGAACACCGACTTTCCGGTGGCGTCGCGGCCGGTCAGCGCCCGTTTCGGGGGCGGCAGCTCGCTCGAATCCTTCGCTTCGACCGGTGGTGACATCGCCGCCAGGGCGCCGCCACCGACCATCGCGGAGAGCGCCTGGAGCACGCGACGCCGATCGTCGCGCTCGGGCTGTTTGGAGGACAATTCTGCGTTGTCCAGGGGGGTATTTTTGTTTCGTCGCTGCCAAGGCCAAGGAAAACGACCCATTTGTCTCCTCCGCTGTTCGATTGCTTGTCTTGCCTATGATGATGCCGCTTCTTCGGCTCGATCCGTGGCGGGTATATTTTGCTGCATGTTGATTTTCTGAAGAATTGAGCTTCTTGCAATTAGACATTAGGTGTGCTTCTCGACCTCAATTCGCTGCGGATTCTGGCAGGTGGCGAGGGGAAGTGATTCTTCGAAGGCGATGCAGCGTATTCGTCCGGCGGTCGGCTCATTTTATGTCCGCCTAAAGTTCAATTGTTTGCAATTGCAGGCGGATGAATATTTTGATGGCGTCTGCTGGAGGGCCTTTCCGGCAGGGAAGGCTAGAGGTGCCCGCATGATGCCGAACCCTGCTGCCTTGTTCGCCATCGTCATCCTGATCCTGCCGATGGGTTATCTTCTGCTCGCGGCCCCAGGCTTCCTGTTCGTGAAACTCGACATTCCCCCGGTCGCCAAGCTTCTGCGCATGATGTTCAGTGGCTATTTCATGGTGCTGACCACTACGGCCACGATCGGAACCGTGGTTTTTGCCCTGACCGGTCGGTGGAGTTTCGTCATTGGCATCGGCGTCCTGGCTTCCACGCTGATGGTGCGTCGCTGGCTCCTGTCGCAGATGGACGCCCAGATCGATGCGTGGCCTGCCGATGTCGGCCGCCGGCTCCGTCGGCTGCACTATGGCGGCATGGCGTGCAATGCGATCCAGCTTGCCATCGTCATCGGCAGCGTTCCTTACCTCGTGGGCTCGCCGGCCTGATCGACGGCACGCTGGACTTGCAGTCGTCGCGGCGCGAGAGTGCCGGTTGACGCTAGGAGAGGCGCCATGACCGATCGTGCGGCCGTCGAAGCCTTGATCCGGGACGCCTATGCCGCCCGCCACCGCGGCGACCTCGATGCCCTGATGGGCTATATGCACCCCGATTGCAGCTATCGGCTGGCCGGTGGGCCGCAGGTTGCCGCGGTCTTCGTGCAGCCCGAGGGGCAGGCGGCCGTGCGCGAGCAGATGGCCGGGCTGATCGCGACCTATGTCTTCAGCGACATCGAGGAGCTGGCGCTGACGGTCGACGGCGACAAGGCGACACTGCACTGGCGAGCCAATGTCGAGTGCAAGCCGACCGGACGCAGCGCTGCGTTCGAAATCATGGACATCTTCACCATCGCCGATGGCAAACTGAAGAGCCTCACCCAGTTCACCGACACGGCTGCCGTCGCGCGCTTGTCGAGCCCATAGCGCCAGGGCTGATCGCTTCCATCACCGCTTTCGATTGGCGCGGGCTCCGCCAGCCGCTAGGTTCGCGGCGTCGTGTCGTCGAAGGCTGGCCTGCCGCTCATGAACATCCTCTCGATCCAGTCCCATGTCGCCTATGGCCATGTCGGCAATGCCTCGGCTGTGTTCCCGATGCAGCGCCTCGGCGTCGACGTCTGGCCGATCCACACGGTGCAGTTCTCGAACCATACCGGCTACGGCGCCTGGAAGGGGCAGGTCTTCGACGGCGCGACGATCGATGAGCTGATGGCGGGCATCGGCGAGCGCGGTGTGCTCGCCAAATGCGATGGCGTGCTCTCGGGCTATATGGGTTCGGCCGATATCGGCCACGCCATCCTCTCGGCGGTTGCCAGGGTGCGCGAGGCCAATCCCAAGGCGATGTATTGCTGCGATCCGGTGATCGGCGATGTCGGCCGCGGCGTCTTCGTGCGGCCGGGCATCCCGGAATTCATGCGCGAGCAGGCGGTGCCGGCCGCCGACATTGTCACGCCGAACCAGTTCGAGCTGGAATTGCTCACCGATGTCGAGGTGAAGACGCTGGCCGACGCCCATCGTGCCGTTGAGGCGCTGCGCGATGCCGGGCCGAAGGTCGTGCTGGTGACCTCGCTGATCACCAATGAGACGCCGGCGGATTCGATCGACCTGATGGCGGCGGATGGGCAGGGCACCTACCGCGTGCGCACGCCGAAGATCGACATCAACATCAATGGCGCGGGCGATGCGATCGCGGCACTGTTCTTCGTCCATTATCTGCGCGACGGCTCGGCCGCGAGCGCGCTCGGCAAGGCGGCTTCCTCGATCTACGGGCTGCTGAAGCGGACCAAGGAGGCCGGCTCGCGCGAGATCCTGACGGTGGCGGCGCAGGACGAGTTCGTCACGCCCTCGCAGCTCTTCGCGCCCGAGGCGGTCTGACGCGCATGAAGCTGCGCCTCGGCACCTTCAACGTCGAGAACCTGCTGACGCGCCATCGCTTCGAGCCCGGCGGGCGGACCGAGACGGCGGCGGCGATGTCGCTGTTCCATTTCCCGCGCGCCGATGAGCGCGACGCGGTCGAGCGCTCGCTTGCGGTCGCGCTCGAGGACGACAAGCGCCAGATGACGGCCCTCGCCATCGCCGAGGCCAATGCCGATCTCTGGATGCTGCAGGAGGTCGACTCGCTCGCCAGCCTGCAGGCCTTCTTCGCCAATTACGTCCACCGCATCGCCGACCATCGCTACGGCCATTTCACGCTGCTTGACGGCAATGACCGGCGCAATATCGACATCGGCTTCGCCGCAAGGCGCGATCTGGTGAAGCCGCCGCAGGTCACCGTGCGCTCCTACAAGGGCATGAGCTTTGCGGATGCGGAGGCGTTCTCACCCGAGATCGCCGCCTTCGGCATCAATCCGCGCGACAAGGTCTTCGCCCGCGATTGCCTCGCGGTCGAGCTCGATTTCGACGACCGGCGGCTTGCCCTGTTCGGCTGCCATTTCAAGTCGATGAACAATGGCCGCGACGATGGCCGGCAGGTGACCCTGCCGATCCGCCGGGCCGAGGCGCTGGCGGTGAAGACAATCGTCAAGGACTGGTTCGGGCCGGGCTGGCGCGAGGCGAACTGGGCGATCCTCGGCGATCTCAATGGCTACCGCATCGGGCTCGGGCCGCTGGCGGCGCCGGTCGACGAGGGCGACAGCGGCATCGAGCCGCTGCTGGAGGATTTCGCCGTCGATCCGATCGAGAGCCTGCCGCCGCATGAGCGCTGGACTCACTTTCGGCGCTACTGGTCGGAGGACCGCCAGAGTCTGATCGACAGCCATATGCCGCTCGACCATATCCTGCTCTCGCCAGCGCTCGCGGCCGCCAATCCGAACCCGGCGATGCAGATGATCCGACGCGGCCTGCCTTATCGCGTGCCGCTCGACCCGCGCGAGGCCGATCGCTCGATGGCCAAGCTCGCCTTGACCTGCGACCGCTATCCGCGCGTCGGCTGGGACCGGCCGAAAGCCTCAGACCATTGCCCGCTGACGATCGAGTTGACGATCCCGAAGGAGACCGCATGAGCCGCCGCTTCGTCACGCTCGACGTGTTCACGACCAGGCCGCATGCCGGCAATCCGCTCGCCGTCGTGCTCGACAGCGACGGGCTGGACAGTGCGGCGATGCAGACGATCGCGCGCGAGTTCAACCTCTCGGAGACGGTCTTCGTCGCGCCGCCGGCCGACCCGGCCCATCGCGCCGCGGTCCGCATCTTCACGCCGGGGCAGGAGCTGCCCTTCGCCGGCCATCCGACGGTTGGCACCGCCGCGCTGCTGGCGCTGCGCGATGCGGCGGAGGGGCGGGCGGCGGACCGGCTCGTGCTGGAGGAGAAGGTCGGGCTGGTGCCCTGCGTGATCGCGCTCGGCAATGCGCGGAGCGCCCGCGCCACCTTCACGCTGCCGAAGCTGCCGGAGCAGATCGCGCAGCCGGTCGCCGATGCCGCGCTGGCGGAGGCGCTCGGGCTGGAGGCGGCCGACCTCGGCTTCGAAGGACATCGGGCGAGCGCCTTCTCGGCCGGCGTCGCCTATACGATGGTGCCCGTTGCCAGCCGCGAGGTGGTCGCGAAGGCGCGTGTCGCCGGAGCGTTCGAGCGCACGATGGCGCCGGCCCAGAACGGCAACGCCTTCGTCTATTGCCGTGGCACCGAGGAAGCCGGGAATCACTACCACGCCCGCATGTTCTGGCCGGAGACCGGGATCATCGAGGATCCGGCGACGGGCTCCGCCGTCGCTGCCTTCGCCGGCGCGATCATGGCGTTCGACCGGCCGGGTGATGGCACGCACCGGCTCGTCATCGAGCAGGGTTACGAGATGGGCCGACCCTCGCAGATCGAGCTGACGCTGACGGTCGCGGGCGGTGCGCTCGCCTCGGCGACGATCGGCGGCTCGGCAGTCGTGATGAGCGAGGGCGTGCTGCTGTGAATGGCGTCGTCGACGGCGAGATCGTCGCGCTTGATCGCGTCGAGGCGAAGGTCGAGGCCTTCGACTGGGCTTTTGCCGGTGAGCGCGCCGATGAGATCACGGCGCATTGGGAGAAGATCAGCGCCGGCAAGCCGGCCATGTTCAACGGCCGCGTCATGCTGCAGCATCGCGCCGCGATCGAGGGCGGCGTGTTCCATGCCGGCTATTTCGAGGCCGACTATGCCGCCTTCATGAGCTGGCGCGATTTCGGCCATCCCGGCCCGGTGATCCGCAACGGCTTCGCCATGGCAGCTCTGCGGGCGGCCGACGGCGCCTTCCTGCTCGGCCGGATGGGCGATCACACCGCCAACCCCGGCAAGGTCTATTTCGCCGCCGGCACACCCGACCGGGAAGATGCCCGCCCCGACGGCACGCTCGACCTAGCCGGCAGCGTCACCCGCGAGCTCTGCGAGGAGACCGGGCTGACGCTCGACGAGATTTCGGTCGAGGAGCGCTGGACGGCGGTGATCGTGCCCGGCCGTGTCGCCTTCATGCGCCCGGTCGGGATCGATCTGCCGGCGCAGGCGGCGCGCGACCTGATGCTGGAGCGGATCGCGCGACAGGACGAGCCGGAACTCTCCGACATCGTCATCGTCCGCAATCTCGCCGATTGCGCGGCTTATGACATGCCGCCCTTCATGACATCCTATCTCGCACATATCTTCGAGAGTGAGTGATCCTTCTCCTGGATCGCGGTTGTCCCGGACAAGCGGCGGAGCCGCGCTGATCCGGGACCCATGCCTGAGCCTTTCCAAAAGAGGTTCAGGCATGGGTCCCGGGTCTTCGCTTCGCTCCGCCCGGGACGACAAATCTGTTTGATCGATATCAGCAAAGCTGAAAGGCCTTGTCATGACCGCAACCGAAGTTCTTGCCCTGCCTGAAGGCAACCCGTTCGGGCGCGCCTGGGAGACGCCGTTCGGCCTGCCGCCCTTCGCGGAGATCACGCCAGAGCACATCAAGCAGGCCTATCCGGCGGCGCTGGAGCAGCACCGGGCCGAGGTCGAGGCGATCAAGGCCGAGAAAGCGGCGCCCAGCTTCGCCAACACGATCGAGGCGCTGGAGCGCTCGGCGCGGGGATTAAGCCGGCTTGGCGGCGTGTTCTACAATCTCGCCGGCGCCGACACCAACGAGGCGCTGCAGGCGATCGAGCGCGAGATGTCGCCGGTGATGTCGCGGCATTGGTCGGCGATCATGATGGATCACGAGCTCTTTTCCCGCGTCGATGCGGTGTTCGAGGCGCGCGAAGGCCTCGGGCTGAGCGAAGAGCAGCTACGCCTGCTGGAACGGACGCATCGCGGCTTCATCCGCTCGGGCGCCAAGCTCGAAGGCGAGGCCAAGGCGAGGCTCGCGGCGATCAACGAGCAGCTGGCCGGTCTCGGCACCAGCTTCGGCCAGAACCTGCTCAAGGACGAGGCGAGCTATGCGCTGATCATCGAGGACGAGGCCGATCTCGACGGCCTGCCGCCCTTCGTCGTCGCGGCGATGGCGCGCGCCGCCGCCGATCGCGGCCAGGACGGCAAGCATGCGGTGACGCTGGCGCGCTCGATCATCGAGCCGTTCCTGACCTTCTCGACAAGGCGCGACTTGCGCGAGCAGGCCTTCACCGCCTGGAGCAAGCGCGGCGAGAATGGCGGCGAGACAGACAACCGCGCCATCGTCGCCGAGATGGTGAGCCTGCGGGCCGAAAAGGCAAAGCTCCTGGGCTTTGCCACCTTCGCCCATTTCAAGCTCGACGACTCGATGGCGAAGACGCCGGAGAACGTCCGCAATCTGCTCGAACTGGTCTGGAAGCCGGCGCGCGCCCGCGCCGGGCAGGAGGCGGCGGACCTTGCCGCGCTCGCCCAGAGCGAGGGCGAGAACGCGCCGATCCGCCCGTCCGACTGGCGTTTCTATGCCGAGAAGGTGCGGCAGAAGACCTATGCGCTCGATGAGGCGGTGCTGAAGCCCTATCTCCAGCTCGACAAGATCATCGCCGCCGCCTTCGACACCGCCGGCAAGCTGTTCGGGCTCTCCTTCGCCGAGCGTCCGGACCTCAAGGGCTATCACCCCGACGTGCGCGTCTTCGAGGTCAAGGAGACCGCGAGCGGCCGGCATATCGGCCTCTTCCTCGGCGATTACTTCGCCCGCGCCTCGAAGCGCTCGGGCGCCTGGATGAGCGCCTATCGCGGTCAGCGCAATTTCGATGGCGAGGTCCGGCCGATCATCGTCAACGTCTGCAATTTCGCCAAGCCCGCCGAAGGCAAGCCGGCGCTGCTCTCGATCGACGATGCCCGCACGCTGTTCCACGAATTCGGCCACGCGCTGCACGGCCTGCTCTCGGATGTGCATTACGGCTCGCTCGCCGGCACCTCGGTCTCGCGCGATTTCGTCGAGCTGCCCTCGCAGCTCTATGAGCACTGGTTCCTGACCAAGGAGGTGATGCAGCGCTTCTGCCTGCATGCCGAAACGGGCGAGCCGATCCCGGACGCGCTGATCGAGAAGATCAAGCGGGCGCAGACCTTCAACCAGGGTTTTGCGACGGTGGAATACACCTCCTCGGCGCTGGTCGATCTCGCCTTCCACTCGCTGGAAGCGCCGGCCAAGGTCGATCCGCTTGCCTTCGAGGCGAAGGAGCTGGCGCGGATCGGCATGCCCGCCGAGATCACCATGCGCCACCGCACACCGCATTTCAGCCACGTCTTCTCGGGCGACGGCTATTCGGCGGGCTATTACAGCTATCTCTGGTCGGAGGTGATGGACGCCGACGCCTTCAACGCCTTCATCGAGGCGGGTAACGTCTTCGCACCCGAAGTCGCCGGCAAGCTGAAGCGCTACATCTATTCGGCCGGCGATACGCGCGATCCGGCCGAGGCCTATACGCTGTTCCGCGGACGCCTGCCGACGCCGGATGCACTCTTGGAGAAGCGGGGGCTGGCGGCCTGAGCCGCCGTCTTCACTCCCGCGCCAGCACGACCAGACGCGCGCCGCGCCCGCTCAGCAGCACGAGCGCGTCGCGCTCGATGCGCCAGCTCCGCGTCGCTTCCAGCGCTGCGCGGAACTGGTTCTCGACCTGCATGCGTGGCTCCGGACAGGCCATCATCGTGCCGACCAGCGGTCCGAAGCGGATTGATCGATCTCGGATGGTCGCCTGTCCGCCCATGCCGTTGCAGCCGCCATGAGCGGAGACGCTTCCGTTCGGCTCGATCTTTAGCGTCGGTCGGATGCCCGCTGGCAGCGGTCTGCCGCGCAGGCTCTCGACGCGCCAGGAACCGGCGGGGCCGCCGACCTCTGCCGGCGGCGCGACCCGCTGGACGACGATCTCGCTGCTCGCATCAGGCACCAGCGCGGCATGGTGCTCGGTCGTGGTGAACCAGAGCTGGCCGCGCACCCTGATCTTGGCGCGCAGCGCATAGCGGCGGCCGGGCTGGATTTGTGCGTCGTTGAAGTGCAGCCGGTAAGGGATCGGCACCTGCCCGCGCGGGACGACCCGCGTGCGGGCGATGGTGCGGGACGGGGCGTCGGCGAGCGAGACGTCGAGCAGGCTGACTTCGACCACGGCGCCCGGCGGCAGCGCGATCCGCTCGCGATAGATTACCGTGCCGTAGAGCGTGCGCGGCGCGGCGTGGGCAGGCAACGGCAGCGCAGCCAGAGCGAGGGGCGCAGCGGCGAAGACGCGGCGGGTGATCATGGTCGGCCTCTCCCTCGGTTCCTGTCGGCATTCGCCCCGCGAAGCCTGTCAGTGCCGAGGGAGCGAGGCAACCAGGTGGAATTTTCCTGTGACCGAAGCGAGGCCTGGCTCACGGATAGCCGAACTTCGTCCGGGTCGCGCGGATCTGGGAGATCGCCCCAGTGCTGTTGCCGGCGGCGCAGGTCTTGCGAGCCGTGTCGATCTCGGCGCTCACGCGCGTATGGACACCCTTGGTGGTGTGGCCGGTCTGCAGATCGTTGTCCATCACCGCCTGGAAACGGTCGACCTCGCCGGCGCAGCCCGAGCCGGTCGGCATGCGGAAGGTGTTCGGCGTGACGCCGGCTGCCGCCTGCTCGGGCGAAGGCGCCGGCGGCGGAGCAGCCGTCTGGCAGGCCGCGAGGGAAAGGCCGAGGGCGGCGGCGAGGAGGGCGGCGCGCATAAGTGGAGCTCCGGCTGGTCGGACCGGAACCATGGTTGATTCCGCCCGCGAGGCAAAGACCTTCCCGGAGAGGCCTAATCCTGACTCGGCATGAAGAAGGCGACGATGGTGAAGCCGCCCGCCGCCACGGCCGCCAGCCAGATCGCCCCCAGCCCGACATGCCCATGCGCGAAGGCGCCCAGGAATGCGCCGACGAGCAGGCTGAGCCAGAGCACGAAATGGCGCAGGAAGGCGCGCTTCGAGCCGCCGAGCAGCGCGCCGGCAAGGCGCTGGCCCATCTTGACCAATGTGCCGGTCATGTAGGTCAGGCCGATCGTGACTTCGCCGTCGCGCTGGAAGACGGCGTTCTCGGCGCCCATCGCCAGAGCGAGGATGCCGGCGGCAGCTATCGTCAGCCCGGTGCTATAGAGCCCGGCCGAGAGTGCCAGCGCCAGCGTGACGAAAGCGAGGACGGCGGCCTGGCGGCGGCGTCTGCCGACATGGCCGACGAGCGAGCCGCAGATCACGCCGACGACGAAAAGGACGATGATCATGCCGGCGAGAAGGATGCCGTCGATGCGGCCTTCCGCCAGCTCGATGCCGAGGCGGGTGGTATTGCCGGTCATGAACGAGACGAAGAAGCCGCCGATGTTCAGGAAGCCGAGCGCATCGACGAAGCCGGCAAGCCCCGAGAGGCCCAAGGCGAGCCCGACGGCAGGACGATCATAGCGCTGCATCGGGCGCGGCACTCCGGTTGGAAGGTAGTCATCTGATGCGTGTGGCCATAGGCCGAATCGCATCAGGCAGCTAATCCATGCAGGCGGCCCGTCATGCCACGGCAAGGAGAGCTTTGCGTGCCTGGAGCCTCTTACTCCCGTCACAATTCGACGGAACCCTGATCGCCATGACCGTGCTGCACACCGCCGAGCTCGAAATCTTCGCCGACTACTTCCAGTTCTATCTGCAGGATGAGGCGGTCGACGAGGATTGGGGGACGTTCTGGACCGACGAGACGGTGGAGCGGATGCTCGCCGTTGGCGACTGCTCGGTCGGCATCGCCACCGCGAGGAACATGAACGTACCCGTCGTGCTCTCCGTCCATGACGCCGCGCCCGAGGCCGATTTCGGCGAATGGGAGCTGGTCAACGAGTGCTCTTTCCGCGTGCGCTCCGGGCAGGTGATGCTGATCGGCTGCACGGAAGGGGTGCCGCAGGAGCGGGCGCGCTTCTCGCTGATACCCGGGAGCTACCGTTTGCGGGTCTCCTATGTCGGCCTCGATACGCTCAGCGAGGACGGGCTGGACGGCGACGACTTCTATCGGCTGCAGGTCTGGCCGGCGCCGTTGGGCGAGACCAGGACGCTGAAGGAACAGGCCGGGGCCGCCGGCTGATCCGGCGCACGAACGTTCAAGACCTTTCCGGCTTGCCTTCCTATCCTCCGATCCGGTAGACAGCCCAAGTCGTCGAGAGGATCGTTCGTGGCCGCATCCGCCACCCATGCCGAGAGCCTGAACCGCGCCGCTGCGCGGACGGCCGGCATGTGCGCTCCTTCGCGCGCTCCCTCGCTCCTTGGTCAGCTGCTTCTTCTTACCTGCCCCTGAGGGCCGGCCGGGCACGTGTGCCTGGGCGCTCAGGGGATGACGAGAACACAAGCTCCAGACCTCGCGCGCCAGCCCGAAACCGAGACGCGGCGCGCTCCGACCAAGGACAAGACCCATGAGCAATGCAGGCAACACCGTCCCCGCCAAGGACCGGGTTCTGATCTTCGACACCACCTTGCGTGACGGCGAGCAATGCCCCGGCGCGACCATGACCTTCGAGGAGAAGCTCGAGGTCGCCGACATGCTGGACGCGATGGGCGTCGACATCATCGAGGCCGGCTTCCCGATCGCCTCGGACGGTGATTTCGAGGCGGTCTCGGCGATCGCCTCCCGGATCAAGCGCGCGAGCGTCGCGGGCCTGGCGCGCGCCATCGCCGCCGACATCGCCCGCGCCGGCGAGGCAGTGCGCCATGCCGCCAAGCCGCGCATCCACACCTTCGTCTCGACCTCGCCGATCCATCTGCAGCACCAGATGCGCAAGAGCGAGGAGGAGGTGCTGGAGATCATCACCAAAACGGTGACGCAGGCGCGCAACCTGGTCGAGGACGTCGAATGGTCGGGCATGGATTCGACCCGCACGCCGATCGACTATCTCTGCTGCGCGGTCGAGACCGCGATCAAGGCCGGCGCGACCACGATCAACCTGCCGGACACGGTCGGCTACGCCACGCCTGACGAGTACCGTGCGATGTTCAAGGCGGTGCGCGAGCGAGTCCCCAACGCCGACAAGGCGATCTTCTCGGCGCATTGCCACAATGATCTGGGCCTCGCCGTCGCCAATTCGCTGGCGGCGATCGAGGGCGGGGCGCGCCAGGTCGAGTGCACGATCAACGGCATCGGCGAGCGCGCCGGCAATGCGGCCCTGGAGGAGATCGTGATGGCGCTGCGGGTGCGCGGCGATGCCATGCCCTACGACACCGGCATCGACGCGACCTATCTGATGCGCGCCTCCAAGGCGGTCTCGTCCGCCTGTTCCTTCCCGGTGCAGTACAACAAGGCGATCGTCGGCCGGAACGCCTTCGCCCATGAGAGCGGCATCCACCAGGACGGCATGCTGAAGCATCAGCAGACCTATGAGATCATGACCCCGGCCTCGGTCGGCGTGACCAAGACTTCGCTGGTGATGGGCAAGCATTCCGGCCGCGCCGCCTTCCGCTCGAAGCTGACCGAGATGGGCTACACGCTCGGCGACAACCAGCTGGAGGACGCCTTCACCCGCTTCAAGGCGCTCGCCGACCGCAAGAAGCACGTCTACGACGAGGACATCGAGGCGCTGGTCGACGAGAACCTCGCCACCGCCCATGACCGGGTGAAACTGGTCTCGCTGACGGTGATCGCCGGCACGCGCGGGCCGCAGCGCGCCATGCTGAAGCTCGACATCGACGGCCGGGTCGTGGCCGAGGAGGCCGAGGGCAACGGGCCGATCGACGCCGTGTTCAACGCGGTCAAGGCGTTGGTGCCGCATGAGGCGGTGCTGGAACTCTACGACGTCCACGCCGTCACCGAAGGCACCGATGCGCAGGCCGAGGTCACCGTGCGCCTCAGCCAGAATGGCGCGGCGGTGACGGGGCGGGGCGCCGACCCGGACACGCTGGTGTCCTCCTGCAAGGCCTATCTGGCGGCGCTGAACAAGCTGGTCGCCCGCGGCAGCCGGGTGCACGCCCAGGCGGCGGAGTAAGCTGCGGGACAGGACCTGATCGACCGCTGACTCGACTCGAGACAGCGGTCGAGAGGGGAGGTCTCGCCTTCCTGAACGGCCCCTTGGTAATCGTATTTCGCGAGAATCATGTTCCATGCTCGCGGGACGGTGATAGCCTTGTTCAGAGCAGGCTTTGGGGGGCTCGATGAGGCGTTGGCGTCGGCTGTTGCAGTCGTCGGTCGTGGTGGCTGGCGTGCTAGGCTCCCATACGCCGGCTTTCGCCGATTTCCGGCACTCGCCCGATGGATCGGCCGAGTTCTGGAATGATTGCCGCTCCGACAGTGGTGATATCGGCCAGCGTATCGAGGCCTGCAACAAGGCTCTCGTGCTGGAGGCGCGGCCGGCGCAGCGCGCCATGCTGCTCATTTCGCGCGGCTGGCAGAAGCGCCGCAGCGGCGACCAGGCCAGCAGCCTGGGCGATTTCGAAGCCGCTCTGAAGCTCGTGCCAGGAAGCGATGCGGCTCTGCGCGGGCGAGCCGTGCTGCTGTCGGATCTCAGGCGCTATGACGAGGCCGAGCGAGCCTTCACCGCGATGCTCGCCGACAATGAGACGCGCGCTCTTATCTATCTCGATCGCGGCCTCGTTCACCGGCGGGCGGGCCGGCGCGAGCAGGCGCTTGCCGATTTCGATGCAGCGCTTCAAATCGAGCCGCGTTTTGTCGATGCGCTGGTCCAGCGCGGCCGGCTGGCGCTGGACAGGAAGGACCATGCTGCTGCGCTCGTCGATCTCGAGGCCGCAATGAAGAGCGATCCAAAGGATACGCCGGCCCTGTACTGGTATGCGTGGGGGCTGAGCGAAAAGGGCGACCAGCATGCTGCCCTGCTGGCGTTCAATCGGCTGGTCGCCATCGAGCCGGAGGATGCCGGCAATTGGCTCGAACGGGGAAAGGTGCAGGAAAAGCGGAGCGACTATGCCGGTGCGTTGCGCTCCTACGATCTCGGCCTCAAGCGCGCGCCGAAGAATGAGACCCTGCTGTTCCGCCGGGCCTATGTGCTCTCCTTGCTTCGCCGGGACGACGCCGCGATCAAGGCTTACGGCACGCTGCTGGCGGCCTATCCGCGTTACGACGTCGCCTATGGAAACCGTGCCTGGCACCTGGTCAAAAAGGGCGACCATGCGGCGGCGATGCAGGACACGAAGCGTGCCGTCGTGCTCGATCCGAGCAATGGGCAGCCTCATTACGTTCAGGGCCTGATCCACTTCGAGAAGAGGGATTACCGCAAGGCTCGCGTGGCGTTCGGCCGCGCGGCGGCGCTTGGCCACAAGGCGTTGGACTTGATCAACATGCGTGGTCGGACCGCGCTTGCCCTGAAGCTCTATGACGAGGCGGCGGCGGGGTTCGATGAGACGATCAAGCAGTCCTCGGCCGCGATGTTCGGCTACTACAATCGCGGCCTAACCGAGAAGCTGCGCGGGCGCTGGGCCGAAGCGCTCGGTTATTTCAGCAAGGCGCTGGAGATCGAGCCGGACGAGAAAGACGCGGTGCACCAGCGGAACGAAATGCTGGTCAAGCTCGGGCGAGAACGCGAGATCTGGCGCCTCCGTCTGGTCGAGACGGGCGCAGCCATCAAGCGGGCGGCACGGTCCGCCCAGAACCAGGCTGCAGCGAAGACGGGTCAATCGACCGGGGAGCGTCTCGGCAAGCTCGACGAGCAGCTGGAATTCGATCCTTATGACGATGCGGCCCGGCTGGCGCGGGCCCGTCTTCTCGCCGCGGCAGCCGATAGCCGGAGGCGGGCGCTCGACGATGTCGAGCAGCTGTTAAGGAGCGATCCGCAGAGCGGCGATGGCCTGCTCTTGCGGGCCCGCATCCACTATGACGAGAAGCGCTTTCCGCAGGCGCTCGCCGATGCGGAGCGTGCTCTGGCGCAGGCTCCGAAGAACTCCGATGCCTTCTTCTGGCGGGCGCGAGTGCGGGCGGCCTTGTCGCAGGACGAGGGGGCGATGGCCGACTATACGGCGGTGGTGGCCCTTGCCCCGAAGTCGCCGGGCGCCCTGTTCAACCGTGGCCTGCTGCATCGAAAGGCCGGCCGGTTCGCTGAGGCCGAGGCAGATTTCAGCAAGGCGATCGAGCTGCAGCCGAAAGATCATGAGGCCTGGCGCTATCGGGGGCTCGTACGTTCCCAGCAAAAGCGCTTTGCCGAAGCGAAGGGCGATCTTGAACAGGCCTTGCAGTTGGAGCCCGGGCATGTCGGCGCGACGATCGATCTCGGCAACGCGCTTTATCGGAGCGGCGATCCCCCGGCGGCCGCTGCGCATCTGTCCGCGGCGATCGAGCACGGGGTCGCCAATGCGGTGATCTGGAACAACCGCTGCTACTATCGCGTCCTGCTTCGGCAGTTCGATCTGGCTCGCGGTGACTGCGCCAAGGCCCTCGAACTCGAGCCCCAGCGAGCGAGCACTCTCCACAGCCTGGGCGCGATGAAGATGCACGAGGGCGATTTCGAGGGGGCGCTCGCCTTCTTCGAGAGCTCGATCCAAGGCGATCCGAAAAATGCTTTCGCCCAATTCGGGCGCGCCATCGCGCTTTTGCGCAAGGGCGAGGCCGGGCTTGCCCAGGAGGGGTTCGCGAGGGCGCGCGCGCTCGATGGCGAGATCGACGAGCGCTATCGCGAGCTCGGCCTTGAGTTCTGACCCCGGAATCTCTGCGAGAGGCCGGATGAGCGATCGCCTTGGAAGCTGATTGCCGTCGGTCGGGCCCACTGTTGTGAGTGCGGCACAGTCGCTTCTTTTTCACGTGTTTTTCACTGCGCCGGCGCAGCGCCCACTAGACCTTCGAGCCGCTTTGCCGATCTCATCATCCTCGGCTGAGGGGCCGTTGTGGGATTCCGTCGATGAAGTTGCTGCGCCTGATGTCGCTGGGCGCGCTTGCCGTGTTGGGCGCCCAGCCCGTCGCGGCCTATGCGCCCGCGTCCGTGCCGGAGCGGGCCGAACGAGCGCAGGAGCGTGTGCGCATTTGCATGGGCGCGATCGAGGCCGGCGCCACCGAGCGGCGCGCGGCCTGTGACGAGAGCCTGAGCAGCGAGCTCAATCGCGCTGTCCGGGCCGATCTGCTCGCCAGCCGCGGCTGGATCTCCGAAGCCGGTAACGCCCAGAACGAGGCGCTGCGCGATTTCGGCGCGGCGCTCAAGGCGGTGCCGAATCATCTGGCTGCCCTGCGCGGCCGGGCCCATGCGCTGTCCGAGCTCGGCCGGCATGCCGAGGCGGCGGTGCTGATCGAGCGGGCGATGGCCATCGGCGGGCGCGCGACCTTGCTGGCCGACCGGGCTCTGCTGCGCGAGCGCGCCGGCAACATCGCCGGTGCGCGGGCCGATCTCGACGGCGCCATCGCGCTCGACCCGTCCAACAGCTGGGCGCGGGGGACGCGCGGTCGCTTCCTGCAGGACGAGGGCGAGCACGAGGCGGCCCTGGCCGATTTCGACGCGGCGCTGGCGATCGAGCCGGAGGTCACGGCCTATCATTATCGCCGCGGCCTTTCGCTCGCCGTGCTGAAGCGGCAGCGCGAGGCGATCGCCGCCTTCGACAATGCCTTGCGGCTGGAGCCGACGGTCGTTCAGGTCTGGCTGGAGCGCGGGCGTGCCTTCGAGGCGCTCGGCCATGAGGGGCCGGCGCTCGCGAGCTATGAGCGGGCGCTTCGTCTCGATGCCCGGCACGAAACCTCGCTCTCGCGGCGCGCCTTCCTACTGCAGCGGATGGGGCGTGCCGAGGAGGCGATCGCGGCCTATGACAAGCTGCTCGCCATCCAGCCGCAGGCTGCTTTCGGCCTGAACAACCGCGCCGGCCTGCTCGCCGGGCTCGGCCGGCGCGAAGAGGCACTGCGCGATTTCGACCGCGCCATCGCGCTCGTCCCCGGCGACGGCAATGCGCTGCGCAATCGCGCGCAGCTCCTTTTGACGCTCGGCCGCAACGAAAAGGCGCTGCGCGATCTCGACCGGGCCGGCCCCGGGCATGATGTCGGGGCCTGGCATGGCATGCGCGGCGACGCGCTGCTGGCTCTCGGTCGGCCTCAGCCGGCGCTGGAAGCCTATCGCGCCGCGCTTGCACTCAAGCCGCAGGATCGCGCGACGCTGTTCGGGTTCGGCCTGGCGCAGGAGGTCCGTGGCGACCGTAGTGCGGCTGCTGCCGCCTATGGCAGGCTGCTCGCGGTCGACCCCGAGCATGATGGCGCGCTCGAACGGCGCGAGGAATTGCTGCCGGCGCTCGGCCGCTCGATCGAGGTCTGGCCGGCGCGCCTTGCCGGGCTGTGGCGCGATGCGAAGGAGAGCTATGCGCAGGAGCGCGAGGCGCTGCAGAGCGTCTATCGCGCGCTGCGGCCGCAACCGCCGCAACCGGCTCTGGCCTTGCCGACCCCGCCCAATCCGCTCGTGGCGCTCGATGCGGCCCTGGCGGTCGACGGCTTCGACGTGCCGCGCCTGATCCGCCGGGCGCAGTTCAGTATCGGCCAGCCGCAGCGCGAGGCGCAGGCGCGGCTCGACCTCGCCACCGCCTTGCTGCTCGAACCGGAGAATCCGGCGGCGCTGGTGCAGCGCGCCCGGCTGAGCTTCCGCGACGGCGCCTTCGCCGCGGCGCAGGCCGATGCGGAAGCGGCGTTGCGCGGCGAGCCGCGCTCGATCGAGGCGCTGTTCCAGCGGGCGAGGGCGTTGACGGCGCGCGGCCAGTTCAGCGCTGCGCTGAAGGCCTATGACGATGTCGTCGCGGTCGCGCCCGCCAATGCCGCGGCCCTGCTCAACCGCGCCCTGCTGCTCCAGCATGCCCGCGAATATGAGCGGGCGCTGGCCGATCTCGACGCCGTGGTCGCGGCCAACCGGGCTGATCCGGATGGCTGGGTGGCGCGCGCGGCGTTGCGCACGGCGCTTGGGCAGACCGATGCGGCGATCGCTGATTTCGACCGGGCGCTGTCGCTCGACGCCCGGCTCGGCCAGGCCTGGTATGGCCGCGCCCTGGCGCATCAACGCCGCGGAGACGCGGCCGAAGCGGCGGCCGACTTCGCCAGGGCGCAGGCGCTCGACGCGAAGGCCGAGGAGCGCTACCGCGCCTTTGGCCTGGCGCCCTGAAAAGGTTCAGACCGGCCAGCCGCGATCGGGCTTGATCGTCGCCAGCACGAAGGACGAGCGCATGTCGGCGACGCCCGGCAACGTCAGCAGGCGCTGCATGGCGAATTCGCCATAGGCCTCGATATCATCAGCGACGATATGGACGAGCAGGTCGCATTCGCCGGTCATCGCCTGGCAGGAGATGACCTCGTCGAAGGATTTCAGCTTCTCGATCAGCTTGGTGCGCCAGTCCGGATCGGACTGCGAGAGCTTGACCAGCGCATAGGCCTCGACGCCATGACCGAGCTGGCGGCGGTCGATCAGGGCCCGATAGCCGGTGATGACGCCGTCCTCTTCCAGCGCCCTGAGACGGCGCAGGCAGGGTGAGGGCGCCATGCCGATCTCCTCGGCGAGCGCGGCATTTGTCAGGCGGCCGTCGCGCTGGAGCGCGCGCAGGATGCGCCGGTCGGTCTCGTCGAGCCGTGACGATGGTTTCGCCGGATGGGGCATGATCGGACCTGTTGTAAGTTGATCTGGTCAGATCATGCCTCTGATCGCATGCTTGGCCAAGAGAAAGGCAGGACATAACCGGAGCATGAGCGCAGACTTTTTCTCAGCATTGGGAGGTGCGCCATGACGACCGATCCGTTCATCCGTTCAGGCCTGCAGGCCGACCAGATCCCGGCCGACTATATCGTCGACCAGCGTTTCGATACCTATTCCGCCGCTGATCATGAGACCTGGTCGCGGCTCTACCATCGCCAGTTCGAGCTGCTGCATGGCCGGATCTGCGACGAGTTTTTCGAAGGGCTCTCCGGCCTCGGAATCGCTCCGGACGGTATTCCCGATTTCCGTGAGATGAACCGCGTGCTCAAGGCTGCGACCGGCTGGGAGGTGGTCGCCGTGCCCGGGCTGGTGCCGGACCGAGTGTTCTTCACCCATCTCGCTGAGCGGCGCTTTCCGGCCGGGTTCTGGATCAGGCGGCCGGAGGAGTTCGACTATATCGAGGAGCCGGACATCTTCCACGACGTGTTCGGCCATGTGCCGCTGCTGATGAACCCCGCTTACGCCGACTTCGTCGCGGCCTATGGCGAGGCCGGCCTGCGCTATGCCGACCCAGCCGATCTCGCCCGGCTGGCGCGGCTCTACTGGTACAGCGTCGAGTTCGGGCTGATCGAGACGAGCCAGGGGCTGCGCATCTTCGGCGCTGGCATCGCCTCCTCGCCGGGCGAGACGGTCTATGCGCTGGAAAGCGACAAGCCCGGCCGCATCGCCTTCGATCCGGTGCGAGTGATGCGCACGCACTACAAGATCGACGATTTCCAGCAGACCTATTTCGTCATGCCGGGCTTCGATGCCATGCCGGATCTTTCGCCAGGGCCGCTGGAGGCGGCGATGGCGAAGGCGAGGGCGCTGCCCGAGCTCGCCGCCGACGCGCTGATCACCGAGGACAAGCAGATTGCGCTCGGCGACCGGGAGAGGCGTCCGGCGGCCTGATCCTGCGATTCAGGCCCTGCGCGCGCTGTTTGCGGTGGACGGCGCGCGCGGCTCGCTTGGCGCAGGCCCGATTCTTGCCACTATTGCCTCCCGGTGCGCGCAGGCGCGATGGCTGGGAGCGGGCAAGATGGCTGGCTATTTTCCGAACTGGACGTTGAAGACCTCCGGCGATGTGATGCCGGACGAGCGGCTGCCGGCAGGGCAGACGATCATCGCCGGCCTGCAACACGTCGTCGCCATGTTCGGCGCGACCGTGCTGGCGCCGATCCTGATGGGCTTCGACCCGAACGTCGCGATCTTCTTCTCCGGCATTGCGACGCTGCTGTTCTTCGTCATCACCGGCGGGCGGCTGCCGAGCTATCTCGGCTCCTCCTTCGCCTTCATCGGCGTCGTCATCGCCGCGACCGGCTATGCCGGCACCGGCCTCAACGCCAACCTGCCGGTCGCGCTCGGTGGCATCATCGCCTGCGGCGCGGTCTATGCGCTGATCGGGCTCATTGTCCAGGGCGTCGGCACGCGCTGGATCGAAACCTTGCTGCCGCCGGTGGTGACCGGCGCCGTCGTCGCCGCGATCGGCCTCAACCTGACCGCCGTCGCGATGAACATGATCTCGGCCAGCGCCTACACCAAGTGGATCGCGCTGTTCACGGTCGTGGCGGTGGCGCTGATTGCGGTCTATGGCAGCGGCCTGGTGCAGCGCCTGCCAGTGCTGATCGGCGGGCTTGCGGCTTACGTTCTTTATGCGCTGACGGCGCCGAGCTTCGGCGCGCCGCCGGTCGATTTCGGCAAGGTTGCGGCTGCCGCCTGGTTCGGCCTGCCCCACTTCGTCGCGCCGGTCTTCGATCCGAAGGCGATTGCGCTGATCGTGCCGGTCGCGATCATCCTGGTCGCGGAGAATCTCGGGCACATCAAGGGCATCTCGGTGATGACCGGGCGCAATCTCGACGGGCTGATCGGGCGCGGCTTCTTCGCCGACGGCATCGGCACGATGATCGCCGGCTCCGGCGGCGGCACCGGCGTCACGACCTATGCCGAAAACATGGGCGTGATGGCGGTGACGCGGGTCTATTCGACGCTGGTCTTCGTCGCGGCCGGCGTGATCGCCATTTTGCTCGGCTTCTCGCCGAAATTCGGCGCGGTGATCGGCACGATCCCGGTGGCGGTGCTGGGTGGCCTCGCCGTCGTCGTCTTCGGCCTGATCGCCGCGACCGCCGGCCGGATCTGGGTCGAGAACAAGGTCGACTTCGCGCAGCCGAAGAATCTGCTGACGGTGGCGACGGCGCTGATTCTCGGCGCCGGCGATCTCAAGCTGCCGATCTTCGGCTATGAGCTCGGCGGCATCGGCACGGCGACCTTCGCCGCGATCGCGCTCTACCATCTGCTCAACCGCCGCGCTGCGGCCTGAAAAGCCTCTGAAAATGGCCTGCCGCGCCGAGTGCGGCAGGTCTTTTATGGCGTCGCCACGAGGCGAGCCGAAGTTGTCCAAAACGAGTTTGCATATTTCTGTCGCAAACGGGTGGACAGGGGCGGGGGTGTTTGCTACATCGCCGGCCGTCGGGACGCGGTCCACGCCTCTCCGGCAACGTCTTCGTGGCGTATGGGTGATTAGCTCAGTTGGTAGAGCAGCTGACTCTTAATCAGCGGGTCGTAGGTTCGAGCCCTACATCACCCACCACGACATCTTCCTGATATCGACGAAAGCCGGCATCCGGGCAGCTCTGTCGCTGCCGGGTCGGATCTTGTGCGTCGCCGTGCGTGGCGCGCTGATGCCTAGTACACGACAGTGGCGACGATCGTGTCCGCATAGAGCCCGGGAGACGGCGTCGCCTGCGCCGGGACGCGGCCGTGGATGGTGACGGTCTGGGCCAGGCCCGAGCCGGTTGCGGCCAGCGTGTCGACCCCTAGCGTGCTGCCGAAAGGCAGCGTCCGGGCGGCATCGCGATAGAGCCCGTAGATGACGAACTCCCCGCCCTTCGCCATGTGCCGCTGCGTCGGATTGGCGGCGCCGGCGAGGCCGCCGTCGAGCCCGACCTGATAGGCTGTCCCGTTGGTGCAGGTCGGCGTCAGGCTGGTTGCGGCGTCCCGGGCGCTGCCGAGGACGCCTGTATTCCCGAAGTCGAGCATGTTCGTCGTCACCCGGCAGGTCGGCGGGACATTGGCGGTGACGTCGAACGTCGTGGTCCGCGAGTTGGTCAGGAGGTTGCAGCCGAGCAGGAATGACAGCAGCCCGTAGCGGATGCGGGCATCGAGGCCGGTGAAGGTGCTTAGATAGCTCAGTGGGGCCGCGGTGGGTTGGCCGCCATAGACGCGGCCGGTGATGGTTTCGACATGGCTGCCGGTTCCTCCGGCCGAGAGCGTGATGTTGAAGCCCACCGGATTGGCCGAACCGCCAGCCCAGCTGCTCGAGCCCCAGGGCGTCATGCCGGTGCTGTAGAGCCCATAGCGCAGCTGCTGTGCACCATTGACCATGAAGCGGTTCGTCGCATCGGTGGCCCCGCCGGTGCCTGGGCCAAGATCGATGCAAACCCCGACCAACTGCAGCGGCAGGCCGGAACAGGTCACGGTCGCCGTGGCGGTGGCATCGACCTGGGCGTTGGCCGTCACGTCGACCGGATTGAAGATGATCGGCGTGATGCTCAGGGAGCAAGTCTGGGCGGCGCCATGCCCGGTGGTGGCGAGCAGACCGGCCAAAGCGAGCATCACGCAGGTCGCGGCGCGATACAGAAGGAGCCTCACCGACATGGGATCGGCCCGATCGTGACCTGCATCCCGTCCTGGGCCGCGAAGGGGAAGCGCGCGCTGCACTCCCCGTCGGCGAGGCGGACGCGGATTTCGTTGTCGGCGCCGAGATGCTCGACGAAAGCGCGGCCGTCATATCCCACGACAAAATCGGGTGCGGAGGTGGTGACGCCACGCAGGCCCGATTGGACCGCGCCACGCGAACCGGCCGGCAACAGTCTGCCATCGCGCCCGAGCAGAATGACGACGGCGGCGTTTACGGCCGACCGGACCGCGAAGTCGACGACGACGCCGGCGCGATCCGGCGGTGCGGCGATCTCCTGGGTCGTCTCCGCCAGGGCAGTGACCGGCAATCCGCGCGGATCGATCGAGATGCGGTTGGACTGGTAGGAGCGCAGATTGGGGATCAGCGCCGTGCCGTTTGCGCCCGTACGCGCCACGACACGGTTCTCGTGGAGGACGTCGACATCGGCGGCGCCGACCCTGGCAATGGCGAAGGCATCGTCGATACGGTTGGCGAGGAATAGGCCACCGCCGGCTGCGACCAGGGCGCCGTCGAGCTGCGCCGTTCCGGCGATACGCCCGGCCGTCTGCGAGAGTCCGCCCTCGGCCTGGCCGTAGTTGCCACGGTAGGCAACGGATGCCGAACGATAGCGCTGGCTGCTGGAACCTTCGACGTCGCGCAGGCGCCAGCCGATGCTGCCCGGCTCCTGATCGATCGGCTTGGTGATGTCGGCAGCGAGCGCCCAGGCGCCGCCCGAGCGGGTGAAGCCGGTCGAAGCGGTGATGTTGCCGCCGAACGGGAAGGACAGCCCGGCGAAGACGCCTGCAGAGCCGCGTGCCGCCAAATCCGCGAAGACGGTCGCGTAAAACGAGCCGCCTTGCGGCAGCGGGCGCGAATAGCTCGCATTGACGACACGGCTGGTGCGTCCGCCTGCCTCTCTGAGATGGGCGAACCCAAGATTGAGCCCGCCACCGATCAACGGCGCTGGAATACCGATGGAGATGCGCTCGACCGCGCGCGGCGGCAATTGCAGCAAGGACCAGCCATATGGATCGGCCGCGGAGATATGGCTCGGTAGATTGAGCCCGAGCGTGCCGAGCGCCGTGGGCGAGGCCGTCGCCGAGGCGAGATCGTGATAGTCGCCGAAGCTGCGCTGGCTCGAGGCGAAGAACGAGATGTCGCCGAGGCGGGTCTCGAAGCCGAGATAGGCCAGGCCGCCGGTCGCGCCGTTCCGCCAGCTTCCGGCACCCGCGGCGTTGACGATCCCGAGCGATCCGAGCCCGATCACCGCGCCACCGCCGGCATTGCCGAAGCCATGTGCTCCCTCGCCATGGGCCATCAGCGTGATGCGGTCGCTGAGGCCGTAGCGCACGCTGCCCGAGCCCGCGGGCTGCTCGGAATAGAGGCTCGAGCGCAAGCCGTATTGCAGGCGTGGCATCCCGATCTCGGCGGAGAAATCGGTCAGGCCCGGCCGCAGCAGCTTGCTCGAGACCGCGAAGGGCAAGCTCGTTTCGGTCCGCTGGCCGGATGCGTCCCGTATGACGACGCTGGCGTTGCCGTTACCGGAGAGGATGGGCACGTTGTTGATGCGGAATGGCCCCGAGCTGACATCCTGGGAAACGGTTCGGATGCCGTTGACGAAGACATCGACCGTGGAGGGCACGGCGGCGCTGCCGTCGATACTCGGCAGAGGCAGGGTGACGAGATCGGGCCGCAGCGTGAAACTGCGCTGGATCTGCAGGCCGCCGAGACGGATCGGGCGCGTCCAGGGCAGGCCGCCGGAGATGGTGTCGCCGGCCCGATAGGTCAGCAGGGTGAGGGGATCGGAATAGCTCCAGCTGGTGTCGAGCCGCAGGATGTCGGCCTTGTCTGCGGTGAGTGAGCGGTTGGCGACGATCCCGGTCTGCGACAGGACGCCGAGAGAGCTGAAGAGACGCCCGTCCAGGCTGGCGGACAGGCTGGGGTAGCGCCAGAAATCGTAGACCTGCGCTCCGCTCGAACTCCCGAAGAGGGTATAGTTGAGCACCGCGCCGGTTGCCGACCGGCCTGCGCCAGCCGGTGCTTCCGGCTGCGGCGACGCATCATAGATCTTCGGCATCCGGAGCGCATCGGGCACCCTGAGGTCGATCCGCTGTGCGGCTTCGTCATAGCGATGGCTCAGGCCGGCGATGGCGGAGAGCGGCACGTCGTCATCGGATCGGAACCGCTCTGGAACCTTGACGCCGAGCTCCTCGAGTTCCTTGCGGCGGGCCGACAGGGCGCCCGTCTCACTCTGGCGGAATGCACCGATGAGGCCGATGGAATAGCCGCCTAGGGACACGTCGAGCTGAAGTTCTCGCGCACGGCCTTCGGCTGCCGCGTCGCCGGGAAGCGCCAGGAACAAGCCGGCATCGATCAGCACGATAACCAGCCAGCCGCTAAGGCGCCGTTTGAACAAGTGCGGTCGCATTGAAGGGACCGGTTTCGGCGGAGCCGCTGATCGAGACCTTGCTGCCCGCGCGCGGCAAGGGCCCGGTCGCCGGAAGCGGCCAGCTCATCGTGCCCTGCCCGAGCGAGTAGCCGACCAGCCCCTTGTTGGCGCCGACGAGCTTGCCCGACGCATCGCGAATGCTGACCGCCGACAGCCGCATATGGGTGTCGCCACGGTTCCTGGCGCTGAGCATGAGGTGCTGGCCGCGCCTGCTGATCCCCCATGTGACGTCCGAGCGCGAGGTGTCCCGGCTGGCAAAGAAGACCGGAACGACGTGGCGCAGCACGAGCGAGATCAGGCCGGAGCGCTGCTGTGGCTTGGGCAACTCGTCGATGACGAGACGATAGGCTTCCTCTCCGGCCACGGCGCTTTTGGCCGTCCGTACCACGCGTACGGTGTAGTCCTGCCGCGCCCGCAATTCGACGAGCGGCGGGCTGGCGACGACGTCGCTGGTCGGCTCCAGCCGTTCCTCGCCGCCAGCCTGCACCCAGCGGTACACCCGGATCTGTGCGGCGATGGGTTGGGTATCGGTGTTGCGGAGCGTGATCGTCGTGGCGGCGCCCGGAGCAGGCACGTCCAGCAGGACCGGAGCAACCTGCAGGGAGGCGGCTGATGCCATTGTCGCGGTCAGACAGCACGCGATGGCCGAGGCAAAGCCATATCTCATCGCATCCTCCTCTGGCGATGGGCGCAGTTCGCCGTTGGCCACAACTGTGCGGCCTGCCCAGGACTGGATCAGTGAAGAGCCCGATTGCGCCGGCAGCACCGGCCTTGGTCAGTAGGTGACGGTTACCGTGACGGTGTCGGTGTAGAGAGCTGGGCTCGGCGTGGCCTGCGCTTGCACCCGGCCGTAGACGGTAAAGGCTTGGGCACTGCCGGCCCCCGTTCCGGCCAGGGTATCGGTCCCGATCGTCTCGCCCCAGTTCAGGGTTCGGGCCGCGTCGCGCGACAGAGAGTAATTCACCACCCCACCGGCACCACTCATCTGGCGGGTCGTCACGCTGCCGCCGTGGAGGCCGGCGTTGAGGCTGATGCTATAGGGCGTCGTCGCGGTGCACTGCACCGTGATCGTGCTGGTGGAATCGACGTTGGAGGAGAGAACGCCCACGTTTCCGAAGTTCATGTCGGTGGCGCTGGCGATCGTGCATGCGGCCTGGATGTTGATCTGGACCTGGAAGGTGCTCGTCGCGGTGGCGGCCTTCGCGTCGCCGGCGAGCATGCCGATGAACAGCAAGATCCATAGCGAGCGCATGCTTCCCTCCATTTCATTCAGCGGCTGTGATTCGTGGCCGTCTCTCTCATTGCGTGTGCTGAGGTCGGAGGATGGACAAAGGTGATTAATGAAATGCTAATGCGAGGCAATTCGTTTCGTTATCACCTACGCATGCAGTCCATGCTTTTGTTTTCGTTCTCGGTCGACCTTTTGACCTGCTCAGTTGAGGCTATTTTTATCCTAATACCGTTAGGTAATGCGTCGCGCGGCATGAACGCGCGCGAGCCGGCGATGTGCGCCGGCTCGGCCTCGTGACTGATTTGCGGGAAAGCAGTTTATGCCGCGGCCACAGGCCTCAGGCGGCGAGGCCGCCCTGCAAGCCCTTGTCGCCGCGCAGCATGTTCCTCAACTGATAGGCCAGCGCCACCGGCGCCGGGAAGCGCTTGCGGCAGAAGGCGATCTTGCGGACGTAACTGTCGATCCGCCAGGTCGCCCAGGTCTTGCCGGCGAAATAGGCGATGTCGCCCTGGCGCAGCGTGCGCTGCGAGCCGTCCTGCGCGGTGACGTGGACTTCGCCTTCGAGGATCACGACGGTCTCGTCCCAGTCGAAGAACCAGCGGAATTCGCCCGCGGTGCAATCCCACATCGCGGTGGAGGCGGCATCGTCGCCGCTGCGCGAATGCAGGCCTACCCGCGCGAACGGCTTGCCGGAAATGATCCAGGACGGCTCGATCGGGGAGGGCTCCAATGGCAGGTCGTCCATGCCGCGAGCCACGAGCGGGGCCTGTTCGACCGGTGCCACCGCCGAGATCTGCCGCATCATCATCGCGGCAGTGCCGGCGAGCATCATCTTCCAGGCCATCAATCCCTCCCTAAAATCGCTCGGGATCATAGGGAGGGCGGGTAAAGACGGGCTTCGGGAATCCCTCGCATTTGTCGGGATCCGGTAACGGCGCGAGTAACCATCACGCCGTTGCCGCGAATGCCGGTTCAGGCGCGGTCGACCGCGATGATCGCCTCGGCGAAGGCGGCCGGGGCCTCCTGCGGCAGGTTGTGGCCAATGCCGCCATCGAGCGTCCGGTGCCGGTACCAGCCAGAGAACTTCTTCGCGTAAGCCGCCGGGTCGGGATGCGGCGCGCCGTTGGCGTCGCCTTCCAGGGTGAAGGTCGGCACGCCGATCACCGGGAAGGTCGCGAGCTTGCTCTCCAGCGCATCGAATTGCGGCTCGCCCTGCGCCAGGCCGAGGCGCCAGCGGTAATTATGGATCGAGATCGCGACATGGTCGGGATTGTCGAAGGAGGCGGCCGAGCGCGCGAAGACCGCGTCGTCGAACGCCCACTTCGGGGAGGCGGTCTCCCAGATCAGCCGGGCGAAATCGCGAGTGTTCCTGGCGTAGCCGGCCGCGCCCCGCTCGGTGGCGAAATAGAACTGGTACCACCACTGCTGTTCAGCCTTGGGCGGCAGCGGCGCCTCGTTCAGCTTCTGGCTGCCGATCAGATAGCCGCTGACCGAGACCAGGCCCTTGACGCGCTCCGGCCAGAGCGCCGCGACGATACAGGCCGTGCGCGCCCCCCAGTCGCAACCGCCGAGCAGGACCTTGTCGAGCTTGAGCGCATCCATCAGCGCGATCACGTCGACGGCGAGTGCTGCCTGCTGGCCGTTGCGCGGCGTGTCGGCGGAGAGGAAACGGGTTTCGCCATAGCCGCGCAGCGAGGGCACGATCACCCGGTAGCCCTTGGCCGCCAGCAGCGGGGCGACATCGACATAGGTGTGGATGTCATAAGGCCAGCCATGCAGCAGGATGACGACCGGGCCATCGGCGGGACCCTGCTCGGCATAGCTGATGCGGAGCACACCGGCCTCGATCTGCTTGAGCGCGCCGAAGGAGGACAGTGCGGGCGATGCCGCCAAAGCCGGCCGGCCGAGGCCGAGCCCGGCTGCGGCGACCGCTGTGGCCATGGCGCCGACGAAAAGGCGGCGGCTGGGATCGAAGGTTTCGGAGGTCTTGGCCATGGCGGAATGCCTTCTGCGCGGGGGGATCGTCGGGGGAGGAAGGCGCCGGCGGAGATTTCCGCGCGGCGCCGTCCGATGGGATCAGACGAGGTTGATCTCGACCGCGATGTTGCCGCGGGTCGCCTTGGAGTAGGGACAGGTCTGGTGCGCCGCGTCGACCAAAGCGCGGGCGGTGTCGCGGTCCAGCCCCGGCAGGGCGACGTTGAGACGGGCCTGCAGGAAATAGCCGCTTTCGCCATGGCGCAGATCGACCTCGGCATCGACAGCGGTATCGGCGGGGACCGCAACCTTGCGCTCGCGCGCCGCCAGCCCGATCGCGCCGATGAAGCAGGCCGACCAGCCGGCGGCGAAGAGCTGCTCGGGATTGGTGCCGGCTCCGGGGGCGCCGGGCGAGGTCAGGTTGACCTTGAGGCGGCCATCCGAGCTGCGGGCGGCGCCGTCGCGGCCGCCGGTGGTGTGGGTGCGGCCAGTGTAGAGAACCTTGTCGGTGCTGGACATGTCGAGCTTCCTTCTGTTTCGTTAGATCGCATCCGATCTAATCGGATGCGTCCTTATATGTGACGCTCGGACGCGATGTCAACACTTCCGATTTAATCGGATACGATATATATGGAAGCAATGATGACGCACTCACGACGAGGCCCGGTCATGTCCGCTCCGATCCCTGACAATCCGAAAGCGCCCAGACTGGCGGATTTTCTCTGCTTTGCGATCTATTCGGCCAATCTGGCCTATGGGCGCGCCTACAAGCCGATCCTCGATGAGCTTGGGCTGACCTACACCCAGTACATCGCGATCATCGCGCTCTGGGAGGAGGACAATCAGAGCGTCGGCAGTCTCGGCGAAAAGCTGTTCCTGGAGTCGAACACGCTGACACCGATCCTGAAGAAGCTGGAAGCGCTCGGCTATATCCGCCGCCAGCGTGATCCGGCCGATGAGCGCCAGGTGCGCGTCAGCCTGACGCCGGAGGGCCGCAAGCTGCGCGAGAAGGCGCTGCCGATGAACCTGGTGGCGGCCGCTGGGCTCGGCGAGGATTTCCCGGTGGTGCAGAAGGCGGTGGTCAGGCTGCGCAACAACCTGCTCAAGGCGGCGCGGGGGCAGCCGGCTGCCCCCGCCTCTGCTTCAAAGTAAGGCTGTCTCAGGCTTCACGCCACGGCCTTGGCCTGGTTGCCAGCTTCAGCGCCTTCGAGATCGGCCATCGCCGCTGCGACGCCGCCGCTGCGATGAGGCACGCCGGCCGCGGCGAGGCCCATCTCGACGCCGGAGAGGGCGCCGAGCAAAGCGAGTTCGTTGCACTCGCCGAGATGGCCGATGCGGAAGACCTTGCCGGCGACCTTGCCGAGGCCGGAGCCGAGCGAGATGTTGAACTTCTCCAGCGCGATTTTGCGGAAGCGATCGGCATCATGGCTGGGCGGCATCAGCACGCCGGTCAGGACGGGCGATTGCTCCGCCGGATTCTCGCAGAGCACCTCCAGCCCCCAGGCCCTCACCGCAGCGCGGCAGGCGCTGGCGAGGCGCTTGTGGCGCGCGAAGACCTGGTCCAGCCCTTCCTCCTGCAGCATGGCGAGTGCCTCCTTCAGCCCGTAGAGCAGGTTGGTCGCGGGCGTATAGGGGAAGAAGCCGCCGGCGTTGATCCTGATCATCTCCTCCCAGTCCCAGAAGGAGCGCGGCAGCGTGTTGCTCTTCGAGGCCGCGAGCGCCTTGTCCGAGACGGCGTTGAAGCCGAGGCCAGGCGGCAGCATCAACCCCTTCTGCGAGCCCGAGACGGTGACGTCGACCTGCCACTCGTCATGGCGGTAATCGACCGAGGCGAGCGAGGAGATGGTGTCGACCATGAACAAGGCGGGGTGGCCGGCGGCGTCGATCGCCTTGCGGATCTCGGCGACGCGGCTGGTGGCGCCGGTCGAGGTCTCGTTGTGGACGACCATCACCGCCTTGATCTTGCGGGCCTTGTCCTCGGCGAGCCTGGCCTCGATCGCGGCCGGATCGGCGCCGCGGCGCCAGTCGCCCGGGATGAACTCGACCTCGATGCCGAAGCGCGTGGCGATGTTCTTCCACAGCGTGGCGAAATGCCCGGTCTCGGCCATCAGCACCGTGTCGCCGGGCGAGAGCGTGTTGACGATCGCTGCTTCCCAGGCGCCGGTGCCGGAGGAGGGGTAGATCACCACCGGCTGGTTCGTCTTGAAGACGGCCTTGCTGCCTTCGAGCACCGACTTGCCGAGCGCGGCGAACTCGGCGCTGCGGTGGTCGATGATCGGCATGGCGATGGCGCGCAGGATCCGGTCCGGAATCGGGCTCGGACCGGGGATGTGCAGGAAGTGACGCCCTTGCATGATGTTCTTATCCTCCCTGAGGGCCAGGCGCTGCCGCGCCATTGCCGGATATTTTGCATTCATTTTTTGAAAGATCAACTGCGGTATGGTATGCTGCTTAAGCGCAATCGGGCTCGACAGGCGGGCCGAGCCGACTTAGCGATGATGCATGAGCGAGCCATTCCTCGATACCGTTGATGAGCAAAGCCCGGTGTTGGCCGAGGCCGCAAGGCCGGTTGCGTCGCTGCATGAAGGGCTGCTCGCCGCGTTGCGCGACTTCATCGTCGAGGGCAATCTCGCCGATGGTGCCCGCGTCCCTGAGCGGGCCTTGTGTGAGCGCTTCAATATCTCGCGCACGCCTTTGCGCGAAGCACTCAAGGTGCTGGCGGCGGAGGGATTGATCGAACTCCTGCCCAATCGCGGCGCGCGGGTGCGTGAGCTCAGTCCCGGGGATGTTCGCGAGCTTTTCGACGTGATGGGCGGGCTCGAGGCGCTGGCCGGCCGGTTGGCCTGCGAGCGGATTTCCGAGGCGGAATTCGCTGAGATCGAGCGAATGCACCATGAAATGTACCGGTTTTACCTGCGCCGCGACATGCATGGCTATTTCCACTGCAACCAGGCGATCCATCAATTGATCGTCGCGGCGGCCGGCAATGCGACGCTGGCGGCGACCTATGCCGGCCTAGCTGGGCGGATCCGGCGGGTGCGCTACTCTGCCAATCTCGCCAAGGATCGCGACCGCTGGGGCGAGGCGATGCGCGAGCATGAGGCGATCCTCGATGCGCTGCGGCGGCGCGCTGGCACGGAACTCTCCGATATCCTGTTCCTGCATCTGCGCAACAAGCGGAAGGCGGCGCAGGCTTCGGGTTAGGCCGGCCGGCTCGTCATTGCGAGCGTAGCGAAGCAATCCAGGTGGCGTGGAGCGCTGCCGCCCATGGATTGCTTCGTCGCTTTCGCTCCTCGCAATGACGGTCTCTGTTCAGATCGTCGTCATTTTTGAGTCTCTGAAATTTTGGATTGAATGCAAAATTTTTTGATTTAAGGTCCTCCCATCGCGCCGTCAGAGCGCAATCATCGGGAGGTGCGATCATGAAGCAGCAATGGCTGGCCGCGACCGCGATTCTGGCCGCCGGCATCGGGCAGGCGGCCGCCTGGGAGCCGACGAAGCCGATCGAGATCGTGGTGCCGTTCTCGGCGGGCGGGGCGTCCGACCAGATGGCGCGGACGATCCAGGGCATCATCCAGAAGCAGCAATTCACCAAGCAGCCGATCATCGTCGTCAACAAGCCTGCCGCCGGCGGCGCCGAGGGCATGCTCGACATCCAGAAATCGGCCGGCGACGCGCACAAGCTGATCACCACTTCGAGCGGCATCTTCATGACGCCGATGGCGACCAAGCTGGCGCTGAACTGGACCGACTACACGCCGGTTGCGATGCTGGCGCAGGATTCCTTCCTGCTCTGGGTCAACGCCAAGGCGCCCTACAAGAACGCTGGCGACTTCATGGCCGCGGCCAAGACCGCGAGCCCACCACTGAAGATCGGCGGCACCTCGTCGAAGCGCGAGGACAACCTGCTCGTCTTCGCCATGGAGAAGCAGGGCGGTGCCAAGTTCGCCTATATCCCCTACACCTCCGGCGGCCAGGCCTCGACGCAATTGTCGGGCGGGCATGTCGAGGCCAACACCAACAACCCGGCCGAGGATCTGGCCAATTGGCGTGGCGGCGCCACGCGCCCGCTCTGCGTCTTCGCCGACGAGAAGATGGCCTATACCGAGAAGGTCGCGGACGGGCAGTCCTGGGCCGACATCCCGACCTGTGCCTCGCAGGGGCTGAATGTCAGCTACCAGATGCTGCGCGGCATGTTCATGCCCGGCAAGGTCAGCAAGGAACAGCAGGCCTTCTATGTCGACCTGTTCAAGAAGGTCTCCGAGACGCCGGATTGGAAGGACTATCTCGCCCGCAATGCGCTGGCGGCCGACTACCGCGACGGCGAGGCCTTCGTCTCCTTCCTGAAGGCCGACGAGGCCAAGCACGAAAAGCTGATGAGCGAAGCCGGTTTCATGGCGAAGTGAGCCTCCCAGGGCTGTAATCGCGGCCTCTATCGTCATGGTCGGGCTTGTCCCGACCATCCACGCCTTCGCCTCATCGATCGTGAGTGGTGTTCAAGACGTGGATGCTCGCCACAAGGGCGAGCATGACGAAACTGTAGCGGCTGGGTGTTGAGGGGCGGGGCCGAGCCCTCGATCTGGCACGGAATGATGAGCGGGAGTGATCGATGTCGTTGCCTTCCGAAACCGAAGCACCCGAACCCGGCATCTCGCGCCGCCCGGTCGAGATCCTCACGGCGCTGCTGCTGATCGGGCTTGCCGGCATCGTTCTCTACGACTCGCATGGTCGCGGCGCCGGCTGGGATGGCGGCCCACAGAACGGCTTCTTCCCGGCGCGCGTCGGTTGGATCTTCCTCGCCGCCTCGCTCTTCATCCTCTGGCAGTCCTTCCGCCGGCCGGATGCGGTCTTCGTCACCTATGAGCAATTGCGCCAGGTGGTCAGGGTGCTCGGGCCGCTCGTGCTGTTCGTGGCGCTGATCGGCCCGCTTGGCATCTATGTCGCCTCGGCGGTCTTCATCATCGCCTTCATGGCGGTGGTCGGCACCTCGCGCTGGTGGTCGATCGGGCTCACCGCGCTGCTCGTTCCGGTCGTCTGCTTCTGGATCTTCGAACTGCAGTTCCGCGTGCCCCTGCCGAAGGGCCCGCTCGAAGCCATGCTCGGCTACTGAGGGACGACCGATGGACGATTTTGCCTCGCTCATCGCCGGCTTTCAGGTCGCGCTCTCCTGGCACAATGTCGGCTTCATGGCGGTCGGCGTCATTCTCGGCATCATCGTCGGGGTGCTGCCGGGCTTAGGCGGTCCCAACGGCGTCGCGATCCTCTTGCCGCTGACCTTCGGCATGGACCCGACCTCGGCGATCATCCTGTTGTCGTCGATCTATTGGGGCGCGCTGTTCGGCGGCGCGATCACCTCGATCCTGTTCAACATCCCCGGCGAAGCCTGGTCGGTCGCGACCACCTTCGACGGTTATCCGATGGCGGTACAGGGCAAGGCGGCGGAAGCGCTGACGGCGGCCTTCACCGCTTCCTTCATTGGCGCGCTCTCGGGCGTCGTGCTGATCACCTTCGTCGCGCCGCTCGTCGCCTCCTTCGCCCTGCGCTTCGGCCCGGCCGAGTTCTTCGCGGTCTTCCTCCTGACCTTCTGCTCCTTCATCGGCATGGGCCGGGAGAACCGCGCCAAGATCATCGCCTCGCTCTGCATCGGCTTCCTGCTCGCGGCGGTCGGCCTCGACTCGATCTCGGGCGATCTGCGCATGACCTTCGGCTCGACCGAGCTGATGCGCGGCTTCGACTTCCTGATCGTGGTGATCGGCCTGTTCGGCGTCAGCGAGATCCTGCTGACGGTCGAGGAAGGGCTGGTGTTCAAGGGCAAGCAGGCGAAGATCGACCTGATGGTCGTGCTGCGGACCTGGGCCGGCCTGCCGCGCTACTGGGCGACGCTGCTGCGCTCCTCGATCGTCGGCATGTGGATGGGCGTGACGCCGGGCGGCGCCATCGCCGCCTCCTTCATGGGCTACGGCCTCGCCAAGCGCTTCTCGAAGCATGGCAAGAATTTCGGCAAGGGTGAGATCGAAGGCGTGCTGGCGCCGGAGACCGCGGCGCACGCCGCCGGCACCAGCGCGCTGCTGCCGATGCTGGCGCTCGGCATTCCCGGCTCGGCGACCGCGGCGGTGCTGCTCGGCGGCCTGCTGGTCTGGGGGCTGCAGCCCGGGCCGATGCTGTTCGTCGAGCAGAAGAGCTTCGTCTGGGGGCTGATCGCCTCGATGTATCTCGGCAATCTCGCCGGCCTGATCATCGTGCTCGCGACGGTGCCGCTCTTTGCCGCGATCATGCGGATCCCGTTCTCCTTCGTCGCGCCAGTGATCCTGATCGTCTGCGCGATCGGCGCCTACACGATCTCGAACTCGATCTTCGATATCTGGCTGATGCTGATCTTCGGCGTCGTCGGCTATGTCTTCAAGAAGCTCGACTATCCGCTCGCGCCGATGATCCTGGCGCTGGTACTGGGCGACCGGGCCGAGGACGCCTTCCGCCAGGCGCTGCTCGGCTCCGGCGGCTCGCTCGGCGTCTTCTGGGCGAATGGGCTGGTCGGGACGCTCGTCGTCCTCGCGCTCCTGCTGCTATGCTGGGGGCCGGCTGGCGATGCGATTGCTGCCCTGCGCGGACGCGGCCGGCAAGATCCTGAGACCGTAGAGGCCACCAGATGACGCAGGCCGCGCTGCCGCGCCCGCATAGCCGCAATCTCGGCTTCGAACGGAAACTGTCGCAGGCGCTGGAAGGGGAGGTGCGTTTCGACGCCTTCACCCGCGGGCGCTACGCTACCGACGCCTCGATCTACCAGATCGTCCCGCAGGGCGTCGCCTTTCCGAAGAGCGAGGCCGACATCGCCGCGGCGCTGACGATCGCAGCCGAGCACGGCGTGCCGGTGATCGCGAGGGGCGGGGGCACCTCGCAGAACGGCCAGCCGATCGGCGATGCGCTGATCCTCGACATGAGCCGGCACTTCAACGCGATCGGCGATTACGACCCGGCCGCGCGCACGGTCTCGGTCGCGCCCGGCATCGTGCTGGAGGCGCTCAATGGCCATGTGAAGAAGGACGGGTTGTTCTTCCCGGTCGAGCCCTCGACGGCGAGCCGCTGCACCATCGGCGGCATGGTCGGCAACAACTCCTCCGGGGCGCGCTCGCTGCGCTACGGCAAGACGGTCGACAATGTCATCGACCTGAAGGCGATGTTCCATGACGGCGAACCCTTCGCGCTCGGCGAGGGACCGGTCGGCGACAACGCCTCGCCACGGGCGCGCGCGTTGATGGAGCAGATGCTGGCGCTGGCCGACCGGCATCGCGGCGAGATCGAGGCGATCTTCCCCAAGGTGCAAAGGCGCGTCGGCGGCTATAATCTCGACGAACTGATCGTGCCGCGGCCGAACCTGTCGCACCTCTTGGTCGGTTCGGAGGGGACGCTGGCGCTGACGACGCAGGCGAGGCTGAAGCTCTCGCCCCTGCCGCAGCACCGCGTCATGGGCGTCTGCCATTTCCCGAATTTCCGCGCGGCGATGGAGACGACACAGCACATCGTCGCGCTTGGGCCGGTCGCGGTCGAACTCGTCGACAACAATGTGCTGGTCTTGGGCGCCAACATCCCGCTCTTCGTGCGCACGCTCGCCGACATCACCAAGGGCAAGCCGAACTGCCTGCTGCTGGTCGAGTTCGCCGGCGACGACCTTGCCGCGCTGAAGGGTGACCTGAGGCGGCTCGACCAGTGCATGGCCGATCACGGCTTCCCCGATGCGGTGGTCGAGGTCGTAGAGCCGGCCCGGCAGAAGCCGGTCTGGGAGGTGCGCGAGGCCTGCCTCAACATCATGATGTCGATGAAGGGCGACGGGAAGCCGGTCTCCTTCATCGAGGACTGCGCCGTCCCGCTCGAGCATCTCGCCGACTATACCGACGCGGTCACCGCGCTGTTCGAACGGCATGGCACGCGCGGCACCTGGTATGCGCATGCTTCGGTCGGCTGCCTGCACGTTCGCCCGATCCTCAACATGAAGACGGAAGCCGGCGTGAAGGCGATGCGCGGCATCGCCGAGGAGGCCTGCGAGCTGGTACGGCGCTTCAAGGGCTCGTTCTCGGGCGAGCACGGCGACGGCATCTCGCGCTCCGATTTCGTCGAGCCGATGTTCGGCGGGCCGCTGACCCGCGCCTTCGAGGCGGTGAAGGATGGCTTCGACCCCGGCAACCATCTCAACCCAGGCAAGATCGTCCGCCCCTACCATATGGACGATCGCAGCCTGATGCGCTTCCCGCCGGGCTACGCCACGCCGGTGCCGGTGGAGACGGCGCTCGACTGGTCCGACTGGGGCGGCCTCGGCGGCGCCGTCGAGATGTGCAACAATAACGGCACCTGCCGGAAGATGGCGGGGGGGACGATGTGCCCGTCCTACAGGGCGACGCGGGACGAGCAGCATCTCACCCGCGGGCGGGCCAATACGCTAAGACTCGCAATCTCCGGCCAGCTCGGCGAGGGCGCTTTCACCTCGCCCGAGATGAAGGAGACGCTCGATCTCTGCGTCTCCTGCAAGGGCTGCAAGCGCGACTGCCCAACCGGCGTCGACATGGCCCGGATGAAGGTCGAGTTCCTGCATCATTACCATGCCAGGCACGGCCTGCCGCTGAAGGAGCGCCTGATCGCCTTCCTGCCGCGCTATGCGCCGTTGGCGGCGAAGCTCGCGCCGCTGATGAACCTGCGCGACCGCATCCCGCTGCTGGCCAAGCTCAGCGAACGCTGGCTCGGCTTCTCGGCGCGGCGCTCTTTGCCGGTCTGGCGCCGGCCTTGGCGCGAGGTGGCCGCGCCGTCGAGCGTGTCTGCGGTTAAGGGCGATGGCCGCGACATCGTGCTCTTCGGCGACACCTTCAACCGCTATTTCGAGCGCGAGAACCTCGAGGCGGCCGAGCGCGTCCTCCTTGCCGGCGGCTACCGGCTGCATCGCGTCGAAGCTGCGGGGGGAGGCCGGCCGCTCTGCTGCGGGCGCACCTTCCTCTCGGCCGGATTGGTCGAAGAGGCCCAGGCCGAGGCGCGTCGCACGCTCGATGCACTCGCTCCTTTCGTCGCGAAGGGAGCGCGCATCGTCGGGCTTGAACCCTCCTGCCTGATGAGCTTCCGCGACGAGTTTTCGGCGCTGCTGCCGAAGGCCGAGGTCGAGCCCTTGGCCAAGGCGGCGCTGCTGGTCGAGGAATTGCTCGCCGCCGACATGGCCGCGGGCAGAATCAGCTTGCCATTGCGCGACCAAAGCGGGCGCGTCGCGCATCTGCACGGGCATTGCCACCAGAAGGCCTTTGACGCGATGGGCGCGGTCGAGAAGACCCTGCGGGCGGTGCCGGGGCTGGAGGTCAAACCGATCGAGTCGAGCTGCTGTGGCATGTCCGGCGCCTTCGGTTATGGCGCCGCAACGATCGACGTCTCGCTGGCGATGGGAGAGCTCTCGCTGCTGCCGGCAGTGCGCAAGGCCAGCGCGGATGACCTCATCGTCGCTGACGGCACCAGCTGCCGTCACCAGATCCATGACGGAGCCGGCCGCGAGGCCGTGCATGTCGTCAGAGTGCTGGACAGCGCGCTGAGGGAGCCCAGTTCACCGATTTAGCGAACGACGAACCCGGAAAACGGGACAACCGAGGGAGGACGATCATGCTGTCGACTAGGCTTCTCGGGACTACGCTGGCGCTCTGCGCAATCGGAGGCGCACATCAGGTCATGGCGAAAGACTATTTCCTCGCGAGCGGACGCTGGGACAATGTCGTCCTGGTGATCGATCTCGATAAGGCGATCGACCCGGCCAATGACGGGACGCCGAAAGCGGTGGTCAACCGCCTGCGCGTCACGCCGGACATTCAGGTCGACGGCAAGACCGTGGTCTCGAGCGGCCAGCCGATCTCGATCGCGATCGCGCCGGACCAGCGCCGCGCCTATGTCGTCAACCATTCCGGCCGCACGGCTCCGGAGGCCGCCGCTGCTTTCCAGCACGGCCATGCCGGCACCGTCACGGTCGTCGATCTCAGGAAGGCGCTCGACCCCGCCAGCAACGGCACGCTCGCCGCCGTCGAGGGCTATATCGAGACAGGCGGCTTCGGCCCGACCGGCTTCGCCATCGCCGCCGACGGCAAGCATGCGGTCCTCGCCCATGCCGAGCAGGAGGGCGACGAGGATGGCGGGCGCCATCTCAGCATCGTCGATCTTTCCACCAACAAGGTGATCCGCAAGGTCGAGCAGGCCTTTGGCAAGCCCGGCTTCCCCTGTCCGCCCAATCCGGTGCCGCATCGCGCGCCCGATCCCAAGTTCGGCTGCTTCCCCGACACCAATGGCGTCACCATCAGCCCGCTCGGCGGCGGCACGATCTTTGGCGCCAATGGCGGCACCGACGACATCACCGTGATGAGCCTCAGTAGGGCGATCGCCGGCGAGAGCGGCGCGGAAGTCGCGCGCATCCCGGTCCAGGCCGGAGGCTTCGGCATCTCGACCAGCCCGGACGGCAAGCTCGTCGCCCATGCCTCGCGCGAGAACGCCCAGACCGATACGCCCGGCAACACCGTCAGCATCGTCGATGTCGAGAAGGCGCTGAGCGATCCCGGCAAGGCCGAGGTGGCGCGCGTCCTCGTCGGCACCGATGACGAGAAGATGCCGACACGGCCCTTCGTCGCCGCCTTCCTGCCGGACGGCAAGCGCATCCTCTCGACCCAGTTCCGCTCGAACAATATCGACATCATCGACGTCGCCAAGGCGCTCGCCGGCCAGCCTGCGACGATCAAGCGCGTGGAACTCAAGACGCCGGGTGGCGAGCCGTCGCGGCCGCGCGGCATCGCGATCACGCCTGACGGGAAATATGCGGCGATCACCGGGGCGCCCAAGGGCAAATCCAATTCCAGCGTCGTCTGGATCGTCGATCTGGCGAGCTATGAGGTGAAGGGCCGCGTCACGGAAATCGGTAATGAGAGCTACATGATCGGCGCCTTCCAGGCCGATTGAGAGCGCAGGGCGAAGCGCGCCGCACAGGATCTGCGCGCTTCGCTGGCCGAGGCCGGGATGCCGCCTTGAGAATTTCATCCAATCCGCGGAACGCGAAACGCCTTAGCTCGGCATCATCACGCTGGATGAGGCTGCCATGTCGTCTGTTCCGATCATCATCGCCAATCGCACTGGTACCGCCGGTGCCGGAATGTTCTCTGAAAACGATCCGTTCGCCGCTGGCCGGCAGATCGCCTGGAACGGCGCAAAGGATATGGCGGCGGGAAGCGTCGATTTCTCCGGCGTACTGGAAAGCGCGGCCTTCCCCCATACCGAGATCGTGGTCGTCAGGTCCGGACGTCTCGATCTGACCCTGGACGCCGGCGGCAAGCGCACGCTTCAGAGCGGGGAGAGCGCCGTCATCGCGCGCGGTACGGCCGTGCGTGTCGAGGCGGCGCCAGGTACGCGCTGGGCCTTCTGCGCCAGCACCGGCACGAGTTCGGCTGCTCCCGGCGTGACCGACTTGCCGGCGCACGCGACGCTCTCGCCCTCCTCTCCGCCTCCGGCCCATCTTCTCGAAGGGCCGGTGCCGCAATGCCGGAGCTTCAACGCCTTCACCGATGAAGCGTCGCGTGTGCGTGCCGGCATCTGGGATTCGACGCCCTATCGACGCGTTCTGCGCCCGCATCCCGTCAACGAGCTGATGCACATCCTCGTCGGCAGCGTCACGCTCACCGGCGAGGACGGACACCCGATCAAGGTCGAGGCTGGCGAAACCGTCTTCGTTGCTCACGGCACGTCCTGCGCCTGGGACAGCGATGAGCATGTCGCCAAGGTCTACGTCGTCCAGGAGTTCGACGCGTGAGCGCCGCAGCTCCCGCTGCCGGGGCGAGCCATGGCTGAGATCGACGCTCCGGATGCACTGACGCTGCGGGCGATCGGTATCGACGATGCCCTGTCCTGTGCAGAGCTGTCACGGCGCGTCGGCTGGCCGCATCGCCGCGAGGACTGGGAGTTCGTGATCGGCCTCGGCCACGGTGTCGTCGGCATGCGGGATGGCCGGCTCGTGGCCTCGGCCATGTGGTGGCCCTATGGCGACAGCCACGCCACGCTCGGGGTGATCATCGTCGCTCCGGAGGAGCAGGGCGCGGGGATCGGCAAGCGCCTGATGCAGACCCTGCTCACGCAGGCCGAGGGGCGCACCCTGATGCTCAACGCCACCGTCGCCGGCGAGCCGCTCTATGCCCGTCTCGGCTTTCGCGCCGTCGGCGGCGTGCGCCAGCAACACGGGCATGTGCTTCCCATCGCGGCCCCGGACCTCGAGGCTGGCGAGCGGCTGCGTCCGGCCAGCTCCGCCGATCTGCCCATTCTGGAAGCGCTCGACCGTGGGGCGACCGGATTGGAACGGCGACAGGCCCTCATCGCATTGCTGGGCTGTGGCGACTGCGTGATTCTCGAACGGCATGGCCAGCCCGTCGGCTTCAGCATCCTGCGCGCCTTCGGTCGCGGCCATGTCATCGGCCCGGTCGTGGCGGAGAACGAGGTGGATGCGCGCAAGCTGATCGCCTGCTGGCTGCACGGCCGGGCAGGGCAGTTCATGCGGGTCGATCTGCAGCTCGGCTCCGGGCTGGGCGACTGGCTGGTCCAGCATGGCCTTGCGCCAGCCGGGGACGTCACGGCAATGGTGCGGGGCGATCGGCCGGCCGCATCTGGCCCGGCGCGCCTCCACGCCCTGATCAATCAGGCGCTGGGCTGATGTCCGCGAGGTCTACCCGATGACGCTGCTGCTCAAGTCCGATACTGCCCGCGCCGAGGAATGGACCCGGCTGCTGGCGCAGAAGGCGCCCGAGCTGCCCTTCCGGATCTGGCCGGATATCGGCGATCCGGCCGAGATCCGCTATCTTGCCGCCTGGATTCCGCCGGACGGCCTGCTCGACCAGCTCGCCAATCTCGAATTGCTGATCTCGGTCGGCGCCGGTGTCGACCAGCTCAATCTGGCGGCCATACCGGCGCATTTGCCGATCGTGCGGATGATCGAGCCCGGCCTCGTCGACAGCATGGTCGAATACGTCACCATGTCGGTACTGGCGCTGCATCGCGACCTCGTTCCCTACATCGCCGCGCAGCGGGAACAGGCCTGGAGGCCGGTCCGGATCAGGCCCACGACCGAGCGCCGCGTCGGCGTCCTCGGCCTCGGCATGCTCGGCAAGGCTTGCGCACTGAAGCTCGCCGAGTTCGGCTTCAGCGTCGCCGGCTGGAGCCGCTCGCGGCACGAGGTCCCGGGGATCGAGACCTTCGCCGGCGATGACGAATTGCCGGCCTTCCTCGCCCGCACCGACATTCTGGTCTGCCTGCTGCCGCTCACTGATGCGACGCGGGGCCTGCTCGGCGCCGAGCTCTTCGCCCGGCTGCCGCAGGGCGCGATGATCGTCAATGCCGGCCGTGGCGGCCATCTCGACCAGGACGCGCTATTGGGTGCGCTGGACAGCGACCATCTTGCAGGGGCGGTACTCGATGTCTGCGAGCCGGAGCCGTTGCCGGAAGGGCATCCGCTCTGGAGCCATCCCAAGGTTCTGCTCACCCCGCATATCGCCAGCCGCTCGCGCTCCGAGGCCTCGCTCGACATCGTCATCGAGAACCTGCGGCGCCACCAGGCGGGCGAGCCCCTGATCGGTCTGATCGACCGCGATCGCGGTTACTGAACGAGGTTCCTCCATGTCGATTGTCGCTCTCGAAGACCGCAGCCTTCTCATCGGCCGCGCCCTGATCGGCGGCGAATGGGTCGGTGCCGCTTCCGGCGAGGAGTTGCCGGTGCTCGATCCGGCGACGGGCGCGCAGATCGGCACGATTCCGGCTTGCGGCGAGGCGGAAACCAACGCCGCCATCGCGGCGGCCGAGGCCGCGTTCCCGGCCTGGAGAGCGCGGCCGGCTGCCGAACGGGCCGCCTTGCTGGAGCGCTGGCACGACCTCCTGCTGGCGCACCGCAAGGACCTCGCCCGCATCATGACGGCCGAGCAGGGCAAGCCTCTGGCGGAGGCCGAGGGCGAGGTGCTCTACGGCGCCAGCTTCATCAAATGGTTCGCCGAGGAGGCGCGCCGCGTCTATGGCAGCACCGTGCCGGCCCCGACCGCCGACCGGCGCATTCTCGTGCTGAAGGAGCCGGTCGGCGTCTCCGCCGCGATCACGCCCTGGAACTTCCCCAATGCGATGATCACCCGCAAATGCGCGCCGGCGCTCGCTGCCGGCTGCCCGATCGTGGTGAAGCCCTCGGAGCTGACGCCCTATTCGGCGCTGGCGCTCGGCGTCCTTGCGCAGCGCGCCGGCTTCCCGCCCGGGGTGATCAACATCGTCACCGGCCTGCCGCAGGGCGTCGGCGCGGCCCTCACGCAGAATCCCGTCGTCCGCAAGCTCTCCTTCACCGGCTCGACCCGGGTCGGCGCGCTGCTGATGCGGCAATGCTCGGATACGCTGAAGCGGCTGAGCCTCGAACTCGGCGGCAATGCACCCTTCATCGTCTTCGACGATGCCGATCTCGACGCTGCCGTCGCCGGGGCGATCGCCAGCAAGTTCCGCAATGCCGGCCAGACTTGTGTCTGCGCCAACCGCATCCTGGTGCAGGACGGCATCCACGACGCCTTCGCCGATCGCCTCGCCAAGGCGGTGGCGGCGATGCGGGTCGGCGATGGGCGGCAGGACGGCGTCACCATCGGCCCGCTGATCAATGCGGCTGCGGTCGAGAAGGTCCATGCCCACCTCGACGACGCGCTCTCGCTGGGCGCGACACGCCTCGCCGCGGCCGCAGGCGAGGTCGACGGCTCCCGCTTCGTCGTGCCGACGGTGCTGACCGGCGCGACCACGCGCATGCGCCTCGCCAATGAGGAGACCTTCGGCCCGGTCGCGCCGCTGTTCCGCTTCAAGCACGAGGATGAGGCGATCGAGATCGCCAATGGCACGCCTTACGGGCTCGCCGCGTATTTCTACACCGAGAACCTCAATCGCTCCTGGCGCGTCGGCGAGCGGCTCGAATTCGGCATGGTCGGCCTCAACACCGGCTCGGTCTCGATGGAGGTCGCTCCCTTCGGCGGCGTCAAGCAGTCCGGCATCGGCCGCGAGGGCGGCGCGACCGGGATCGAGGAGTATCTCGAACTGAAGAGCTTCCATATCGGCGGGCTGAAGTCTGCCTGATCGGCAGGGGCGAAGCACGATCTGCCGAACCTGCCCTCGAATAGGGCAGGGCATACCAAAGCGGTGCGCCAAAGCCGCCGCACAGTCCGGCCAGCCGCTCCTAGCCTCACTGCTAGCGCCAGAGCCCGTTCCGATCAGCTTGCGTTGCAAGCCGATCGGCAAAACGGCCTCTGACTCAAAGCGCGAGACGGATTCACCGATCAGGTCGTGTCGACCTGATCGGATCCGGCTCGAGCGCGTTCAGCGGAGGACGAAGCGGTCCATGCTCCAGTCTGTTTCCAGCCCCGTCGCCCGCGCGGCAGAGCCGGCGAGCCCCGGTATCCGGCGGGCGCTGAGCCATATCGAGCGGCATTTCACCGAGGCCCTCTATCTCGACGACCTCGCTTCGCTGGCTGGTCTCAGCGTCTGCCGCTTCGTCACCGTCTTCCGTCGCCAGGTCGGGCTGACGCCGCACCGCTTCGTCTGCCGCGAGCGCGTGCGCTATGCGCGGGTGCTGCTCGCCGACGGTGTTCCGGCCGCGCAGGCCGCGCTGGAGGCCGGCTTCTTCGACCAGAGCCACCTCTCGCGCCATTTCAAGAGCGTCTACGGCACGACCCCCGGCCGCTATCTGCGCGAGCAGGTGCAAGCCCCGCCGACGCGGGCCGGCCGGATCGCCTATCCGGCGCCCGCCGCGTTTTCTTCCGTTTCGTCTTCCCGCCCTGCCTGAGGTTCCGCCATGAGCGTCAACTCCCTCGAAGCCCTCGACCGCCGCCATTGGGTCCATCCGGTCGCCAACTGGGCCGGACATGAGAAGCGCGGCGTCACCGTGATGAAATCGGCCAAGGGCGCCTTCGTCACCGACGCCGACGGCCATGAGCTGATCGACGGCTTTGCCGGGCTGTGGTGTGTCAATGTCGGCTACGGCCATGACAGCATCGTCGAGGCGGCCGCGCGCCAGATGCGCGAACTGCCCTATGCCACCGGCTATTTCAGCTTCGGCAGCGAGCCGACGATCCGCCTCGCCGCCAAGCTCGCCGAGCTCACGCCCGGCGATCTCGACCACATCTATTTCTCGCTAGGTGGCTCGGATGCCGTCGACAGCGCGCTCCGGCTGATCCAGTTCTACTACAACGTCACCGGCCGGCCGACGAAGAAGGCGATCCTCTCGCTCGAGCGCGGCTATCATGGCTCAAGTTCGACCGGCGCCGGTGTCACGGCGCTGCCGGCCTTCCATGCCAATTTCGACTTTCCGGCGCATGTGCATCACTACGTCGTCCCGCCCTACGCCTATCGCAACCCGGCCGGCTCGGGCGACGCGGCGGTGATCGCGGCCAGCGTCGCCTCGCTGCGCGCCAAGGTGGCGGAGCTCGGTGCCGAGAACGTTGCGGCCTTCTTCTGCGAGCCGGTGATCGGTTCGGGCGGTGTCATCGTGCCGCCGAAGGGCTGGCTCAAGGCGATGCGCGAGACGGCGGCGGAGCTCGACATCCTCTTCGTCGCCGACGAGGTCATCACTGGCTTCGGCCGCACCGGCCCGATGTTCGCCTGCGAGGCCGAGGGCATCGTGCCCGACATGATGACCATGGCGAAGGGGCTGACCTCGGGCTATGCGCCGCTCGGCGCGCTCGCCATCGGCGAGAAGGTCTATCGTGCCATTGCCGACAATGCTCCAGCGGGCGGGCCGGTCGGCCATGGCTACACCTATTCGGGCCATCCGGTCAGCGCCGCCGTCGCGCTCGAAGTGCTGCGCCTCTACGAAGAGGGGGGCATCCTCGCCAACGGCCAGCGCGTCGGGGCTTATTTCGAGGAGCGTCTGGCGACGCTCGCCGACCATCCGCTCGTCGGTGAGGTCCGGGCGCGTGGCCTGCTCGCCGGTATCGAGCTCGTCGCCGACAAGGCGACGAAGCAGAAGCTGCCGCGCGAGGTGAAGCTGCCCGATCATCTCTTTGCCCGCGGCTATGCCAATGGCGTCATCTTCCGTGCGTTCGCCGACGACATCATCGGCCTTGCCCCGCCGCTGTGCTGCAGCGAGGCGGAGATCGATCTGATCGTCACGCGGCTGCGCAAGACGCTCGACGAGGTCATGGCACTGCCGGAGGTGGCGGCGGCGTTGAAAACCGCAAAGGCGGCATGATCCCTGCTTGGCCCGGACCGCATCAAACGACGAGAGCCGGATGATTTCAGATGGAACCGCAAAGCGATTCCATCTGAAATCTGAATCCGCCTCTCATCAAAGAGTTAGAGCAGGATAGTAGCGAAAAACCGGTTCCCACTTTTTCGCATCCTGCTCTAGTCTGATGCCGGTTCGGGCACGCCCTGCGGGTCCGGTTCCGCAATAGGCATCCAGGGGATGAGGCCTCCGTCGTGACACCGGGCGTGCGGCTCGACCGCATCGACATGAAGATCCTGATCGAGCTGCAGAACAACGGCAGGATGACGAACGTCACCCTGGCCGATGCGGTCGGCCTGTCGCCGAGTCCGTGCCTGCTGCGGGTGAAGCGGCTGGAGCAGGCGGGGTTCATCTCCGGCTACGCGGCGACGATCAACCTGCAGAAGCTCGGCGAGACGATCACCGTCTTCACCGAGATCACGCTCGCCGACCACACCAAGGAATATTTCATCCGCTTCGAGACGGCGCTCAGGCGCGTCGACGAGGTGATCGAGTGCCATATGGTCAGCGGCGGCTACGACTATCTCGTCAAGTTCGTGACGCGCGGGCTGACCCACTACCAGTCGCTGATCGAGACGATGCTCGACCGCAATATCGGCATCTCCAAATATTTCAGTTACGTCGTGATCAAGTCGCCGATCCAGAAGCCGGGCTATCCGCTGCCGGTCCTCTTCGATCTGTAGTCAGCCCAGCGCCTGGGTGACGAGGCCGAAGGTCCGCGCCTTGCCGCGCGGGCCGTGATTGCGGCCTCTGACCATCGTGGTGACGGTGTCGAAGACGGTCATGCCGCATTCTTCGAGGAAGCCACCGAAGCTGCCCTGTTCCTGGGCGGTGTCGACGCGCAGGAACTGGCCGTCATGGGCGAGCACATGCGGGCGCGTAAGCGCAATCGCCGCCTCGTCGCTTTCGGCGACGATCGGGCCGACGACATGGCCGCGGCCGAAGCGGCGACAGAGGGCGAAGCCGACGACGATGCCGTCGCGCTCGATCACCGTCCCGGTCGCGAGCTTCATCAGCGCGGCGATGACGCGCGAGCGATCGCCACCATAGGCGTCCGCGTCGAGCTGCGCGATCGCCTCGCCGTCCGCGGCGGCCGCGGGGCGGACGGCGAACTCGTCGGATGGCGCACCCGGCGGCGCCTGCACTCTGCCCTGATGCTGGAAGATGCGGCCGATCGGCTGGAAGTCGAGCGAGCGGTAGAGCCGGTAGCCGGCCTTGGTCGCATTGAGCCTGAGATCGCGCTCGCCGGCCTCTTCGAAGATCGTATCCATCAATCGCCGCCCGGCGCCCTGCATCTGCAGGCGCGGCGAGGTGATGACCATGCCGATCGTGGCGAAATGCGGCCCGTAGGGCCACCACATCGCCGAAGCGAGCGCCCGGTCGATCGCGTCGCAGGCGACGAAGCCGTGGCCCACCTCTAGCACGAAGCGCCAATCCTCCGGCCGATGCGGCCAGCTGACGCCGACGGAGAGCTGGTGCGCCTGGGAGATATCCGCTTCTGTCATCGGCCTGATGGTCAGCTCGTAATCGAGCCGACGCCGAGCCGTCACGTGAGCCACCGCTATAGGCCTCGTTCGTCGAAATGCGGGGCAACTATAGGCAGGCGCCGGGCTGCGGAGAACTGCAAAATTGTCCAAGAACCTGCTCTGCAAGGCAGTATTCTCGACGGTCGGAGCCGGCTTGACCGGCGAGGGGGGCCTATGCCGCCCTGTCCGGAACGCTGAGACGATAACCCCATGAAGCTCGAACCCTACTGGCTCGCGACCGCGCCGAGATTCACCGCCGGCGCCACCGGGCCGCTTGCCGGCAAGGTCGACGTCGCCATCGTCGGCGGCGGTTTCACCGGCCTGTCGGCCGCGCTTGCCCTGGCGAAATCAGGTGCGAGCGTCGCTGTACTCGAAGCTGGCCGCGTGGTCGGCCAGGCCTCCGGCCGCAATGGCGGGCATTGCAACAATGGTCTCGCGCATGACCTCGGTGGGCTTGCCGCCAGCCTCGGCGAGGAGAGGGCGGTCGCGCTCTATCGTGCCTTCGATACCGCCGTGGATACCGTCGAGGCGCTGGTCGCGCGCGAGGCGATCAACTGCGATTTCATCCGCACCGGCAAGATCAAGCTCGCCGCCAAGCCGGAGCACTTCGCCAAGCTGGAGAAGAGCGCCGCCCTGCTGCGGCGCACGGTCGAGCCGGACCTGACCGTGGTGCCGCCGCGGGAAATCCGCCGCGAGATCGGTACGGACGGCTTCTTCGGCGGTCTCGTCTATCCGCGCAGCGCCCATATGCATATGGGCCGCTTTGGCGTCGGTCTCGCCGAGGCGGCGGCGCGCCAAGGCGCGGCGATCCATGAGAACGCAGCGGTGACCAGTTTGCAGCGGCTGAACGGTCAGGCTCATCGCGTCACCACCAGCCGCGGTACGCTGGAAGCGGGACAGGTGCTGCTCGCGACCGGTGCCTCGCGGCAAGGGCCTTTCGCCTGGCTGCGGCGACGCATCGTTCCGGTCGGCAGCTTCATCATCGCGACCGAGCCGCTCTCGCCGGAGCGCGCCGCGGCGATCATGCCGACGCGACGGACCGCGACGACCACCAAGAACATCGGCAACTATTTCCGGCTCACCCCCGACAACCGATTGATCTTCGGCGGCCGGGCGCGCTTTGCCCTGTCGAGCCCGGCTTCCGACGCCAAGAGCGGCGCGATCCTGAAGGCGCGCATGCTGGAGCTGTTCCCGGAGCTCGCGGATACGCGCATCGACTATTGCTGGGGTGGGCTCGTCGACATGACCGCCGACCGGCTGCCGCGCGCCGGCGAGCGCGACGGGATCTTCTATGCGCTCGGCTATAGCGGCCACGGCACGCAGATGTCGGTGCATATGGGGCAGGCCATGGCCAGGGTGATGGGCGGCGAGACGAAGGCGAACCCTTTCGCCGGGCTCGACTGGCCGGCGGTGCCCGGCCATTTCGGCCCGCCCTGGTTCCTGCCCTTCGTCGGTGCCTATTATCGCTATCAGGACTGGCGCCACTGAGGCGGGTCTGGCCCTCGATGTGAATCCTGGCATGGAGATTGAACGCTAGCTCAACCCGGTCATTGAGTTGCGTTGAAATGACACATATCGGTCATCTGTCGGATCACACCGCCGAAGAACGAGCCAAGGAGCTTGTCGAAGGGCTGACGACCACGCTTTACCGGTCGCCCGTCGGGATGGTCATCGCCAGCCGGGACAAAGCCCTGTCTTTGGCTACCCTCACCATCGCAGCCGCCGAGCACACCGCCGTCGAGGCCGTCGCGCTCATGTTCGAACAACTCGCGAGCTCGGGTGTGAAAACGATCTCGGCGCAGAAGGCCGCCGATCTGGTGCATGGAATGAACCGAAGAGCCGCCGGCCCTTGACCGGCAGCGCCCGGCATCGCTGATCCAGATCCGGGAAAACCCAGCCTCGAGTTCTTCCCGACCGCCCCGGTCGACCCGCGGGAGCCCGTTCCAAAGCGGCCTCGGCTTTCACCTGTGCTACGCCTCCTTCTTCTGCCCGCTCATCGCGAGCAGGACGAGCAGGAATGAGGCTGCCGTCAGCAGGGTCGAGATCGAGGCGATGGTCGGGTCGATCTCGTCGCGCAGCGCCGTGAACATGCGCTTGGTCAGGGTCTGGTACTGACCGCCGGAGACGAAGAGGGCGATGATCGTCTCGTCGATCGCCGAGATGAAGGCGAAGACGGCGCCGGCGAAGACGCTGGCCTTGATCTGCGGCAGAGTGACGGTCAGGAAGGCGCGCAGGCGGTTCATGCCGAGGCTGCGCGCCACCATTTCCTGCGTCTTGTCGAAGCTCTGCAGTCCGGCGACGACCGAGGTGATGACATAGGGCAGGCCGAGCATGACATTGGCCAGCACCAGCCCGGTCAGCGTCTGGATCAGGCCGAGCTTGGCGTAGACGAAGAAGATGCCGATCGCGACGATGATGATCGGCACGATCAGCGGCAGCATCAGTACCATGTGCAAAGAGCGCATCAGCCGGTTCTGGGCGTTGCTGATCGCGTAGGCGGCGGCGGTGCCGAGCGGCGTCGCGATCAGCACGGTCAGCACGCCGAGCATCAGGCTCATCCGCGTGCCCTGCATCCAGTTCGGATTGCCGAAATACTCCTGGTACCAGCGCAGCGAGAGCGCCGGCGGCGGGAAGGTCAGGAAGCGCGTGCTCGAGAACGACATCGGCACGATGATCAAGACCGGCAGCATCAGGTAGATCAGGACCAGCCCGACGACGAGGCCGAAGGCGAGGCGCGGCAGCAGGGAGGTCTTCATTTCTGCCCCAGCATCTTGTCGAGCGGGATGATGCGGCCGACCGCGGCGAAGATCGCGAGCACGCAGGCGAGCAGCACGACGCCGACCGCGCTGGCCGCTCCCCATTGCGCGTAGAGCTCGACATTGCGGCTCACCACCATCGAGATCATCACGGTGCGTCCGCCGCCGAGCAGCTCGGGCGTGATGTAGAAGCCGAGCGTCAGCACGAAGACCAGGGTGAGCCCGGCGACGACGCCCGGCAGCGAAAGCGGCAGGAAGATGCGCAGGAAGCTGTAGAGCGGGCCGCCGCCGAGGCTGGCGCCGGCGAGCATCAGATCGCGCGGGATCTTCTGCATGGTCGAATAGAGCGGCAGCACCATGAAGGGCAGCAGGATGTGGACGGTCGCGATCACCGTGCCGAGCTCGTTGTGGACCATTGCGAGCGGCTCGGTGATCAGGCCGAAGCGTTCGAGCAACTGGTTGGCGACGCCGGTGCGTTGCAGCAGCACGAGCCAAGCATAGGCGCGCACCAGCACGCTGGTCCAGAACGGCAGCATCACGCAGGCGAGGATGAGCACGTTCCAGGGCCGTTTGGCGTGGGCCGCCGCATAGGCGACCGGGTAGCCGAGCAGCAAGGTGAGAAGCGTCACGGTCAGGGCAAGGCGGAAGGTCAGCGCGAAGCTGCGCCAGTAGACCTCCTCGGTGAAGATGCGGCGATAGTGCTCCAGCGTGAAGCCGTTGTCGTAGATCGACTGGGCCGCGAGCCAGCCGACCGGGATCACCACCAGCGCGACGATCACCAGCACGGCCGGGGCCGCGAGAAGCGTCATCAGCACCTGCTCGCGGCGCTGATGGGCGAGGGAGGGATCGATCGCGCTCACGAGCCGTCTGCTCCTGCTCTCACGAGGTCGGTGTCATTCCGGGGCGATCCGAGGGATCGAGCCCCAGATCCAGAGCCGATGCGTTTGATCGGGAGAGGGGAGGAGAGCTCCCGATCCGGAACCGACATCGTTTCTGGGCTCCGGGCTCACCGCTTCGCGGCGCCCCGGAATGACAGGGGTTGCGCTGTGCTTATTTCTGCATGAACTGCAGCCAGCGCTTCTCGGCGGCCTCGCCGGCCGGCGAGGTCCACCAGGCATAGGACATCAGCGCCTGCACCTTGGCGTTCTCGGGTGCGCTCGGCAGTTCCTTGACCCGCGCCTCGGAGATGACCTTGGTGTCGTAGGCCTTCGGGTTGGCCGGGCCGTAGTCGATGTGCAGCGGCAGATTGGCCTGGTGCACCGGATCGACCGCCTCGTTCAGGAACTTGATCGCGGTCGGCAGGTTGGGCGCGCCCTTCAGCACGCAGAGCGAGGTGCTCTGCAGGATGCCCTGATTGTAGGTGTAGGTGACCTTGGCGCCTTCCTTGGTCAGCGCGCTGATGCGGCCATTCCAGGCCATCACCATGTCGACCTCGCCGTCATTGAGCAGCTGCGCCGACTGGGCGCCGGAGGTCCACCACACCGTGATGTTCGGCTTGATCTCCTCGAGCTTCTTGAAGGCGCGGTCGACATCGAGCGGGTAGAGCTTGTCGGCGGCGACGCCGTCGGCCATCAGCGCCGCCTCCAGCGTCGCCAGAGGGTGGTTGCGCAGCGAGCGGCGGCCCGGGAACTTCTTCACGTCCCAGAAATCGGCCCAGGTCTTGGGCGCCGAGGCGACGTCCGGATACTTCTTCAGGCTGTAGCCGAGCACGCTCGAATAGAACTCGTAGGCGACCGACCAGTCGCTGCGATACTCGGCCGGCATCGCTGCCGCGTTCGGGATCTTGCTGAAGTCGAGCTTCTCGACGATGCCCTGCTCGCCGCCGCGCAGGCAGAAATTGGTGGCGACGTCGACGACGTCCCAGGTCGGCTTACCGGTTGCGACCTGCGAGCGCATGATCGGCCAGGCGTCCGGCACGCTGTCCTGGTTGATGGTGATGCCGAGCTTCTTGGCGCTGGGATCGAGGATCGCGATGGTCTGCGCCTTCTGATAGGCGCCGCCCTGCGAGACGAACATCATCTCTTCGGCCGCGCTGGCGGAGCCGAGCGCTGCGAGCGAAAGGCCTGCGACGGCGCAGGCGGTCCGGAAGTTCAAGGTCTTGGCCATGTCCTGTTCCCCTGTTGTTTTGGATCGGAGCTTCGAGGCCTACCGTCCGATCGCATCCAGAAACTGGTACCAGCCGGCGACCAGACGGACCGCCGGTTCTCGAAGCGGATAGAAAGGCACGGGCCGCATGCGGCTTGCGTCGAGCAGCCCGACATCGGGGCGCTCGCCGCGCGCGAAGGCGGCGAGGTAGCGGCCCATCAAGCTGGACATGGCGACGCCGGCGCCGTTGTAGCCCATGGCGACCATGACCCGGTCGTCGACGCGTCCTACATGCGGTACGGAATCGAGCGTCATCGCGACGAGGCCGGACCAGGAATAGGCCAGCGGCACATCGGCGACCTGCGGGAAGATGCCGACCATCGCCTTGTGCAGCGCATTGAAGGCGGCGGCGGAATCCGTTTTGCCGAAGGCGCCGCGCCCGCCGAAGACGATCCGGTCATCGACCATGCGGAACCAGCGCATCATCCGCTTGGTCTCGGTATAGGTCCGGCCCGTGGGCATCACGCTGGCGGCGAGATTTGGCGATAGCCTCTCGGTTGCAATGATCGCGCTGCGGAACGGGATCAACGTGCGCTGGTATTCCCGAGTGGCGGGCGTGAGATCGGAATAGCTGTTGGTGGCGATGATCGCCTGCTTCGCCCGCACCGTGCCGCGAGGCGTCTCGACCAGCACGCCGTCAGGCTCGCGCCGGAGGCTGAGCGCCGGCGTCCGGCTGTAGACGGGGACGGCTTGCGCGGTCACGCCGCGGGCGAGGCCGCGCAGATAGTTGAGCGGGTGGATGCCGCCCGAGCCGGCATTGAGCACGCCACCGACGAAGCCGGCGGAGCCGGTCTCCTCGCGCACCTGCCCGGCATCGAGAACGGTCATCGTGGTGTCGCCGAGCTCGGCGCGGAGCCACTGCGCTTCCTTCACCGCGTAGGCCAGCGTCTCGTGGTTGTGCGCGGCCTTGACCTGGCCGGCGCGGGTCAGTCCGGCGTCCGCGATGCCATGGGCGTCGACCAGTTCGGCGACGATACCGGTCGCCTCATGGGCGATGTCGTACATGCGCTTCGCCATGCCCCGGCCATGGGCGGCGGCGATGGCCGGGAAGGACAGGCGGAACTTGGCGGTGATGACGCCGCCATTGCGCCCGCTCGCGCCCCAGCCCGGCTCGTTCGCCTCGAGCACGACAGGCGCAAGGCCGCTGGCGGCGAGATGATGTGCGGCCGAGAGCCCGGTATAGCCGGCGCCGATGATCACGACATCCGCCCGGGCATCGCCGGCGAGCTGCGGCAAGGCGGGCAGCGGCGACGCCGTCGCCCGCCAGAGCGAAGGCGCTGCGTCGAGGGCCTGCCAGGATGTCGGCGCGGCCGTCATGGGCGTCAGGCCCGTTCCGCCTCGACCGCGTCGGCGAGCGCCTTCAGCGTTGGGAAGTGATAGTCGGGCTTGGTGATCTCGGGCACGGCCGGGGTGCCCCCGAAGCCCTTCTGGCCCTGGCGGCGCTCGATCCAGCAGGTGGCATAGCCGAGCGATTTGGCGACGCGGATGTCGTGATACTGGCTCTGCGCGACGTGCAGGATTTCCTCCTGCTTGTAGCCGAAGGCCGACTGGCGGCCGCGGTTGAAGGCGAAGTAGAGCGGATCGGGCTTGGGGTGGATCGCCTCGTCGGCGGTGATGCTGTCGTGGAATGGGCTGCCGAGCGTGTGCGAGTAGCAGGTGAAGCTCGGCCGGTCGGCATTGGTCATCGCCACCAGCCGGTAGTGCTTGCGCAGCCGCGCCAGTGCCTCCGCTGAATCCGGGAAGGCGGGGTGGCGCAGGATGGCGAGCTGGAAGGCGTCGGCCGTGGCGTCGTCATGCGGCAGGCCGAGCTCCTTGGCGAGGTGGATGTAGACCAGCTTCATCACCTCGCTGGAGCGCTCGTAATGCAGCTCGCGGCCCTTGAGATAGGGCGCGAAGATCTCGTCGTCGCTGAGCTCGGCAGCGGCCGGGCCGCCGAGGCGCCGCACTGCGCCGAGGACGCCGGCCTCGAAGTCGATCAGCGTGCCGACGACGTCGAATGTGAGAACCTTGAAATCGCTGAGGGCCATGGTCTTGCGTCTCTGCTTGGGGAGGGGGATCAGGCGCCGGCTTTCGGCACGATGATCGTGTCCTGCGGGTGGAGGCTGACGGCGAGGCGCTCGCCGACCGGCGGAATGCGGCGGGCGGCCTCGTAGTGGCTGGGCTGGCGCAGGCTGAGCGCCGTGCCGTCGTCGAGCGCGAGGAAGACGCGCAGGCTCTCGCCCTGGAAGACGACATCGGTGACGCGGGCTTCGAGCCGGTTGCGCTCCGGGCTGCCGGAACCGTCCTCGACCAGCAGCTTCTCGGTCTGGATCGCCAGGACGAGCTCGCCATTCGGCGCGATCGGCCGGGCGCTCTTCAGCACGGTGCCTGCGAGCGAGACGCTGTCCGAGCCGGCGCGCTGGACCGGCAGCAGCGTCGCCTCGCCGATGAAGCTCGCGACGAAGGCGTTGGCGGGGTGGTCGTGCAGGCGCTCGGGCCTGTCGATCTGGACCAGCTTGCCGTCCTTCAGGATGGCGACGCGGTCGCTCATCGTCAGCGCCTCGCGCTGGTCGTGGGTGACGTAGATGATCGTCGCGCCCAGCCGCTTGTGGAGCTGGCGCAGTTCGATCTGCATGTTCTCGCGCAGCTGCTTGTCGAGCGCCGAAAGCGGCTCGTCCATCAGGATCAGGCGCGGCTCGAAGATCATGGCGCGGGCGAGCGCGACGCGCTGGCGCTGGCCGCCGGAGAGCTGGCCGATGCCGCGCTCCTCGTAGCCGGCGAGGTCGACCATGGCGAGGGCGCCCCGGACCTTGTCGGCATAGGTCGATTTCGGCAGGCGCCGGGCCCGCAGGGGGAAGGCGACGTTCTCGCCGACGCTCATATGCGGGAACAGCGCATAGTTCTGGAAGACGATGCCGATGTCGCGCTTGTGCGGCGGGGTGTAGGTGACGTCGCGCCCGCCGAGATGGACCGAGCCGCCTGATGGCTGGATGAAGCCACCGAGAATGCCGAGCAGGGTGGTCTTGCCAGAACCGGACGGGCCGAGCAGCGAGACGAACTCCTGCGGGGCGATGTCGAGCGAGACGTCGTCGAGGGCGCGCACCGAGCCGTAATGCTTGCTCGCGGACCTGATCTCGACGCGTTCGCCGCCTATGCTGGCCATGGCATTCTCCCGTCCGGATACAGCGACATCGCGGCACTGCGCAGGCAAAGACCGTTTTCGGGACGGGCCATAAGGTGGTCTTATGGTGAGCCGTCCCGGCGCTGGTGCTGCGAGACAGTGCGAGCCTCTGCCGGGCCGTCACCGCAAGCTGCATTCGATCAGCTCATGAAACGGGATTTCGGCCGCCCGCCGCAATTGCCAAATACTCAGGGGAAACATAACCTCATGTAATGTCAGAGCTGCGCCGCATGGTCTCGTCGAGCAATGCGCTCTTCGTCTTCGAGGCGGCGGCGCGCAGCGGCAGCTTCACCCGCGCTGCGGAGGAGCTGAACGTCACCCAGCCGGCGGTCAGCCGCATGCTGTCGCGCTTCGAGAGCCATCTCGGCCTGCGCCTGTTCGAGCGTGGCCGGCAGGGCGCCGTGCTGACCCCGCAAGGCGAGGTGCTCTATCGCCGGGTCGCAGCCGGCTTCCGCAGCATCGAGGCCGGGCTGGTCGAGGTCGAGCAACTGCGCGCCGGCAAGGAGATCGTGACGATCTCGGTCTCCTCCGCCTTCACGACGCATTGGCTGATGCCGCGCATGGACCGCTTCCAGAAGCGCTTTCCGGGTGTCGACCTGCGCTTCCAGATGATTTCCGGCTCACTGCGCGGACCGGTCGACAATGTCGATCTCGGCATGCGCTTCCTCGACAGCGGGGAGGCCGTGCCTGCCGAGGCGATGGTGGTGCGCGAGGTGATGCTGCCGATCTGCAGCCCCGGCTATCGCCGGAGCGAGCCGGAGGATGGGGCGGCGGGCGAGGGCAACACGATCATCAACCTGACCGATTCCGATCTCGACTGGGCCGGGCGCTATCCGCCCTTCGCCACCGGACGGCCGGGACCGGTCCAGACGCTGAGCTTCTCGGACTACGCCGTGGTCGTGCAGGCGGCGCTGCTCGGTCAGGGCGTCGCCTTCGGCTGGATCACTGTCGTGTCGCATGCGCTGATGTCGGGCGCGCTGGTGCCGGCGAGCGACCGGCTGACGCGCGGTGAACGTGCCTGCGTGCTGCTGACGCCGCGCAATCGCCAGCCGCGCCCGGTCGTCGGCGAGATCCGGCACTGGATCGGCACGGAGCTGAAGGCCGAGATCGAGGCGATCGACGCGCTCCATCCCGGCCTCGGCTTGATACAGGCCTGCTATGCTTGATGGCGCCGTGCGGCGCCTTCAACTCGCGATGTCGATCAGCACGGTCTTGTGGCGCAGGTTCTGCTCGACCGCCTGGCGGCCGAGATCCTTGCCGACGCCCGAACTCTTGTAGCCGCCGGTCGGCAGGATGAAATCGAGCGTGCGGCTGTAGCGGTTGACCCAGACGGTACCGGCCTGGAGCCGCCGCACGGCGCGCAGGCCGCGGCCGAGATCGCGCGTGTAGACGCCGGCCGCGAGGCCGTATTCGGGATGGTCGGCGAGAGCGAAGCCTTCCTCTTCCGTGTCGAAGAGCTGGAGGGTCAGGACGGGACCGAATATCTCCTCGCGCACCGCGGCGTTGTCGGCGGCCACGTTCGCGACGATCGTCGGCTGATAGTAGGCGCCGCCATAGCCCGGCATCAGGCCGCCGCCGAGGAGCACCTCGCCGCCTTGCTCCCGGCTGGCGCTGACGATGCGGTCGATCCGCCGAGCCTGTGCGTCCGAGATGATCGGGCCGAAATCGGTCGCGGCTTTCCAGGTGTGGCCGGGCCTGATCTCGGCGAGTTTCTTCCGCAGCAGATCGGTCAAGGCTTCAGCCACAGGACGCTGCACGATCACACGCGAGCCGGCGACGCAGCCCTGGCCGGAATTGGCCAGGATCGAGCCGGCGATGCAACTCGCCGCTTTCTCCAGATCCGCATCTGCGAAGACCAGCTGCGGGCTCTTGCCGCCGAGCTCGAGCGTCACCGGCTTGATGCCGCTGTCGGCCGCAGCCTTCATGATCGCCGCGCCGGTGCGGGTCGAGCCGGTGAACGAGACCTTGCCGATGCCCGGATGGCGCGTCAGCGCATCCCCCGTGACGGCGCCGGTGCCCTGGACGATGTTGAAGATGCCGGCCGGCATGCCCGCCTCGATCGCGAGCTGCGCCAGCCTGACGGTAGAAAACGGCGTCAGCTCCGATGGTTTCAGCACGATGGCATTGCCCGCCGCCAGCGCCGGGCCGAGCTTCCATGAGGCGGTGCTGAGGGGCACGTTCCAGGGGGCGATGGCGCCGACGACGCCATAGGGCTCGGAGACGATCAGGCCGAGATTGTCCGAGCGGGTCGCCGCGACCTCTCCCCCGAGCTTATCGGCCCATTCCGCGAAAAAGCGGATGCCGTCGGCCGTGGCCGCGACGTCGCCGGTCACCGTCTGGGAGATCGGCCGCGTCGATCCGACGGCTTCGATCCGGCCGAGCTCTTCGGCATTTGCCTCGATGAGCTCGGCCCATCGCCTCAAGACGCGGGCGCGCTCGCGTGGCGGCCTTGTCGCCCAGCCGCTGGCCGCGACCGCCGCATGGGCGCTGTCGACAGCCCGGTCGACCATGGCGGCGTCGGCGATCGGGATCTCGGCATAGTCGACGAGATCGGAAGGGCGGGCGACGGGAAGCGTCTCGCCGCCGCCGATCACCTCGCCGGCGATGAAGTGCCCGGTCGTGACCTCGATCGTGGCCGGGTCGAAATCACCCGGCATGATCAGAGCCCGACCAAAGCCGGCAAGCCGCCGATGTCCTTGATTTCATGCGTGCTGTAATAGGGGTTCGACGGCTCGTGGCCGCGATTGACGAAGACGCGGCGGGCGATCTTCATGTCGTAGGCGGTCATCTGATCGTAGCGGAAGCTCGAGGAGCAGTGCATCACGTCCTGCGGGCCGCAGCCGAGCATGTCGAACATGTACTCGAAGGCACGCATATGGGGCTTGTAGGCCTGCGCTTCCTGCGCGGTATAGGCGGCGTGGAAAGGCGCGCCGAGCTTGGCGACCGAATGCGGGATCAGGTCGGTCATCGAGTTGGAGAGGATGACGAGCGGGATCTCCTTCGCCACCTTGGCGAGGCCGGCCGGCACGTCCGGATGCGGCCCCCAGCCCGGGATCTCGTCGATGATGGCCTGGGCATCGGCCGGATCATAGGGGATGGCGAGGAGCTTGCAGGTCCGCTCCACCGCGCTGCGGACGACGTCCTGATAGGGCTTCCAGGCGCCGAGCACCTCGTCGAGGCGATAGCTTGAGAAGGCGTCGCAGAACGCGTCCATCTGCTCGGGCGAAAGGCGGCCGGCATAGGCGCGCCGGGCGGCCGGCGCCATCTCGAAATAGATCAGCGTGCCGTAGCAGTCGAAGGTGATGAATTTCGGCCGGAAGCTGCTCATCGTCTCGCTCTTGCTCGTTGCGACGGCTCATTGCCGCTGAGAAAAGGCTAGAGCGCCGGCGCGGGCAGGGAGACGGAATCGCAGCGGCGCAGCCGAATATTCTGCCGATCAGCAGAGCCGCTTCGGCATGGATTGCTGCGTCTGCCGAGGCAGGATGGACAGGCCGGGCCGCCTCACCGAAGCTCGGCCGGCTCAACCCTGTTCGGGAAACCCATGACCGTCGAAACCGTTCTCGCCGATCTCGTCGGCTTTCCCTCCGTCTGCCGCACCCCGAACGGCGCGATCATCGAGCATGTCCGTGCCTATCTCGCCGGCCATGGCGTCGACAGCGTGATCGTGCCGGGGCCGGAGGGTGACCGTGCCAACCTCTTCGCCACGATCGGGCCGAAGGTCGAAGGCGGCATCATCCTCTCGGCGCATCTCGACGTGGTTCCGGCGGCACCGGAAGGCTGGGTCGGCGATCCCTTCAAGCTGCGGCGCGACGGCGAGCGATTCATCGGGCGCGGCGCAGTCGACATGAAGGGCTTCGCCGCCTGCGTGCTGGCGAGCGTGCCGGAACTCGTCGCAACGCCATTGGCGCGGCCGGTGCACATCGCCTTGTCATATGACGAGGAGGTCGGCTGCGTCGGCGTGCGCCATCTGATCGCGCGGCTGCCGGAGCTATGCCCGCCGGTGCTCGGCTGCATCGTCGGCGAGCCCAGCGGTCTGCGGCCGGTGCTGGCCCATAAGGGCAAGATCGCCCAGCGCGTCACCGTTCACGGCAAGGCCGGGCATTCCTCGCGCACCGATCTCGGCGACAACGCGATCCACTACGCCGCCGGCCTGATCGCCGCGATCCATGAGGAGGCGCTGCGCCATGCCGCGCACGGGCCTTTCGCCGAAGCCTTCGCGCCGCCCTATTCGACGATCCAGGTCGGCGTGATCAAGGGCGGCACCGGCATCAACATCGTGCCGGCGCAATGCGTGTTCGAGGTCGAGGCCCGCGCCATCGCCGGGCAGGAGCCTGCGGCGCTGCTCGGTTTCCTGCCCGGTGTCGCCGAGCGGATCGCACGCGAAGCCGCCGCGACCGGGCACAAGGTCGATTTCAGCCTGGAGACGATGAGCGACTATCCGCCGCTCGCACTCGCCGAAAGCGATCCGCTGGTCGCCTTCACCGAGGCGGCGTCCGGGCAGGGGCGCCAGGCCGCCGTCAGCTACGGCACCGAGGCCGGGCTGTTCCAGCGCGCCGGCATCGCCGCGATCGTCTGCGGGCCCGGCGATGTCGACCGCGCCCACAAGCCGGAGGAGTACATCACCGACGCCGAGCTCGCCGGGGCGATGGCGATGATCGCTGGTGTGGCCGACCGGCTCTGCTGAGCCTTTAGAACTCGCCGATCGCGCCGCGGGAGCCGTCGACGAGGCGCGAATGCCTGAACGGGCGCGGATCGACGATCGGCGTATCGCCGGTCGCAAGGTCGGCGGCGAGATGGCCGGCGGCGGGGCCGAGGCCGAAGCCGTGGCCGCTGAAGCCGGCCGCGAGCACGAAACCGGAGAGGCCGGCTACCGGCGAGATCACCGGCACGGCGTCGGGTGTGGAATCGATATAGGCGCCCCAGCTCTCGCGCACGGCGACGGTCTTCAAGGCCGGGAACATGGCATGGGCGCGCTCGAGCAAGGCCGCGAGCGCGCGCCGGCTTGGCGCCGGATCGAGCACGCGGATCGTCTCGAACGGCGTGACCTCGTCGAGCTTCCAGCTGCCGAGAGCTTCCGGGCCCTTGAAGAAGGACGAGCCGATGCCGAGCTCGACCGCCTTCAGCCGCTTGACGAACATCGGCAGGAAGTCGCGGGCGTAGCGCAGGCCCTGCGGGGTGATTTCGAGCGTGCCCTTGCCGCTGATCGCGACGGTGTAGCTGCCGTCGAGGCGGCGGGTCAGCGCGATCTCGGGCGTGTAGAACGCATCGAGGAACTCCGGCGCGACCTCGGTGCGCAGGCTGGTCGCGCGGATGCTCGCCTGCGGGAAGGCGATGCCGTGATGGCGGCAGAAGGCCGAGGCCCAGGCGCCGCCGGCGAGCACGACCGCGCTGGTGCGGATCGTGCCTTTCTCGGTGATGACGCCGGTGACGGCGCCGTTGGTGATGTCGAGCCCGCGGGCGGCGCAGCCCTGATGCACGCTGGCGCCGAGGCGGCGGGCCCCGTCTGCCATCAGCGGGGCGGCGAGAGCCGGCTCGGCCTTGCCGTCGGTGACGGAGTGCAGCCCGCCGAGCCAGCTGCGGCCGCTGGCGGCAGTCATTGCATTGGTCTGCAGCCCCGTGAGCATCGTCGTCTCGACGTCGAAGGCCTTGGCGGTCTCGCGCCAGCGCTCCCATTGCGCAAATTGCGCGGCGTCGTTGGTGGCGTAGACGAGGCCGCAGCGGCGGAAGCCGCTGTCGCGGCCGAGCTCTTCGCTCAGCTTCTCCCAGAGCTCCATGGCGCGGATCGCCAGCGGCAATTCGCGGGCGTCGCGGTTCTGCTTGCGGCACCAGCCCCAGTTGCGGCTCGACTGTTCGCCGCCGACCACGCCCTTCTCGACCAGCGCCACCGAGCGGCCGCGCCGCGCCAGATAATAGGCGGCCGCCGCACCGACGATGCCGCCGCCGATGACGACGACATCGGCTGCCGCGGGCAGTGCCGGGCTGCTGGCGATGCGTTCGATGGTCAGTGGCATGGAGGGCTCCGGAGGCGGCCATGCCACGAAGCGGCACGGCCAGGGATGTCCCGATGCGGCGGGACGATGCGGTTAGGAGAAGGCTTGCGTCACATGAGGCCGGGCTCGCCGAGGTCGGTCCCGTCGACGAGGCGGCTGTAGCGATAGGGGGTGGGATCGACGATCGGGGCATCGCCGGCGACGATGTCGGCCGCGAGCCGTCCCGCGGCCGGGCCGATGCCGAAGCCATGGCCGCTGAAACCGGCGGAGACGTGCAGGCCCGGCAGCGGATCGACCGCCGAGATGACCGGCACCCAGTCCGGCGTGAAGTCGATCAGCCCGCCATATTTGTGCTTGATCTCGACAGTAGCGAGCTGCGGGAAGATCTCGCCGAGCCGCTTCTTGGCGAAGGTGATCAGCTCCTCCTGCGGCGGCGGGTCATAGGTCCGCATCCGCTCGAAGGGCGAGATCGTGTCGTTGCTCCAGCGCATCAGCGCTTCCGGGCCGAAGAAGAACGACTTGCCTGCCCGGATCGTCAGCAGCTTGTGGCGCTTCTTGAAGGTGCGCCAGAACGGCTTGGCGTTGAGCATGCCGTGCGGCGAGAGTTCGAGCAGGCCGCGCCCGCTGATGCCGACGGTGAAGCCGCCATCGACCCGCCGGCGGATGGTGAGATCGGGCGTCGAGATCCCGCCGACGGTGATCTCGGGGGCCGGCCCGGTGAAGAACGAGGTCGACTTGATGCCGGCGAGCGGCATGCGGATGCCGTGGTGGCGGGCGAACATCGCCGTCCAGACGCCGCCGGAGAGCAGCACTGTCGAGGTCCTGATCGTGCCCTTTTCGGTAACGACGCCGGAGACGCGGCCGGCCGCGGTCTCGAGGCCGCGCGCCGCGCAATCCTGATGGATGGTGACACCGAGGCGGCGGGCCGCCTGCGCGATGGCGGGAACCGCCATGGCCGGCTCGGCGCGGCCGTCGGTCGGCGAATGCACGCCGCCGATCCACTCGCCCTTGGCGTGCGGCGCCAGATCACGGGCTTCCTGGGGGCTCAGCATGCGCGTCTGCATCTGGTACTGGCGGGCCTTGTCGCCCCAGCCCTCCCAAGCCTCCAGGTCCGACTTGCGCGTCGTCAGATAGGTCAGGCCGGTACGGCGGAAGCCGACATCGGCGCCGACTTCCTCGGAGAGCCCGTTCCACATCTCGACCGCCCGCATCGCCAGCGGCAATTCGCGCAGATCGCGGTTCTGCTGGCGGCACCAGCCCCAGTTCCGGCTCGACTGCTCGCCAGCGAGATAGCCCTTCTCCACCAGCGCGACCGAATGGCCCTTCTTCGCCAGGTGATAGGCGGCAGTGACGCCGGCGATGCCGCCGCCGATGACCACGATGTCGGCCGCGGCGGGCAGGGCTTCGTCGCTTTGGACGCGGTTGACCGGTGGCGACATGGCGGCGTGGTCCTTGGCGGAGAGCGGTCGCGGCGACGCGGACCGAAGCGGGAGGCCGATATTCAAGCCCGAACCGCTTGGAACCCTATGCCAAAGGAAGGGGTGAATTCGGCAGATTGTTTTGGTTGTCCCGGCAAAGGACGGTGACCATCGACGGTCGCCTGCTGCCTATCATGCGGCGGGCCGGCAACGCGACGGCCGATGCGGCTAACCGCCAGCAAAAGGCGGCGACCGTGCAACGGCCTCGCAAAGGCCGTCGACAACGAGGGGATCAACGATGAACAAGCCGTCCACGAAGGCGTCCGGCCTCGCTTTGCCCGCCTTGCATCGCCGCGAGGTTCTGGCGCTCGGCGCCGGCGGCCTCCTCGCAGCCTCCGGTCTCGGCGCGCGCGCCCAGGGCAAGGCTCCGCCGCCGCCCGCCAAGCCGAGCGGCCAGGTCGTTGTCGGCCTGTCGCAGGAGCCGACCGCCTTCAACCCGCTGATGCCCGGCATCGAGGTCGACGAGACCGTCTGGATGCAGGTGTTCAACACGATGTGGCTGGCCCAGCCCGACGGCTCGCTGGTCCCCGATCTCGCCGCCGAGGTGCCGAGCGAGGCCAATGGCGGCATCTCGGAAGGCGGCCTCGCCTGGAAGGTCAAGCTGCGCGAGGGCATCACCTGGCATGACGGCACGCCGTTCACCGCCGAGGACGTCAAGTACACGCTCGAGCTGATCAACGCGCCTGGCTTCAAGGCGCGCACCCGTGTCGGCCATTCGCTGGTCAAGGACATCAAGGTCAGCGGTCCGCTGGAGATCTCCTGGCGCATGGAGAAGGCCTATGCGCCCTATCTCGCGCTGCTCTCCAACACCTTCATCGTGCCCAAGCACCTGCTGGAGAAGGCGGCGGATCCGAACACCGCGCCCTTCAACGGCGCGCCGGTCGGGACCGGCCCGTTCAAATGGGGCACGCGCACGCCGGGCGACAACATCCAGCTCGTCGCCAACGAGAAATACCATGGCAAGGGGCCGTATCTGGAAAAGGCGGTGCTGAAATACGTGCCCGACCAGACCGCGCTCTACGCCCAGTTCCGCACCGGCCAGGTCGACCTGATCATCGGCACCGGCATTCCGGCCAATTTCTACGCCGAGGCGGTCAAGCTGCCCGGCCGCAAGGTGGTGAAGATCCCGAGCGCCTCGCTCGAGGTGCTGATGCCGAACCTCGAGCATCCGGCGCTGTCGGACAAGGCGGTGCGCAAGGCGCTCTACGCCTCGATCAACAAGCAGGCGATCATCGACATCGTCTTCTACGGCCTGCACATCCCAACCGAATCCTTCATGCCGCAGGAATCCTGGGCCTACGACCCCAACCTGCCGAAGCAGACCTACGATCCCGCGCTCGCGGGCAAGATCCTCGACGACGCCGGTTGGAAGCGCTCCGGCTCGGGCGTGCGCATGAAGAACGGCGTGCCGCTGGAGTTCGCCGTCTCGACCACGACGGGCGCGGCCCTGCGCGAGCAGTGCCAGCAGCTGATGCAGCAGGACTGGCAGCAGATCGGCATCAAGATGGCGATCAACAACATGCCGGCAGCGGTGATCTGGGGCGATTTCTACACCCGCTCGAAGTTCCAGTCGCTGCTGGTCGGCACCGCCTTCCGCACCGTGATCGATCCCGATCCGGCACATCGCTTCGGCTCGGATGCGATCCCGGCCAAGAGCGGCAACGGCGCCAACCAGATGCAGTGGCAGAACGCCGAGGCCGACGCGCTGATGAAGCAGGGTCAGGAGACCTTCGACATGGCCAAGCGCAAGGAGATCTACCAGAAGCTGCAGGTGCTGGTGCGCGAGGAGCTGCCGATCCTGCCGATCTACCAGTACGCGCCGGTCGAGGGCTACAAGGAGGGGCTGATCGGCTATCAGCCCAACATCAACGCCAGGCAGAACACCTGGAACATGGGCCAGTGGTACTGGGCCAAGTGACGTGGTGCGTTACGTGAAACGCGCCGGCGCCAGGCCGGCGCCGGCCGGGAGGAGGGCGCCATGATCGCCTTTCTCCTGCGTCGGCTCGGGCAGTCGCTGCTCCTGCTGCTGATCGTCTCGGTGATCGGCTTCGCCATCCTGCACCTGGCGCCGGGCGGGCCGCTCTCGCAGTTCGCCGCCGGCGGCGACATGACCCAGGCCGATCTCGACCGTATCGCCGAACAGCTCGGCCTCAACCGGCCCTTGCCGGTGCAATATGTCGAATGGCTCTGGCGCATGCTCACGGGCGATTGGGGCCTGTCCTATCGCGACCAGCAGCCGGTGCTGCACATCATCGCCTCGCATCTCGGCGCGACGCTGGAGCTGATGCTGACCTCGACGCTGCTCGCCATGGTGATCGGCGCCTGGGTCGGCATCCTCGGCGCGATCCGGCGCTATTCGCTGTTCGACTCGCTGGCCACGATCGGCGCGATGATCGCGCTCTCGATCCCCACCTTCTGGTTCGGCCTCGTCATCATCTATGTCTTCTCGGTCGGGCTCGGCTGGCTGCCCGCCGGCAACCGCTACACCATGGGC
>Ga0209130_1000188_pt1 | contig 86963 bp, 79 predicted proteins | sample AraplaMF_Cvi_mLB_FD_184264 | JGI IMG/M metagenome (GOLD analysis project Ga0209130, IMG submission 184264) | Arabidopsis root microbial communities from the University of North Carolina, USA - plate scrape MF_Cvi_mLB (SPAdes) (version 2) | ecosystem: Host-associated > Plants > Roots > Endosphere... | reverse complement strand
ATAAGGAAACGCGAATGAAATATCAGTACCTGCCATTCATGCTTGCCACCGCCCTGCTGGTGCATTCGACCGCCGGCGCGCAGGAAAGCACGGCAGCCACGAGTACCGCCGCCGCACGCGATGCGCTGGCCAAGAAGGAAGGCGAAGGCGACCAGAGCGCCCTGCTGAAAGAAACCCTGACTGCAGTCGACAAGCAGTACTCCCTGATCCGCAAAGGCAAATCGCAGTACACCTATGACCTGAACTACACCTACATCGGCCAGGAAAAGATCGTCACCGATATCGCGGCCGACGGCCTGACCCTGTTCGAAATCGAAAACGTTTCGGCCCATATCGTCACCAACACCCTGTCGGTCGACTATGGCGTGTGGGACAACCTGACCGCCAACGTGACCCTGCCTGTGATCGGCAAGTTCGCCGAGTCGCGCAACGGCAACAACACCTCGTTCTCGCTCGGCGACATTGCCATCGGCGCCCGCTACCAGCCATGGGAAGCGCGCCGCGACCGCGCCAATTTCACTGCCACCAGCAACCTGCGCCTGCCCACCGGACGCAGCCCGTTCAAGATCATCGCCGGCAGCGGCGAGGCAACCGGCAGCGGCGTCGCGTCGCTGTCGCTGGGCATGAACGTCAACCGCATCGTCGATCCGGTGGCGCTGTTCGGCTCCCTGTCGCTCACCGGCAGCAGCCAGGCCACCGGCCTGCACCAGACCAATGGCACGCGCGTGCTGACGCGTGTGGCGCCAGGCACACAGTTCGGCTTCGGCATGGGCTTCGCGTATGCCCTGTCGTATGGCATTTCTACAACGATGTCCTTCCAGGGCGCGATCTCGCAAGGTGCGAAGTTGCGTTTTGCCGACGGTTTGAACGTGCGCACCAATACGCAAACCTCGGCGATCCTGAACTTCGGCATGGGTTACCGCATGTCGCCGAAGAACACCGTCAATATGTCGGTCGGCATCGGGCTGACCAGCGACTCGCCGAACTTCTCGGTGGGCCTGAACCTGCCGCTGGCGTTCTGACGAGGCAGCAATGCGAGCCCCGCTCCGCCTGGCGGCATGTGCCGCCGCGCTTGCCCATGCCCTGCCCGCGCACGCCGCGCTGGTAGAGAACCTGACCACCAGCGTGGTGGCCATGTCGCTCGGGAACGCCGTGACGGCCGACCCGCCCGGCATCGACTCGGTCCACTTCAACCCTGCCGGCCTGGCGCGACTGCAAGGCGACAGCATGCAGCACACGGCGTTCGGCGCGTCGATCCGCGCCAGCGCCAGCTTCTCGGCGCCGGCCGGCTTTGACATCGGCGGCTGGAAGGACGATCCGCTGAGCGGTACCCGCACCGGGCCGATGCGGCAAACCATGTACATCCCGGCTTATGGCATGCCGGGCTGGCGCCTGCCCGGCGTGATCGTTCCGACCTTCGGCTTCGCCTGGAACAATCCCGGCTCGCCGTGGACTTTCGCCACCAACTCCTATATGGCCCAGGCGATCAGCCTTGACCGCACCAAGGATCCGGAAGATCCGGGCCGCTTCGATGGCCGCCAGATCCAGCTGCAAAGGCTGGTGTGGGCTTCGCCGGCGGTCGGCTACAAGTATTCGGACACGCTGCGCTTCGGCGCCGCCGTGCCGATCGCGCACTCGGCCTTCGTGGTCGACACGCATATGCGCTTCCCCAACCAGCTGCTGGGCATCTTCGGCAAGCTGCAGGAAGGCTGGTGCCCGGAAGAAGGCGGCAACATCATCGATACCTTCGGCTTTGGCCTGTGCGGCGGCGGCAAGGCCGGCATGGTCAACCCGTTCAAGCAGGCTGCCGCGATGCGGCTGGAAATGACTGCGCCGGTCGACCCGACGCTGAACCTGGGCGTGCTGTGGGAACCGCGCGAATGGTTCTCGCTGGGCGTGGTCTACCAGGGCGGTTCGAAAACGCGCTACACCGGGCAATACACGTTCGAAACCGAGCCGATGCTGCGCAATTTCGTCAAAGGGTTGAATTCCAGCCTGTTCGGCCCCGTGGCCGGCGCCATCCTGGGCCTGCCGCAGTCGATCCCGGAAGTGCAGCACGGCTATATGTCGGCCAGCATTCCCTTCCCTTCGCACCTGCAGGTCGGCGTGAAGTTCAAGCCGCTGCGCTATGTGCAGTTGAACGTGGATGCCAGCTATGCGCGCTGGAGCGACTGGAACCAGCTCGTGTTCGAGTTCGACCAGAGCATCAAGCTGCTGGAAGTGGCGCGCCTGTATGGCGTTCCCGATTCGACCAAGCTGAAAATCCCGCGCGGCTACAAGAGCGTGCTGAATATGGGCTACGGCCTGCAGCTGTTCCCGTTTGAAGGCATGGCGCTGCGCCTGGGCTACGAGCCGCGCAAGTCGTCGGTCCCGGCCAACAAGATCGACCTGATCGCGCCGCTGCCGGACACCAAGCTATACAGCGTAGGGCTGAACTGGCGCCTCAGCAAGAAGTATGAGCTGAACCTGGCTGCGTCCTACATGAAGGGCAAGTTCAATGCACCGGCCGAAACGTCGGACAACATGAACAGCAGCAAATTCCTCAACATTATTTACAACCCATATGCCGGCCAGGACGTGGCCGGCGATATCAAAGTCCGGTACGCCGGATTCAGTCTTGTTGAACATTTCTAGGAGCGCATGAGATGAAAAAACTCGCGACAGTGATCGCCGCCCTGGCCATCGGGGGCACAGTGCATGCGGCGCAGGTACCGGCCGCAAAACAGGAACTGGTCAACCGCGTGCTGCAGCTTTGGCACCCCGAGACCATTGGAGAGTCAATGCTGCAGGCGCCGGTGGGCGATGCAGTGCAACAGGCACGCGCCGTGCTGCAAGGCCGCGTATCGCCGGAAAAGCGCGATGCGGCGCTGAAGGAGATCGTGGCCGATGCGCGCCAGTTCATGGACGAGAACAAGCCGCTGGCGCAGGCCAGCGCCAACAAGCTGGTCGGCACCACGGTAGCGCCGATGCTGGCCGAACGCTTTTCGGAAGAGGAACTGCGCCAGATCATCACTATCCTCGAATCGCCGGTGAAAAAGAAATTCGAGGCCATGGTGCCCGAGCTGCAGAAGAAACTGGGCGAAGGTGTTGCCGCCGATACGCGCGCCGTGATGGACCCCAAGCTGCAGGAATTGCAGCAGCGCATCGGCATGCGCCTGCGTAGTGCGGTGACGCACTGAGCGGGAGCACAGGCCATGAGCTATTCTTCGGCTCTTCACCTGGTGCGCGGTGTGAAATCGCGCCTTTCCCATTCCGGCGTTGAAGCGGAAGCGCTGTTCGAGCAGGCCGGCCTGAACGAGGGCGACGGCCTGGCTTGCGATGCGCTGACGCTGTCGGACAAACTCAGCCACCTGTGGGAGCTGGTGGTTGAACATTCGGGCGATCCGCTGATCGGCCTGAAGGTCTCCACTCCACACCGCCTGGGCTGGCTGGGCGTGATGGGGCATATCATGCTGCTGTCGCCGACCGTGCAAAGCACGATCGAGCGCTGTCACGGCCACACGCGCGTCGGCATCCTGCTGCCCGGCATGCACCGCGTGGTGCCGCGCCAGCGCTACGACTTTGTCTGGTGCGTGCTGCTGCGCACCTTGCGCTGCGCCTCCGGCCGCGACGACGCGGTGCCGGTCAAGGTGGAATACGCCTTCCCGGAGCCGGCCAATTCGGCGTTCTTCGAAAATACCTTTGGCTGCCCGGTGCATTTCAACCGGCCGCACAATGTGATGGAGTTTTCCGATGCCGACATGGTGGCAGCGCTGCCCAACGGCGGCATGCCGCTGCCGGGCGGTCCCAAGCCTATCCTGGCGCAACTGGCCGAGGCGCAGCCGCCTGCGTTCACGGCCCGCGTGCAGGAAATCCTCGCTTCGCTGCTGCCGAAAGGACCGCCGCACCGCGATGCCGTGGCTGGTTTGCTGGCCATGAGCGAACGCACCTTGCAGCGGCGGCTGGCCGAGGAAGGCACCAGTTTTTCCGCCGTGGTGGACGATACCCGGCGCGCGTTGGCGCGGCAATCGCTGGAAGCTGGCGAACTGTCGTTGAAGATGCTCAGCTTCCAATTGGGCTTTTCCGAGCCGAGTGCGTTTTACCGGGCCTGCAAGCGCTGGTTCGGCATGACGCCTTCCGACCTGGCCAATCATGGAGAAAAACATGGCATGGTTTAAAGCGGAGCATCCCGCGCAGCTGTTTGGCCAATTGCTGGTCAAGCACAAGCTGGTCACCGAAGAACAGCTGCAACGCGCGATCGAACACCAGCGCCAGACCGGCCAGCGCCTCGGTGAGATTTTCGCCGAGTGGGAGCTGGTCACCCACCAGCATGTGCAGGACATCCTGCTCAAGCAGCGCCGCGTGCGCATGGCTGCCGCGCTGATCGGGGCGATCTTTGCCCCGTTGGAAGCGTACGCCGCCGAAGCATTGGCCGCTGCGCCTGCAGCCATCAGCGCACCTGCGGCGATCCTGCCGCGCGAAGGTTCGCTGGCGGCGATGGCGGAGAACGAACTGGATGCAGTGAGCGCGCAAGGCTTTGACGATGACCTGGTGCGGCAAGTGCGCGATCAGTTGAAACGCAATGGCGTCGAAGTAAGTGGCGACCTGGCGAAGCTGGTCAACCCGGTGCTGGGGCTGGTGGAATCGGACGTCAGCGTGCATAACGTGGTCTATGCGCCAAACCGCGCGGCCACCACCGTCAACCCCGACGGCTCATTGTCGCTCAACCTGCCGACCACGATTGGGGAAATCAGCTTCAATAATATCCGCGTGCATGGCACGGAGGCCGGCGGTCCGGCGTTCGGCAGCATTTCCATCCGCGGCATCGACCTGACCGGCACCGTCATCACGCTGGCGCTCAAGCGATGAAGCGCGCCATCCTCCCGCTCGCGATTCTCGCCGTCGCCCTCTCCGCGCCGGCAGCGGCGGCAGGCATGACGCCTGCGCCGCAGCTCCCCGACCTGGCCTCGCTGTCCGGCGGCACCGTCCACGTGGCTGAAGCGCCAAGTCCCGGCCTGCCCGGCAAAGCCTTCACCGCCTGGACGCTGGTCCAGGCCTCCGTGCCGCGCCTGTGCGCCATGGTGCAGGACTACCCCTCCTACTCCACCTACATGCCAAACACCAGAAGCGCGCTACCGGTTGGCGAAGGAGACGGATACGTGCTGGTCGACATGACACTCGACCTCCCGCTAGGCCAGCAAAAGAAGTACCGCCTGCGACTGGAGCAGCAAGCGCAATCCGACACCGCCCAATGCAAGCTCGCATGGCGCCTGGTTCCAACCGGCCTCGCACCAGCAGACACCATCGCCGACACCACAGGCTACTGGCTTTTCACCGCCATCCCCGGGGAAAGCGGCAAGACCCTGATTGAATACCACGTCTACGCCGATCCCGGCCCGGTCCCATTCGGCTTCGGCTGGATCGTCGAGATGATGAGCAAGCGCAGCCTGCCGCGCACACTGGAAGCGCTGCGCGCGCAAGCGGCCAAATAGGGGGTCAATCCACGCAGCGGAAAACGCCGCGCATCTTCGACCGCTGCTCGGACGTCAGCCGCGCAGCGGTCGCGTTGTAGATATAGTTTTCCTCTTCCCGCATCAACAGGAAGCTGCCGTCGGCCTGTTCGCTCCACACCAGGTAGCCGCAATAGGTATCGGCATTGGCGAAGCGCCCCGTGAAATCCACCGCAGCATAAGTTCCGGGCGTGCCGCCCTGAGAGCTGCGGTAGATCGTGACTTTTTTCAGTTCACGCTGCTGCACGGCGCCGGCCCGCGCGGCGCCAGCTTCCGCCGCTTCGCGCCATGCCTCGAAAGTCCATTGCTGCCGTAAGCCGGCGCCCAGATGTTTCCATGCGGCGGCATAGCGCGCCGCATCCTTCTCGGCAAAGTAAGCCCTGCTCAATTCTTCAACCCGCGCCTTCTGTGCACCGGTCGGCTGCCAGGAGGGCGTCGAAGCCGCAGCCTTGGGCGGCGCCAGCGATTGCTGCAGCGCCGTGTTCATGCGGCGGAACTCTTCCAGCATGCCGTCGCAGGCGTCCTTCTTTGCCTGGCAGAGTGAGGTCATCCTGATCGACGCCTGGCCATTTTCCGTGACGACCGTGCGCCGCACGGCTGCCGGATGCGCCGGATGGCCCGGCAGCGTAAACGACCACAGCGTGCGGTTTGCCTTGTCATCCGCGGTAGTCCAGCTGCCATTGGCGGAAATCGCCACGTCCGCGCGCGCTTTCAACGCCGCCAGCGCAGCCGCCGGCGTCGGGTAGCCAATGCCTTCCGGGATTGCTGCCGCGCTGGCCAGGATTATCAGGAGATCAATCATGCGTTGCAATATAGACCACGGCACAATAAAAGGTCAATTGTGGTAGCATCCGGCGGTCTTAGCACTAACACAAGAGCTGCCATGCCATCTGCCCAACGCCTGTCCGATGTCGTCGCTACTGAGCTGGAAACCCGCATCCTTGAAGGTTCGCTGAAGCCCGGCGACCGCTTGCCCGCCGAGCGCGAGCTGGCGGTGGAACTGGGGGTATCGCGCCCTTCCCTGCGCGCTGCCTTGCAAGCGCTGGTGGCCAAGGGGTTGCTGATCACGCGCCACGGCGGCGGCACCTTCGTTACCGACTCGATGCAGGCGGCATTCACCGACCCGTGGCAACAGATGCTGAAAGACCATCCGGACATCCACGGCGACATGCTGGAGTTCCGCCATATGCTGGAAGGCCAGGCTGCGCAACTGGCGGCCGAACGCGGGACGGAAGAGGATTTCGAACGCATCCGCGCCTGCCATGAAGCGCTGGAGCGCGCATTCGCGGCGCAGGACCTGGAGCAGTGCATCAAGACCGACGTGGAATTCCACCAGGCGATCGCGGAAGCTTCGCACAATGTGCTGATCGGGCATCTGAGTTCCAGCCTGCACAAGGTGATGGAAGGCCACGTGCAGGGCAATCTTGAATACCTGACCGCGCGCCCGGAACTGTGGGCACAGCTCCAGGCGCAGCACCGCGCAATCTGGGACGCAGTGCGGGAGCGAAGGATGGATGTGGCAGGGCGCGCAGCCCACCGGCACCTGAACTTCGTACAGCAGACCATGCGCGAAACGCTCAAGAACGAAGAGCGCCGCAATGCGGCGACGCGACGCCTGCCCTGCCGACTCACCTGACGCAGCTCGTCAGGTGAGGTCTGGATCAAGGCCTCTTACTTGGCGCGCGCCTTGCCGAAGGCATCGCCCGCTTTCCACTCCGGCATTTTCGGCGCGTCCGCCACAATACGCCCCAGGTTCAGGGTGAACTGCGCCATCTGCGTCATGCCTGCCATCGACCAGTTGGGATCGTATTCGTCGCTGACCTGGTGATAGCTCTTGCGGTAAGCCGCGCGCATCTGCTCCGCTTTCTCCTTGTCGCCCAGGTAGTCGCTGCCCGAGGTGATGGAGAACGCAGGCACACCCGCCTTGGCAAAGCTGAAGTGGTCGGAGCGGAAGTAGCCGCCCGCCAGGTCCGGCTTCTCCTTCGCGATGACCATCTTCATGCCCTTGGCCGCCGCTTCGGCCATCTTGCCCAGGTCGGTCCGCTCGCTGCCGGCGGTGCCGATATCGCGCGTGGTGCCGATCCAGTTCAGAGAATCCAGGTTCAGGTTCGCGGCGGTTTTCGCCAGCGGCCACAGTGGCGCATCCGCATAGGCCGCGCTACCGAGCAAGCCCTGCTCTTCCGCCGCCACCCACAGGAACATCTGGCTGCGCTTGGCCGGCGCTTTCACTGCTTCCTGCGCCATGGCCAGCAAGGCTGCGCTGCCCGACGCATTGTCGACTGCGCCGTTGTAGATCGTATCGCCGCCGGTGCCCTGCTTGCCCAGGTGGTCCCAGTGGGCCGAGTAGATCACCACTTCGTCCTTCAGTTTCGGATCGGTGCCCGGCACCACGCCGGCCACATTGAACTGTTCGACGTTGCGCACTTCCGCCTTCATGTCGCCCACCAGCCTGGCCTTCAGCGCCACGGGCTGGAAGTCCTTGCGCTCGGCTGCGACGCGCAGCTGGTCCAGGTCCAGGCCTGCGGCTTTGAACAGGGCCAGCGCGGTATCGTTGGTCATCCAGCCTTGCAACTCCGTGCCCGGTGTGCCTTGTGCAAGCTGGAAGCGTTCCACGCCGTCCCAGCTGTTCTTCACCACACTGTAGCCATACGAAGCCGAGGCGTCAGTGTGGATCAGCAGCGCGCCGATCGCGCCACGGCGCTTGGCTTCTTCGAATTTGTAGGTCCAGCGCCCGTAATAAGTCAGGGCCTTGCCGCCGAAGCGATTCGGCGCTTCGGCTGTGGGCATCGGGTCATTGACCATCATCACAATGACCTTGCCCTTCACGTCCTGGCCTTTGTAATCATCCCAGCCCTCTTCCGAAGCGGTGATGCCGTAGCCGACGAACACCAGGCCGGCGTTGAAGCTGTGCGCAGCTTGCGCGTCGCCCGGCGCATAGACCCAGTCCTTGCCGAAGCTGGCCGGCAGCGCCACCCCATTTGCTTCCAGGCGCAGGCTGGATGCCGCCGCATCGGTCTTGACGCCGGCGATCTTCACCAGCTGGCGATAGGTGACGCCATCGACCGGCTTCAGGCCCACGGCCATGGCCTGGTTTTCCAGGTAGGAGACGGTCAGGTCGCCGCCGCGCTGGCCGGTGCCGCGGCCTTCCAGCAGGTCGCTGGACAAAAATGCCAGGTGGGCGCGCAGCGGTGCCTCCTGCACGATTGGCTGCACGGCCTTGCCGCCTTTGACGCCCGCTGCCTGGGCCGGAACCAGCGCCAGTGCGATACTGGCTGCCATGGTGGACGCTACGAAGGTGATGGATTTGTTCATGTCTCTGTCTTGTGGATTGTCCATTAGGGGCGGCTGATGGCCGCGCGGGCATTCTATCAGGATGGTATGCTACGGCCCGTATGAAAAACACGCCTTACATCGGCCGCTTCGCGCCCTCCCCGACCGGCCCGCTGCACCTTGGGTCCCTGGTGGCGGCCATGGCCAGCTATCTCGACGCCAAGGTTCATGGCGGCCAGTGGCTGGTGCGCGTGGAGGACGTTGACCGCGACCGCAACGTGGAAGGCGCCGACCAGCACATCCTCGCATCGCTGCAACGCTGCGGCATGCTGTGGGACGGCGAAGTGACCTGGCAAACGCAGCGCGAGCACCTGTACGAGGCGGCGCTGCGCCAGCTGGGCAACAACATTTATCCCTGCGGATGTTCGCGCAAGGAGATCGCCGATTCCCAGCTTCGCCTGGGCCAGGCCGGCAACCCGAACCTGGTCTATCCCGGCACCTGCCGCAAAGGGCTGGCGCCCGGCCGCACGGCACGCGCACTGCGCCTGCGCACGCCGCAGGAACCGCATTGCGTGATCCACTTCCGCGACCGCTTCGCCGGTGAGATCAGCCAGGACATCACGGCCGAAGTGGGCGACTTCGTGGTGCGCCGCGCCGATGGCTTCTGGGCCTATCAGCTTGCCGTGGTGGTGGACGATGGCGCGCAAGGCATCACCGATATCGTGCGCGGCGCCGACCTGCTCGACTCCACGCCGCGCCAGATCTTCCTGCAGCAGTTGCTTGGCTTGCCGCAGCCGCGCTACCTGCATTTGCCACTTGTGGTTAATGCCGACGGCGAGAAACTGTCGAAGCAAACCGGTGCCCAAGCGTTCGACACTGGTGCGCCTGCCGCAAGCCTGCTTGGCAGCGCCTTGCTGCCGGCAGCGCAATTCCTCGGGCTGGCTGTCCAGGCCGACAGTATCGACGCTTTCTGGCACGCGGCCGTGCCGGCATGGGAGGCGCTGCTGCGCGCCCACGGTGAGGCGCCGCACAGACCATAGGCAGGGCCCGCCGCATACTGGCTCCACCAAGCGAAAGGAGGTGGGCCATGCGGCAATTCCTGATCTCGTGCGCCTTGAGCGCCATGGCGCTGCCTGCAACCGCCGAGGATTCGTTCTTCCGTTGCGTCGACAGCCAGGGCGTGGTCATGCTGACCGACCGCCCCTGTGAAAGCCTGCCTAACGCAGCCCGTCCGGTGCTGGAAAAAGAACACTTCGCGCTGCCCGCGTCGGAACAGAACCGCAGTCAATGGGTGCACAAACCGCCGGTGCACGTATCGCCAAAAGTCGATGTGCAAACCTTGCGCATGGCGCGGCAAGCGCTCGAGCTGCGCGACAAGGTCGCCAGCGCGCGCTAGCGTGCAGCTTAGCCCGGGCCGTCCCCATCCTCCAGCGGCAGCAACAGCATGCAGCCCGCAGCTGCGCCATGCACGATCGGCAGCAGCAGCAAGGTAATCTGGGCCGGCGCGTCCGGATCGCTGACGGAAAAGTACGTGATGGCCACCGCCATCACGATCGGCGCCAGCGGCAACACCGCGGCCGACACGGTGGCCGGATTCAAGCGGCGCACCGCCAGCAAATTGAGCAGCAGCGCTATCAAATACAGGGTGCGGTACACCCATTCGGAACGCGCGGTGGCAAAGTGCAACCCCGCAAGCATCCCTTGCATAAGCAACCCGAGCAATAGCGTCAGCAGCAGCGCGGGCAAGGCAGAGCGTTCCATGATCACGTTGGCCTCCATCGTCACTGAAAGTAACAAAGCAGTTTCCATGCCACGCTTATGTGTCAAGGGGAACTGGGGCGTGCGTTGCGGAATCTGAAGATTTCTGTAAGGAATTTCGACATCTAACGCTTGAAGCGGCGGCGGGTATTTTGCTGCGGCGCGGTATAATAGCGGGCTTATCTTTTGGATATCGGTTTTCAGAGAAGAAGATGCACACTACGCCAGACACCCGCCCCGCCGTTGTATTGCTGCACAGTTCGCTCAGCTCGCGCAGCCAGTGGAACACCCTGATGGCCGAGCAAGAGTCCAATTACCGATTCATTGCCATCGATCTGTTGGGTTACGGCAAGTCTGCCTTCCCGACCGAGGCGGCGGCGGCCGGCTACACCCTGGCGCACGAAGCCGATGCGGTGGCGGCTGCCCTGGCCTCCCACCTTGATGCGGGGGAGCAATTCCACCTGGTTGGTCACTCCTATGGCGGCGCCACCGCGCTGCGCCTGGCGCGCCAGATGCGCGAGCGCGTGCTGTCGCTGTCCCTGTTCGAACCGGTCGCCTTCCACCTGCTGCCGGCCAGCGACGCCGGCCGCCAGGAAATCGACGCGGTGGTGGCCAACATCAACGCTGCCGCCACGGCGGAAGACGCCACCCGTGCCTTCATCGATTACTGGAACCGCGCCGGCGCCTTCGACTCCCTGCCGGAAGTGCAGCGCCAGCGCTTCACCCATGGCATCGCCAAAGTCAAGCTGGACTTCGTCGCCCTGCTCGGCGAGCCGGCGCGCGTGCCCGACATGGCGCAGCTGGACCTGCCGGCGCTGGTGATGGCGGGCGCCAAAGGCCCGGCATCCACCCGCCGCGTGGCGGAAACCCTGGCCGCGGCGCTGCCGCAAGCACAGTTCAAGCTGACTGCCGGCGGCCATATGGCGCCGATCACCCACGCTGCCGATGTCAACCAGGTCCTGCTTGGCTTCCTCGAAAACCAGCGCTTGCTCGCCTGAGGCCATTGTCTGATAATGACTCGATCATCATCCGGGAAAGGCTAGCATCATGAGCGACACACGCTATGACCAGCAGATGGCAGTCCAGGTGGACAAGGGCATCGAGCTGCATGCGCAAATGGGCGCGGCCAACGCCTGGATTTACATGCAAAGCATGCATGTGCCGCGCAGCGTGATCTTGCGCGTACTGGCTTATCCCGAGCAGCGCCGCAACAGCGACGCATCATTGCACTAACCGGGTGCACTGGCTCAGTGCACTAATTCGCGTACCGCCTGCAGCACGCGCAGCTTGGCGGCATCGGGCCGCTTGCCGCTGCGCCAGGCCACCATCGCCTCCCATTCCCAGCGCGGCAAATCCTCAATCTCCAGTTTCACCAGCTTGCCCAGCTTGAGCTGGCGCGCAGCCGCCATCTCCGGCATGAAGGTCAGGAAGCCATGTTCCTGCGCCAGCAGGATGGAGGCGCTGGAAGGCTGGATGGCGTGAATCGGACTGTCGTTGCGGCGGTAAGCGCGGATCAGGCGGATCAGTTCATCGCAATCTTCGCCCCAGTACTGCGGCGCCAGCCGGGCATTGGCCACGTCGGCAAGCTTGAGCGGGCCGCGCCGCGCCAGCGGATGGCCGCGCCGCACGACCGCCACGATCGGCGATAGCAGCAGGCGCTCCAGGTGGATCCCCGCGACAGCGGGACACTTCAACACCAGTCCAAGCTGCACGCGGCCGGTAAGCAGCTGCTCCATGATTACCGGCGAATGGTCCGTGCTGCAGCGGATTTCCAGCGGCGCATCCGCCAACTTGAGCAGGATCGGTCCAAACAGCAGCGCCGCCATCGATGGCACGCATGCCAGCCTCACCTGCGGCAGCGCCGGCGCCCCTTGCACCGCCTGGCGTCCCGCATCCAGTGCGGCAAGCGCCTGTTGCGCCGCCGGCAGGAAGGTCAGGCAGGCCGGCGTCGGCGTGGCGCCGCGCCGGTGGCGGGCGAACAGCTGCACCGCCAGCTGCGCCTCCAGTGCCGCCACGCGCTGGCTCACTTGCGGCTGCGACCAGCGGCGCCGCGCAGCTGCCTGGCTGAAGCTGCCGTATTCCACGATTTCCACCAGCAGGGCCAGGTCATCGAAACTCAGAGACATAACGAAATCCAATAGAAAATATGCCGGGATAACGGCTTCTATTATGTCTCACTCCTGCCTAAGATGCCTGTATCGATTGGGGAGACAAGCATGCAGGGAGCACAAACGGCAAGGCGGCTGGGCAAGCGGTTCCTGATGGTTGACCACCTGCTGGTGGTGGCCGGCTTCTACCTGGTCTTCCCCGTCATCGGCCTGCATTTCGTCGGCCAGCTTGGCTGGGCCGCCGCCTCGGTCGGCATGGCGCTGGGGGCACGCCAGGTGGCGCAGCAAGGCATGGCGCTGTTCGGCGGCTCGCTGTCGGACCGTTACGGCACGAAGCCGCTGATTGTCGCCGGCATGCTGCTGCGCGCCGGCGGCTTCGGCCTGATGGGACTGGCGGCCAGCCCGGCCTGGCTATTGGCCTCCTGCGTGATGTCGGGATTGGGCGGCAGCCTGTTCGAGCCGGCCCGCGCCGCACTGGCGGCCAAGCTGACCCGTCCCGCCGAACGCCCGCGCTTCTATTCGATGCTGATGATGCAGGAAAGCGTGGCTGCCGTGACGGGCGCCCTGCTCGGCACCATGCTGCTGGGCGTGGATTTCCTGTGGGTGGGCCTGGGCGGCTGTACGGTTTTCGTGCTGGCGGCGCTGGCCAATGCCTGGCTGCTGCCCGCCTACCGTGCCGCCACGCCGGGGACTTCAGCTGCGGCAGCCATGCGACTTCCCTTGCGCGACAAGCCCTTCATGGCGTTGGTGCTGACGTTGAGCGGCTACTACATCATGACCGTGCAGCTCATGATGCTGGTGCCGGTCACCCTCACCGAGCTGTCCGGCACGCCGCGCACCGTAGCCTGGATGTATGCGATGGACGCCGTGCTGGCGCTGACGCTGCTGTATCCGATGGCGCGCGTCGGCGAGCGTTACCTGACGCTGGAAGCGCGCCTGCTGGCGGGCATCGGCATCATGTGCTGCGCGGTACTGGCCATGTCGGCAGCCCGTGCGCTGCTTCCCATGTTCCTCTGCATCGCCGTGTTCTATACCGGTTCGCTGGTGGCTGAACCTGCGCGCGAGTCACTGGTGTCGCGCTACGCGCTGCCCTCCGCCCGCGCCAGCTATATGGGCCTGAGCAGGATCGGGCTGGCCGTCGGCGGCTTGTTCGGCTATACGGCCGGCGGCTGGCTGCTGGACTGGAGCCGCGCCGTGCGTACGCCAGCTCTGCCTTGGCTTGTGCTCGCCGCCATCGGCTGGTTGACGTTGACGGCGCTGGCTGGCACGACTGCTGCGCAAAAAAAGAGCCCGCCAGTGGCGGGCTAAACACTTTGGTTGGGTGTTTCATTGTAGGTCGCGAAAACCCGTTTGATTCTCTCCAATCGTCACCCATGTCAAATAAGTTATAGCTGGGCTGAAAAAATGCATCGCGCAAGGTCCTTGGCGGCGCATAGAATACAAGGATGAAATCCTATCCCGCCCAATGCGTCCTCCCCCTCGCCGCCGAACTGGGCGAAGGCCCGCTTTACCTGCCGGCGCAAGAGCGCCTGCTGTTCGTCGACCTCAAGCGTTGCATCCTGCATGCGTGGGATGCCGGCGTGCGCGAACATCGCAGCTGGCTGCTGCCTGACTATATCTGCTGGCTGGTGCCGCGCCGCGACGGCGACGGTTTCATGGCTGGCTTGCGCGATCGCGTGGTGCGCCTCTGGCTGGAGCCGGAGTTGCGCATCGAGCCGGTGGTGCTTGTGGTCGACAGCAGCACAGGCCAGCGCCTGAACGACGCCAAGGTCGATGCGCGCGGCCGCTTGTGGCTGGGCTCCATGCACAATACCGATTATGCGCAGAAGGTGGGCAAGCTGTTCCGCCTCGATCCCGACCAGAGCCTGCGCGTGGCCGACGAGGGCTACCACATCTGCAATGGCCCTACCTTTGCACTGGATGGCAGCGCGCTGTACCACTCGGACAGCTTCCTCGACGTGACGTACCGCTATCCGCTGGCCGCGGACGGCAGCCTTGGCGCGCGCGAAACCTGGCGCAGTTATACCGGCGGCGGTTCGCCGGACGGCATGCAGGTCGACTGCGAAGGCTGCATCTGGGTTGCCACCTGGGGCGGTAAGCGCGTCTGCCGTTTCAGCCCGGATGGCGAATTGCTGGCGGAAGTGCCGCTGCCGACATCGCACCCGGCCTCGCTGGCGTTTGGCGGCGAAGACCTGCGCACCCTCTACATCACCACCGCGCGCGAAGGCCTGTCGCTGGAACAGCTGGCGCAGGAACCGCTGGCGGGCGCCTTGTTCAGCGCCCGCATCGACGTGCCGGGCTTGCCGGCCAACGCTTTCGGCTAACTCAGTACAACTCTTTCGCCGCGCTGCGCACAGCCTGCGCTGGCGGGCGCCTTGTTCAGCGCCCGCATCGACGTGCCGGGCTTGCCGGCCAACGCTTTCGGCTAACTCAGTACAACTCTTTCGCCGCGCTGCGCACAGCCTGCAACAGCAGGCTGGCGCCCGGCGACATCAGGTGGTCGGCCTTGGTGATGATGCCGAAAGCGTCCATGCGGAACGGCAGTTCCAGCGGCAGGATGGACAGCACATTCAGGTCGGCATAATAGCGCGCCACTTCCACCGGCATGACATGCAGGGCATCGGTTTTTTGCAGCAGCGCCGTGATCAGCAGCTGGGAAGTCGTGTCGACCACGTCGACCGGCGGCTCCAGTCCGGCGCGGCGGAACATCATGTCGCAGCGGTGGCGCAGGATGCTTCCCTGGGGCGGCAGGATCCACGGGCGGCTGGCGATATCCTTCAGCTGCAGCTTCTCCCGCTGCAGCAGCGGGTGGCCGGTGCGCACCACGGCACATGCCGGTTCTTCGGTCAATTCCTCGTACAGCAAGCCCGCCGTGCTTTCCTTTTCCAGGATGCGGCCGATCATGAAATCCAGCGTACCGCGCTGCAGCAGTTCCATCAGCACATTGCTCGCTTCCACCTGCACGCCAATGCGCAGCAGCGGCGCTTCCTTCTTCACGCGGGTGATGGCGTTGGGCAGCAGGTTCATGGCCGGTGTCATGATCACGCCGACTTCCACCTGGCCGGACAAGCCGGCCTTCAATGTCACGATATCGTCGTGCGCCAGGGCCAGGCTGGTGAGGGCCATGCGCGCGTGGCGGATCATGGTTTCGCCGTACAGTGTCGGCTCCATGCCGCGCGGCAGGCGCTCGAACAGCTTCACATCCAGCATGTCCTCAAGGTCTTTGAGCTGCTTGGAGGCGGCGGGCTGCGTCATGTGCAGTTCCTCCGCGGCGCGGTGGATGTTGCGGTGTTCATCCAGCGCGATCATCAGCAACAGTTGCCGAGTTTTTAACCTCGCCTTCAGGAACCAGTTCGGATTCGGGGTAGTCATGCGGGGGATGATACCACCGCCGTTATCGACCAATAAGTCGGGCTTCATTGGCAGCCCGGTGCTGGATTGGCGGCCGGACCTTCCGCCGTTTGCGGCACGAAGGCAATGGTGCCGTCAGGGTTGTAACGCAATTCCTCCACTGCCACCGAGCGGCGGAACTCGCCGCCGCTCGGCAGCTTGTCGTTGTGGTAGAAGATGTAGGACTTGCCGTTGAAGTCGATCACCGCCTGGTGGATGGTTTTCACGACCTTGTTCGGGTCCATGATCTTGCCGCGGAAAGTCCAGGGACCGGTGGCACTCGGGGCGGTGGCGTACGCCGTCTCCTCGGGGAAGTTGCGCGAGTAGGTCAGGTAGTAGGTCTTGCCGTGGCGGTGCAGGTAGGCCGCTTCCGTGAAGTTGTCGATGCCAACCGTGTGGATCGGGCCATCGAGTTCGATCATGTTCGGCTTCAGCCTGGCGTATTTCAGCACGCGGTTGCCCCAGTACAGGTAGGCCTGGCCATCCTTGTCGATGAACACCGCCGGGTCGATGTCGTCCCAGGGGATGTCGCTTTCCCTGGTCATGTCGTTGGTGACCAGGGCGCTGCCGCGCGCATCGACGAAGGGGCCGGTGGGTTTGTCCGAGACCGCCACCCCGATCGCCTTGCCCGGCCTGCTCGCATCGTGTTCGACCGGCGCGTAAAAGTAGTACTTGCCATTGCGCTTGGTGATGTCGGCGGCCCAGGCATCGGCCTTGGCCCACTTGAAGGTCTTCACATTCAGCGGCGAACCGAGATCGGTCCAGTTCTTCATATCGCACGAGGCCAGTACCCGCCATTCGCGCATCAGGTAGTCCTTGTCTTCCGGCGCGGCTTCGTCGTGGCCCACGTAGAGGTAGACCCGGTTGCCATCGACCAGCGCTGCCGGATCGGCGGTGAAGATATTCGATACCAGCGGGTTGCCGGCATGGGCCAGGCTGGTCATCGTGGCCAGCGCCGATGCGACGGCTGCTTTCTTGAACATGGTGCCTCCTTCTAGTTTTTCTGTTTCCAGGCCAGCAACCGTTGCAGCGCGCAGAACGCAAACAGCAGGAAGCCGATCACGATCTTGGTCCACCATGAACTGAGCGTGCCGTCGAAGACGATCAGGGTCTGGATGGCGCCCAGCACCAGCACCCCGGTCAGTGCCCCCGCCACGTAGCCGTAACCGCCGGTCAGCAGCGTGCCGCCAATCACCACCGCGGCAATCGCATCGAGCTCGGTGCCTTGTGCGTGCAGGCCGTAGCCGGACAGCATGTAGAACGAGAACAGCAGGCCGGCCAAGGCCGCGCAACCGCCGCTGATGGCGTACACGGCGACCTTGGTGGCGCCCACCGGCAGCCCCATCATGTGCGCCGATTGCTCGTTGCCGCCGACCGCGTAGACGGCACGGCCGAACGGCGTCAGATGCGCCACGACCATCGCCACCGCCAGCAGCGCCAGCGCAATCAGCACGCCCGGCGAGACAAAGCCATCGAAGATGCCGACCTGCGCCTGGGAGATCGCGACGAAGGCCGGGTCCTCGATCGGGATCGAGTTCACGCTGATCAGGTAGCACAGGCCGCGCGCCAGGAACATGCCGCCCAGCGTCACGATGAAGGGCTGCAAGCGGAAGAAGTGGATCAATGCCCCCATGCCGGCGCCGAACACAACGCCCATCAACAGCACTGCCGCCATCACTGCTGCGGGCGGCCAGTGCGCGGCGTTCAGCAGCCAGGCCGCGGCCATGGTGCTCAGCGCCAGCACGGAGCCGACCGACAAATCGATCCCGCCCGAGAGGATGACGAAGCTCATGCCGATCGCAATCACCAGCAGGAAGGAATTGTCGATCAGGAGGTTGAGCATCACCTGCAGCGACAGGAAGCCGGGATATGCGATGCCGCCCGCCGCCAGCAAGGCCACCAGCAGGCCGACTGTGACGAGGGAAGTGAAATACGGGGCGCGCGTCATGCCTTGCTCCTTTGCGACAGGCAGACCGCGAACACCACCAGCGACTTGACGACGAGGTTGACTTCCGGCGGCACGCCGAGCGAATAGACGGTATAGGTAAGGGTCTGGATGATCAGGGCGCCAATCACGCTGCCCACCAGGTTGAATTTGCCGCCGGCCAGCGAGGTGCCGCCCAGCGTGACGGCAAGGATGGCGTCCAGTTCCAGCAACAGGCCGGCGTTATTGGCGTCGGCACTCTTGATGTTGGAGCTGATGATCAGGCCGGCCAGGCCGGCGCACACGGCGCAGAAGGCGTAGCTGGCGAAGACCAGGGCGCCGGCGCGGATGCCTGCCAGGCGTGCTGCGACCGGGTTGACGCCGACTGCCTGCGTGAACAGGCCGAGGGCGGTCTTGCGCATGGCCAGCGACACGGCAGCCACGACCGCCAGCGCGACGTACAGCGCGACCGGCAAGCCAAGCAGGTAGCCGCTGCCCAGCGTGAAGAAGTCGTCGCGGTAAACAGTGACGATCTGGCCATCGGTGACCAGTTGCGCGAGGCCGCGCCCGGCGACCATCAGCACCAGGGTGGCGACGATCGGTTGCAGGCCAAGGGCGGCCACCAGCAGGCCGTTCCAGGCACCGCATAGCAGGGCAGCGCCCAGCGCGGCGGCGAAGGCCAGCCACAGCGCCTGTCCGGCGGCGGCCATGGTGCAGGCGACGGCTGCCGCCAGCGCCACCACGGCGCCGACGGAAATGTCGATACCGCGCATGGCGATGACGATGGTCATGCCGGTAGCGGCCAGCATCAACGGTGCGGCGCGGTTCAGGATGTCGACCATGGCGCCGTACAGGTGGCCGTCTTTCACTTCCAGGTGGAAGAAACCGGGCACGGCGAACAGGTTAATCAGCAACAGCACGATCAGCGCGCCGAGCGGGCGGGCCAGCGGGTAGGCCAGCAGGCGCGCCATCGCACCGGGCGCGGCGTGAACGGGTCCAGCGGCGGCGTCAAGCGCGGTCGAGGCCTGGGCGCCAGCCAGGTTGGCGGCATTGTGCGTCATGCTGCCTCCCCTGCGATGGCGTGCAGCACGGTGGTCTCATCCAGATCGCCGCGCTGGTATTCGCCGCAGGCAGCGCGGTCGCGCATGATGAGCATGCGGTCACTGACGCGCAGGACTTCCGGCAATTCCGACGAAATGAACAGCAGCGACATGCCGCGCTTGCACAGCGTAGTGACGTAATCCATGATTTCCTGCTTGGCGCGCACGTCGATGCCGCGCGTTGGTTCGTCCAGGATCATCAGGCGCGGCTCGGTCGCCAGCCAGCGGGCCAGCAGGACTTTCTGCTGGTTGCCCCCGGAAAGGGTGCCGATCGGCGTCTCGATACTGGCGGTACGGATGCCGAGCGCCTTGACGTATTCTTCCGCCAGCTCGCGCTGGCGTTGCATCGGGATGGCGCGCAGCATGCCCTGGCGGGCCTGCATGGCCAACACCAGGTTTTCGCGCACGGAGAGCGACAGGATCGCACCTTCCAGCTTGCGGTCCTCCGAGCAGAAGCCGATGCCGGCAGCGATCGCCTGGCGCGGGTTGGCGAAGCTGCCGTACGCCTTGTCGCCGATCGCAATATCGCCTTTGTCGGCGCGGTCTGCGCCGAACAGCAGGCGTGCCAATTCGGTGCGGCCGGCGCCAAGCAGTCCGGCCAGGCCAAGTACTTCGCCTTCGCGCACCTGCAAGTCGACCGGCTGCAGGACGCCTTTGCGTCCCAGGCCGCGCGCCTCGAGGACAATGCGCGCCGCTGCGGCTTGCGGCGCATCCTCGCTGCGGCCTGCCACGGCGCCGCCGCCAACCGCCACATCGGCGGCATCGGCGGGATCGGCCGGCTTGCCAATCATCTTGTTCACCAATGCGAGCCGCGACAGGGCTGCCGCGGCATACTCCCCTTCCCGCTCGCCGTTGCGCATCACGGTAATGCGGTCCGAGATGGCGTAGGTCTGGTCAAGGAAGTGGGTCACGAACAGGATCGCCATGCCCTGTTCGCGCAGGCGGCGCAGCACGCGGAACAGCAGCTGCACTTCCGCCTCATCGAGGCTGGAAGTCGGCTCATCGAGCACCAGCACGCGCGCGGAAATATTCAGGGCCCGCGAAATCGCCACCATCTGCTGGATCGCCAAGGGATAGCGCGACAACGGCGCACTGACGTCGATGTCGATCTCCAGCTCGCGCAGCAGGGCTGCGGCACGCGTTCGCATGCCGGCCCAATCGACCATGCCCCACTTGCGCGGGTAACGGCCGATGAAAATATTCTCGGCCACCGACAAGTTCGGGCACAGGTTCACTTCCTGGTAGACGGTGGAAATGCCCAGCTCCTGCGCTTCCAGCGTGGATCGCGGATGGATGGCTCGGCCGTCCAGCGTGATGCTGCCCTGGTCCGGCGCATGCACGCCGGTCAGCACCTTGATCAGGGTCGACTTGCCCGCCCCGTTCTGCCCCATCAGCGTGTGGACTTCGCCCGGATAGAGGCGCAGCCCGGCCTCGCTGAGTGCCTTCACGCCCGGGAATGCCTTATGGATGCCGGACAGCTCCAGCACCGGTGCCGCCGCATTAGCCATCAGTATTTCCGGTTGGGGAGTTCTTTGGCCGCCACTTCTGCCGGGAATACGCGTTCCTCCGTGACGATGCGCGGCGGCACTGGCTTGCCGGCGACGACGTCCTGCGCCGCCTGCATCAGTTGCGGGCCAAGCAGGGGGCTGCATTCAACCGACACATTCAGCTTACCGGCAATCATGGCCTGGAAAGCCCCTTTCACGCCGTCGATCGAAACGATGATGATGTCCTTGCCCGGCTTCAGGCCCGCTTCCTCGATGGCCTGGATGGCGCCGATCGCCATGTCGTCGTTATGCGCATACAGCACATTGATATCCTTGCCGTGGGCTTTGAGGAAGGCTTCCATCACTTCCTTGCCCTTGGCGCGGGTGAATTCGCCGGTCTGGGTGCGGATCACCTTCAGCTTTGCGTTGCCCTTGATGGCCTCTTCGAAGCCGGCCTTGCGGTCCAGCGCCGGGGCCGAACCCACGGTGCCCTGCAGTTCAACCACATTCAATACCGGCTTGTTCGACTTGGCGGCGTAATCCGCCAGCCAGCGTCCTGCACGACGGCCTTCTTCAACGAAATCGGAACCGATCTGGGTGACATACAGGGATTTGTCCGCCACCTTTACGGCGCGGTCGGTCAGGATGACCGGGATCTTGGCCGCCTTGGCTTCACGCAGGACGGTTTCCCAGCCGGTTTCCACAACCGGCGAGAATGCGATCACGTCCACCCGCTGGGCGATGAAGGAGCGGATCGCCTTGACCTGGTTTTCCTGCTTTTGCTGGGCATCGGCAAACTTGAGGGTGACGCCGGCCTGCTTGGCGGCGTCCTTGATCGAGGCGGTGTTGGCGGTGCGCCATTCGCTTTCGGCGCCCACCTGGGAGAAGCCCATCACCAGCGGCTTGGCCGCAAATACGCTGCCCGAAGCAGCAAGAGCAAAGGTGGCAAAGGCGAACGCGCCGCCGAGAATAGTCCTGCGGGTGACAGTCATGCGGGTCTCCTGAATTATAGTAAGTCAATATTAGGAGAATCTCTCATGCCGATCTAATTCATTTTTTCGCAGGAGACATATCATTTTTGTTATCGCAGCAGGCGCAGGCCATACAGGCCGCCGGCAATCGAGCCGGCATGCGCAACAAACCTGACCTCCAGCTTGCCCTCGCGCGCAGCATCGGCCGGCAGAGGAAGGTCCAGCGTGTAAAACGCCTCCCCCCTGCGTTCAAGGGTGACCTCCTGCAGCAACCGGCCATTCAGCAGCACGTCGAACTTGCGGCCAGCGTCGCCCGAGGCGAAAGTCAGTCGCAGCACACGGGCGGCGCTTTCGGGGTCTTTCAGCTCGTAGCTGAACCAGCTTCTGGCATGTCGCCAGTGGCGGGTGCCATTGAGGCCGGCGTCAGCGCCCTCGCCTTTGAAGAAGTGGTCCGATTCAGGCTGTTGTTCGCCCGGCGCCACCTGGTCGATCGTTTGCGCGTCCAGCGCCAGGCGCTCAGCTTCGGCGGCAGCGGCCTTGGAGCGCATTTCGGCCAGGCTGGCCGGCGTGGCCTGCTGCCAATAGAGCATGTAGCGCGAATCGTGCAGGCGGAAGAAGGGAATGAAGCGCACAGCGCCCGCGCCCGGTCCCTGCACCAGGCCCGGCGCAGTAAATGTCAGCGGCTGCCCCGGCACGGGCTTGAATTTGTCGAGAAAGTTCTTGCTGTCGCTGACAAACACCGGCGCTGCCTCCTGCGGGCAGACCTGGCCTTGCGCGATATGTCCCATGCGGGAATCGTCGGCCATGAAGTTCAGGTGTTCGCCGGGGAACGGCGAAGTCTTCGCCGCCAAAACGATGGGGCCGTGTAGCACCGCGTAGTAGTTTGACTTGTCTGGCATTTGTTCCAGCACGGTGCGCATTGGCAGGCGCACGTCGACCGTGTCGCCCTTGCGCCATTCGCGTGCCAGTTCGACGTAAGCGCCGGGCGTCGCATGCACCGGCACGGCTTTGCCGTTCACACGCAGCGTCAACGCGCCTTTCGCCACCCAGCCGGGGTAGCGGACTTTCAGCGTGAATTTGCCACCGCTGTCGATCGCCAGCCGGGTACTGGCCTGGTCGGGGAAGCGGTTGGACTGGGTCAGCGCAACGCCCTTTTCCCGCCATGCGAGCCGGGAAGGAATGAACAGGTTGACCAGCAGCGCGTCGCCGTCGCGGGCGTAGATGAATTCACCGTATTTGGCGTGGCTCTCGATGCCGGAGCCGACACAGCACCACATGCCCTTGTCCACTTCCGAGTACACGCGGTAGTGGTTGGGACGCATTGGCGTGAAATAGACAAAGCCGCCGCTTTCCGGGCGCTGTGAAGCGAGGATATGGTTGTACAGGGCACGCTCGTAATAGTCGCCGTACGCACCGCTCGGATCGCGTTGGAATAGCAGCTCGGTGAGCTTGAGCATATTGTAGGTGTTGCAGGTTTCCGGCCCTTCCACCTCGCTGCTCATCGAGGAGAAATCCCTATCATCGTGGAAATGCTCCTTGACGCTGTTGCCGCCGATGGCAACGGTACGATGGTCATGCACGGTGCGCCAGAAAAAGCTGGCCGCGTTATGCCATTGCGGCTCGCCGGTCAGTTCGGCGATGCGTTCGAAACCGATCACTTTCGGGATCTGGGTATTCGCGTGCAGGCCGGTCAGCTCGTCGCGGCCTGCCGCCAATGGCTGCAGGATGGCCTGGTGCGAAAAGCGTTTGGCCGCGGAGAGGTAGCGCTGGTCGCCAGTCAATTGGTAGACGTCGGCCAGCACCTCATTCATGCCGCCATGTTCTGCCCTCAGCATGGCCTGCATCTGTTCATCGCTCAGGGCATTGGTCATGGCGACCGTCCAGTCGGCAAACCTCACCAGGATCTGGCGCGCGTCCTCATTGCCAGCATGACGCCACGCGTCGCGCAGGCCGGCGGCGATCTTGTGCAGGTTGTACCAGGGGACCCATTTGCCGTTGACCGAGAAATTGTCGGCATGGAGCTTGCCCTTGGCGATCTCGCTCCATGCCTCGCGGCCATCGGGAATGCCGCCGAGGTAGCCGTCCGGCGCCTGGGCCTTCTTCAGCTCCTGTACGAAGTAGTCGAGGCGTTCGCGCACAGTGCCGTCACCGGTCGCGGCCCACATCAGCGACAGGGCGGAGAGATAATGGCCGCCCATATGCCCATCGAGGCCGCTGGATTCCCAGTTGCCGTATGATGGCTTGGGCAGCGGCAGGCCCGCCTCACGGCGGAACGGCGCCAGCAAACGGTCGGCATCGAGCGCCAGCAGGTAGCGCCGGTCGGTCTCCTGCGCTTGCAGGAAGGGGCTTGGCAGCAGGCGGACGTCCTGCAAGGGAAATAGCTCGGCGGCGCTCACCGCGCCAGGCATGATCGCCGCCACGCCGGCGCCAGCCGCCAGCAGCGCAGCAAGGCAGCGCCGCAACGCGATGGCCGGCGATGGCGCGGTCATTTCTGCACGCTTTGGTAGTTGTCCAGGTCTGAAGGGTCGACTACCGGCCAGCCGGCGCCGTCCCAGCGCATGTCGATCACTTTCAGCTTCTGCCGGTATCTGTCGGCTGTCTCGTAAGCGTGCAGCACCATCACATCCTTGCCGTCGAAGGTATAGGCGCTGTTGTGGCCCAGCGCTTTCCACTTCGCATTCCCTTGCACCACCAGCGAGCCGCCGCCGAACGCCATGTCCTTGCCCTCTTTGTCGAGATATGGCCCGGTAACTGAGCGCGAACGGCCGACCACCACGTGGTAAGTGCTCTTCTCCTTCTGGCAGCACAGGCCCCACGAGACAAACAGGTAGTACCAGCCATTCTTGCGGAAGATGAATGGCGCCTCGATCTCCGCCGGTCCGGCGCTTTCGTCCTTCACGAAGGCCGGACGTTCGCGCGCTGCGATGGTGCTCCAGACCTGGGGCTCGGCCGGACGCGTCCACGCTTCATTCAACTTGACCAGCTTGATACCGCCCCAGAACGAACCGAAGGCCATCCAACCGTGGCCTTTGTCATCCTCTGCCACGCTGGAATCAATCGCATTCCAGTTGTCGCGGCCCGGCACCGATTGCACCACGATGCCCTGGTCTTCCCACTTGTACTCCGGCGAGCGCGGATCCAGCGTCTTGTTGACGGTCACGCCGATAGCGGAAGTGTTCTTGCCGAAAGCGGAGACGGAGTAGTACAGCAGGTACCTGCCGTTGTGCTGCTGAATATCCGGTGCCCACACGTGGTCATCGAAGCCAGGAGCGGCTTTCGCAGCAGCTGCCGGATGTCCGGCAAAGATGCGGCCTTCCGGCCGCCAGGTCAGCATGTCCTTCGAACTGTAGAAGGTGATGCCCGGCCCTGTCGAATACAGGTAATAAGTATCGCCCTGCTTCGCCATCACCGGGTCATGCACGCTCACCTGGCCGGCTTGCGCCAATTGGGCGGCCAATTGCGCCAGCAGGATGCTGGCGCAAAGAATCCATTTGTTCATTTTCAGTTACCTATCCTGACGCGGCAATGCCCCATTGTAGGTCCAGCGGGGCAACTGCCATAACTGGCGCAGCCGCTAGCGGCGCGGCAGTCGGCGACGCGACCGGGCCGGCCGCCATCGATTGGCCGCAATCGCCGCCGCCGTGCGTCGCCGTGACTGCACCCGCATCAGCGGCCGTACGCTGCCGCGTACGCCGTTGCACGGAGAGATTCTCCAACTTAGCCCTCGACAGCCACCACGACAACCGACTTGGCTGGCATCTTGACGATCAGCTTGCCGCCGGTGGACTGCACGGCGATCGGCACCGGCTTCACGGCATCCGGCTTGGCAAAGGTGTTGTGCGCATCCATCTCGTGGGCGGTCAGCACGCGCGCACTGGCCTTGCCTTCGCCCACGCCCGCGATGCTGACTTCTTCCGCCTCACTCGGATGAGTATTCACCAGGGCCACATAAACTTTGCCATCCTTGCCGCGCGCAGCAGATGCACTTACCTGCGGGATGCTCTTGTCGCCCGAGGAGTAGCTGCGGTTACCTTCCAACGACAGCGGCAGCGTGGCCGCCCCCTGGAACGGCACATACATTTCATAGGCGTGATAGGTTGGCGTCAGCAGCATCTTCTCGTTATCGGTCAGGACCATCGCCTGCAGCACATTGACCATCTGGGCGATATTGGTCATGCGCACGCGGTCGGCGTGTTCGTGGAAGATGTTGAAATTCAGCGCCGCTACCACGGCATCGCGCAAGGTGTTCTGCTGGTACAGGAAGCCGGCATTGGTGCCCTTTTCCACGTCATACCAGGTGCCCCACTCGTCAACGTAGAAGCCCAGCTTCTTCTCGGGATCGTTCTTGTCGAGGATCGCGACATTCTTCCTGATGTGGTCTTCCATGCGCATGGTCGCGTGCAGGGTGGAGAACCATTCGTTGGCCGGGAAACCGGTTGCCGCCCCCTTCACGTCCCACTTGCCGGTCGGGATCGTGTAGTAGTGGAAGCTGATCCCGTCCGTCATGTGCTTGGCGGACTTGCTCAATTCTTCGGTCCATGCGGTATCGCTGTCGTTGCCACCGCTGGCGACAAATTTCGGGCGGGCCCCGCCCGGCGTCTTGAGGAAGGTCGCTGTCTGGCGGTACAGGCTAGCGTAGAAGTCCGGCTTCATATTGCCGCCGCAGCCCCATGCCTCGTTGCCGACCGCGAAATACGCCACTTTGAACGGCTTGTCGCGGCCGTTCTTGCGGCGCAGTTCAGGCAGCGTGGACTTGTTATCGGAGGTCATGTACTCCAGCCATTCCGCCATTTCCTGCGGCGAGCCCGTGCCCAGGTTGCCGTTCACATAAGCATCCGCGCCAATCTGCTCGACCAGGTCGAAGAATTCGTGGGTGCCGACGGCGTTGTTCTCGTCCACGCCGCCCCAGTTGGTGTTGACCTTGACCGGGCGCTTGTTGCGCGGGCCGATGCCTTCCCGCCAGTGGTATTCATCGGCGAAGCACCCGCCCGGCCAGCGTACCAGCGGCACGTGCAGCTTCTTCAGCGCGCCGATCACGTCGTTGCGCCAGCCGCGCGTGTTGGGGATCTTTGATTGCGGGCCGACCCACATGCCGCCGTAGATGCCGCTGCCCAGGTGTTCGGCAAACTGGCCGTAGACGTCCTTGTTGATGACCGGACCGGGTTTGGCGCTGTCGATTTTTACGGTGGTGGCAGCTTGTGCAAGGCCTGCGGTCAGCAAGGCCAAAGCGATCAACGTTTTTTTCATCATATCTCCTTGATTATTGTTTGAATACCGCGCGCGCTCTCAGACCCAGCCTGCGTCGACGATGAAGTCCTGTGCGGTGCACATGGCGCTGTCGTCTGCGCCAAGGAACAGGCACATGGCAGCGATATGCTCCGGCATCAGCTTGCCCGGCAGGCACTGGTTGCGGGCGATTTCCTCTTCCGCGGTCTCGTCCATCCACAGCTCCACCTGGCGCTGGGTCATGACCCAGCCCGGCGTCACGGTGTTGACGCGCACATTGTGCTTACCCAGGTCGCGCGCCATGCCACGCGTCAGGCCATGCGAAGCGGCTTTGGCGGTAGCGTAGACCGGGTAGCCACCGCCCTTGGCGTGCCAGGAAATCGAGCTGATATTGATGATGGAACCGCCGCCTTTGGCCTTCATTCCCGGCAGGACTGCCTGGCAGGTGAAGAACAGCGGGCGCTGGTTGATGGCGATGCGCATGTCCCAATAGTCGGGCGTCACGTCCTCGATGCTGTGGCGCTGGTCGTTGGCGGCGTTGTTGACCAGGACGTCGAAGTCGCCCAGTTCCGCAGCCAGTTCCTTCATCGTGCGCTGCAGGGCTGGGATATCGGTGATGTCGCAGGCGCGGAACTGCGGGCGCGGCGCGCCGCCCGCGGCAACCTTATCGCACAGGGCAGCGCTGGCTTCGGCCGCGATATCGACGAACGCCACCTGCGCACCTTGCTGCGCGAAGGCAGCGACAATGCTGGCACCGATGCCGGTGCCGCCGCCTGTGACGAATACCCGCTTGCCTTTGAGGCTCGGGTAGTTTGCTGCTTGGGTCATGAAGTCTCCGTATCTTTTTGCGTGTGGCGGCTGGCGGTCAATGCTGCCCGAGCACCCCATCTCGCCGGCGCCAGGTATTGCCCGGATTGGCATCCTGCAGCACGGGCGGCAGCAGCGTTGCCGGCAGGTCCTGGTAACAGACCGCGCGCAGGAAGCGATAGATCGCTGCTGTGCCGACCGAGGTGCTGCGGCCATCCGAAGTCGATGGGAACGGGCCGCCGTGCACCATGGCGCTGGTCACTTCAACGCCGGTCGGGAAGCCGTTGGCCAGGATGCGGCCCGCTTTGCGTTCCAGCACCGGCAGCAGCCTGCGCGCGGCTTCGGCATCGCCGTCGGCCATCTGCAAGGTCGCAGTCAGCTGCCCTTCCAGGTGCTCTGCAACGCAGATCATCTCGTCGATGTCGCGGCAGGCAATCACCAGCGAAGCCGGGCCAAACACTTCATCCGACAGCGCGTGCTGTGCCAGGAAGGCTTGCGCCGTGGTGCGGAACAGCGCCGCGCCGCCCTTGCAGCCGGAATGCGGCGTCGCGGTGACGGTTTCCACATCGCTGTGCGAAGCAAGCGCCTGCACGCCGCGCTGGTAGGCGCCGGCAATGCCCGCGCTCAGCATGGTGCCTGGAGCGACACCGCCCAGCGCTTGCGCCGCGCTGGCGCAGAAGCGTTCCAATCCGGGGCCTTCGATTCCCAGCACCAGGCCGGGGTTGGTGCAGAACTGGCCGACGCCCAGCGTCAGCGAAGCTGCGAAGCCGGCGGCAATGGTGTCCGGACGGCCCGAGAGCGCTTCCGGCAGCAGGAAAACGGGATTGATGCTGCTCATTTCCGCGTACACGGGAATCGGCTGCTTGCGCGCCGCGGCAGTGGCCATCAGTGCGGTGCCGCCGCTGCGGGAACCGGTAAAGCCGACTGCCTGGATGGCAGGATGCGCCACCAAGGTCTGGCCAATATGGCTGCCGCTGCCGGTCAGCAGCGCGAAGACGCCAGCCGGCAAACCGCACTGCGCAACAGCGGCAACGACGGCACGGCCCACCAGTTCGGAAGTGCCGGGGTGGGCGGAGTGCGCCTTGACCACCACCGGGCAGCCGGCGGCCAGAGCGGACGCGGTGTCGCCGCCGGCAACCGAGAACGCCAGCGGGAAATTGGAGGCACCGAATACGGCAACCGGTCCAACGCCGATCAGGCGGTAGCGCAAATCGGCGCGCGGCGGAGTGCGCGTTGGCTGGGCGACGTCAATGCGCGGATCGCACCACGAACCCTCGCGCAGCAGCGCCGCAAACATCTTGAGCTGGTTGCAGGTGCGGGCACGTTCGCCTTCCAGGCGGGCCTGCGGCAGGCCGGTTTCAGCCATGGCACGCTCGATCAGCTCTGCGCCGAGGTCGAGGATGTTGCGCGCGATCGCATCCAGCAGTTCCGCGCGCGCGGCATCGCTGGTGGCGCGGAAGGTATCGAAGGCGGCGCCGGCCAGGTGGCAGGCGGCATTCACCTGCTCAACGCTGACTGCATTGAATTCGTCGCCAAACTGCTGCTCGGTGCCTGGATTGAAGGCGCGCTGTGCGGCGCCCTCCCCGCGTACGGCAAGGCCGCCGATCAGCGCTTCTCCGGTAATGGTCATAGTGGGTTCACTTTCTTGTAGCGGGATTCCTGGACACGCAACGGATTGCGCAGGGATGGGCCAAAGGCGGGCGCCTCGACTTCGAAGGTTTCACCAGGCTGCACGGAAATGCCATCGGCAAAACTCAGTGTGGCAGTGCCGAAGAAATGGATATGCACATCGCCCGGGCGGCAGAACAGCCCATACTTGAAGTGGTGGTACTCGAGGTTGGCGATGGTGTGCGACATGTTCTGCTCGCCGCTGACAAATGCCTTCTGCCAGCGCACGCTCCCGTCGGTGCCGATGATGCGCGAGGAGCCGTCGATATGCTGCGGCAGTTCGCCCACGCGCAGCGCAGGGCCCAGGCCACAGTTGCGCAGCTTGGAGTGCGCCAGGTAGAGATAGTTCTGGCGTTCGGTCACATGGTCCGAGAACTCATTGCCGATCGCGAAACCAAGGCGGTAGGGCTGGCCATCTTCGCCGATCACGTACAGGCCGGCGATCTCCGGCTCTTCGCCGCCATCCAGCGAGAACTCCGGCATGGCCAGCGCCTGGCCACTGGCGGCGACGATCGATCCATCTCCCTTGTAGAACCATTCAGGCTGCACGCCGCGCTGGCCTTCGGCTGGCTTGCCGCCTTCCACGCCGAGGCGGAACATCTTCATGGAATCGCTCAGGGTTTCCATGTCGCCGCCGATCTTGCGGTGCATGGCGTCGCGTGCATCGGCGCTGCCCAGGTGGGTCAGGCCGGTGCCGGTCACATAGCAGTGGGCCGGGTCGGAGTGGTCCAGCGGCGGCAGGATGCGGCCGGCAGTGGCAACGGCCTCGTAGCTTGCGGTGCTGGACCCGATGGCGGCTTGCGCCACTTCGGACAGGCCCTTGCCGCGGCCGATGGCGCGCTGCGCCAGTTCGTAGGTCGAGTAGACGCCATCGAGCACGCGTAGCGTGTCGCCTTCCAGCGCGCCAACGCGGCGCGAGCCGGCTTCATTGGTGAATTGTACGAGCAGCATGAAATCTCCTTAGTGCGAGTGGCGCGGCACAGCGGAGCCACGGCAGCCAATCAGGAAGTCGAAGTCGCAGCCTTCGTCGGCTTGCAACACGTGGTCGATGTACAGTTGCTGGTAGCCCGACTTGGGCGGCTCCTGCTGTGCGGCCCGCTCGGCGAGGCGCGCCTTCAGCTCTTCGTCGCTGATTTCAAGCTGCAGCTTGTTGTTGGCGCAATCGAGTTCGATCCAGTCGCCATCCTTGACCGCACCGAGCGGGCCGCCGGCCATCGCTTCCGGCGCCACGTGCAGCACCACGGTGCCGTAGGCGGTACCGCTCATGCGGGCGTCGGAGATGCGCACCATGTCCTTGATGCCCTTGGCCAGCAGCTTGGGCGGCAGGCCCATATTGCCCACTTCCGCCATGCCCGGATAGCCTTTCGGGCCGCAGTTCTTCATGACCAGGATCGAATTCTCGTCCACGTCCAGGTCCGGATCGATGATGCGCTCCTTGTAGTGGTCGAAGTTTTCGAACACCACCGCCTTGCCACGATGCTGCATCAGGTGCGGCGAAGCGGCGGAAGGTTTCAGCACCGCGCCGCGTGGCGCCAGGTTGCCGCGCAGGATGCAGATGCCGCCGTCGGCGATCAGCGGATTGTCGATCTTGCGGATCACTTCATCGTTGTAGATCGGCGCCTCGGCGCAGTTCTCGCCGATGGTCCTGCCGTTGACGGTCAGCGCTTGCGGGTGCGGCAGCAGGTTCGCCTCACCCATGCGGCGGATCACGCCAGGCAGGCCGCCGGCATAGTAGAACTCTTCCATCAGGTAGCGGCCGGACGGCATCAGGTCGACGATGGTCGGCATGCCCTTGCCGACTTTGGTCCAGTCTTCCAGTTCCAGCGGCACGCCGATACGGCCGGCGATGGCTTTCAAGTGGATGACGGCATTGGTCGAACCGCCGATGGCGGCATTGACGCGGATCGCGTTTTCGAAGTTTTCGCGCTTGAGGATCTTGGACAGGCGCAGGTCTTCCCACACCATTTCGACAATACGGATGCCGGACATATGCGCCAGCACGTAGCGGCGCGCGTCGACGGCAGGAATCGCGGCATTGTGCGGCAGCGAGGTGCCCAGCGATTCAGCCATGCAGGCCATGGTGGAAGCGGTACCCATGGTGTTGCAGGTGCCGGCGGAACGGGACATGCCAGCTTCAGCCGACATGAACTGGTGCATCGTGATCTCGCCGGCCTTCACTTGCTCGTGCAACTGCCAGACGGCGGTGCCGGAGCCAATGTCCTTGCCGTTCAATTTACCGTTCAACATAGGGCCGCCGGTCACGACGATGGTCGGCAGGTCGACCGAAGCGGCGCCCATCAGGAGCGCCGGCGTGGTCTTGTCGCAGCCCACCAGCAGTACCACCGCGTCCATCGGGTTGCCGCGGATCGATTCTTCCACGTCCATGCTGGCCAGGTTACGGGTCAGCATGGCGGTCGGGCGCAGGTTCGATTCGCCATTGGAGAACACCGGGAATTCAACCGGGTAGCCGCCCGCTTCCAGGATGCCCTTTTTGACGTGCTCCGCCAGCTGGCGGAAGTGGGCATTGCAAGGGGTCAGTTCAGACCAGGTGTTGCAGATGCCGATGATTGGCTTGCCGCGGAATTCATGGTCAGGGATGCCCTGGTTCTTCATCCAGCTTCGGTACATGAAGCCGTTTTTGTCCTGCGTCCCGAACCATTCGGCCGAGCGCAGTTTTATCGTTTTCTTTGTCTCTGACATGGATTCCTCCGCTTATCGATGGAGGAAATGTTACGGCTCAGAGCAATATATTTCTAATGACTTATTTGTTGATTGCCATATCAAAATCAGTATCGGGAAAAGCGGAAAGCCAAGGTGTTTTCATACACTTCGCCCGGACGCAGGATCACGTTCGGGAAATGCGGTTTGTTGGGCGCATCGGGGAAGTGCTGCGGCTCCAGGCAAAAGCCGCCGCGGTACGGAAAGCCCAGCGAACCATCCAGGAAATTCCCGCTGTAGAACTGGATGCCCGGTTGGTGAGTGAGCACTTCCAGCTGGCGCCCCGAACGCGGCTCGCGCACCCGCACCGCGCAGTGCAGTGCGCCCTGCCCGGCCAGTGCGAAATTGTGATCGTAAATCGCCTCGCCAATCCTGCGCGGCTGCGTGAAGTCGAACGCCGTCCCCGCCACCGGAGCGAGTTCGCCTGTTGGTATCAGCCCTTCGTCGACCGGCGTGTAGTGCGGCGCATCGATCCACATTTCGTGATCGTTGATGGTGCCGCTGCCAGCCAGGTTGAAATAGGCGTGGTGGGTCAGGTTGACCGGTGTGGCGCGGTCGGTGGTAGCACGGAAAGCGACCGTCAGCGCACCATCGTCGCCCAGCGTATAGGTGGCCTGGACGTCAAGGTTGCCGGGATAGCCTTGCTCCCCATCCACGCTGCGATAGCGCAGCACCAATGCTTCACCCTCGATGGCGGGCTGCCAGACAACCTTGTCGAAACCTTGCGCGCCGCCATGCAGGTGATTGGCGCCATCGTTGACGTCCAACTGATGTTCCACGCCGTCCAGCGTGAACCGGCCCCGCGCAATACGGTTGCCGCAACGCCCGATCAGCGCCCCGAAGTATGGCGAGCGGCCGAAGTACTCGGCCGCCGTGTCGAAGCCCAGCGTGATATTGGCCAGCCGCCCCTCGCGGTCCGGCGCGAAGATGTGGGTGACGGTCCCGCCGTAATTGGTGATCCTGACCTCCATGCCCTGGGCATTGGTCAGTGTGAACAGGGACAGCGGCGAGCCGTCCGGTGCGTGGCCGAAAGGCGCGCTCTGGATCATGTGTGCTTACTCGATAACTGAAGGGCGTCCGAAGACGGGCATGCCTTGCGCATCCCAGCGCAGCGGCTTGACGAAAGTATGGCGGTCCGGATTCCACAGGGGGTCGCCGACGATTTCCGTGTACGTGCGGGCATGGTACACCAGCAGCACGTTTCCGTCCGCGTCAACCGTGAAACTGTTATGGCCAGGGCCGTAGATGCCGTGCTCGAAGCAGCTTTGCAGCACCGGCTCCTTCGACTTGGTCCAGGAGGCCGGGTCCAGCAGGTCCGCATCGGCGTCGGCCCACAGCAGGCCCATGGCATAGTTTTCGTCGGTAGCGCTGGCCGAGTAGCTGATGAAGACCTTGCCGTTGCGCTGCAGGACCGAGGGTCCTTCGTTGACCCGGAAGCCACGGATCTCCCAGTCGAATTCTGGCCTGGTCAGCATCACAGGCTTGCCCTTGATCTGCCACGGCGTTTCCATCTCCGCGATGTACAGGTTGGAATTGCCCTCGACTTCATTGTCCTTCTGCGCCCACAGGTAGTACAGCTTGCCCTTGTGGGCAAAGGTGGTCGCGTCCAGGCAGAAGGTGTCGATGCCGGAATCGACCTGCCCCATGAACTCCCACTCGCCTTCCAGCGGGTTGGCGTTGGTGTTGCGGATCGCGTACATGCGATGCTGGAACAGCTTGTACTTGATCTCGCGGCTTGGCGCTGCGGCGAAGTAGACATACCAGGCGCCCTGGTTGTAGTGCAGCTCCGGCGCCCAGATCAATTCACTGTACGCGCCGCTGTCCGGCTTGTGCCACACGTCGACGGTCTGCGCATCGCGCAAGCCTTCGATAGTGGTGGCGCGGCGCAGTTCGATGCGGTCGTATTGCGGCACCGAGGCGGTGAAGTAGTAATAGCCGTCGCTGTGGCGAACGATATAGGGATCGGCGCGCTGCTCGATCAGGGGAGACAGTTTTTGCATATTCAAGCGGTCACATAGCCATGGGACTTCATGCTCTCTTTCACGGTGCCGTAGTATTCGTCGCTGATGCGATAGGCGAACATCAACAGCCCCATAAGCAAGTGGAAGAAGCCCGGAATCACCGACAGCATCAGGGCGATGCCGTTCAGTGCGAATTCGGATTGCGCCTGGTTCGGCACATAATTGAAATAGGTCAGCAGGATGCCCACCAGGCCGCCCGCGATTGCCATACCCGCCTTCTGGCATACCGAGATGCCGCCAAAGGCAAATCCGGACACGCGCTTGCCGGTCTTGACCTGGCCGTAGTCGATGGTCTCGCCGATGGCGGACCAGAACACCGGTGCATGCAGGTCGACAATGAAGGACAGCGCGAAGAACAAGACGAAAGCCAGCATCACATCGCCCGGCTTGACCAGCAGGTAGATCGCCAGGCTGATGCCGGCCACAATCAACTGCGTCCAGCGGAACAGCTTGACCTTGCAATACACCTTGGTGATCCAGGTCGATGCAATCATCGACAGGATGGCAGCCACCACGCCGGTGGACAGGAAAGCCGACACCTGCGCCGTGTTCAGGCCCAGGTAATACTTGGCGTAATAAATCGCCACCGAACCGCGCACCACATAACCGATAGTACCCGTTACGCACACGCCGCACAGGATCAGCCATTGGTCGTTCTTCATCAGCACTTTCAACTGCGCGCCCAGCGACTGTCGCACCACTACATGGTGCACGCGCTCGGTGGTGGTGAAGAAGCAGAACAGGAACAGCGCCACGCCGAGCGCCGCCATCACCGCCATCGCCATCTGGTAGCCGTGGGCAGCATTTCCCTCGCCCCAGCGCTCGGACAGCAGCGGCACCACAATCGTCACCAGGAAGGCGCCGATCTTGGCGAAGAACAGGCGGTAGCCATTGGCCGACAGGCTCTCCTTCGGATCGCTGGTCAGCGCGCTGGGCAGGGAAATATATGGGATGCCGACGCCCGCCGTCATCACGGTCATGATGATGTAGGTGGAGTAAGCCCAAACCAGCTTGGCGTCATAGCCCCAGTCCGGCGTGGAGAACACGAAAAGAATACTGACGCCATAGGGAATCGCGAGCCACAGGAGGTAAGGACGGTAGCGGCCAAAACGGCTGGTGAAGCGGTCCGTGATCTGGCCCATGGCCAGGTCGGCCACCGCACCCACCACCTTGACCAGCACGAACAACAGCGCCAGGTCTTGCGTGCGCAAGCCATAGATGTCGGTGTAGAAGAAGGTAATGATCAGCATCATCGAGGAGATCACGACATTGAGTGCCGCGTCCCCCGCCCCGAAGCCCGCTTTTTCGAGCACCGACATCTTTTGGTTTTGCATGGTCAATCAGTTCTTCCAGTTCAGCATCAGGCCGACAGTACGGTCATAGCGCCGGATATCGCGCGGATAGACGTTCGCATCGGTCCAGTAGTCCTTGTATTTGAAGTTCAGCAGGTTGGTGCCGGTCAGCGTCAGCGACAGGTTCTGGGTGAACTTGTAGCTGAGGGAACCATCCAGGCTGCTGGTGGCGGCGGCGATCAGGTCACGCTGGGGAGCGGAGCCGCGATTTGCCGACGTATCGCCGTAGACCTGCGTGAACTTGGAACGCCAGTTATACGCCAGGCGTCCGGAGATGCCGTTCTTCTCATACAACAGCACAATGTTATACGAGTTTTTCGACATGCCAGGGAAGGTAAAGTCGCCCGGCCCGACCGATGCCGCCGTAATCACGCCTTCCATATAGGTGTAATTGAGCTGGGTGCCAAAGCCGCTCAGCCAGCCAGGCAGCTTGTCGTAGAACTGCTGGTACGACAGTTCGACGCCTTGCAGGTGGCCTTTGTCGGTGTTGAACGGACGTGTGGTCAGGTAGTTGATGCCCTGGTAGACCTCGGGCACCCCGCGGCCAACAATGTAGCCGTCGAAATTGTGGCGGAACACCGTACCGCTGGCCATGGCGGCCGGCGCAAAATACCACTCCAGCGCCGCATCGAAGTTTTGCCCGGTCACCGGTTTCAAGTCCGGGTTGCCGCCGGAAGCGGTGGCCTGGACCGTGGTGCCGTTCGAGTTCACGTAGGCCGTGCCCGGATTGAGCTGGGCGAACTCGGGGCGGCTCAATGTCTTGGCGTAGGCAACGCGCGCAATCAGGTCCTTGCGCAAGGTCGCTTTGAAGGAAGCGCTGGGCAGCGTATCGGTGCCGGAGCTCTCTTTTGGCGTTGCCACCGGCACGCCGTTGACCAGGCTATAGCCCAGCAAATCGGAATCGGTCCTGGTCACGCGCACCCCGACCACGCCATCGACCGGCACGCTGCCGATATCGAAGCCCAGCCGCGCCTTGCCGTAGAAGGCGTAGTTTTTCTCGTTGACCGAGAAGAAGGAACCCTGGTCGAGCGCCTTGGCGTTGGCCGAACCGGTGACTGCCATGCGTACATCGCCCGCATTATTCAGGAGGAAGCTGGCACATGGCGTGTACCAGAAGGCGGTGCCGTAGTCTTCCGACAGTTCGCGGTTGGTGCAGGTCATGCCCGGCAGGGTCGCCACGGAGACGCGTGTGGCGGTATTGAACGCATCCGGCGCGCTCGAACTGCCTTCGAACGACTTGATCGATTCCGCGCTGCGCTTGTTGAAGCGCACACCGGCGCTGAACTCCTGGAAGATGCCATTGCCGTCCGGCGTGTACGTCGCATCGGCGCGCCAGTCGGTGGAAGCGCCCTTGTCGTTGCCGTAGCGGTCGAAGAACTGGAACAGGTAGATGTTCTTCGGATCGGTCAGGTCCATGCCGCCGTAGCGCATGTAGGCGCCGCCGTTCAGGTTGGTCTTCAAAAAGACGTCCGGCACGGTCACCATCGAATCGAGGATCGGATTGCGCCAGTCGTATTTCGACTTGGTGCGCGCCAGTTCGGTGCTCAGGCGCAGGCCAGGGGCCGCGTGCCATTTGGCCCCGATGGCGCTTTGCCAGGTCGTGTTCTGCGAAGCGCGGGCCTGGGTCGACAGGATGGTGTTGGCGTCGTGCGAGGTCAGTTCGTCGAGCTGGTCGGTGCCTGGGATCTTGGTGCCGCTGATACCGGCGCCCGGTGCCCACCAAGGCAAGCCGACGAAGAAGTCGGTTTCGTCGTTGTTCTTGTAGCGCGAATAGAGCCCTTCGGCGTAGATTTCGAGATCCTTGTTCGGGCGCCATTGCAGGGCGAAGTTCTCGGCGGTGCGTTTGCGCTCGCCGTAGATGCCTTGCAGGCCTACCAGGTCCGGCCCGGTCAGGTTCGGCAGCAGCCAGTCCTTGGAGATCGGGAAGGTGTTGAAGCTGCGCTCTTCATGGAAGTTATTGCGCACGTACGAAACGCCGAACAGGGCGCCGATTTCACCATGCTCGGTTTTCCAGCGGTTCGAAATCAGGCCATTCGCCTCGGGATCGGTCTTATGCGCCTTGTCCTGGTGCTTCAGGCCGCCGTTGGCGCTCAGCGTGAAGCCCTTGAAGTCGAAGGGGCGGTTGGTGCGCACGTCGATGACGCCGGCGATGCCGCCCTCGACCAGTTCCGGGCTTTGGGATTTGTACACGTCCACACGCTGCAGCATGGTGGACGGGATATCGGCCAACTGGATATAGCGGCCGGTGGTGGTGAACATTTCGCGGCCATTGAGCATGGTGGCGATGCCGGGCAAGCCGCGAATCAGGACCGAGTTCGCCTCGCCCGCATCGCGGCGCACCTGGATGCCCGGGATGCGGGCCAGGGTTTGCGCGACGTTCGTGTCCGGGAATTTGCCGATATCGTCAGCGACGATGGAATCCACGACATTGTCAGCCTTTTGCTTGATATCGAGCGAGCTTTGGGCTGCGGCACGCACGCCGCTCACCTGCACAACCGCCATATCGTTTTCGCTTGCCTGCTGCGCGATGGAAGGAACGGCGCTGAAAAGGCCGATACCGGCCAGTGCCGCGACAGATACTTTAAGTGCAATTGGGTGGCGAGGCGCAGCCTGCCCAGGCACGGATGCTTGGCGCTTCATAAGTCTCCTGAATATAGTTTTTGTAAGGTACTTCGTCCTGAAACTCATCTTAGGGAAATCACTGAGAACAAACTAATCAATTTTTTTCAAAGTTTGATATCAAATGCGATATCCCATTCTGCCTGGCCATTGGGGGGCCAGCCCTGCCGGTGCCATACCCGCGCGTTGGGCATACACCACAACGTCTTCGCGCGGGCCTTGGCCGGGACAATGCGCTGATCGGGAAAACTTGATCGAGTTCATGGTTTGACAACAGCCCAATCGCTACGATGGGCGCATGTTCTCGCACCGCGCCACTCGCCGCCTTGTCACCTTGCTGTTGCTGCTTTACGTAACACTGCAAGGCTATGCGGCGGCAGCGCAGGCAGCGATGCCGATGATGGATCACGCAACATGCGCCGAACATCACGAAGGCCACGATCAACAAGGGATGGCGGACTGCTTCACCCAGTGCACGCTGTGCGCAGCACCGGCCATGGCACCCGGCTACAACAAGCCCTCCGCTCCCGCACCGCATGACCTCACAGGTCCTCGGACCGCCATCACCGCGGCGCAGTACGATGGCGAGTCCCATCTGCCGCACCAGGCGCGAGGGCCGCCACCCGCAGTGTGACACCTGCTCTTATTCCAGATGCGCCACCGCCCCCGGTGGCGCACGACTCGTCACACCGGAGAACAAAATGAAACCGCAGTTACGCAAGCACCTGCTTGCCATGTCTGTTGCCACCGCACTTCCCTGCTACGCGCAAACCTCCCTCCCCAACGTCATCATCACCGGCACCAATCCCGACGTCATGCAAGTCGACGTCAGCAAGCGAGGCTTCCCAAGCGATACCGCAAACCTGCTGCAATCCGTGGCCGGCGTCAGCATGGTCAGCGGCGGCGGCGTGTCCGGCCTGCCGACGATCCGCGGCCTGGCCGACGACCGCCTGCGCATCCAGGTCGACGGCATGGACCTGGTCTCGGCCTGCGCCAACCACATGAATCCCGCGCTGTCGTACATCGCGCCGTCGCAAGTCGAATCGATCCAGGTGCTGCCTGGCATTACCCCCGTCAGCGTTGGCGGCGACAGCATCGGCGGTACCATCCGCGTGCGCTCCGCCGACCCGAAATTTGCCGAAGCCGGCGCGCAACTGCGCGAAGGCCAGGCGACCTTTGTCTACCGCAGCAATGGCAATGTGCGCGACGCCAGCCTGGCCGCGACCATGGCCAGCGACACCTTCTCGGCCAGCTATCGCGGCGCCGCGATCAAGGCCCACAATTACCAGGATGGCGGCAGCCAGGAAATCGGCTCCTCCGCCTACCAATCCCGCAACCAGTCGCTGACGCTGGCCATGCGCTCCCCGGCGCGCCTGCTGGAACTCAAGCTTGGGCTGCAGCGCATGCCCTACCAGGGCTTCCCCAACCAGCGCATGGACCTGACCCGCAATGACAGCGAGCAAATCAACCTGCGCTATCTCGAACGCTTCGGCTGGGGCACGCTGGAAGGCCGCGCTTACCATGAGCACACGCGCCACGCCATGAACTTCGGCCCGGACAAGCAGTTCTGGTACGGCGCGAAAAAGAACATCCCCGGCATGCCGATGGATACCGAAGGCAGGAACACCGGCCTCTCGCTCAAGGCTACCATCCCGCTTTCCCAGCCCGACACCCTGCGCGTGGGTGCCGACTACCGCCGCTATCGGCTGGATGACTGGTGGGATCCGTCCGGTGGCGGCATGGCGCCGGACACCTTCTGGAATATCCGCGATGGCCAGCGCGACCGCCTGGGCGCCTTCGCCGAATGGGACCGCCGCTGGAATCCGGCCTGGTTCACCCAGTTAGGCGTGCGCGGTGAACTGGTCACCAGCGATGCCGGCACAGTGCAAGGTTACAACGCCGGCTACAGCAAGGATGCCTCAGCCTTCAATGCCCTCGACCGCAAGCGCAACGACCATAACCTGGACCTGACCGCCCAGGCCCGTTACGTGCCATCGCAGGACATGACCATCAAATTCGGCTACGCCCGCAAGGCCCGCTCGCCGAACCTGTACGAGCGCTACACCTGGTCCACCGGCGGCATGGCGATGGCCATGGTGAATATCGCCGGCGATGGCAACGGCTACGTGGGCGATCCATCGCTGCGGCCGGAAGTGGCGCACCTGGCAACCGGCAGTATGGAATGGCACGACCCGGCGCAGGAAAAATGGTCCTTCGCCATTTCGCCTTACTACACCAGGGTCAACGACTACATCGATGCGCGCTGCCTCGCCACCTGCAAGGCAGGCGCTTTCGTCAACCTGCGGTTTGCCAACGTCGACGCGCGCATTTACGGCGCCGAAATCACGGCACATGCGGCGCTGGCCACAGGCAGTTACGGCACGCTTTCTGGCGACATGCTGGTCAATTACGTGCGCGGCGAAAACCGCAGCACGGGCGACAACCTGTACAACATGATGCCGCTGAACACCCGCCTGGCGCTCAACCATCGGCTCGGCGCCTGGAGCAGCACGCTGGAAATGCATGCGGTCAGCGCCAAGGATCGTGTTTCGAACCTGCACAATGAGCTTCGCACCGGCGGCTACGCTTTGGCCGCCCTGCGCACGAGCTATGCCTGGAGCAAGGTGCAGCTCGACTTCGGCGTGGAAAACCTGTTCGACCGGCGCTATGACCTGCCGCTGGGTGGAGCTTATGTCGGCCAGGGCATGACCATGGCGCTGAACGGAGTCCCATACGGCATCGGGGTGCGTGGGATGGGGCGTTCGGTGTACGCCGGCCTGACCTTCAAGCTGTGAAACGTGGTATATCAAACCGATATAGGAGTTGCGAAATAAGCCATTGGTAAGCTATTGCTCACGACCGTAGGATTGGGATGCCGGATACCGTCCCACACACATAACTACGAGACAAGCAACGATGACGACACCGCGATTCCCCGCCCTGCTGGCGCTGGCCAGCGCACTGGCGGCAGCCTTCCCCCTGGCCGCCAGCGCAGCTCCCGCAACAAGGTACGCCGAATGGGAGCAACCGGAAGTGGTTCAAGTAAACCGCGAACCGATGAAATCCACTTTCTTCAACTTCGAGCGCAGCGACCTGGCGCTGAAAGGCGACAAGGCGGCCTCGCAGTACTTCCTGTCGCTGGACGGCACCTGGTCGTTCGCCTATTCACGGAATCCGGAATCGCGCCCGGTCGATTTCTACAAGCCCGGCTTCGACGTGAGCCGCTGGAAAACCATCCAGGTGCCGGGAATGATGCAGGCGCAGGGCTACGGCCAGCCACTGTTCAACAACAGCGACTATCCCTTCCCGCCCAACCAGCCTTACATCCTGCACAGCATGAACGAAGTCGGCTCCTACCGCCGCAACTTCGACCTGCCGGTAAACTGGGATGGGCGTGACGTCTTCCTGCATATCGGTGCGGCAGGCGCGGCTTACTACATCTGGGTCAACGGCCAGAAAGTCGGCTATTCGGAAGACTCCAAGCTGCCATCCGAATTCAAGCTGACGCGCTTCCTGCGCCCTGGCAGCAATGTGATCGCCATCGAGCTGTATCGCTTCGCCGATGGCTCCTATCTTGAGGACCAGGACTTCTGGCGTGTCTCAGGCATCGAGCGCAGCGTCTACCTGTATGCGGAACAGAAGGCCCACCTGCGCGATTACGTGGTGCATGCCACGCTGGACAAGACATCCTACCGCGACGGCGAATTCTCTCTGCAACCCGAGTTTGCGGGCGCTGCGCAAGGCAAGCTGACCGCTACCCTGCTGGAAGGCGACAAGCCTGTGCTGACCCTGGAAAGCGCGGTCGACGGCGGCAAAGCCGCCACCCCGCTGCGCGGCACCGTGCCGGCTGTGCGGCAATGGTCGGCAGAGGCGCCGAACCTGTATCGCCTGCTGCTCGAATTCCACGATGCCAAGGGTGCGCTGGTCTCCGCCACCTCGCGCAAGATCGGCTTCCGTACCGTGGAAGTGAAGGATGGCGAAGTACGCGTGAACGGCAAGCGAATTCTGATCAAGGGCGTCAACCGCCATGAACACGATCCGCACACCTTCCACGTGATGTCGGAGGAATTGATGCGCAAGGATATAGAGCTGATGAAGCAGGCCAATATCAATGCCGTGCGCACCTCGCACTATCCGAACGACCCGCGCTGGTATGACCTGGCAGACGAATACGGCCTGTACGTGATGGACGAGGCGAACATCGAGTCGCACGAGTACATGGGCATGGGAGACAGCGTCCGCCACATCCCCGGGAAACGCGAAGAGATCCAGCTCGGTTACCAGCCGCATTGGGCGCTTGCCCACCTGGACCGCGTCAGCCGCATGGTGCAGCGCGATCGCAACCATCCGAGCGTGATCTTCTGGTCCTTGGGGAACGAAGCAGGCACAGGGCCGAACTTCGAACGCGCGGCAAAATGGATTCGTGAGCAGGACCCGGAACGCCTTATCAGCTACCTCGGGCATGGCACCATCGGCGAAGAACACCTGCCGAACGATTATGTCGACATCTATGCGCCGATGTATGACCCGATTGAAAAGATGATCGACTACGCCAAGGACTCGCGCTACAAGCAGCCGATGATCCAGTGCGAATACGCGCATGCGATGGGCAACAGCGTCGGCAACCTCGAGGATTACTGGCAAACGATCCGCTCGTACCGCAAGCTGCAGGGCGGCTTTATCTGGGACTGGGTGGACCAGGCCATGCTGCTGAAAGACAAGCAGGGGCGCAGCTATTGGGCACAAGGTGAAGATTATGGCCCGAATCCGCGCAAGGATATGTCGGAGGTGGGCGATGGCTTGATCCAGGCCGATCGCACGCCGGATCCGGAGTATTACGAGGTGCAGAAAGTCTATTCGCCTGTGGTGTTTGAAGGCGATCCTGCTGGGGGCAAGCTGCGTGTCGTCAACCGCTATGATTTCGCGGACCTGTCCGGGTTTGACTTTGACTGGTCGATTGCGCGCGACGGCACGCAGGTTGCGGGCGGCTCGCTGGCCGGCGTCAATGCTGCCGCACAGTCGTCTGCGGAAGTGCAATTGGCCCTGCCCAAGCTGGAGCGGGATCCACGCTATGAATATGTACTGACGCTGCGCGCCAGGGCCCGCGATGGCGCCATCCACGGCGTCCCGGCCGGTACCGTGCTCGGTTTCAGCCAGTTTATGCTCCAGTCGCCCTTCGCCGCTGCTGGCACGGAAGTGCGCGGCGCCACGGCGCAGGGCGGGGCCGCAGCTGCGGGCGGCGCCTGGATTGCACCGGTGCGTGCGGCAGGCGGCGTTGAGTTGCGCGCTGGCGGCGCGGTGCTGGCGATCGATGCGGCGAGCGGCAAGCTGGCCTACTCGGTTGGAGGCAAACAGTTGCTGACTGGCGGCATGCCCAACTTCTGGCGCGCGCTGACGGAAAACGACCTCGGCACAGGCCTCAACAAGACCCACACGATCTGGAAGCAATTCAGTGAAGAGCGCAAAGTCCGCGCCTTCGACCTGCGGCAAGACGGCGTACACGTGGAATACATCTTCGGCGCCGGCTCCGCGCGCTGGGACACCACTTACCGCATGGACTCCAAAGGCGCCGTGCAGATCACCGCCACCTTCGCGCCACTGCGCAGCGACCTGCCCGACCCGCTCCGCATCGGCCTGCGCTTCGACAGCAACCCATTGCTGGCCAACATCGAATGGTACGGCCGCGGCCCGCAGGAATCCTACGCCGACCGCATCACCGGCGCAGCGCTTGGACGCTACTCCGGCAAGCTGGCCGACCAATACCACAATTACATCCGCCCACAGGAAAGCGGCAACAAGACCGGCGTACGCTGGCTGACGCTGGAAGGCAGCGGCCTCGGCCTGCAATTGCGCGGCACGCAGCCGCTGTCGGCCAATGCCCTGCCCTTCCCCTACGAGGACCTGTACCCGCGCCCACGCGGCACCTGGCACAGCTCCGACATCCGCCCGCATGGCGACGGCTCGCTGCTGGTTGACGCAGTACAGACCGGCGTCGGCGGCGACACCGGCTGGAGCCAGGTCGGCCGCCCGCACACCCAATATCGCGTCAAACTGGAGCCCACCACCTACCAGTTCACCATCGCACCACAAGGAGCCGCGCAATGACCAACCAGATCCGCCGCCGCATGCTCGCCGGCGCAGCAGCAGCGACTGCCGGCGCGGCCCTGCTGCCGATGTCGGCCACCGTGCATGCCGCGGCCAGCGCGCGCTTCAGCATCGGGAAGGACGACTTCCTGCTCGACGGGAAACCGCTGCAAATCCGCTGCGGCGAAATGCACTTCGCCCGCGTGCCGCGCGAGTACTGGCAGCACCGCCTGAAAGCCATCAAGGCCATGGGCCTGAACACCGTCTGCGCCTACCTGTTCTGGAACTACCACGAATGGCGCGAAGGACGCTATGACTGGGGCGGCCAGCGTGACGCCGCCGAATTCTGCCGCCTCGCGCAACAGGAAGGCCTGTGGGTCATCCTGCGCCCGGGCCCCTACGCCTGCGCCGAATGGGAAATGGGCGGCCTGCCCTGGTGGCTGCTGAAAAAGAGCGGCAGCGACGCTTTCCTGCGCACCCGCGACGAAGCCTTCATGAAGCCGGCGCGGCGCTGGCTGGCGGAAGTCGGCCGTGTGCTGGCCGCGCAGCAGGTCACGCGCGGCGGCCCGATCCTGATGGTGCAGGTGGAGAACGAATATGGCTTCTTCAGCGACGACCTGGAATACATGCGCACCATGCGCCAGGCCCTGCTCGATGCGCAGTTCGACGTGCCGCTGTTCCAATGCAATCCCACCAACGCAGTATCGCGCACCCATATCCCCGAACTGTTCTCGGTCGCCAACTTCGGCACCGATCCCGATGCCGGTTTCAAGGCCCTGAAAGCCGTGCAGCAAGGACCGCTGATGTGCGGCGAGTACTATTCCGGCTGGTTCGACACCTGGGGCAACCCGCATCGCCGCGGCGCCGCCACCAAGGCAGTCGCTGACATCCAGCAGATGTTGAAAATGGGCGGTTCCTTCAGCCTGTACATGGCGCACGGCGGCACTACTTTCGGGCTGTGGGGCGGCTGCGACCGGCCGTTCCGCCCCGATACCAGCAGCTACGACTACGACGCGCCAATCGGCGAGGCAGGCTGGATCGGCGATAAATTCCAGGCCTACCGCAAAGGCATTGTTCCCTTCCTGCAGCCCGGCGAAAGCTTGCCGCCGCCACCGCCGCGCCAGCCGGTCATGGCGGTGGCCACCTTCACGCTCAGGGAATCGGCTTCAGTCTTCGCCAGCCTGCCGCACGAACCGATCCAGGACAAGTCGCCACAGCCCATCGAGCAATACGACATCAGCCGTGGCCTGGTGAGCTACCGCGTCACGCTGCCTGCAGGTCCGGCCGGTAGGCTGTCCGCCGCCAAAGTGCGCGACCTGGCATGGGTCCACATCGACGGCAAGCTGGTTGGCACCTTCGATACCCGCCACCGCCGCTTCAGCATCGACCTGCCAGCGCGCGACAAGCCCGCCACGCTGGAGATCCTGCTGTACACCATTGCCCGCGTCAATTTCGGCCCCGAAGTCCACGACCGCAAAGGCCTGCACGGCCCCGTGCAATTCCAGCCGAAAAGCAGCACGCCGATCACGCTGGAAAACTGGGAAATCCGCGCCATCGACTTCGACGCCGACGGCGTGCTGCCGCCGCTTCAATGGAAACAGCAACGCGCCCGCGGCCCCGCCTTCTGGCGCGGCAGCTTCGACGCCAGGCAAACCGCCGACACCTTCCTCGACATGTCGGCCTGGGGCCAGGGCGTAGTCTGGATCAACGGCCGCTGCCTGGGCCGCTACTGGAGCATCGGCCCGACCCAAACCATGTACCTGCCCGGCCCGTGGCTCAAGCGCGGCCGGAATGACGTGGTGGTGCTGGACCTGACCGGCCCGCAGCGCGCCGAACTGCGCGGCCTGCAAGCCCCCATCCTCGACCGCCTGCAACCGGAACGCGACCTGCCCCGCCCCCCGAACAAGGCCAAGCCGAAGCTGGAAGGGGTCACGCCGGCTTACAGCGGCCAGTTCCAGCCCGGCAGCGCTACCCAGGACGTGCGCTTCGCCGTTCCGGTCAGCGGTCGCCAGTTCTGCCTCGAATCGCTGGACGCCTTCGACGGCAAACAGTATTCGGCCGTGGCCGAAATCTCGCTGCTGGACGCCAAAGGCCAGCCGATCGACCAGTCCGCCTGGACCATCGCCTACGTCAGCAGCGAGGAAGGCAGGCGAGAGGACGGCCAGGCCCTGAACGCCATCAACGGCCAAGCCAGCGACTTTTGGCACACGGCCTTCGGCGGCCCAGCCCACCCGCACCGCCTGGTGATCGACCTGGAAAAGACCGTCGAAGTAGCCGGCATCCGCTACACCCCGCGCCAGGGCGACGACAAGGTAACTGGCCGCATTCGCCGTTTCAACGCCTACGTCGGCGCGCAACTGGTGGATCCGGGCGAGTGATATACCGTTATTCCCAATCGATATACATCCCGATAAATTTCTCATATTTCTGAACTACCTCGCCAAGATAGACTTGCCTTACCACTTCACCAACGAACAAAAATGAAGATCACAAAACTGACCACCTACCGCATTCCACCGCGCTGGATGCTGCTCAAGATCGAAACCGACGAAGGCGTCGTCGGTTGGGGCGAGCCGGTCATTGAAGGCAAGGCACGCACGGTGGAAACCGCCGTCCACGAGTTCTCGCAATACCTGGTGGGCCAGGACCCGCGCCGCATCAACGACCTGTGGCAAGTCATGTACCGTGGCGGCTTTTACCGCGGCGGCGCCATCCTCATGAGCGCCATCGCCGGCATCGACCAGGCCTTGTGGGACATCAAGGGCAAAGCGCTCGGCGTACCGGTGTACCAGCTGCTGGGCGGCCTGGTACGCGACCGCATGAAAACCTACAGCTGGGTAGGCGGCGACCGCCCGGCCGACGTCATCGCCGGCATCAAGACCCTGCGCGAAGCGGGCTTCGATACCTTCAAGATGAACGGCACCGAGGAGTTCGGCATCATTGAAAGCTCCGCCGCCGTCGATGCCGCCGTGTCGCGCATCGCGGAAATCCGGGAAGCCTTCGGCAACGAGATCGAGTTCGGCATCGACTTCCACGGCCGCGTCAGCGCGCCGATGGCCAAGGCCCTGCTGCGCGAACTGGAACCATACCGCCCGCTGTTTGTCGAAGAGCCGGTACTGGCAGAACAGGCCGAGTACTACCCGCGCCTGGCTGAATCGACCTCGATCCCGCTGGCGGCCGGCGAGCGCATGTTCTCGCGCTTCGAATTCAAGAACGTTTTCCACGCCGGCGGCATTTCGATCGTGCAGCCCGACCTGTCGCACGCCGGCGGCATTTCCGAATGCCTGAAGATCGCCGGCATGGCGGAGGCCTATGACGTCGCCCTCGCCCCGCATTGCCCGCTTGGCCCGGTTGCATTGGCGGCCTGCCTGCACGTGGACTTCGTTTCGTACAACGCCGTGCTGCAGGAACAGAGCATGGGCATCCACTACAACAAAGGCGGCGAACTGCTCGACTACGTCGTGAACAAGGAAGACTTCAACATCGAAAACGGCTATATCAAGCCGCTGCCCAAGCCCGGCCTGGGCGTGGTGGTCGATGAACAGCGCGTGATAGAAGCCAGCCGCAATGCCCCCGACTGGAGCAATCCGCTGTGGCGCCACCCTGACGGCAGCGTCGCGGAATGGTAAGCGAGGCCGCCTCCACCAGCCTGCTCGGCCTTGACTGGGGCAGCACCAGCCTGCGTGCCTTCCTGCTCGGCCCGGGCGGCAAAGTGCTGGCGGAACGCAGCAACGGAAACGGCGCGTCCACCCTGTCCGGTGTGCCCGCCTTCGCCGCCGCCCTGGACGGCATTGCCGGCGACTGGCTGGCCGCCCATCCGCGCCTGCCGGTACTGGCCTGCGGCATGGTCGGCAGCCAGCATGGCTGGCGCGACGTGCCCTATGCCGCCTGCCCTGCCAATGCAGCTGCGCTAGCGGCCGGCATGCTGCCGAGTCCCGGTGCCGAAATCTCCATCGTGCCCGGCATGCTGTACGACGACGGCGCACTGCCGCCCGATTTGATGCGCGGCGAAGAAACCCAGGTGGTAGGCGCATTGCAGCTGCAGCCTGCGCTGCGCGACGCTTCCTGCATCGTACTGCCCGGCACCCATTCCAAATGGGCGCAAGTGAACGATGGCTGCCTGATGCGCTTCGCCACCCATATGACGGGCGAACTGTTCGCGGTGCTGCGCACCCATTCCGTGCTGGGCCGCCTGATGACCGGACACGGCGAATTCGCCGAACACGCCTTCATCGCGGGCGCCGATGCCGCGCGCGATTATGGCCACCTCGGCATGAGCCACCAGGTGTTTGCGGCGCGCAGCCTCGGCGTCACGGGCCGCGCACCGGCCAGCGACCTGGCGGATTATCTTTCCGGCCTGCTGGTCGGCCACGAGCTGCGCGCGGGCCTGGCCTGGCGCGATGCAGCAGGTCTTGCCAACGCTCCGCTGGCCCTGGTCGGCAGCCCGGCGCTGTGCCAGCGCTACGCGCTTGCCCTGCAACGCTTCCATGCAGCGCCGCCGCTGCTGCTCGATAACACCGCCCCCGCCGGCCTGTACCACTTGGCTCGCGCTGCCGGCATGCTCAAGGATTGAAATGACCGCCTCGCCTTCCACCGCATTCCAAACCGCCTTCAAGGCCCTGCCACTGGTCGCCATCCTGCGCGGCATCCAGCCGCACGAGGCCGAAGCAATCGGCGCCGTGCTGTACGAAGCTGGCTTCCGCCTGATTGAAGTGCCGCTGAACTCCCCTCAGCCGCTCGATTCCATCGCACGCCTGGCGCGCACCCTGCCGGCCGACGCCATACTGGGCGCCGGTACCGTGCTGACTGGCGCAGCAGTGCAGGACGTGCGCAATGCCGGCGGCCAGCTGATTGTCATGCCGCACTCCGACGTTGCTGTGATCCGGGCCGCCAAAGCTGCCGGCATGTATTGCGTGCCCGGCGCCGCCACGCCAACCGAAGCTTTCGCTGCAGCCCATGCGGGCGCCGACGCCCTCAAATTGTTCCCGGCCGAGCTGGTCACGCCTACCGTCATGCGCGCCATGCGCGCAGTTCTGCCGCCAGCCCTGCCGCTGCTGCCGGTCGGCGGCGTCACGCCTGGCAGCATGGCCACCTGGCTTGCTGCAGGCGCCACCGGTTTTGGCCTGGGCTCTGCGCTGTACCAGCCAGGCCTGGACGCAGCCGCTGTCGCCGACCGCGCCCATGCTTTCGTCGCTGCCTGGAGCCAGGATGGAAGCAGACACCCAGCCTGAAGCACTCCTTCCTTCCGCCCGCATCGGTTCACTGCTCTGGCACGATGGCTGCTGGTGGTGGAGCGATGCCGCCAGCCCAGCCCTGAAAGCCTGGCGCGGCAAGGGCCAGCCGGAGAACAGCCGGCTCCCCGAACATCTTGCCGCCTTCGCCTTCTGCCGCAGCGGCAAGCTGCTGCTGGGCCTCGACAAATGGCTGTATTTGGCCGAACGCACCCCGCCCGGCGCACTGAAACTGGCACGCCGCCTGCCGCTCGCCATCGCCGCCGTCGATCCGGCTGAAGCGCGCACCCGCATCAGCGATGGCTGCGCCGACCGCCACGGCAATTTCGTCCTTGGCACCGCCAACCTGAACCCCGATTCGCCGCCGATCGGCAGCTTCTTCCAGTACTCGCGCCATTTCGGCTTGCGCCGCCTGGCTTTGCCGACTGTCGCCGCGGCCCGTGGCATCGGTTTCAGCCCGGATGGCGGTACGCTGTATTTCGCCAGCAGCGACGGGCACGAACTACTGGAAACTACTTACGACCCAGTCCGAGCCGAAGTGGGTAAAATCAAACGGTTCGCCAGCCTGGGCAACGCCCGAATCGGTGGCCTGACGCTGGATGCCGCGGGCAATGTATGGATCGCGCTGCGTGAAGAAGGAAGGCGCGGACGCCTGTCGCAATTCAATGCCGGCGGCACGCTGTTGCGCGAACTGCCGTTGTCGGCGGCGAAACCGTCGCGGCCGGCCTTCGGCGGCCAACACCTGGAACAGTTGGCAGCAGGCGCTCAGGATGGCGGCTTGCACACCATCGAGATGGCCGGCGTGCAGGGATTGACCCCGTCCCTGTTTGACGACGCCGCTGATTGACGCTGCGGGGGAGCGGCCCTATTATTGTCCGCATGTCAGATCCACGCTCGGACCGATTTGTAAGGTCCCACCTGAAAACGCGCCACCTGGTGCTATTGGTCGAATTGGGCCGGCACCGCTCGATTCTCCATGCAGCACAGGCGGCAAACCTCACCCAGCCCGCGGCATCGAAGCTGCTGGGCGAGATCGAACACGCATTGAACGTCCAATTGTTCGAGCGCCTGCCGCGTGGCGTGGTGCCGACCTGGTACGGCGAAGTGATGATACGCCGCGCCGGCACGGCGCTGGCTGAAATGGATGCGGCGCACCAGGAAGTGATGGAGCTGGTATCGGGCCTTTCCGGCCGCGTTTCCATCGGCACCGTGCTGACGCCTTCCGCCGGCCTGGTGACCGATGCCGTCAAGCTGTTGAAGGACCGGACCGCCAAGGTGCAGGTATCGATTACCGTCGACACCTCCAAGATCCTCGTTGAGCGCATGCGCGCCGGCGAATTCGACCTGGTGATCGGGCGCCTGCTCGATTCCAACGTCGCCGCCGAATTCAATTTCGAACCGCTCACCGACGAGCCGCATAGCTTGATCGCCGCCGCCGACCATCCCTTCGTGGGCCGCAAGGACCTGCAGCTGGCCGATCTGGCGCGCGAACCATGGGTGCTGCCGCCAGCCGGCAGCATCCTGCGCGATCGCCTGACATCGATGTTCCTGTCACAAGGCCTGGAACCACCGACTGAGGTCGTGGAAACGCTGGCCATGCCAGTGGTGGTCAACCTGCTGCCCGGCAGCCGCATGATCGCAGCCATGCCGGAGGAAACCGTGCGCCCTTACCTGGATGCCGGTCTGCTGGCCGTGCTGCCCTGGGACTTGGGCCTGCGCATGGACATGTACGGCATCGTCACCCGCAAGCGCCATCGTCTCTCGCCTGGCGCGGAAGCCATGCTGGCAGCGCTGCGCGATGCAGCGCAAGCACGCTACCGGCCCTAAGTCCCTCCTCAACGGGGCGCGCTGCAAAACTGGAGCGCAGTACCATGGCCCAATGGAAAAGGAAGGAAAACGTCAGCTCGACCATGCAGTTGACGACCTTGAGCATGAAGTGCCGGGCAAGATCAAGCGCTTTATTGAATGGGCGCGCTCGGACCGTGCGCGCTGGGTGCGGATTCCCCTTGCCCTGGCGCTGATTGCGGTCGGCATCCTGGCGCCCTACATGCCGGTGGTCGGCGTCGAAGACGTGCCAATCGGCCTGTTGCTGCTGTCCTACGACGTCCCCTTCTTGCGCAAGCCGATGGCAGCATTCATCGAATGGCTGATTGGCCTGTGGCGGCGCCTGCGCGGTAAATCACCTCACAGGTAGGCAGCCGCCATGCGCTGCGCGGTCTGTTTGATTTCTTCGCGCAGGTCGGCCGGTTCGTGGACCACTACGCCATCGCCAAAGCCCAGCAGCCACCAGGTCAGCGCACGCGTGCGCGGCACAGTCGCGATCAGCCGCAAATGTTCGGCCGATTCGCTGTACAGAACCTGGTCCTTGCTCAAAGGCGTTTCAGCGAGGTGCTCGCCGGCTGCGCGCGCGAAAACCGCCTGCAGCCGGATCTCTCCACCGCTGGCGATGCCGAACTGCCCCTGCGCGATGAAGGCATCGATATCGAAGCCCGCCTTGCGGCGCGCCTCCAGGTACAGCATTTCTGCCTGCTTCACGCGATGCAGTGCGATGGTGCGCACGTCCTCATAGTCCGAAAACATGCAGACCAGGTAGACCGTACCCGCCTTTTGCACGATCGCCAGCGGATGGACCGATTCATAGACCGTCAAGGTGCTGCCGTCGCGCTTCTGGTAATGCAGCTTGAGCTGGCGGTCCTTCATCAGCGCATCGTAGACGGTGCGCTGGCATTGCTCGTCCACTTCCGCCGGCAGCAATGGCTGCGCCGAAGGAATGCTGCGCACCTTGCCGAGCCACGCCTTGGTTTGCGTGCGCTCATCGATCGCCGCCAGGGTCTGGGCAGCAGCGGAGAAATGCGGCTGCAAGGCATCCAGCGTTGATGGCGGCAGCTGACGTTTCAGGTGCTGCTCCACCATGGTCAGCGTCAACGCTTCCGGCACGGACATGCCGGGCAAGCTGAAGATCGCACCATCGCGCTGCCAGCTCCATTTAAAAGGCTTGGCCGATTCGTCGACCATCAGCGGGAACACCGATTCCAGCGCCTTCAGGTCCCGTTCCACCGTGCGCTTGTCGATCGGGAACTCGGCCTGGGCCAGGCGCTCGGTAATTTCGGCAGCCGTAATGCTCAGTGGCGCACGCGGCACCAGCCGCAGCATATTCCACTGTCGGAACATCGAATCTTTGGAAGCCATCCGATCAATGCGAGGTTGTCAAAAATTTCATTGTAGCAATTATTTGAGGCGAGCGCCCCGCATGCCGCTTGGCGTCACGACGATCTCCCACACGTTCAGTTCTTCCAGCCGCCGGGCCAGTTCGCAAGCGCGCCGATACCCGAGCCGGAACCGGACCTGTAAACGCGACACGGGACAGGCCAGCAAGCCTCCCCGCGCCGCATTCAGTCCCCGCACGAAATCAATGGCACCGGCGATTTCGCCCATGGTGAATTTCCCTTCGCCCAAACTGCACTCCTGTATTTGCTGAAGATGCGCCAGTATTGGCCGGCGTCGCGACAACGCATGTCGCAGGCCGTGCGACACAATCTGTCGCAGGGTCTGAGACAATAGGCCCAAGGAGGAAATATGAAACTTGTCGTTGCTATTTCATCGCGCGCCCTGTTCCAGCTGGACGAGAGCCATGCCATCTTCGAATCGCAAGGCGTGGCGGCCTATTGCGCCCACCAGCGGGAGAATGAACACGTGGTGCTGGAGCCTGGTCCCGCCTTCAACCTGGTGCGCAAGCTGCTGGCCCTGAACAAAGGCGCCCCCACTACGCCGCTGGTGGAAGTGGTACTCCTGTCGCGCAACAGCGCCGACACCGGTATCCGCATCTTCAACTCCATCGAGCACTACCAGCTCGACATCAAGCGTGCCGCCTTCTGCTCCGGCGCCAGCACCCACCGTTATGTGGAAGCCTTCGGTGCGCAGCTCTTCCTCTCCACCAACCCGGACGACGTGCGCGAATCGCTGGCCCAGGGCCACGCCGCCGCCACCATCCTGCCTTCTCACCGGGAAGACGACTGCGGCCAGCTGCGTATTGCCTTCGATGGCGATGCCGTGCTGTTCTCCGACGATTCCGAGCGCATTTACAAGCAGCTTGGCCTGGATGCCTTTGCCCGCAACGAAAGGGAAGCCGCGCGCGACCCGATGCCGGGCGGCCCGTTCAAGAACTTCCTCGGAGCGCTGCACGCGATCCAGGCCGCGCATGGCGCCGACGATGCGCCGATCCGTACCGCCCTGGTCACGGCCCGCTCGGCGCCGGCGCACGAACGCGTGATCCGCACCCTGCGCGCCTGGGACATCCGTATCGATGAAGCGCTCTTCCTCGGCGGGATGCCAAAGGGCGCCTTCCTCAAGGCCTTTGGCGCCGATATCTTCTTCGACGACCAGACCACGCACTGCGATTCAGCGCGCGAGTTCGTCCCAACCGGGCACGTCCCCTACGGCATCGCGAACGCCGCTGTCGCCGGGGAAAATTGACAGCACCTGCAGGAAGCTGGCTTCCGGTGCAGCACTGAGCTCCAGCGGCGCGCCGCTCACCGGGTGCTTGAACGTCATGCCGACTGCCGCCAGCATCAACCGTCCAAAGCCGAAGCGCTCCGCGAAATAGCGGTTATGCCGCCCGCGCCCATGGTTGGCATCGCCGATGATCGGATGGCTGATGTGCTTCATATGGCGCCGCAACTGGTGGCGGCGCCCCGTTTCCGGGAACAGTTCCACCAGGCTGTATCGGCTGCTGTTATAGCCTTCAATAGCCACCGGGATCTCGGTCGTCGCCAGCCTGCGGTAACGCGTCACCGCCTCGCGTATCGGCGCCTCTTCGTCTTTGCAGCGGCGGTCTTCCGGTTCCTCGCGCAGCGGGTGGTCGATGAAGCCTTCGTCCGGCGCCCAGCCACGCACCATGGCGAGATAGCGCTTGTGCACCTCGCCCGCCATGAATGCCTTGCCAAGCACACTGGCCGTCTGCTGGTCGCGAGCGAACACCAGCAGGCCGGAGGTAGGCCGGTCCAGCCGGTGCACGGCATACACGTACTCGCCGCCATTCATTTCGCGCGCATACTGCAAGGCGAATTCGGTTTCATGGGGATCGATCGGGCTGCGGTGCACCAGCAAGCCAGCAGGCTTGTGCACCGCCAGCAGCCATTCGTCGCGGTAGATTTCTGTGAGGGGATTCGGTTTCATTGCAGGCGCTATTTTCCCACAAGCGCCGCCTTGCAGTTTTCACAAGCCGCGTCCTGAGCTGCGCCCACGCCATGTGAGCATTGTGCAGTTAGATATGCTTAAACCTTCGTTCACTTGGGCGATTGCCGCGGCGTAGACTGGGCTCCCACGTTACCCCGAGGAGCCCGAGATGAGCTACCCAGCCTTGAAAGCCTACCTGGAGCGTCTTGCGACCGGCGAGACACCTTCCAGCAGCCTGCGCCTAAGCAGCGACGGTGAAGTGCAAGGCCATATCTTCAACTGCTGGCTGGGCAGTACTTTCCTGCCTATCCGCGAACTAAGCAGCGGCAACATCACCGCCTACGCCGGCCGGGTGTGCGGCGTGACCGCAGAAGACCGCGGCCTGCCCGTCTGGACTTACCTCGATGGCGCCGCCAGCGACGATGAATCGGTAGCACTGGACCGTTTGTGCCGCACGCTCCACGCCATCAACTTCTTCCGCAGCGAGGAGCTGGCTGCACACACCCTGCACCTGAATGTGCACGACCGCCTGCTCAGTGCCGTCAGCAGCAACCACGGCATGGCATTCCGCCGCATCCTCGATTCGCTTGGCCTGCCGCTCGAGCAGGTCGTACTGCAACTGCCGGCCGTGAACGCGCGCCAGAACTGGATGCTGAACTACGTCGCGGACAACTACCGCCGCAACGGCTTCCGCATCTCGGTGAAGGTCGCCACGGCGGCCCAACTTCCCTCCGTGTTCGGCCACGCCCGTGTGGATGCGGTGCGCATCGCCAGCCTGCAAGGCGCCAGTGCAGCCGAGTTGACGAAGGTGCTGGCGCAGGCTGCGGCCCTGAATGTGGAAATCCTGGCCAAGGACGATACCCAGGCCCTGCGCGAGGCCGTTGCCCGCACCGGTGCCCAGGTACAACTCCAGGACAACGCCAAACGCAGCACCGACCGCCTCGCCGCTTAACCTTGCGTAGGCGGAACGTAGCGGATGAATTCGCCCGAAGATGCCACTGCCGCACAACTTGCTGGCGCGGCAGCCGATGCATCCGTCACGGCAAAGTTACGAATCCTGCCAGGAATGCCCGAGCCGATGGCGTATCGAGGCGATAGATCACATTGCTTTGCACGCAGGGCGTATCGCCGGTAATGGTCGTGCCGGCCAGCATTTTGCTCTCCCCCTTGCCGCTGCCGAAAAAGTTCGGCCCGCCAGAGTCGCCATAGCACGTGCCACCGTTTCCAACAGCATTGTTCTGCGACAAACGCAACCAGCTATCATTCAGCGCACCGAAGGCCGAGACCGACCATTCACGCGTATCCTGGTAGGCGATGGTCCAGCTGCCCTTGCCATCAAAGCTTCGCTCCTGCCCGCCATAACCCACCGCCGTATAGCTGGTGTTGGCCAGCAGCCCATTGCGCTTCAGGGTATCGAACAAACCAAGCGTTGGAAGCTGCGCCGGCGCCACATCGGGAATCGGCTGGTCGAACACAATGACCGCAATATCGTGCGGGTCATTTTGCTGTGCGCGATAGTCCGGGTGGGCGTGGTACTGGCCCACGTGCATCACCGCCGAATTCAAAACCTTGCTGTCGAACGTCACCTTCACAGCCGCCACGCCAGGATCGCAGTGGGCAGCGGTCAGCATGACGGTCGGGCTGATCATGGTGCCGGTGCAGAAAGCGTAGGCGGTGCCCTTGCTGTCGTAATCCACCAGCGCCCCAACTTGCGGATGTTTGTTGCCGTCGGCCTGGCCGTAGGTAATCGCCTGGGCATGGGTGGCGGCCAGCATGGCCAGCGCTGCAAGGGAAAGCGTGGACTTCATCATGGTGCGTCATCTCCTTGGAAAGGCCCTCGTGAGGCCCGGTTATGGGCGATATTGCTTGCAAATATTGCAATCGCCCGCGCCAGCGTGTCAATCCGAACACAGCGCACACGTTAAGAAGTCGTTAAAACGCTGTTTTCTTGCTACGCTCTCGGCCATGCTACCCATCCTTCCTTACCGCAAACCCCAGTTAGGACGTGACTACTGGGTGCAGGACGACTTCCTGCCCAACGCTCAAGAAATCTCGCAGCGCTGCTACACCCAGGACTACTGGGAGCTGGGCGCGCCCTACGCCAACGAACCCTGGCCCGGCAAGCGCACGCCGAACGCGCTCACGCCGTCCGAGGTCGAGTTCGTGGAAGCGTGGGTGAAGAAGATGACCGGCGCCAAGCGCCTGTGGCAGGAAGCGACGCCGGAAGGTACTTCGCTCAATCACAATTACGCGCAACTGGTCGGCATGCCCGATTCCGGCGCCCGCCCGCATACCGATTCGACCAAGCTATGCCGCTATGCCTGCGTGATCTACCTGACGCCCGATCCCGATCCGGATTGCGGCACGTCGTTCTATCGCCAGCGCCAGCCCAACGGCACGCTCGGTGGCAACCTGTGCATGCCGCCACACGCCAACTTGCGCGAAGCGTTGAAGGTAAAAGGCCTGCCACCTGAAGCGTGGCAGGAGGACGTGCGCGTGGAAAACCGCTTCAACCGCATCCTGCTGTACAAGGCGAACCTGGTGCATTCCGCGACCGGCTACTTCGGCTTCGATCACCTGGATAAGCGCTTGACGGCCGTTTTCTTCTGGATGGCCTGACATCGCTGTTGGGGGCTGCTTGGCTTTTTGACGTCACTACGAGGGGCTGAAGGTATCAAACTCCCGGTAATAGTTGACTTGATCAATGAATGCTTTTACGCCTTCCGCTTCCCAGTCGACAGAGTTCGCTATGTGAGCAAGCACGTTCACAAGCATCCACTCCTTCAAATTCTTATCTTTCAATGCAAGTGGTAGCTCTACACCATCATCGTCCTCAAAGACCTCATCATCTTCCAGGCCTTGCATGTAATCCCACGGCAAGTAATAAAAATCCGCCCTTTGTGGGTTTGACAGCCACGTCTCCATATCCGTGTGGATCCATGCCTCCTGCTTCATTTCCTTCAAACCAGCAATCAAATCCGAAATAGATTTGAAGTACTCCATTACGGTCTCCTTTGTCAGTTAGACGATACCCCGCGCGCTTAACCGAAGAAGAACTCCATGAAACCTGCCTCGCCATCAGGGCCAAGTATGCGCAGCGCAATGGCGCTGACCGCGCTGAGAAAGTCAGGAATGGGGTTAAAGTCTTCGTCGAGCACCTTATAGTTGAAGGTGTTCGCCTCAACCGTCATTGCCTCAGCCATCACCTGGAAAAAGCTGGCGAGATCTTCCGCTATTTTGAAATTGCGCGGCCCGATGTGGCCTGACACAACACCGCTGGCGGTACTGTCATCCACAACGATCGCATCGCCATTGCGGTCGGCGATCACGATCCAGTGCTTGTTCCAGGTGGGATCTTCCACGACCGGACCACCACGCTTGCGTATCCAGCGCCAACCATGCTGGGCAGTCGCAACATTATCCAGTGTGAACAGGTCCAACATGAGCTCCCCACCCACCTGAGGAGTGCCGCTCATACGTAGGGTCCCAAAGTAGTCCTTCAGGACTACTCCAAGCGGAATCGGTTCAACGACTGGCTCGAATTCGTGATACTCAATCGTTCCGAAGTTTTCGCGGCTGGCGCCAAAAGCGTCAGCAAAATTCTTCAAGGCGACATCAAGCGACATCAAATCAGCCTTTAAGCGTTCATGAAGGTGTCGTACTCAAGATAGTAAAACACGGCATCTACAATTTCCGCAATTGATGCCTGCGGAGCGTGCTGAAGCTTGTTGCTAACCACCGCTTGCACCATAGGGGCCTCCAACATTCAAAGTATCCATTTCCGGCGAACTGCTCCGGAATATATCCGCCCTTTTCACCAATGCACTCCATGCTTGGAGTGGGCAGCTCTTACGATTGAGTCACTGGGCGTTTCCCCTGCTTGCGCGTCTTTTCCTCTTTTTCGCAATTTTTGAGTCGCACATCCATCCCTTCTGCTAAGGCAATTAGCTCTTCCCCGGCCGCAGGGTCGTCCACGCGCTGTCCTTTGGGTACACGGTGATAGTCATACCAGTCATTGGGACCAAAGATTCCGGCCAAGTGTGCATTGACTCGAAAAACGATGTGATGCATACGCCAGCAGGTCGAGTCCTCAAAGTTACTTAGTTCCTCCTTTGATGCTTTCCGCCTCTTTCCGCCAATCCAAAGATCCATATCAAATGCAATGCCGATCTTGTCGTAATCCGATTGGCTTTTGTCGTAACCGGGATCACTGAATAAAACCTTCCATCTCGGAATTTCGGCAAATCGTAGCGAACACAAGATCGGGCGAAATAGCCGCTGACTCTTATCAACCTCATCGATCGACTGCGGCGGCTCCGCATAAAATCTAGCAAATACCTCGATCAAATGACCGACATTCGTAGGGACAAGTTCAATATAGCGCCCAATCACAAAGCCGGACTTGCCCTCGTAGCTCAAGGCCGGGACGTAAAACAAGTCCCCCGGTTTGGCTTTGTTCGTTAGTGGTTTCATGCTTATATAGCACTTCTACAATTCGCGAGTGAAGTCATTCTAAGGTTGCCTTGTCCAACAACCAGTTGCGCCACAGTCCCCGTTCAACCGAAGAAGAATTCGATGAAACCTGCCTCACCAGCAGGACCAAGTACGTGCAATGCGATGGCGCTAATGGCGTTACGAAAATCGGGAAGAGTGCTGCTGTCGTCGGCGAACACGTCGACCACAAGCGCATCACCATTGCGGTGGACTATAACGACCGAGTTTTTGTTCCATTTCTCCACAGCGGATCGGTTTCGACGAACCCAGGGCGACGACGAGAAGACCAAGATTACGCGTTACTTGAAATTGTCCAAGTCGGAGTGCGCCGTGATCGCGCCCGAAGAGTGCATGCATCTTGGAAGCTCACCTGACAAAGATTGACTCGAGGCATTCGGTAACTTGATCAAGTTCAACAAGCCCTTCGGGAATCTTGACCTTCAATTGTTGGAGCGTGTGCTGCCTGTCAAAGTACTCGTCATCGAATAACGTCAACTGTAGGACCGTATCCTCGAACTTGTATTCAAGCCGCCTCGGTTTGAAGCCATTTATCTGATCCAAATATTCACATTCGATATCGCTCTCATCCATTTCCCTTGCGAGTGCGATATAACCTCCTTTGTCGAGCCAAACGCACAATGACGAAAGTTCATCATCATCGTCCGTAATCGCTTCGACTTTTGTCGCAATCGCTTCCATAACTCCGCTTTTCATTGAACTCGCTCCATGCAACTTAAAGGTTGATTTTTTCAAGGTCGACTTTTACTGACCTCCTATCCAAACACTGGACTAGGATTAGCTGCATCCTCCCTTCCATCCTTTCCCACGGTCTTTCATTTTGTTCAGCTCGCTTCCCGTAAATGTGATTTGCTTGCCGTTGTTGTTGACAGTGAGGCTATCAAGCTTAAGTGCCCGAGCGACTGTTTTAATATCACCTTTACATCTTGCGCAAGCCTCAAGACCATCAATTGTCAGTACGCCATGGCCGCCTGTTACGCCAGCATCGTGAGCTTTCATCATTGCTTCGATTTCAGCATGCATATCACTTCTCGACGTATTCGGCCCCCGCAGTCCGGGCAGCGTCTCGCCTGGAATTCTCGGGCTCCTTGCCGTCGGATTTGTGCCGGTAAATACTTGGCCATCGATTTCAAATGTCGCACCCACTGAATCACCCGCCGCCAAACCCCACGGGTCAATCCATGTAATCGGATTTCGTGCATACTCATGCAAATTGATTCCACCCAACAACCCAATCGGGTCTTGTGTCGTGAACCGGCCGATATCCGGATCATAGTATCGGAAGGTATTGTAATGGAGTCCAGTTTCGCGATCCGCATACTGCCCCTGGAAACGCAGGTTTTGCGGTAACGGTCTAGCTGTCTTGGCAGGTGACACGGTCCACGTTTCGGTCAACGTGCTGCCCCAAGTCCTATATTCAGCCTGCCATACGACGTCACCCGCCACCGTCGTCAACTCCTCCGGCAGGCCCGAAACGTCATTGTGGAAATAGTAAACAGCGCTATTCGATGCAACTAGTGGCGTGCAGTTGGGGGTATCAATCGCCACCGCATCGCCGCGACTGTTAGCTAAGAAACTATCGATTCGTGCGAGCGGTGCGTAACTTTCCGCTTCATACACATACGTTACACAGTCGTTGCCACGCTGCTCCTGCAACATTCGCAATCCGTCCCAAAGGAAATGAGTCGTGCCAAACTCATCATGCTTCCGAATTCTGCGTCCAAGCGGATCGTAATCGAAATGCACGGCCTGTCGCACGCCGTTGCGAACAGTCTCCACTTGAATCAACCGATGCTCGCCGTCGTAGCTGAAGCGCTGTTCAGTGTGGCGCCCAATGCGCTTTCCTTCCAGCCGACCATGCACATCGTATTCGAAACGTTTGTCCTCCAGCACTTGGACCCTGTTGTACTTGACATACCCTCCAACACGGTCGCTGTCGACCAAATTCGCCGCGGCATCCCAGCGGAAAAGTTCATCCAGTGCATCGTGGGTCGCGCTTCTGATTCGGCCAAGAGGATCATATGCGAACCTGCTGGCGCCCCGTCGCGTATGGCGTTTTTCTGTCAGTTCGCCGGTCTGGTCGTAGATCCATTCCTTGCGCAGTGCCGGCTCAACGCTAGCCGCGTCGCCGAACTCTTCCCAACGCTTGCGTCCCATATCGTCATAACCGTAGCGAGTCGAGAGCGCACCTTGACTCCGCAGGACTTCCCGATGCAAATCATCACGCTCGATATCGCTAATGAGCTCTCCATCAACACTTATTTGGTGCAGATGACCAGATCCATAATGCAGACGCCCAATGGTTCGCCCGTCCGGCAGTCTAGTTGCACAGCGATTTCCCAGCTCATCGTACTCATGGCTCAATGCACCCAAATGACCGGTCTCACCGATCAGTTCGCCGCGTTTGCCGTAAATAAAGCTAACGCTATCGTGAATGATGCGCCGCAGCCCGTTATCGGAATACGACTGCGCCTGCACTACCCGTCCGTGCTGACCGTACTTAAAGGCAACGCTTCTTCCCCGCACATGCTTGAGTGTTACTCGCCCGAGAGCGTCCCGCTCAAGACGCATGGTCAGCGCATCTGATTCCCCGGCCGAATCGATGATCGCACAGGCATTGCCGCACGCGTCGAACTCGATCTGCCTGATGCAACCATCAAGACCGCGCTCCTCGATTCGGTTATCGTTGCGGTCATAGGCGAAATGATAGGACTCGCCATTTTCGTTGAGGAGCTCCTTCAAACGGAAGGCCGTATCATAGTTGAAACGTACGCTATTCCCCATCGCATCGATTCGACGCTGCAGCAGGCCGCGTCGGTCGCGGTGGTATTCGGTAACCCGTCCGACGGCGTCAACACGCGCGCCGATCCTGCCGAGGCCATCGTAGCGGAAACGCTGGACGCTGCCATCTGGAGTCCTGATTGCGATGACGCGTCCTAGCGCATCAACTTCGTAGCTAGTAACGCCGCCCAGTGCATCGGTGACGTAACGCAGTGAGCCCCGCGCGTCATATGCGAAACTGGTCCGCTTTCCGGAGCAATCGGTATATGCGGTTAGTTGAGCGCACTCGTTCCATTCCATGTGCCTATACCCGCCGCGCGCATCGCGAATCGTATGCAGAAGTCCGCGCTCATCGTAGGCATGTTCTGTCTCATAACCTTCGGGGTCGATCGTCAGGACCAAGTTTCCACGCTGGTCGTACTCGTACCCCCACCGATTGCCAGCCGCATCCCATTCCGCGCACGGAACATCGAAGCGGTCGTGCCATTGCGTACGTTGGATCTGGCCAAGTGCATTGATGACTGCCACTCTGCGGCCGCGTTCATCGTACTCATAACGCGTACGATTGCCGGCCGGGTCGGTGAATTCAACCAATTGGCGGTTCTCGTCCCAGGCATAGCGCCAAATGTGGCCTTCGGCGTCGATGTATGTGGTCGGCTGGCAGTCCGCATTCCACTCCCATTGGTATAACCGGTCGAGTTGGTCGCGCACATGCGTGCGGCCATGCTCGACATCGTAATGGAAAGTGTAACGCTCGCCGTCGTCCGTCCAGTGGCGCAGCACGCGTGCTGCGCTGCCGCTTCCCTCCCACGCATAATGGCAATGCAGTCCACCGGGCACGTTGTGCTCGATCATCAGGGCGGCTTCATATACAAAGCGGCGCACTGCCTCGCCCGTCCGGTCAATTACTTCGGCCAACTGCCCATCAAGCGTGTATCGGTACTGGATCAGCACTTCAGGCGTTTCGCCGCCGGCCCGGCAGATCGTGGAAACACGGCGTGGATCATTCTCGCCATATAGAAATTCAAGCCGATTCCCGCAGCCGTCGCGCAGGACCGTCAGTCTGCCATCCGGCGCATAGTCAAGAGCTTGCCAATTCCCATTGCGGTCCTCGATACGCTGCAGCGGTAAAGTTCCAACAAATCCTTCTGGCGGAATGCCGAAGTCTCGGTAGACGCCATCTGCATTTTCGACAAGGTACTGGCCAAGCTCCGTGCAGATCAGGTAATAACCTTCTGCGGTACTGAGGTGGCTCTCTCCCGGCAACACGGCAGGGAAACGCATTTCCCGCCCCTGCTCATCACAATATACCAACGCAGCGAGCGCTCCGTCCTGCCCTCTCTCCAGCATCAGAGAAACCTCGAAAGACACACTCCAACCACGGCCTAGTAATCCGCCATCGCGCATGTCGTGACTGCTGTAGAAGCGACTCCACACCAACGACATCGGGCCGGGAAGAGCGAAGTCCGGCGCCTCCCGCAGCACTTTGCCGCCAGTGATCACGTTCACAGGATTGCCTATTGCTGTTCGGATCTTACTGCCGACGTAAGTACCGGCAATCGATGCTCCCATATTCATCAATAGACAGGGCAGCGCTGCCTTCAGGGAGGACATACTCAGCTTTCCCCGGCCGCACAACGTCAACGCGACTCCAATGGCCACGCCGAGCGCAGTGATCCACCATGGCCGCTCGTCATCGATTTCACGCACGGTCATCGTGCCGCCGCCGACGAACACATTTTCAGAGCCTTCGGCGATAGTGCCGCCGCAAGTCGTCATATCCCCCTTACGGGCCGCCGGCTGGTCATTAATGAAGACGTTATCGGAACCCTGTGCCAGCATAGGCGCCGGTCCCGACGAATGCTTGTTGCACGCGATAGTATCCAGTTCGCCGGGTGCGGCTGCACGGGCTGCGGGCTTGGAATTGAACTTGACGTTCGGTGATCCACTGACGATCTTGCCCTCGATCGAAGGCGGAATGAATTTGTCGACAGCCCGGTTGACCTGGCTGTCTATGAATCCATTTAGCCCGCTTGCCTCCATCGCCATGCTCACGCCGAAGCCGATCGCCAGCACTGCGCCAAAGCCAAGGCCGCCGGTGGCTACGGTTGCAACAACCGCTGCAACGACCAGCGCTGTGAGCGCAGCGCCGACTAAGGCCCCGACCAGCAGCGAGCCGCCCATCTTGGCGAGCATGCCCAGGGTCGAAGTGTGAGCGATCGGATCGTCAAAACGCGCTGCAGCCGGGCACATGCGAGTCAGGCCTGGTCGTTGGGTGAAAAACTGTCGAGCATTTGCTGCGCATATGCAGCTTGCTCTGCGTTCAGCGGCGAGGCACAAGTGATGGTGAATACCAGCACCGCCTTGTCGCGCAGCCCGACCATGGTCTGCAGCTGATGCACGGTGGCGTTATTCTGCTTGAATGAGACGGCTACCTGTAGCGCGGGAAGCGCTGCCGTTCCTACCTGAATCGCCACAGGCTCCTGATGCTTCAGTTGCTTGACCTGGGTACCCAGTGTACGCAGCTGGCGGCGCAGCATGCCGTCGAGCGCTTCCCCTTCCTGTATGAGGTCGCGCGTAACCACCAGCGTCAGCCCACCGGGGCCGTGGTTGAGCACGAGCATGTTGACGCTACGGTCTTGGGCTTGCGCGGGCACCGTAAAGACGCCCTCCTGGATCTGATAATTCATTGTTTCTGTCATTTGGGGTTGCTTGGAAACTGGGCGTCGACGTCGGCAATGATGGCGCCGCCACCTTTCGGAGTAGGCGTGACGGCGGCCGCGCCGCCGCTCGAATTCAAATCGATCGTCTTGCCGTTGACCTGTACCGGCCCGTCGGAAGTGATGTTGATGTTCTTGCCGGTGATGGCCACGTTGCCGCTCTTATCCATGTAGAACTTGGCCTGGCCACAAGTGATCTCGAAGGTCTCGCCCGCTTCCACCTTGTAGTGCTTGCCGACCAGCGTATTCTTGTCACCGCCGATCTGCTGCAAGGCGTCGACCTTGATGGTCTCCATCACGCTATTCTTGACGCGCCGTGTCTGATTGTTGCCGACAAATTCGTCCTGGTCATTGGTCACAACCTTGCTTTCGTCATTGCCGACGAACTTGCTGCGGTTGTTCCCAACGGTCAGAGACTGGTCGTTGCCGACATCCGAATCAAAATTGCGCTCGGCCTTGAGCCAGACTTGCTCGGCGCCCCGCTTGTCCTCAAAGCGCAAGGCGTTCGCGTTAGCGGTTCCCCCGCCTGGCGTTGAGCGCGACATCATGCCGCTCTGGGTCTTATTGGCGGGCAGGCCCCACGCCGGCATGGTGTCGACGTTGGGCACCATGCCGATAATGATTGGCCGGTCTGGATCGCCGCCGATGAACGAAACAATTACCTCTGTCCCGATGCGTGGAATCGACGTCATGCCGAAGTTTGAACCGGACCAGGGCGTGGCGACACGAATCCATGTGGAGCTGTTTTCATCGCGCGTGCCGACACGATCCCAGTGGAACTGCACGCGCACCCGTCCGAATTCGTCGGTATGGATTTCTTCGCCAGCCGGACCGGTAATAGTGGCGGTCTGCAGGCCGTAAATCCTGGTTTCCACGCAATTGAGCGAGCGGCCGGGACGCCACGGAACGACCTTGCGCAGGCACGTCACCTGGTTCTCGTAGTGCGAAGGCTGCTCGTTCTTCACCTGGTAATTATTCGACGCCTTGTGCCGCGCCTCGACGACGAGGAACTCATTCGCAGCGCCGCCATCACCGCCCGGTGCGACATCGAAATGCCCTGTCAGACGGAACCAGCGCCCCGGCGCCAGACGGCGATTGTTGCCGGCACCGTGGAACTGTTTGCCCGCGGCTTCCAGTTCCTCCATGCGCAGCCGCGCCAGCGCTTCACCGCTGGCACCGTCGCTGAAGCCAAGCGCGCCCGTGTATTCGTATGACTCGATCAGCGGCACATTGCCTTGCTTGTTCACAGTCGGCATCGAGCTGACGATCGGCTTGCCGCTCTTGAAGTCATAGCTGGCGACGGCTACGCTGCCCTGCATCAGGTGGCGCACCGGCGACCAATCGCCGATCCCTTCCTCTTCCACGGCGCCGCCGTGGCGCTGGAACGGCACCTCCTCGTCGCCATCGATCGGCGATGCCTTCATGGTATCGTCGGTTATCACGAGCTGGTGGCCGTTGGCGCTATGCTCAAACCAATACACCAGTCCCGCCGCATTCCAACGCCGCTGCAAGTAATTGAAGTCGGTTTCGTCGAACTGGCATGCGTCGTTCATCACGCGCAGGTTGCGCGAGACACGCCAGTCCCAATTGCACAGCCCTTCGTAATCGGCGAACACCTCCGAAGTCTGGTCGTACAGCGTCGCGTTATGAAACAGGAAGTTATCCTTACGCAGGCTCAGGAACCTGAACCAAGGCCCTAACGTCGCTTCATAGAAGGCAACGCCCCCGTCCACTTTTTTCAGCCCGAAGCTGAATACGTAGCCCGTAAAGTAGCGAATGCTGCCGTCGCCACGGACAAGGTGGACGGAGAGCAGCTTGCCCTGCATATCTTTGAGCGCGATGTGCGCGGAATCGGAAAGGAGTTCGACCTTGTATTCAAAGGGTCTGGACAGGCCCTCCTCGGCATCCAGTCGATTGACCAACAAACGCCCCGGCGCATCCTGATTGGGAAACTCAAGGCGTAGCAGCCGATTATGTTGGCCTTCTCCGAATGCGGCCAGGACAGATAAAACCTCATCGCGCATTGCGTTACCTTGTACGTTGACAGTTTTTGATTGTTCCGGGGTCGATGCCTAACGGCATAGGTTAACCGAAAATAGTTGCCATTTCGGTAATTTCGGGCAATTTTACTATTTATGTTGAGGCAATGCATTTTCAATCGTGCGCTTGGTGATTGACTTTGCCTTCCGCGTGGCGTTTAATTTCTGTATTGACAGAAATTAATGAAGTTACAGAAATTTGACTTCAGCAATGCACACGACAAACATCGCGGCTCGGCCAATTTTGCTGCGCCACGACCGCACCAGAACAAGGAGCGCACATGAACTACAGCCAGGAAGTCACGCGTTCGCAGCGTTATTTCAATCCATTCAGCCTGCTAATTTACGACGCCGTTTTGTATGGCGTGATTTCGAAGTTCGCGTGGGGCAGTTCGGTCGGACGGCTCGACGCCCACTACAGGAAATACGCCAGCTCCAACCATTTTGAAGTCGGCGTTGGAACAGGCTATCTGCTCGACAGGATTCGCTTCGAGACGCCCACACCACGCCTGGCCTTGATGGACCTGAGTGCATCCTGCCTTGAGAAGACCAGGCAGAGAGTGGCACGTTATGCGCCGGAGGTTTACCTTCAGAACCTGCTGGAACCGATCGCGCACCGTCCTGCGCCCTTCGATTCGATCGCCATCAATTACGTCATGCACTGCGTGCCAGGATCCTTCGCTGAGAAGGGCATCGCGTTCCGCCGACTCACGAATCTGCTATCCGATCACGGCATACTATTCGGTACTTCCGTATTGTCGGAGAGCGTCAACAAGAACCTGCTGGCGCGCCCGTTCATGTGGCTAATGAACGCAATGGGCGTGTTCAACAACCGGCGCGACAATGCGGCGGAACTGAAGGCCGCGCTGGAAGCCTGCGGCAAGCTGATCTACTTCGAGGTTGTTGGCGTGACGGCTTTTTTTGCGATCAAGAAGTGCTGAACAGCGGGTAGTCTTACAATACAAGCTATAGCCTGTAAAATGCGATTACAGTCCACGTACTGTAATTTTGGCGTTTTACAAGATTAACGTTGTAAAGACAATTTACAGCCCATATACTGTAGAAGGAAGCGCATTGACGAGATAAAACCATGGACTTCACAATCCAGACTCTAGATCACCTGAAGCCGCTCATCCAAGGCTTCAGGAAGAAGGCAAATCTCACCCAGGCGGGGATGGCTGAAAAACTAGGTATCAGCCAACAGAGCTACGCCCAGATCGAATCGAACCTGGCATCGACCAGCGTCGAGCGCCTTTTCACCATTTTGCGGCTGATGAACGTCAAGCTTCAGATGACCGATAGCGACCCAGATACGTTGCCAGTCTTCCAGGTGAAGTCCAAATCGAGCACGCGAAGAAGGGCCATTGCAGCGAAGGACGCCCCAGATCGCAGCCCTGATGATCCCGGAACGGACAACATACCCCAACCAGGCCTCAAAATCCTGAAGGCCGGTAAGCTTTTACCTAAGAACACAAAACCAGGCATGGGGACGGCCCCTGCAAAAGTGGTAAAAGCCGGCGACACAACCGAGTGGTAATACATGGCGCAACGTGGAACCCAACGCAGTCTCAACGTTTGGTTCAATGGCACTCCGGTAGGCCAATGGACAATCAAACAAAACACCTCGACCTTCGCGTACTTCCCGGAATGGCTGGAAGACGAGAGCCGTCGCCCGCTGTCTTTGTCGATGCCCTTCACGGCGGCAAACGCTCCGTATTCGGGCGACGTGGTGACGAACTACTTCGACAACCTGCTGCCTGATAGCGATCGCATTCGCCAGCGCCTGGCGCAGAAGCACAAAACAGGAAGCACCTCTCCTTTCGCCTTACTGCAGGCGCTGGGACGAGACTGCGCAGGTGCAGCCCAACTTCTGCCGCCGGACGAAAGACCGGACGATCTGTTCTCCATTCAAGGCGATTTACTGAACGAGCATGAGATCGCAGAATTGCTGCGCGCGACGACTGCGCCTGCGGGCCTGGGCCACCAAGACCACAGGGATGACCTACGCTTGTCCATTGCAGGCGCCCAGGAGAAGAACGCCCTTCTGTGGCACGACGGACAATGGTACCGCCCGATCGGAAGTACCCCGACCACCCATATCCTGAAACTGCCTCTGGGCCTTGTGGGCAACAGCCGTGCGGACATGCGCACTTCCGTTGAAAACGAGTGGCTCTGCTCGCGGATCATGGATAAATTTGGCCTCCCTGTTGCCGCCACTGAGATTCTGACCTTCGAGGACCAAAAGGTGCTGTCCGTAAAGCGATTTGATCGTAAGTTTTCCAACGATCGCACCTGGATTGCCCGATTACCGCAAGAGGACATGTGCCAGGCGCTGGGCTGCTCTCCCCTTCTGAAGTATCAAGCCGACGGCGGGCCGGGGATTCAGCGCATCATGCAGCTACTGCTCTCATCGGAAAGGGCGGATTTCGACCGTCGCAACTTCTTCAAGACGCAGCTCATTTTCTGGCTTCTGATGGCCACCGACGGGCACGCCAAGAACTTCAGCATCATGATCGGACGTGGTGGCGAATACGAAGCTTCCCCGCTGTACGACGTGCTCTCGGCGCATCCAGTCATTGGGCACGGCGTGAACTTGATAGCGCGCCAGGAAGCCAGGCTGGCAATGGCAATCAGGGGGAGTGAGAATGACTACTTCGTTGATCGAATCATGCGTCGCCACTGGTCCGCTATGGCCCGCCAGGTGGGACTTGGCGCCCGCGTCGCCGAGGAGCTGATTGAGGAGGTCTTGGGCCAGGCGCCGGGAGTTGCTGAAGCAGTTTGGGACATGCTCCCTCCAGGGTACCCAGGAGACGTTGCAGATAGCATTCTCTCCGGGATGCTGGCCCAGTGCGGTCGACTCGCCAATATGCCAACTGGATAAACGTGCCGGTGCAGGTGCGGGAATAGTACATAGAGCATGGTTTCAAGCACCCAGCTAATGGCCAGGCCCCTAGATCCCCCTTTGAGCCCGCAGTATAGCCCACGCATTAGCCCAGCCTGTCGGCTTCTCTTTGGTATCTGATGGCAGAGAATGCACATTCAGCGGATCACCGCCGATTCGGCACCTTCATATTGACGACCTCAAACCCGTCAGTTGATGGAAGCTGATCTACGCTGTCCACTGCGTCTTCCCCGGCGCCCCGCCGATAAACCACATATTTTGAGTCGGTATCGCCGTGCCCGAACGTAGCAATCACGACATACATCTCTTGTGGCGCAAGGTAAAGCCAAGTTGGACGGCGTTTCTCCGCGAAGTCCAATCGTTCCGGGACCTCAGCGCCAGGAAAATTCGTCATTGCAAAACCTTGTAATGCGTTCGCTGTAAACTCGCCGGACACTATCAGCGCCCGTCTCCTTTTCCCGGCACATTCAACCTGAACGTCAGATCCCCTCGATCGGTCACGATCACCAAAAAACGGGGTTCGCATCTTGCCCTGCTGAAGATAGTAGACATAGGTCGAAGCGATCTTCGAATCGCGAACCACCGAGATTTTCCGTGATGGGTCCCCCCCAAGATCGCATTTCATCACAAGCTCCGCGCCAAATGCGGAGGAAGCAATGCACATCGCGATAACGCCAATTACCGTCTTCATTTGACCATCTCTCTCAATACTTCCATGGATGCAGGATTGGCCGCAAGCTTCTCGCCAGCAGCTTTAATCTTCCTATAGTAAATACCATTCCTGACGCCACGGTAATCTTTGTAGGCCTCTTCCACGGGCATGCGCGCACCTTCAGCAGCGTTTTTTTCGATCAAGGCCTGAAGATAAGCGGTGCCTGTTCGGATATTGGTAGCTTCATCCAGCAGTTGCGCACTATCGTGAAATACGTCCGCCTCTCGGTAAAGCTCCGCTTCCGGGCGCCGCTCCCTACGTGGCTTTTGAAGATTTTTTAGACGCGCCAGCTCACGAATCGGCGCCTTCAACAACTGCATCAGTCCACGTGCTGTACTTCCCTGTCCATGAGCATTCTTATCGAAACGCGACTCCATGTAGATCTGGCAAATGATGATGTCGGTGCTAATGGTCGACTGGTTGTTCGCCTCAACGAGCGCCCTGATTTCGCGCAGGCGCGCTGCGTCGTCGACCTTCACTTCCTCAGTTTTGGTATCGGTCACTGGCGTGAGTTTTGTCGAATGAACTTTAACCGGCTTCTTCGATGCCATATTAATGATCCCAGTTTGGATTGATGGGTGCATGTTCCGGCGCGAATACGCGCAGGGTGGCTTGTTCCGCAAATTCGGCAGATACTTTGCGGGTCTTTCCCAATTGGTCTGTGCGGCCATCAACGCGTCTTCCATCGCCGAGTTCTATGGCGTACGGCCAATCGACCTTCACGGCACCAGTGACTTCGTCAATCAACGTGAAATCAAGGTCGAAGCCTGCGCCACTTTCGGCATGCCGAGCCGCGTCTTCAGGACGATCTGCGGCAAGTGCGATATTTTCGGCGCTCGCTGTAACGGCAGCCGCTTTTTGGCTCGCGGCGGTTGACCGGCGCCCCTCAGTCGCAGCAGCGCTTCCTCCATATTCGACGATGTCGGTAAACTGACTGGCGAGAAGGACTGCACCACAAGAGGTCTTCATGCCGGCAACCGCGACCCCTTTACCGTAAAAGGTCGTGGTCATCACACCCTCTACTATGGGAAAGTCGCCTTTGCATTTTGGACAGTGGACCTTATGACCGATATAGGCGATCGGCTTTCCCATGCAAATATCCGTTTGCGAACCTTCGATGACGGTGCCGTCATGGCTCGTACGATCGCCCAAGCGAATGATCTCTCCTGCCATATTCCTTGTTAGATTGCTTTTTTAACAAACAGAAATAGTAGAGGACTTGCCACCGCAACGGCAACACAATTGAACTCCTCTGGAGTGCAAGACAATGCCTGCTACGCGGCCGTTTTGGCTGACACCGATGCCAGTTCGTTTCATCGCGCGCACACAATGCGCGGCGCCGTCCACATTGCGGGCGACAAACAGTCGATTCATAGCGATGGCCATCGCCCTCCGAATCCTCAGCGCAGATGCCCTATGCCTCGACAGCCACGCCAAAATGAAAAGGCCGCCCAGTGGGCGGCCTTTTCATTTTATCCTTGGCGGAGAGAGGGGGATTCGAACCCCCGATAGGCTATGAACCTATACACGCTTTCCAGGCGTGCGACTTAAACCACTCATCCATCTCTCCTGCATCCCCGCGGCAATCGCGAGAGGCCCGAATTATAGCAGGGTTAGCGGGGAGTGCAAAGTTTTTCTGTGGCAAAAAGCTTAGAACCGGGAAACCTGGGTCTGACCCAAGGGTCAGACCCGCCCTTTCTAGCTTAGGAGGTTTCTTTCAGCTGTTCGAGGATGGCTGGGTTCTCGAGGGTGGAGACGTCCTGGGTGATCGTTTCGCCCTTGGCCAAGACACGCAGCAGGCGGCGCATGATCTTGCCGGAGCGGGTCTTCGGCAGGTTGTCGCCGAAGCGGATCTCTTTTGGCTTGGCGATCGGGCCGATCTCTTTACCTACCCAGTTACGCAGCTCGGTGGCGATCTGCTTGGCTTCGTCGCCGGTTGGGCGGGCGCGCTTCAGCACCACGAAGGCGCAGATCGATTCGCCGGTGGTTTCGTCCGGCTTGCCGACCACGGCGGCTTCGGCTACCAGCGGGTTCGCGACCAGCGCGGATTCGATTTCCATCGTGCCCATGCGGTGGCCGGAAACGTTCAGCACGTCGTCGATACGGCCGGTGATGGTGAAGTAGCCGGTTTCCGCGTTGCGGATCGCGCCGTCGCCGGCCAGGTAGTATTTGCCGCCCAGCTCCTCGGGGAAGTAGCCGGCCTTGAAGCGGTCCGGATTGCCCCAGATAGTGCGAATCATCGATGGCCATGGGCGCTTGACGACCAGGATGCCGCCACTGCCGTTCGGTACGTCGTGCCCTGCTTCGTCCACGATGGCAGCCATGATGCCTGGCAGCGGCAAGGTGCAGGAGCCCGGAACCATCGGGGTCGCGCCTGGCAGCGGGGTGATCATGTGGCCGCCGGTTTCGGTCTGCCAGAAGGTGTCGACGATCGGGCATTTCTCGCCGCCGACGTTCTTGTAGTACCACATCCATGCTTCCGGATTGATCGGCTCACCCACGGTACCCAGCAGGCGCAGCGAGGAAATGTCGAAGTTCTTCGGGTGCACCTTCGGATCGACGTCGGATGCCTTGATCAGCGAGCGGATCGCGGTCGGTGCGGTGTAGAAGATGTTGACCTTGTGCTTGGCGATGGTCTCCCAGAAGCGGCCGGCGTGCGGGAAGGTCGGGATGCCTTCGAATACCACCTGGGTCGCGCCAACGGCGGTCGGACCGTAAGCGATATAGGTATGGCCGGTGACCCAGCCGATATCGGCGGTGCACCAGTAAACATCTTCCGGCTTGATGTCGAAGGACCACTTCATGGTCAGCGCCGCCCACAGCAGGTAGCCGCCGGTGGAATGCTGCACGCCTTTCGGGGTGCCGGTGGAGCCGGAGGTGTAGAGGATGAACAGCGGGTGCTCCGCCTCCACCCATTCAGGTTCGCAGGTCGCCGCCTGGCCTTCGACCAGGTCGTGCAGCCAGATGTCGCGGCCTTCGGTCCAGGCGATGTTGCCGCCCGTGCGCTTGTACACCACCACGTTCTTGATGGTGTCGCAGCCGCCCATGGCCAGCGCTTCGTCGACGATGGCTTTCAGCGGCAGCTGTTTGCCGCCGCGCAGTTGCTCGTCGCAGGTCAGCACTGCAACAGCACCGGCGTCGATGATGCGCTCTTGCAGCGACTTGGCGGAGAAGCCGCCGAACACCACGGAGTGGGTGGCGCCGATACGGGCGCAGGCCTGCATTGCAGCCACGCCTTCAACGGACATCGACATGTAGATCACGACGCGGTCGCCCTTCTTGATGCCGCGCGCTTTCAGGCCATTCGCGATCTTGCAGGTCTTGTCGTGCAGTTGCTGGTAGCTGACGCGGGTCACCTGGCCGTCGTCGGCTTCGAAGATGATCGCGGTCTTGTCGCCCAGGCCGTTCTTGATATTGCGGTCCAGGCAGTTGTAGGAGACATTCAGCTTGCCGTCTTCAAACCACTTGTAGAACGGGGCATTGTCTTCGTTCAGCGTGCGGGTGAACGGCGTTTGCCATTCCACGTGCTCGCGCGCCAGGCGCGCCCAGAAGCCCTCATAGTCGCGCTCCGCTTCGTCGCACAGCGCTTTGTAGGCAGCCATGCCGGCTACGGTGGCCTTTTCAACGAATGCCGCTGGCGGCGCGAAAATACGCGATTCCATTGGTCCCTGTTGGTCTGCGCCCTGGTTGGTCATGCTTGTCTCCGGTTAGTGATGGTTTGCTTGCAACAATAGAGCTTGTCGCTTACTGCGCCCTTACATTATTCAAGGCGCTACTTTTGCCATTTTAATCACAACCGGGCCCTCTGGTACAGGCGGTGCAGGCAAGCAGCGCTTGGCCAACAATACCAATTTGCGGCGCATTCCTCAGCCCTGGCCGCGTGGAGCAGCCAGCGGGGCAAGACCACTTACCCCGATCACGTCACGAAGCCGCACGCCTGATGGACTTTCGATAAATTAGACAAACTGGCAATGCGGCTCAGCCTCCCCGTCACCGCGCAGCCGTTGCGAGTGTAGAATATCGGCTGTTTTTCAAACGCTCCACCGATATCCGCAGATGACCGAACCTTTGAACACCAACGGCAAACGCCTCAGCCCTATCCCCGCCTTTATCTTCATGTCCCGCTGGCTGCAGCTGCCGCTGTACCTGGGCCTGATCCTGGCGCAGTGCGTCTACGTGTTCCATTTCTGGGTCGAGCTGAAAGACCTGATTGGCGCGGCGCTGGGCAACGCCAGTTCGCTGGAACACATCCTGCAGGCAGTCACCGTCAAGGGCACCGAGGCGCCGACCAAGCTGACCGAAACCACCATCATGCTGGTGGTGCTGGGCCTGATCGACGTGGTCATGATCTCCAACCTGCTGATCATGGTCATCGTGGGCGGCTACGAAACCTTTGTCTCGCGCATGCACCTGGAAGGCCATCCTGACCAGCCGGAATGGCTGTCGCACGTGAACGCCTCGGTGCTGAAGACCAAGCTGGCGATGGCGATCATCGGCATCTCCTCGATCCACCTGCTGAAGACCTTCATTAACGCCCACGCGTACGACGAAAAAGTCCTGATCGCGCAGACCGTCATTCACATCGCTTTCCTGCTGTCCGCAATGGCGATTGCGTACACCGATCGCATCACCACCCTGACGCACAACGAATCCAAGCACCATTAATTAGCCAACGAGCCAATCATGACCATCATCAAGCAAGACGACCTGATCGAATCTGTCGCCGCGGCGCTGCAGTACATCAGCTACTACCACCCAGCCGACTACATCCAGCACCTGGCGCGCGCGTACGAAGCCGAGCAAAGCCCGGCCGCCAAAGATGCGATCGCCCAGATCCTGACCAACTCCCGCATGTGCGCGGAAGGCAAGCGTCCGATCTGCCAGGACACCGGCATGGTGAACGTCTTCCTGAAGATCGGCATGGGCGTGCGCTTTGAAGGCTTCAAGGGCACCGTGACCGACGCCGTCAACGAAGGCGTGCGCCGCGCGTACAACTTTGCCGATAACAAGCTGCGCGCCTCCATCGTGGCCGACCCGCACTTCGAGCGCAAGAACACCAAGGACAATACCCCGGCCGTGGTCCACATGGAACTGGTGGAAGGCAACACCGTGGAAGTCGCCGTTGCGGCAAAAGGCGGCGGCTCCGAGAACAAGACCAAGTTCGTCATGCTGAACCCATCCGACTCGCTGGTTGACTGGGTCCTGAAGACCGTGCCGCTGATGGGCGCTGGCTGGTGCCCGCCTGGCATGCTGGGCATCGGTATCGGCGGCTCCGCCGAGAAAGCCATGCTGCTGGCCAAAGAGTCGCTGATGGAAGACATCGACATGTACGAGCTGAAAAAGCGCGGCCCGCAGAACAAGCTGGAAGAACTGCGTATCGAACTGTGCGACAAGATCAATGCCCTGGGCATCGGCGCACAAGGCCTGGGCGGCCTGACCACCGTGCTGGACGTGAAGATCAATATGTACCCGACCCACGCTGCGTCCAAGCCGGTCGCCATGATCCCGAACTGCGCGGCGACCCGCCACGCCCACTTCGTGCTGGATGGTTCCGGCCCGGCTTACATCGAGCCGCCAAAGCTGTCCGACTGGCCTGATGTCACCTGGGCTGCCGACACCGAGAAGTCCAAGCGCGTCGACCTGAACACCCTGACCAAGGAAGAAGTGGCGTCCTGGAAGCCGGGCCAGACCCTGCTCCTGAACGGCAAGATGCTGACCGGCCGCGATGCTGCCCACAAGCGTATCCAGGACATGCTGGCCAAGGGCGAGCAGCTGCCAGTGGACTTCACCAACCGCGTGATCTACTACGTCGGTCCGGTTGACCCGGTGCGCGAAGAAGTCGTTGGCCCAGCCGGCCCGACCACCGCGACCCGCATGGACAAGTTCACCGACATGATGCTGGAAAAGACCGGCCTGATCTCCATGGTCGGCAAGGCTGAACGCGGCCCAACCGCGATCGAATCGATCCAGAAGCACAAGTCGGCATACCTGATGGCTGTTGGCGGCGCTGCTTACCTGGTGTCGAAAGCGATCAAGGGCGCCAAGGTTGTCGGCTTCGAAGACCTGGGCATGGAAGCGATCTATGAATTCGACGTGGTCGACATGCCTGTCACCGTGGCCGTCGATTCCACCGGCACTTCCGTCCACAACACCGGCCCGAAAGAATGGCAGGTGAAGATCGAGTCCCTGAAAGCGGCACAGCCAGCATAAATGGTCCATCCGATCCCCTCCTCCGCCGACGCGCCGATCGGCGTTTTTGATTCCGGCGTCGGGGGGCTCTCCGTGCTGCGCCACATCCACGCGCAGCTGCCGCACGAACACGTGCTGTACTTCGCCGACTCCGCCTTTGCGCCTTACGGTGCAAAGACGGATGAATGGCTGGTGCAGCGCGCGATCGCTGTCACGGCCTTCCTGCTGGATAAGGGAGCGAAAGCGCTGGTGGTGGCCTGCAATACCGCCACCGTGGCCGCCATCAAGGCGGTGCGCGCGGCCTATCCTTCGCTGCCGGTGGTTGGTGTGGAACCGGGCCTCAAGCCCGGCGCCGCCGCTACCCGCAACGGCAAGGTCGCGGTCCTGGCGACAGCAAGCACGCTGCGCGGCGAGAAGTTCCTGGCATTGCGCGAGCAGATCTCCGGCGCAAACGGTACGCATTTCCTGCTGCAGCCTTGCATCGGCCTGGTGGAACGCATCGAACAGGGCGACCTGACCGGTGAAGAAACGGCCGCCATGCTGAAGGGCTATGTAGAGCCGCTGCTGGAGCAAGGCGCGGATACGCTGGTCCTCGGCTGCACGCACTACCCCTTCGTGCAGGAAGCCATTACGAAGCTGGTTGCGGGACGCGGCGACGCCACCGCAGTAACGGTGATCGATACCGGCGACGCTGTGGCCCGCCAACTGGCACGCCTGCTGGAAGGCGCAGGCCTGCAGCGTCCGGGCGGCACACCGGCCCACCTGCACGGCTACACCAGCGGCAGCGCGGCAGCCTTGCAGCAGCAGTTTGCCAACCTGCTCGGTCTGCACCCCGAAGTCGAATCCGTGGTCGTTTGAAATATATTTGCCAGATTATCGGAGTCCCTATATAATCTCGGCTCTGTCGCGCTACGGGGCGATAGAAAAGCAGTCAGTGGTGGCTGTAGCTCAGTTGGTAGAGTCCAGGATTGTGATTCCTGTTGTCGTGGGTTCGAGCCCCATCAGCCACCCCAAAGAATTTTTAAAGCCCAGCCTAGCGCTGGGCTTTTTCATTCCTGAGTTGTTGGTAAAATAGAACTAGTTTCAATCTACCAACCAGGAATCGCGTGGACTTCCAGTCTTTGAATTGCCCGCAGTGTGGTGGCGTGCTTCCCCGCCAGGCAATTTGGCGCACCGTCGCCTGCCCTTACTGCGACGCCACTGTCACCCGTTCCGATTCCGTCGTCGACATCGCCCGCTTCCGTGAAGCCCTGCAGCGCTTCCAGAATGATCCCGCCGGCCAGGACGCGCGTTGCGGCGAACGGCGTTACAGCACCCTGCGCCAGTTGTACCAGGGCGCCGGTTCGCGCCTCGTGCTGGCGCGGCGCTGCGGTCGCCTCGGCGAACACGTGGTGCTGAAGTACGCCGACGCTGCAAAGCTGGAGCGCGAACATGACATACTTCGCCAGCTTCAGGCAGACACTTCCGCGGGCGCCGCCTATTTTTCGCAGCGCCTGCCGGAATCCGTCGCCTTGGGCCCGGACGGCAATGGCGGCACGGTGCACGTGCTGCGCCATCCACCCGGCTATTGGGGCAGCCTGGCGGAGGTACACCGTCATTACGGATCCGGACTCGATGCGCGCCATGTCACCTGGATGTGGCGCCGCGTGCTCGAAGTGCTGGCGCATGTGCACAGCATCGGCTGGAACCACGGCGCGGTAAGCCTGGAACACATGCTGGTGCATCCGGCTGACCATGGAATTTTCCTGGTCGGCTGGTCGCGCGCCAAGCGCCACGGGGACCAGTCGCGCGACCTGATGCAGTCGGCGTGGAGCATGCTCGCCCTGCTGGCCGGCCAGCGCATTGGCGATGATGCGCCTGAGATTCCGGCATCGGTGCCGGCGCCGCTGGCGGCAGTATTGCAGCGCGCTTGCTCCGATGCGAACTGGCTGCGGGCGCAAGGCGCATCCGGCCTTCACCACGAAGTCACCAGCGCGGCGGCGGCCGCCTTCGGCCCGCCGCGCTTCCTTCACTTCCAACCAACACCTTAATCGTATCCAGAGGAGCCCTATGGGACACGGTAACTACTCCTTCTCCGCACACGCCGCCCTGGTCGCCGACCGGGCCTCCGCCTCGCGCACCGAAGTTTTCCAGCAGCGCAGCTGCCACCCGCTGATGAACCCCAAGGGCATCAAGATGCGCGAATCGCGCGACAATGCCGACCACCCGAATTCGCTGGGCATCGTCTTTGCGCTCGACGTGACCGGCTCGATGGGCGATATCCCGCAGCAGTTGGCGACCAAGGAACTGCCGACTTTCATGCGCCTGCTGATGGCCTGCGGCGTGCCCGACCCGCAGATCCAGTTCATGGCGATCGGCGATGCCGTTTCCGACCACGCACCCTTGCAGGTGGGCCAGTTCGAATCGACCGCCGAACTGATGGACCAGTGGCTGACCTGGAGCTACATCGAAGGTGGTGGCGGCGGCTCGGGCGAAGAGAGTTATGAACTGGCCTTCTACATGGCGGCCCAGCACACGGATCTCGATTGCTGGGCCAAGCGCCGCAAGAAAGGCTACCTGTTCGTGACAGGCGATGAACTGCCCTACCCTGCGGTGTCGCGCCACCAGATCGAAGCCCTGGTCGGCGACCGCCTGGACCAGGACTTGCCGATCGAGGAAGTGATCGCCGCCGCTTCCGAGACCTTCCACCTGTTCTTCCTGATCCCGGACCTGCAGCGCCGCCAGCGTTGCGAAGCGCGCTGGCGCGAACTGCTTGGCGACCACGTCATCTGCATGGAAGATCCACAGGATGCCTGCGCTGTCGCCGCGTCCATCGTTGCGCTGACCGAAGGCGCCTTGCCGAAGCTGGATGGCTTGCCGGGCGTACTATCCGGCGAAGGCATCAATGGCAACCGCGTTTCCGCCATTGTGCGCGCCCTGCGGCCGTATGCGTCCTTGCTGGAGAACGGTACGGCGCATGACATTCCTGTCTCGTCGCCTGCCGTGGCGCTCGGCGATCGTCCTTGGTGGAGGCGTCTGTTTGGTTGAGGGCAGGATCGTTTCGGTCATCGGGCTCGCCTTCGGTGACTGCGGCAAAGGCTTGTTCACGGACTACCTTTGCCGCGCCAGGTCGGCGCACACGGTGGTGCGCTTCAATGGCGGTGCGCAGGCGGGACACAATGTCGTCCTGCCTGACGGCCGCCATCACACCTTCTCGCAGTTCGGCGCCGGCACCTTCAATCCCGGCGTCGCAACCGTCCTGGCGGCTCCGGTCGTGGTGCACCCGACCGCCTTGCTGGTAGAGGAAACCTACCTGCAGCGCGCAGGCGTCAGCGACGCGCTGGACCGTCTGTTCATCGACGCACGCTGCCTCATCACCACGCCCTACCACGAAGCCGCCGGCCGCCTGCGCGAACGCGCGCGCGGCGCTGCGGCGCACGGCAGCTGCGGCGTAGGCTTTGGTGAAACCGTGGGCCACGCCCTGGCCCATCCCGAGCAGGCACTCCGCTATGCCGACCTGCTGCATCCATCGTGCGCCCGCGACAAACTGGAAGCCATGCGCTGCAGCCTGCTCGCCGCCCTGCCCGGCGACGCGCATGCACTGAACCCGCAAGACGCAGCAATCCTGGAAGACCCGGCATTTGGCGCGCTATGGCTCCAACATGCCCAACGTCTGGCTGCAAAAGTGCCGCCATCATCACCCGAACAGATCGCCGCTCGGCTATCGCGAACTGGCAGCATCGTGATGGAGGGCGCCCAAGGCATGCTGCTTGACGAGTGGCACGGCTTTCACCCGCATACAACGTGGAGCAGCACCGGCCCCGCTGCAGCCGAATCCACGCTCGCTGGCTATGGCCTTTGCGAGCGCATCACCCATCTCGGCGCAATGCGCAGCTACCTCACACGCCACGGACAGGGCCCCATGCCGACGGAAGACCAGTCACTGCAAGGGCTCGCAGAGCCGCACAACAGCGACAACGGCTGGCAAGGCCGCTTCCGCCGCGGCCATCCCGACGCCGTGCTGCTGCGCTACGCACTCGCCGCCGCGGGCCGCATCGACGGCCTGCTGGTCAGCCACCTGGATGCCTTCGAAGGGACCGCCAAGCTGCACTGGGCGCACAGCTACCACCTCCACGGCCGCGAACTCCGCGACCTCCCGCAAGCCGGCCGCCCAAATCTGGCGCATCAGGAAGCCCTTTGCGATCAGCTACGCGTAGCCCGCCCCATCTACGCCGCAACGCCCATCACCACCGCCAGCGCATTTATCCGCGAACTGCAGGCCATCACCAGCCTGCCGGTCATTCTTGCCTCACACGGCCCTGGCTGGAACGACGTTGCGCCACAGCCGGCAAATAGGGCCTGATCCGACCGCATTGCCGCCTAAGCTGGCGGCATGGATACCTACCCAGTCATTGAATTCCGCCGCTACACGACTGTAGAAGGCGGGCAGGCAGCGTTCACGCGCTATTTCGAAACCCTGTTCCCGGAAGCCTTCCAGCAACTGGGGGCGCTGGCGCTCGGCCAGTTCACGGAGCGCGGCAATCCGAACAGCTTCCTCTGGCTGCGTGGCTTCACCAGTTGGGAGCAGCGCGCCGTGGCCAACGCCGCCTTTTACTACGGCCCGGTATGGAAGGAGCACAAGGCCACGCTGAACGGCCTGATGACCGACAGCGACAACGTCCTGCTGCTGCGCCCTTTGCACCCCGGCAGCGGCGTTCCAGGCATGCCCGCCGTCGATCCCGTGCTGGAACCGGAGGGTGCGCAGGGCGAAGTGGTCGCCCTCCTCTGCTCCGTAAAACCCGGCCAGCTCGAACGCTTTGCCGGCATGGCGGCAGCGGCATTCATGGCCTGGCGCGACGCCGGCTGGCGCAATGCCGGCACCCTGGCCACGCTCGACATGCCGAACAACTTCCCGCAATTGCCGGTACGCGGCGACGGCCCTCACCTCGTATGGCTGGGAAACGCCGCACCAGGAACGCAGCCACCGTCGCTGGAGGCATTGACCGACGCCGCACGCGACCTGCTGAGTGAACCACCCGAACTCATCCTGCTCCGGCCCACGCCGCGTTCGCGCCTGCGCTACAACACAAAAATATAAGCAACATCCATTGTGTTGTGGCATTTGGTTTGAGGATAAAATAACGACTCAGAGAAACATTGCAAAGACGAAAGAAGTCATGTCTGAGTTGAAAGAACTATCCACTTACAGCAAGGACACCCCAGTGGGCCTGCCCACCGTTGGCGGCCGCGCCGGCGTGTTCGTTCCCACTGACCTGTTCGACCTGGCGAACTCCAGCACCATCCGCAAAGGCGCGGGCATTGTCGGCTTTGGCAACCCGGATGGTTCGCTCACCGTCTATTTCGAAGCCAACCGCTTCGACGACTCGTCGCTGCACAAATGGGAAAACAAGGCGCGCAAGGCGTATGACCGCATGGTCGCCGTCGCGCCGACCGTTTCCAAAGCCAAGATGGATGCCAAGCTCCTCGAGCAGGTCGGCTATATCGATGGCGCAGGCATCACGCTGAAAGAGCCGGACCGCCTGCACGACTGGCTGAACCTGTCCAACGCCCTGGATACCGCACCGGAAGCGCCAGTGGTGTTATGGGGTAAAAAATAGCGGACGAGCAATAGTCCTACAAAGGCATCGGCAGCTCTCCGATGCCTTTTTTGTTTGCTCTTGATTAAGATGAGATCACAATCTTAGGCAGGAGCATCCCATGTCCCACCATCCAATTGCCAGCAGCGCTGTGCTGCTCAGCCTGGTGGCCTCTGCAACCTGGCTGCTGTGCTCGGCGGACGTGCTGACGCACATCCCCCTCTTCTTCCATTGATTACCAGCGACGGCCGCGGCCGTGATAGTGACGGCTGGAAAACAGGAAATCGAAGCCGATAGTCACCGGCGGGTAAGCGTACACCGGGGCTGGCGCATAGTACGGCGCAGGCGCTACGTACACCGGCTGCGGGGCCACATAGACAGGCTGCTGTTCAACATAAACCGGCTCGCTGGAATACGTTACCGGCGCACCGGAGCGCGCAGCGGTCCCGCTCGGCACCGGCGTCACCGACACCGTCCGCCATTCGTATGGATTGCTGGAGGCATAGCGCACCGGCTGTTGGGTGGCGCACCCGGCCAGGCCCAAGGCCAGCAGCGGCAAGATCATCAAGGTTTTCATGGCATTCTCCTTCCCAGGATTCAACTATAGGGAAAAATCGGGCGCATGTCGCAGCTTTTACAAATGCTTACCGCGGGCAACTCAAATATACGGAATATCGCATTTGTCGACCGCCCTGCCGGCCGCATCGACGCGCTGGGCGCATAGCTGGTAAGTGATCCCATAGTCCATATCGACGCGGTACACCTTCCCATAGGGCAGGGACACCGTTTCCTGCAGCGTGTGCTGGTAGCTCAGGGCCGGCACGTCGGACGGCACGGCAATCGAGGTATGGAAGTTGCGGCGGCGGTCCTGCTGGCGGCGGTGCACATCCACATTCAGTCCCAGGTCGAGCGTGACGCCGCCCGGCTCATAGGTATAGCGCGTAACGTTGCGTGAAGCGAGCAGCACGCCCCAGGCGCACGGCAAGGCGTCCGGGCAATGCTTGAGTTGGGCCAGCGGGAAGATTTCCTCGTTATTGCTCAATTCCTGGAGCTGCCAGGCGGTGCGCGTACCGTCCAGCTTGCCGCTGGCCGCGTTGGGCCAGGTCATGGAATTCACAACCACAACATACTGCTTGTTGCGCGCCGGATCATTCGGATTACGCCACATGGCGCAACCGGATAGCAAAATGCCGGCTAGTGGAGCGAGAAACAGAACTTTCATACGGGCTACCTAGACGTGATACCCGCAGATTAACAAAAAACGGCCCGCGAGGGGCCGTTTTCTTTTAAAGGAACACCGGGTCAGTCCAGTTTCCAGGCGTAGTCCACCTTGGTCCAGGTTTCGGCCGGTGCGCCGTCCTTGGTGCCGGGCTTGAATTTGCAGGCGGCCAGCGCCTTCAATGCTGCCTTGTCCAGGTTCTTGAAGCCGGACGATTTGTCCAGCTTGGAGTCCTTGACGTCGCCGTTGGCGGCAACCAGGAAGGACATGCTCACGGTGCCCTGTTCCTCGTTCATCAGGGACGCCTTTGGATACTCAGCCTTGCAATTCTTGGCATCGAACGATGCCGGTACTTCGGCCGCGAAAGCCGATGCGCCCATTGCGAGCGCTACAGCCATAACACTCAACTTCGTCATCATGATGTTCCCCTACTGAACGAGAAAAGAAATGAATTACAGGGACCAGACGTAGTCGACCTTGGTCCAGGTCTGGGCTACGGCGCCGTCCTTGGTGCCTGGCTTGAATTTGCAAGCGCTGATGGCCTTGACTGCAGCCTTGTCCAGGTTCTTGAAGCCGCTGGATTTATCCACTTTGGAATCCATCACTTCGCCGGAGGCGGACACCAGGAAGGACATGGTGACCTGGCCCTGTTCTTCGTTCAGCAGGGAAGCCTTCGGGTATTCAGCCTTGCAGTTCTTGGCATCGAATACTGCCGGGGTTTCGCCCGCGAACGCGGAAACGGAAACGATGGATGCTGCGATAAAACCAATCAGACGCTTGTTCATTTCAAATCCCAATTAAAAATGATGAAAAACTGCGGGTCTGTACCCGATTATTAGAATTCTTCCCACTCGTCGCTGCCGGCGGTAGCGGCCACGACTTTCTTAGGTGCTGGTGCAGCGGCCGGCTTGGCAGCAGGCGCGCGCTTCGCCGGAGCCTTCGGTACCACGGCCACAGCGGTCTGGGTGACTGCCGGCTTGGCGGAAGTCAGCGCAAATTCGGTTTCAGCATCCAGCTTGAAGATCGACACCACACGCGACAGCTCGCCAGCCTGGTCTTGCAGCGACTGCGCAGCGGCAGCAGCTTCTTCAACCAGCGCAGCATTCTGCTGGGTCATGGCATCCATCTCGATGATGGACTGGTTCACCTGTTCGATGCCGGCGCTCTGCTCCTGCGAGGCGCTGGCGATTTCGCTCATGATGTCGGTCACGCGGCGCACGGAAGCAACCACTTCATCCATGGTCACGCCGGCCTGGCCCACCAGTTTCGAACCGCGTTCCACTTTCTCGACGGAGTCGCCGATCAGGGACTTGATTTCTTTCGCAGCGCCAGCGGAACGCTGGGCCAGGTTACGCACTTCCGATGCCACCACGGCGAAGCCGCGGCCCTGTTCACCGGCACGTGCCGCTTCCACCGCGGCATTCAGTGCCAGGATGTTGGTCTGGAAGGCGATGCCGTCGATCACGCCGATGATGTCGACGATCTTGTTGGCGGAAGCATTGATCGAGCTCATGGTCTCAACCACCTGCGATACCACCTGGCCGCCTTTCAGCGCCACGTCGGATGCCGATGCTGCCAGCTGGTTGGCTTCACGGGCATTGTCGGCGTTCTGCTTCACGGTGGAGGTCAGTTCTTCCATCGCCGAAGCGGTCTTCTCCAGCGAGGAGGCCTGCATTTCGGTACGCGACGACAGGTCGATGTTACCGGCGGCGATTTCGCGGGACGCGGTGCCGATGGTCTCAGTACCCTGGCGCACCTGGCCAACGATGTCCACCAGGCTGTCGCGCATTTCCTTGATTTCAACCAGCAGCGAATCCTTGTCGGTCGACGAAGTATCGATCTGCACCGACAGGTCGCCATTGGCGATCGCGCCGGCGATCGACGCGGTGTAGTCAGGTTCGCCGCCCAGCTGCTTCAGCAGGCCGCGGGTGATGATCCAGGCAGCGAACATCGACATCACGGTGGCGGCAACGCCAGCCAGGATCATGAACAGGCGAGCGGAGGAGAAGCCGTCGGCAGCGTCCACCTTCATTTCTTCGTTGATCTTGTCTTCCAGCGAAGCCAGTTGGCCCAGCGCTTCCATCCACTTCTTCTGCGCCGGCTTGATTTCTTTCAGGTAGATCTTGGTTGCGGCCAGCGCATCGTTGGCCAGCCACAGTTCGGACGCCTTCTTCACAGCAGGCAGCACCACCGATTCCTGCGCCTTCACTTGGGTCAGCAGCGCTTTTTCTTCCGGGGTAGCGTCCTTGGAGTACAGGGTGCTCAGCTTGGCATCTGCGTCCTGGTATTCCTTCAGTTCCTTGTTGATGCGCGCCAGCTCCGGCTCCATGTCGGAAGGCTCGGACATCAAGGTCAGGATTTTCAGGTCGCTGACGTTTTCAACGTTATTGCGCATGTCGATCACCAGGCGGGTAGCGACAGCATTCACACTCACTACATGATCCAGGCGGTCCTGAATCTGAGCCATGCGCCAGATACCGACGATGGTGATAATGACGAGAAACGCCAGTACCAGCGCAAAACCGAGACCGAGGCGGGCCCCTACTTTCATTTTACTCAAATTCATTTCGGCTCTTAATTATTGAAGTGACACAAGTTATTGACTGCCTGGAGGATGCTTTGATGAAATATTAACCACATCCACTGACCCTTGCTGCTACGCAAGTAGCGACAGTAGCAAACTATGACTGCGAATGCAAAGACCGCTATCGCCGCGGGATGAAAGCTGTCGTATTTCATCCCAAAAACACGGTAGGAACCGTAAATTGCAAGTGTGAATCAAAGAAATTATAGACCCGAGGTTTCCACAGGGCAAGCAAATTTTGCTTAACGTGTGGGCAATTGAACTTCCTTCGGGGAAACAGCTCAGCAGCAGCGCAAATCGGAAGTGAATGCGCAGGACAACCTGCGTTTACTTGGTTCGGCTGTACGCTTCGAGCAAAATGCGCGGATCGCCGGCGGCCAGCTTCTTGGCATCAGACAGGGTCTGGCGATACTGGCGCGCGCCCTGCAGGCCCTGGGCCAGGCCCAGCATGTGGCGGGTGATGGTATTGATCTTGAGGCCCTTGCCGCCCTCTTTCGCGAGCTGCTCCTCGATGTACGGCATCATCGCCTCCAGCACCTGCAGGCGGCTGCGCGGCTCCTCGCTCGCGCCGTAGTAGCGCTGGTCGAAGGCGGCCATCAGGTAAGGGTTGTGGTAAGCCTCGCGGCCCAGCATGACGCCATCGACGTGCTGCAGGTGGGTATCGATTTCTTCCAGGGTCTTGATGCCGCCATTGATCAGGATCTCAAACTGAGGGAAGTCCTTCTTGAGCTGGTAGGCATATTCATACTTCAGCGGCGGGATCTCACGGTTCTCCTTCGGCGACAGGCCCTTCAGGATCGCGTTACGCGCATGCACCACGAAGGTCGTGCAGCCGGCTTCCGCCACGGTGCCGACGAAATCACGCACGAAGTCGTAGCTTTCCTCATGATCAATGCCGATGCGATGCTTGACGGTGACCTCGATATCGACCGCATCCTTCATCGCCTTGACGCAATCGCGCACCAGTTCCGGCTCGGTCATCAGGCAGGCGCCGAACGCGCCCTTCTGCACGCGCGGCGACGGACAACCGCAATTGAGGTTGATCTCATCGTAACCCCACTTCTCGCCCAGTTTGGCGGAAATGGCAAGATCCTTCGGATCCGAGCCGCCAAGCTGCAGGGCGACCGGATGCTCCTCCTCGTTGAAGCGCAGGTGACGCTCCACATCGCCATAGACCAGCGCGCCAGTGGTCACCATCTCCGTGTACAGCCAGGTGTACTGCGAGATCAGGCGATGGAAATGGCGGCAATGGCGGTCGGTCCAATCCATCATCGGCGCCACGGACAGGCGGCGGGAAGGCTTGGGGGCGATCGAGGTGGTCATAATGCAAA